>Ga0224510_10000442_pt1 | contig 32127 bp, 34 predicted proteins | sample SF_May12_sed_USG_FD_170161 | JGI IMG/M metagenome (GOLD analysis project Ga0224510, IMG submission 170161) | Sediment microbial communities from San Francisco Bay, California, United States - SF_May12_sed_USGS_4_1 | ecosystem: Environmental > Aquatic > Marine > Sediment | place: USA: California... | reverse complement strand
TCCCCCCCCCTTTTTTTTCCTCGAGGGGAGGATTGAGGAAAGGTTTTGTTTAAAATTTAAAAAACCTCCGTCCTATGTCATCCTGAACTTGTTTCAGGATCCCGAGCGGTCGGCACTAATCTTATAAGGTTTCTTTATTTTAAATTATATATTCAGATTATATTAAGTTTGAATAGTCTAATTTTGGGATCCTGAAACAAGTTCAGGATGACAAGCACCGCTAGGCAAAAACTCACCCAAAATAAAAACCCCAACCGCAACATGCCTCCTAACTCATGTTATTGCGATTGGGATTTTGAACTGGATGGGAAAATTTATAAAAAATTCAATTTTTTATTATTTCCAAAATGCGCTAAAATCAGTTCCGGGCGGATAAGGCGGCTGACCAAAAAGATTAACCCATCTCTCACCCTTGCCAAGTATAATATTAATTGGGATTCCTGCTTTACACAAGGGACAATTCTCTGGCTTGTGCTGAGGCATCGGAGTAACCATCAATGGATGAAATGATAGGATTCCTAATGAAGAAGCGGTTTGACCACCTCGCTCCATAAGGCACATTGCAGCCAGAACTGAGTCATTGCCTAATTTCTTCCTACAAAGACTTGCAACTTCCCTTATTGTTGTCCCAGCATTAACGATATCTTCAACAATAATGATTTTCTTACCCCGATACTCAGCAAGTAATTTTTCAGGAAAATGATGAGTTTTCTTCCCATCAGGAAGAGTTTTTAACTCAGTTCTAGCCGGGAAAAACCGTGCCGCCCCATCAAAGTATCTTTGAAGCTTACTTGCCACTGTCAACGCATATGGAATGGCCCCCATTGCTGGACCCAAGACTCCAATTTCTCCCCCATAAGGAATGATTTGCTCCACCCTACAGAAATTAAATGCCATTTTCTCCAGAAGTGCCACCATCTCAATGGCATTCAGCCGCACTAAATGCTCTTTGTTTAGATATTTGTCACCATGTTGTCCGGACTTATAAATCAGATGATCATTGCTCACTAAAACTCCGGCTCTCTGGATCAATGCTTTCTCATCGATGTCAACCATTAGATTTCCTCCAATTTCAAACCTATTAATCTGTAAAACAACAAAAAAACGCTTGCCAATAGGATAGCAAGCGCTAGTGGATTAGTCAATGAAAATCATGGAACATACAACACATAGCATGTAACATGAGAAAGGAATTCATGTTCTATGTTACGTGCTATGTGTTCTATGTTATGTGTTCTATGTTACGTGTTCCATGCTTTATGCTCCATGTTATATGTTTTATGCTATGTGTTCTATGTTCCATGTTCTATGATCCACGCTACATGTACGTCCTCCCTTTCAACTCATCTGGAAAATATTCCTGGTCAGCGCTGTCCTCTTTTGGGGTGTATTTGTATCCTTTGCCATATCCCAAATCTTTCATGAGTTTTGTGGGAGCATTTCTGATGTGGAGAGGGACATCGAGGTTCCCGTGTTTTTTCACATCTGCTTGCGCTTGAGTGTATGCGTCATAGGCAGCCACACTTTTTGGAGATTTGGCGAGATAGATCGCACAATGCGCAAGATGAACCCCGCATTCCGGCATTCCAAGCTTCTGACACGCTTCAAAAACAGAATTGGCCAAGAGAAGAGCAGTGTTGTTGGCAAGTCCAATGTCTTCTGACGCAAAACGAACAAACCTTCTGGCAATATAGATCGGGTCTTCCCCACCTTCAAGCATTCGAACTGTCCAATACACCGCCGCACTTGCATCTCCTCCTCGCATGGATTTGTGAAGTGCAGAGATGATGTTGAAATGTTCATCTCCGTTTCTGTCATACACAAGATTAGTTTTTTGAAAAACTTCCAAAATTATTTCTTTGGTAATCTTTTTCCCAATACTCGTGCAAATTTCAAGTGCATTGAGCGCAATTCGAGCGTCTCCATTGGAAAGATCTGCGATTCTTTCAAGGTCTTTCTTTTCAATCTTAATCTTTTCTTTTTTGAGTCCCTTTTCTGATTCAAGAGCTCGCTCAAGCATTTTTGCAATGTCCCCCACCGAAAGATTTTTCAAAACAAAAACTCTTGCCCTTGAAAGAAGCGCGCTGTTCACTTCAAAGCTTGGATTTTCTGTTGTAGCCCCGATGAGAATAATTCCTCCCCTTTCAACATGTGGAAGCAATCTGTCCTGTTGAGCCTTGTTCCATCTGTGAATCTCATCAATGAAAAGAATAGTTCTTTTTCCTGCCTGCTTGTTCTTCTCAGCCACATCAACAATTTCTCGAAGTCTCTTCACTCCACTGTCCACTGCGCTCATTTCAATGAAATCAGAGTTTGTTTCCTCAGCAATGATTGAAGCCAGAGTAGTTTTTCCTGTTCCCGGAGGACCCCAAAAAATCATTGAAAAAACATTGTCATTTTCAATGGCTCGCCTCAAATATGCCCCGTCACCAACAAGTTGATCCTGACCAAAAAACTCACTCAGCTTCTTCGGTCTCATCCTGCTAGCCAAAGGAGAAAAATTTTCTTGATTGTTTTTCATATTCTCAATTCTCTATCACAAATCTCAACTCTTACTAGTGATATTGTAACACTAAAATCATGAATCACATAACACAGAACATGAATCATGAAACACAAAACATGAATCACATAACATGAAACATAGAACATGAAACATGAAGCAAAAATGCAAAACATATAACAAACACTCAAAAAAATTGCTCTGCCATCACTCCAATATATCGATATATTGGAGTGGCATCAAAAGTTATAAAAAATAAGAAATAAAAAACAGGCCGCTGAGAGTTACCTTTTTCAAGGTTTTCTCAGTGGCCCAATCGATCTAGAGTGATCAGGAAAGTCCCATCAGACAAGGACAATTTCCCTCTCCCTCTATTACTTCTTGAAGTGTTGGGAGTTTCTTGACCTCCGAAAAAAGCTCCGCAAGAAAAAACTCAACAAAACTCTCTCTTTCCTCCACAGTCCAATTGACCGCATCTGTCAAACGCCTGACATATGTGGCCCAGATTGATATGTAGCGGCTGTTGCCAGAACTACCTTCGATAAAATGTTCTGACAAATATAGTCTTATCGTTTCTCTCTCGTATTGCGTTATCGGATAACGCCTCGTTTGATCTGCTATCCTGGTTATCTCAGCAAGATTTTTCGCTAATTTTTGAATACTTTCTTGACTTTGTTTCATTGCTCTTTTCCTCCCTTTGACATTTCGCTAACATCTTTCATGAATTTTCTAGTTTCATGCAAGCCCACTCCAGAAATAACTTTCAAATCATAATCAATTGTATCCTCCCTCAAGTCAAAAATGGTATACACTCTTTTTATTTCTGACCACATCAGATCCCACATTATTCGATCGTTAACATAGATCATAATGGCAACATTTCCATCTTCCGAACATTCAACTCCTAACTTCTCCGAAACTTCTTGAGCGAGAAAAGTATCAATGTCTTCCGATAAAAAAAGAATGTCACCATCACAAATATGCTGTGAAATATTTTCCGCAAAGAAAGTTATCATTGCATGATTCATTCCGGGTTTCTTCAGCTGGTCTTCAATAACAATGCCTTCAAAGGTTATTGCGTCAAAAACACAATGAAACAGAATTAATACATCGTTGATTTTTTCTTTTGGAATCCAGGATGCATCATAAACAATGCGAACATCTGCTTTTATTTCCATTTTTTTCTTAACAAGCAAAACAACTTGATTTAATATTTCTTCTTCTTTTTCAAGTCCATGCTTTGAAAGATAAGCAAATATTTCACTTGCTAGTGATAATATTTTGTGTTCAATATTCATATCTCCCTCCTCGTTTAAAGGAACATACCTTTTCTCTCAGGTCTAAAAATTACCAATTTTGACACTTTTTGTCAAACAAAAACACTACTATATGTAGTTGTATAGTAGTGTTTTTTTTGATGATTTTCACAATAACCACTGCCTAGAATTTTTCAACTTCTTTGAGAAATTCCTTCAGAAGGTCTTTTTCAGGAACTTTTCTCAAAATCTCTCCTTTTTTCACAATAAGTCCAACGTTTTTTCCTCCTACAATGGCCAAATCCGCTTCTCTGGCTTCTCCGGGACCGTTGACAACACATCCCATCACCGCCACTCTCATTTCCTTGTCCACTCCTTCTAATGCCTTTTCAACCTTTTTTGCAAGAGAAATCAAATCAATTTCAGTTCTTCCGCAAGTTGGGCAACTGGTGATTGAAATTCCTCTTTTTCTGAGACCCAAAGATTTCAAAATTTCAAATGCCACTCGAATTTCTTCAACAGGATCTGCAGTGAGAGAAACCCTGAGCGTGTCTCCAATTCCGTCATACAAAAGAATCCCGAGTCCCACAGATGACATCACTGTCCCTCTGAAGGATGTTCCAGCCTCAGTAACCCCAATGTGCAAAGGATAGTTCACTTTTTTTGAAAGAAGTCGATATGCCTCCACAGTTCTTTCAATATCAGCGGCTTTCAGAGAAATGGCAATGTTTTTGAAATTGTGACTCTCAAGAATTTTGATGTGCTTCATGGCACTTTCAACCATCCCTTTGGCGGTCACTTTCCCTTTGTATTTTTTCAAAATATCTTTTTCAAGTGACCCAGCATTCACTCCAATTCGAATTGGAATTTTTTTCTTTTTGCATTCTTTCACAAGCATGGCCACTTTTTCCTCACTACCAATGTTTCCCGGGTTGATTCGAAGCTTGTCAATTCCTTGGCGAATTGCCTCCATAGCTAAATCAGCTGAAAAATGAATGTCCGCCACAAGCGGAATGCTAATTTGCTTCTTGATCGCTCCAATAGCCTTAGCAGCCTCAATGTCCGGAACAGCAATTCGAATGATTTCACATCCAGCCTGAGTGAGCTCTTTGATTTGAGCCACGGTAGCTTTGACGTCTCTTGTGTCAGTGTTACACATTGACTGAACAGCAACAGGAGCATTTCCTCCAATGTAAACATTCCCTATTTTAATCTTTTTTGTCTTTTTTCGTTTTATCATAAATATATGAATTACAAATTATTTCCAAATATTTTTTCCATCCTAAATTCTCATCTCTCACATCTCAAATCTAATCTAAATTTCCCTGCTCGCCATATAATCTGCAATTCCTATGAGAAATTCTTTCGTTTCTGAATTAATATTAGATTTTTCAATTTCTTTTTTGCCTTCTTCAATATATCTCAATGCTAGATCTTTAGCGTATTTCAAAGAGCCGGTTTCGAGAATTGCATTTTTGAACTCCAAAATTTCATCCTCACTCAGCCCCTTTTTCCCTAAAATATTATTAATCGATTTTTTTTGTTTGCTACTCGCATTTTCCAAGGCTTTCACAACCAAAATTGTTTGCTTTCCTTCTTCAATGTCTGATCCAACAGGTTTTCCGATCTTTTCCTCTTTTCCAAAAATTCCCAAAATGTCATCCTGGATTTGAAAAGCTACCCCAAGAGGAATTGAAATTTTACTCAAATCATTCAAAATTTTCTCATCAGCTCCTGCAAGAATTGCTCCGGTTTGAAGCGGGCCTTCCACAGTATATTTTGCGGTTTTATTTACATACACATCTAAAACCTCTTTTTCCGTGGCTTTTCCTTTAAACTCAATTACCACATCTTGTGACTCTCCTACAATAGTCATTGCAACCACATTTTGCAAATTTTCCAGAGATTTTAAAATTACATCGGCATCAAATCCGGATTTATACAATGAAATATTCCCCAACGCATGCAACATGTCTCCCGCTATAATGGCAATAGAGTTTCCGAAATGACGTGAATTTTTATTTTTTTGCAACATTTTTCCTATTTGAAAATATTTTTCATGTGTCGTAACTACACCATGTCTTTTTTCATCTCTATCAATAATATCATCATGAATAAGCAAAAAGAAATGAAGGAGTTCCACACTCACTGCTGCTTTCAAAATTCGTTCGTCATTTTTGTTTCCTCCTGCAGCAATAAATCCTTGACACATCAATGCGGGCCTCAATCTTTTGCCCCCTGACATTGTAATTTTTTTTGCATGTTCTAGTATTCCTGTAACAAATTTATCTTTTTTTACTAACTCTTTTATTTCTGCCTCTAAAAACTTTTCTATTTCTGGATCAATTTTTTTCTTGAAATCTTTTAATTCTTTTTTAATATCCATAAACTTCTATAGTGATAATGATTATTCTGTTTCTACATTTTCTTCTTTGGGCTCTTCATTGAAATACCATTGATATACTTCTTTTGTTACAGGAACAGCATTATAGCTATTCTCACTATCTTGTCCCTCTATCAAAACCACTAAGACTATCTCCGGGTTATCATATGGGGCATAGGAAACAAACCACCCAAACGTCTTACTCTCATTTCCATATTGCGCTGTCCCGGTTTTTCCTGCGACCTTCACTTTCAACTCATTTAGCAACTGAGCTGTTCCCTCTGTTACAGTCATTCTCATCCCTTCTTGTACTACTTTTAGTATGCTTTTGTCAATTATGTTTTCTCTTTTTATTATTGGCTTATTATTCAAGGTTTTTCCATCAAATGATCTCACTTGCGAAACAATTCTTGGTTGATATAGCGTTCCATCATTAGCAATTGCGCAAATATAGTTGGCTAACTGAATTGGAGTTGTTGTAATATATCCCTGTCCAATTGCAGCGTGATAACTGTTACCTTTATACCATTTTTCACCTGTTTCTTCCAGCTTCCACTGTTCATCTGGAATAAATCCTGTTTCTTCATTTGAAATATCAATTCCTGTTTTTTCACCAAGTCCGAACATTTCCTCATATTTTTTCATTCGAGACATTCCTAATCCTTCAATTCCTCCATATCCTCCCCCGATAGAATAGAAAAAAACATCGCTTGAAACAGCAATAGCCCTTCTGACATCTGTGATACCATGAATTTTCCAATCACCAAAATAGTACTCACCTACTGCAATTCCTCCCTTACTTTCAATTTGAGTGCGGTTAGTGATGACTCCTTCTTTTAGTGCAGCAGCAGCAATTAGTGGCTTAATTGTTGACCCTGGAGGATATTCTCCTAGAACTACACGGTTAAACATTGGTTTTAATGGATCATTTATGATTCTTTCATAATTCTCCACTGATATCCCCCCGGAAAACAAATTATTATCAAAACTCGGAATACTTACCAGTGCTAAAACCTCTCCATTTCGAGGATCCATAGCAACTGCGCTTGCTACTTTCAAATCTTCTTTTTCCAAAATTGATGTTAAGCTGTCAAATATTCTTTTCTGAAGCTCAGAATTAATATTTAACATTAATTCATTACCAGGAATTGGAGAAATGATTTCCAATTCTTTTTTGAATCTTCCCATAGAATCTACTTCGATTTTTCTTGCTCCATATTGACCACGCAAATATTTTTCATATGACTTTTCAATTCCTTGTTTTCCGATAGAATCTGTCATGAGATATCCCGGATTGCTTGCAAGCTCTTCTGGCTTAATTTTTCCTTCATATCCCAAAATGTGTGAAAAAATTATGCTATCCACATAACTTCGAATTGCTGTCTTTTCAATAAACACACTGGGGAAATTATTCAATTTTTCAGCCACTAAAATCGCTTGATCTTGAGTGATATTTTCAAACAAAAGCACTGATTTTTTTGCTTTTTCCTTTATTAAAAGTAGCTTTTTCTCAACTTCATTTTTATCTTCTTGTAAAATATTCGCTATCAATTCCGAAATTTTTGCTATTTCATTGGCATCATCACTAAAATTATTTGGATTAATCGCCAAATCTAAGCTAGGAATATTATATACTAACGCATTGCCAAATCTGTCATAAATTTTTCCGCGTGGCGCTCTAATGAGAATATTTCTTGTCTTGTTGCTCTGCGAAAGATCTCGATAATACCCTCCTTTAATAACACTCAGATAGAAAACTCGACTGATCATAATCACAAGCATTAACAGACAAGAATACCAAAAAACATCCAATAGCTTTTTGTTGAATGGATATTCAACTCTGCCCAGATATTCTTCATCACTTTCAAAACTCATATCCTCTAATTCCAAGCAACTGTCGTCATTTTTTATGAAATATTTTTTCTCTCTTGAAAACATACTCTTTAATATTCAATATTTTTCTTACGGTAAAACGTCGCTTCTTTTTCAAATTTCTTCACAATTCCATAAGACAAATATAAAACCACGGTATTTATGGCACACTGAAAAATAATCGATTTCAAAAAAAACAAAAAGTTATTTTTCAGTTGAATCAAATTAATCAAAACTATTCTATTTTCTGGCCAAACTATTTCCATTAGCGTATACAACGTGGTAATTCCAATGGCCAAAACAAAAAAAGCAAATATTTTCAAACCACCCTGTCGCTCGATGACTAAAAAATGCAAGACCAAGTTTACTAAATAAGCTCCTAAAATAAAAATTAAAATGTTTTTTCCTAAAAACGAAAACGTGAATAAATCTGAAAATATACCGAAAATTATTATCCATGTCCAACTTCCTTTGATTCCTAAAATGATAATATAAGCCACAATAAACATAAATACTACATTGGGGGTCGCAAAATCAGGAAAAACAAAATTCACAAAAGAATACTGAAATATCGTAACAAGGGCAATAATGCTAATCCTAAGGATATTCAAAATCATTTACGTAAAAGTTAATTTCCCAACACAACAGAAACAAATTTAATCCTAGACAAATCAACTGGGGAGGTTATTACAGCTTGCTGAAAGAGATAGTCACTTGAAGATCTAATTTCGTTAATTTTCCCTATCAGAAAACCTTCGGGAGCATCGCTCATACTAGAAGTTACTACCTTATCTCCAACTTTCAAGCTACTCGTTTCTAAAACCATATCCAATATCAATCCAATTCCATATTCTCCTTTGACAATACCTTTCGCGTTTGTTTCTATGGTCAAAGCACTGACAGCACTGCTTGTGTTTGTAAGCAATTTTACTCTGGAGCTATTGGGCAACACTTCAAAAACCTTCCCCACCATTACTTTATTTAACACCACGACTGTCATGCCTTCTTTAATTCCATAATTTGCGCCTTTGTTGATCACCACCCAATCATTTAGCCCTTGAACTCCCCTACTAATCACTTCGGCATTTTCCAACTTAAACTCACTTTTTGGCAACAGCTCCAACTGCCTTCTTAAGGATTCATTTTCTTCACTTAATATTTTCAATTGAACGTTTTGAGCAGTCAATTCAGAATTTTGCATAGACAATTCCTCGTTATCGCTTTTCAAAGAACCTATTGAAAATATAGTAGACACTATTGAATGAACTTTATCTGCAGAAACCTGAAATGTTTTCTCAAAAAAATAACTAATCTTGAAAACTGGCTCACGCACTTTGTCAAAAAAATTACGGGGATTCAAAAAAACAAGCAACCCTAAAATTGCTATTATAAAGATAAATTTTATTATTTTTTTTGAAAAAAGATTACTATGCATATTCAAAAATCAATCTTATCGGAAAGGCTTTTCATTGTATTGGCTATCAATAAGAACTTCTTTCAAATTTTCAAGATCATTAAGAACCAAACCAGTTCCTCGAACCACTGCAGTTAAAGGATCTTCCATCATTCTCACTGGCATATCAGTTTGATTTGCAATCGCTTTGTCCAATCCCCTGACAAGACTTCCTCCTCCTGCAAGAATAATTCCTCTTTGCATAATATCAGAAATAAGTTCAGGTGGAGTTTCTTCAATAATTGTCTTAATGTTGTTTATTATAATTCTTATTGATCTTGAAAGTGCTTCGCGAACATCCTCATCATTAATTTTAACCTCTCTCGGAAGACCACTAACCAAGTCTCTTCCTCGAACGGACATTTTCAATGGCTTTTCTTGGGGGTGTGCGCTCCCAATAGCAATTTTGACTTCCTCGGCTGTTTTTTCTCCTACAAGTAAATTGAATTCATCACGACAATATCGAATAATATCCTCATTCATTTCATCTCCAGCGATTCGAAGACTTTTTGCAGCCACAACTCCTCCAAGAGAAATCACGGCAATTTCTGAAGTTCCACCTCCGATATCAACAATCATATTTCCAGAAGCATCAGTAACAGGAAGTCTCGCGCCAATAGCAGCTGCCATTGGTTCATCAATAACATACGCTTCTCTGGCTCCAGCATTCATCGTTGCTTCAATCACAGCTCTTTTTTCAACCTCAGTCACACCTGAAGGAATTCCAACCAAAACTCTTGGCCTAGGGATCAAAGAAAAAGATTCTTTGTGAACCTTATCAATAAAATATTTCAACATTTGTTCCGTCACATCAAAGTCGCTAACCACTCCATCAACCAAAGGACGAATTGCCACGATGTGTCCCGGGGTTTTTCCAACCATTTTCTTCGCTTCTTTTCCAATTGCCAAAACCTGATTGGTTCTTCTGTTAATTGCAACAACAGAGGGTTCATTGATCATGATCCCCTTTCCTTTGACATATACTAATGTATTTGCTGTTCCAAGATCAATTCCAATATCTTTTGAAAGATGTCCAAATATTTTTCCTGTTATATTTCTGTATAAATTTTTTATTTTTTTCATCATATTTCTTTTTTTTCAAAACATTCCAACGGACAAACAACTATTCTTTATTAATAATACTCTGTGACAGCTCTATTGTCAAAAAAGAAGGGCTTTGCTCTGAACACAAAAAACCATGGAAACTCCCACACATAAAGCCTTGCTAGCAAAAGATGCACCTCTAAGAGATAACATAAATTTCTATAATAAGATTGTTTCAACAAAAAACACCTTCAAACGAAAGTGTTTTTTGCTTTTTTCTCAAATCTCATTTCTCAAATCTCAACTCTCTTCAACAAGTACTGCTTTAATTCTTCGTACTCCTGCCCCAGAAGATTGCTCTTTTTTGATTCTAAATTTTCCGAGCTCTTTAGTGTTTGTGACATGAGGACCTCCACAAATTTCATATGAAAAAGTCTCGTCACCGTCTCCAATGTGATATACTTTCACTTTTTCATCATATTTTGAATCAAAAACTCCAACAGCACCCTTTTCTTTTGCTTCATCTACTGACATCTCAGTGACAGTAATTGGAAAATTTTTCTCAATCGCATTGTTCACTAAATTTTCCACTTGTTCTTTTTGTTCATCAGTTAGCTTTTCTCCATGCGCGAAATCAAAGCGAAGTCTTTCTGCTGTGATATTGGACCCTTTTTGTGAAACATGATCACCCAAAACCTTTCTAAGCGCTGCGAGCATCAAATGTGCTGCTGTGTGCAATTTTCTTGTTTCTTCTCCTGCATCAGCAAGTCCTCCTTTAAATTTTCCGGCACTAGCTGTTCTTGAAAGCTTTTGATGATCCTCAAATAATCTATTGGCCTCATCCCATTCTCTTTGAGGGATCACAAGTTCTCTTTCTTGAGCAACCTCTTCAACCATCTCATGCGGAAAACCATATACGGTTCTCAAATCAAAAATTGATTTTCCTGTCAATTTTCTGAGAATAATTCCTCTTTGCAACATAGCAATTTTTTTCTCAGCAAATTCCTTATCATCCAAACTCACTTCAACAGCAATTCGATCAAGCTCCCTAAGGCCTTTCTCAAGTGTCTTTATAAACTTATTCTCTTCATCTTCTATAGCACTCAAAATAAATTTTTCATTTCTTTCAAGCTCTTCATAGATATTTTTGTAGTCATTTATTGCAACCTGCGCCAAAAGACTGGTCCAATTTTGCTCTTCAATTCCCATTTTTTTTCCATGAAGAATGGCTCTTCGAATCAATCTCCTCACCACATAGCCTTGGTCTGTATTTGAAGGAGCTATTCCTTTGTCATCTCCTACAATAAAAACGGCTGCTTTGATGTGATCCGCAATAATTCTCATTGATCTTGTGTGATTCTCAAGATTCCCATAACTCTTTCTTGAAAGACTTTCAATTTTTTTAATCAAATTCATGAAAAGCTCCGTCTCATAGTTGTCACTCATCCCGCACATGACTGCAACAATTCTTTCGAATCCCATTCCCGTATCTACATTTTTTTGTTTCAATGGAACATATTTTCCTTCTTTGCTTTTTTCAAACTGCATGAAAACATTATTCCAGATTTCCACCCAATTGTCATGATCGTCATTGAAGCTTTTTGGAACCTTGTCAGGATTTCCAACCCAATAGAATATTTCTGTATCTGGACCACATGGACCGGTTTGTCCTGCTGGACCCCACCAATTCTGCTTCTTTGGAAGCTTAGCTATTCGTTCTTCTGAAATTCCCAAATTTTTCCAAACATCAAATGCCTCTTTATCAAAAGGAGCGTCTTCATCTCCCGCAAAAACAGAAACGGCTATTCTTTTTTTGTCCAAGCCCAACCATTGATCTGAAGTCAGAAATTCCCAGCTCCACTCAATAGCCTCTTTTTTGAAATAGTCTCCAAAACTCCAATTTCCAAGCATCTCAAAAAAAGTGTGATGGGTAGTGTCTCCCACTTCCTCAATATCCGTTGTTCGAATACACTTTTGAACATTTGCCACTCGCTTTCCTCCAGGATGATTCTCACCCATAATATATGGCACAAGCGGATGCATTCCCGCTGTCGTGAAGAGTGTGGTTGGATCATTTTGAGGTATCAAAGAATCAGAGGGAATAATGGTGTGCCCTTTTGATTCAAAAAATTCCAAATATTTTCTTCTGATTTCTTGTGCAGTCATGTTGGATTTTTCAATTTAATTAATTACAATTCTAATTCCTTTTGAAGTTCTCTTTCTTCAGAACTTTTGAGCCAAATATTTTCTTTCCTAAGTTCTAGAATAATTTTCTTAAACGCATCTCCGGACTCCAATTTGCCACTGTCGATACTCCTTTGAATTGCATCAATATTACGTTTCTGATAGTCATGCAAGCCTTCTTTCTCACTTTTATCCAAAAAATTTTCTACGTTTTCTCTAAGATTTGACATATTTTTATTTTATTAATTGTTTATGATCTTCTCAATTGTGATGTTAGATTCATTTGGTCTTTTTTCTTTTTCTCAATATCTTGCGTCAAGAGTCTTATTTTCTCTTCCTCCTTTTCGATTTCATCCTTCAAATCATGCATCTTTTTCATTGCCTGGTTGATTTCGAGTTGCAATTTTTTCAACTCCCTTTCATCTTCTTGCTCCTCTCTTGATGTTTTTCTCAAATCCGAATCCAACATCAACAGTTCTTTTCTGGCATTATCCATTTTTCTTCTGATGTCCGCCTTGTCATCTTGTGTTGTTTGCATTCCCATATTTTTTTGTTTTAGATTAATCAATTATTCCTCCTCCCAAAACTTCATGTCCGTCACAAAAGACGGCTGATTGCCCTGGGGTAACTAATTTCTGAGGAGTGTCGAATTTCACGCGACATTTCTTGAGATTATCCTCAATTGGTTCTATTGTAGCACATATCGGGTCACTTTGATAACGAATTTTCACCTCTTTTTTCAAAGGAAAGCTCAGATTTTCGTTTATCCAGTTTATCTCCCTAACAATCATTTCGTCCTTCGTTAATCTTGAATCTTCTGGGTCATTTGTCACAATCAATTCATTTTTTGAAATATTTTTTTCAACCACATAATATGGACCATCCCCTCCCAAGTTGATCCCCTTTCTTTGTCCGATAGTATAAAAAGGAAGCCCCGTGTGCTTTCCCAGAACTTTTTCATGCGTATCCAAAATTTCTCCCTCTTCACTTTTGATATATTTTTTCAAAAAATCACCGAAGTCTTTTCCCAAAACAAAACAAATATCTTGAGATTCTGACTTTTGCGCCACTGGCAAATTCAAATCGAGAGCGATTTTCCTGATTTCATCTTTCGTATGATCTCCTAAAGGAAATAATATTTTTTCAAGTTGTCTTTTCTCAAGCCCATATAAAAAATAGCTCTGGTCTTTTCTTTTGTCTTTTGCTTGAAACAATCTTCCTTCTTGAATTTTCGCATAATGACCTGTGGCCACAAAATCTCCTTCTAGCTCAAACATTTTATTTAAAAGAATCCTGAATTTCATATTTGGATTACAAAGCACGCATGGATTTGGGGTTCTTCCACTCTTATATTCAGAAATAAAGTGATCCACAATTTTTTTCTTGAATTCATCTTTGGCGTCTACTTTGTGAAGAGTAATTCCCAAAAGATCTGCTACTTTTTTTGCATCATCAAAATTTGAATTGTCCGTTTTCCAAAATTCCAAAAAAACTCCCACAACTTCAAAACCACTCTTTTGAAGAAGAGATGCCGCAACAGAAGAATCCACACCTCCTGACATTCCAAGTATGACTTTTTTCTTTTTAGCTTCCATATACTTAGAATTTAGCAAATATTTCACAAATATTCAATGGCAAAAGAATGGATTGATTTTTATGTCACTTTTAGTTAGAATAAATGAGAGAGAAAAATAAGCTTATTTATATGTTTAGCTTGATAAAGAATATCATCTGGTTAGTCGGTTTTGTTGTGGTCTCAAGTTTTGTCCTCAACTATTTTGGATATGAAATAAACACCCATTACTTCCAAGAAAGAAAATCTGATTGCCAAGAGAAGCTAAAAGACTGTCAAAAGGAATTACTACACCAAGGAATAGATAATGCTAAGTGCAATTTTAACTGCATCAATCCTCAGCTAATAGTCAAAAAATCAATTAACGATTAAATATAATTTAAATACTATGAGACTAATTGTAAACCTGCCAGCGCTAAATGAAGAAGAAAAAATCGGACAAACAATAAAAAGAATTCCAAGAGAACTCGACAGAATTGACGAAGTTCTAGTTCAAGTTATTGATGACGGATCAACTGACAAAACCGCTCAGGTCTCACGAGAGGCAGGTGCTGATATTGTGATTTCTCACGGAATTAACCGCGGAATTGGAGTGACTTTCAGAACCGCTGTTGAAACCGCGTTGGAAAACGGAGCTGACATTATGGTTAATATTGATGCTGACGGACAATTTGATCCCAATGACATCAAAACTCTGATCAAACCCATCTTGGACAACAAAAAGGATATGGTGATTGCAGACAGATTTGGCAAGCACAAAGCAACAGACATTCCTTGGGCAAAGGATTTTTTGAATCGATTTGCAGCCAAGATGGTTGGAAAGTTCATGCAAGTTGATATCAAAGATTTGACTTGCGGTTTCAGAGCAATCAACAAAGAAACGATGCTTCGGTTGAATCTTCCAGGAGGGTTTACCTATACTCAAGAAACAATCATTGATGCTATTGGGAAAAATCTGAAGTTGCAATGGATTCCTGTCAAAGTGACTTATTATGCGGATAGAAAATCAAGAGTTGTCAAAAGCATTTTTCAATTCGTCAACAACAGCTCCAAGATCATCCTAAAAGCCATTAGAGATGTACGTCCAATGAAATTTTTTGGAGTGCCTGGAATTATTATGATTTCAATCGCGGTCCTGTTATTTGGAATATTTCTAGCTCTTTACATACAAGAATTTAAGATTTCTCCATTTAGAAACTATTTATTAGCTTCTATCACATTTTTGCTAGTTGGACTGCAATTCATCATATTCTCTCTCATTGCAGACATGATCAAAAACAACAGAAGACTCACTGAAGATCAAATGTATCTCATGAGAAAAGAAAAATATAGACAACAAAAATAACTCAATAAAATCACAGAAAAACCATGATCAAAGATACTGAAAAAAAACCAAGAATCATCTTCATCTCAAGAGCATATCCTCCAGTTGTTGGGGGAATTGAAAATCAAAACTACGAATTGTCTCAGTCACTTCCACTGCATGCAGAAGTGTATACAATTGCCAACACCAGAGGACGAAAATTTCTTCCACTGTTTGCTCCCTATGCCTTAATCAAAGCTCTTTTTCTTTTCAGAAAATATGATGCTGTTTTACTTGGAGATGGGGTCCTTAGCATTGTTGGATGGTTTTTGAAAATTTTCTATAAAAACAAACCTGTTTTATCAGTAGTTCACGGACTAGATATTAATTATGATTCAAGCAGTTTGGATGTATATTTTGAAAAATTATTAGTGAAGGCTTATCAGACTCTTTGGGTAAAAGTTTTTATTCCAAAATTAGACAAACTTATTGCAGTTGGAAATACTGTTATCCAAGTTGGACTTGAGGCGGGAATTCCTGAAGAAAAGTTCATTTTTGTTCCAAATGGAGTAAACCCTGATACATTTATCGCTGATTATTCCAGAAAAGATCTTGAAAGAATTACCAATATTAATCTCGAAGGTAGAAAAGTCATTCTTACTCTCGGAAGACTTGCAAAAAGAAAAGGAGTGGCATGGTTTGTTGCTAATGTCATGCCAAAATTAGATAAAAATATTTTTTATTTCATTGCTGGAGATGGAGTGGACAAAGAAAATATAAAAAGAGCAATTTTGGAAAACAACCTAGAAAATAGAGTGAAAATGTTCAGCGGCGTGAGTGATGAAGACAAAAAAATTCTATATAATACAGTAGATCTCTTTGTTCAACCTAACATTACTGTTAAAGGTGACATGGAAGGATTTGGACTTGTTGTTCTGGAGGCAGCTTCATGCGAAAGGGTCGTTTTGGCATCAGAACTTGAAGGCCTCAAGGATGCGATTGTCAACGGAAAAAATGGATTTCTAGCTGAATCCAAAAACGCAGAACAATACGCCAAAAAAATATCTGCGCTTATGCTTAATGATTCGATACGAGCACAATTTGGAAAACAGGCTAGAGAATATGTCAAAGAAAATCTCAGTTGGGAAAAGATTTCAAAAAAATATGTCGAGATAACAAAAGAGATTATTAAAAAATAAATAACAAAAAAATATGGAACAAAACAAACAGCCACAATGTCCCTTATTCGTTGATTTTACTAGAGAATGCATCAGGGATATTGAGGTGTATCCTCATGAAATCACTCCCAGCATGCTCGGATTTTGCAGAACTCAAAGGCATATCAACTGCCCTTTCTATAAGATGCTCAAGACAAAAGAACCGGTGTGCAAAAACATCAGCAAGTGTCCCGCTTTCAAAAATTTTCAAATCGAGGATTTTGACGAATTTGTTGAAATTTCAAATGAATACTGTACCTCAAAAAATCACATCAACTGTCAAAGATACATCACCAAAGAAAAAGGAGAAGTCGTTCCAATCGATCTTCATCCGAATGGAACAAGTGTTGAAAAATGGAAAAGTCAGGACGAAAAAAAAGAATAGTCGCAGCAAAAAAACCCCGAACACTCGGGGTTTTTGTTTGAACAAAAATCTATTTTTTTCTAAATACTAATCCAAAAAATCTGTCTATAACCAAGTTATTTTTATAAATTATTGCATTTTCACCAACCTCGATATCATTATCAGTTTTCCATTCCACTCCCCATGAAGAAGGATATTCCACTTCAGAAACAAACCTACTTCCCATACTTCCTGATTGTTTTTGAGCTAGTAAAGAATATGAATCAGCTATTTTGTCACTATTAATTTCCAGAGAAAAAGGAAGTAAATATTTATACTCAACTACTACCTCTTCTTTTGGACTCACATAAACCCAGTTTGCAAAAACAGTTTTTCCACTGTCTTCATATATTCTTGTAGTTGTTTTTTCATCAATTTTTATTGCGTTTTCCTCTCTCTGAACATCTGCATCTCTTTCAAACTTAAGAGCATCATAATTTAAAGGAGATTCATTAAGTTCTTTTGTCTGACCGGTCACAGAAAGAAGCTGTGAACCCTGAGGAACATATACGCGCATATAATCCGCATTAACCTTATTCCACCATTCATAATCTGTATTGCCTCCATTGTGTTTTCTTGTAATTGTCACCGTGTCAATAATGTCCCCATTGTTCAAAATATCTGCCTTATGCTGAATTGATTCATCAATAACTCCATCTGTTTTATATCCGTTAATATTGGTGTTGATAACACTCAAATAATCCAATGAATTATTCAAAACCTCTCCGGACCAACCCATTTTTGAAATCACCTCTTCGAGATTATTATTGCTAGAATATAGTAAAATATGCTTCTCTCTTAATGACTCATCAAATACAGCTAATGTTTTTGCAATTGTTGACATGTCACTGGAGTTGATCAATCTCTCCAAAACCAATGGAGCCAAATCAGCCAATATTTTCTTTGGATTGTTTTCTTCAAGATCATAATCAACTTCAACCTCAAATTGAATTCGTTCCACAAAATTATCACTGTCAATTACTGTGTCATATTCTTCCATGTGTATTGGCCCTGTGATTTTCAGCAACTTTTGCATCACAACGGGAGTGAGCGTTACGACGCCATCCACAGTTGGTCCTCCGGTTTTTTCATAAAAAAGAATGGCTTTTCTGGCGCTAGTTGGAAAATCCGAAAACCAATTACTGTCATGCAAACTCCATGCAGCACTGATTTTTTGGATAGGTTTCGGAGGAACAACCTTATCAATCAACTGTCCATCTGGGTTATATATCCCATCAATGAAAAACTTTCTGATTTTTCCATTATAGATATCAATCAGCCCATAACTTCCAATGAATCCCCCGGTGGCTCGCATTTCATTATTATTCTGAAACAAGAAAAGATATTTTCTTGGGCCATTTCCTCCAAATAAATCCACGAGTATGTTAGTATTTTTTGAAAATTCTTCCAACAAAATATTCAAATCATCAATATTGTTTTTCACTTTTAAGACATCTTCTCTTTTATCTTTTGGGATATCATCAATTTTCACTTTAGACAAACTACTGGTGGCATCTGAAATACTTTCTTGTGCTTTTTGTAGATCACCATCAATTGAATCTAGAATATCTAAAATTGAAGTATCTGCATAGCCTGCTTTTCCACCTTCTTCTTTAATTTCTTGCAAAGTTTTTGCAATCGAACTAAAACTTTGACCTGCCAAAGAAAGATTTTTTCCTGCATCTGCCAAGTTTTTTCCACTTGAGAGCTTGGATGCATATGGAATATAGTAACTTATCTTAGTAGCAATGTTTCCAACCTCATCTATGTCATTTGAAATATCAGAAAAAATGCTATGTGCTTCACTGAAATCATTGATTGAATTCGAAAAATTTTGTGTCTTCAAGTTTTCAATAGCACTGTCCAAGCTGCTATATGCATCATCCGAAACACCCAGCACTTTTTCTTTCAAATGCAATCCCTTTGAAATGAAAAGGGTTGAAAAAACAATAAATGACAAGCTTATTCCCAAAAAAGCAAATCCAAGAAAAGCTCGCTGAAAACCAAATCCCACTGAAAATTTGTGAGCTAAGAAAAGATCCTTGAGACTAAATTTTAGGTTATTAACATGACTTTTCTTTTTGCTTAAAAATTCTTCTACTTTTTTATATTTTTCATCGATATACTCTTCCTGACGATTTTCATACAAAAAACTTTCTTCGCTCGACCTATAATCACTTTCGATATAATAAGGTAAGTCCTCAGAATAAAAACTTCTTCCCATGCGCACCACAGGAGCTTGATAGTCAATTTTTTCCTCAATCTTTTTTTCGACTTGTTTTTGTATTTTTCTTTTTTTTCTTACAATGTCCATCTAAAGGAATTTTAATATTCTCCTAAATTATTCTGAATATTCTCTCAAAAATTTTTGATATATTTCATATGTTTTTTGCGCCATTTTTTTCCAACTATACAAAGAAACTTGTTTTCGTCCTTTTTTTTGAAGTTCCTCTCTAAGCTCATCGTCGCCACTCGCCTTCAAAATTGCACGCGACATCTCTTTCTCATTTCTTCCATCAAAATAATATGCAGCATCTCCTAAAATTTCTTTCATGCATAAATGACTCGATGAGACAACCGGCACCCCTCTATTCATTGCTTCCAGTGGAGGAAGTCCGAATCCTTCATATAGAGACGGAAAAACATATAATTTTGCATTTTCATATACTACACCCAAGTCTTTGTCCGGAATGAAACCTGCAAAAATAACATTTTTCACATTCAGCTTTTCTCTCAAACGTTCAAGTTTTTCATAGAAATAATCTTTTTTTCCAACCAAAACTAAATGCAAATTCTCATTTTTTCTGTTAATATCCAAAAAACACTCAATTAATCTTTCGAGGTTTTTGTGAGGATATGCATTCCCCACATACAAAACATATGGCTTTATTATACCATATTTTTTGAGTATCTCAGAATTTTTTTCAGCATCAATTTCAACTTTTTCTTCCCTGTCACATGCCTCGTGTGTCACCACTATTTTTTCTTCATCGATGCTCTTGTAGTGCTTCAAAATGTCATTTTTAGTGAACTCGGAAACAGCAATCACCTTTCTTGCACGCCTTATTCCAAGTCCGATTGTAAGCTTATACGCCAAAAATTTCACTTTGTACCATAGCGGATTCAAAGTTGTCCCTCTCACTGTTGGAAAGTTCAAGAGAATCAAATCATGAATAGTCGCTACAAACGGTCTGAAATATAAAATAGGAATGTTGAAATGAGGAAAATGAACCAAATCCAGCTTGTATTTATTCAAAAGTCGAGGCATGTTGATTTGCTCAGAAAAAGTGTACCATTGATAGTGTGCTAGCACCTTGTGAAATCTCTCATTTTTCGGCTCATATTCATCAATGTTTTCCTTTCTGAGAAACACAAAATATTCCCTGTCACTTTCAGGGCTATCATTCTCAATCATTTCAAGATTCTCGATCAATTTTTGAACATATCTCCCCAACCCCTTCCCAAAAGGACCATAAAATCTTGCATCAATCCCAATTCGCTTTTTCATAGGTTAATTATACCATATCTCACGTAGCATATAACATAAAACACATGACCCAAAACATAAAATGCAACCCAATTGAAAGCCACTTCAATGTATCGGGGTGATTTTGATGGTTGAAAAAATGCAATCATCTCTATTGAGACAATTGCATTTTATTTTCGAATCGTTAATTCTTTTTGACCTCGAATGATTTACTCCGCGAATCTTCCTTTAAAGAAATCTTTTGTAAATCTTCCTACTTTGTGCCTAAGTACCACATGATCCCCTGTTGCAAAATTTTCAAATGCATCTTTTGGCACCGAGACTTGCATCTCATTTCCCTTATCATCTTTTACTTGAAAATAATATATTTCGCCTGATTCATTAATCAGCTCTAGTTTTTTGATTATCTCAAACTCCCCTTGGGCTTCCGTCGAAAGGTACACATCAAAGACGTTGTACCCTGTGAAAAAAGCGCAAACAGGGACAACCACAAACCAGATGACTGAACCAATAAGTTTCTCAGCTGTTACTGTTACTGCCATACCAATCAGCATCAATATGGCAAATTGCACTCCTGTAAATGTCCTGCGTTTCATAGTAAAACTCCTTTGGAGGATTAAAAGTTGTTATCTGCGACGAACAGTGTTCCGAATTTTTCATTAGCATCCAGTTTATTCTGACATCTCAAAACACTTCTTAAGATGAAATCTTTCGCACTCGCTGGTGCAAGCATTGAATTAATTCCCATTCTGCCTAATTTATACGCTACATGGAACTTGGTCTCCATTCCATTTTCTCCGTAACCCAACTCACCTCCTCCTCTAGCATGCTCAACGAGATGCTCGTCTCCCGAATTAATTTGATGAATTATCTCTCCATCTTTACCTCTGAATCCATCTTCACTGAACCCAATAACAGCGATTGCAGCCCCAACAAGTTTGCACACGATCTCAAATAGCCTATCATTATCCGTGCAGCTTTCAAGATTTTTCAATTCTCGACTAGAAACAGTATCATTGGCATTAATAATCGGGATAACTCCACCACTCATTGCTTCTGTTAGTGTGTCTCGGGTCACGCGATTAGCCACCAAAAGATCATGATCTGTGAATAAGTGTTGCGACACTTCAATTCCATGCTTTGCAAAATATTTTTCATACGTATTGGCAAGTGGCACTTGCCCTATGGCTGCACACAAATTACGCGATCTTCCTTTTTTAAATCCGCAACTTACTGCACCTGAGCTAACAATAAAAACTTGTTTACCTTCTCTCATCAGCACTGCGCATTGTTTGCAAATTTCTTCTATTATAACCTCATTGATAACCCCTCTACACTTGGTCACAACAGCGGAACCCACCTTTAATCCAATTATGCCGCTATTATTACTATCGGTTTGTATTTTCAATGTCTTTCCTCCCTTTTAAGTTTTTAGCACAAAATAAAAAGCAACTTACCAACTAAGCTGCTCCTGTGTATCTAAAATATTTCACAATATCACTCTAATAAATTTCAAGCACACACAAACAGCCTAGTTGTCTAGGTTGCGGTGCCGGGCTATTGTTATTTATGTGATTGCGATAACTCATATATTTATACTCCAAACGTAACACGTGACCTATCTTTTGTCAACCTTCGAATCCTGCGCATTACTCTCAAAATTATGCTACTATAGAGCTCAAAGCTGAAAGTCAAAAAGCCTAAATTTATAAAAAAATAAAAAAAGCTGTAACGTTTTCATTCCCTCTGGAATTGAACGTTACAGCCCTAGAGACCTCCTCGGACTTATCCGAATGGTCTTTGATGTATTTTTTGGCATCCGAGGCGAGATAGCGATTTGTCAAAGCAGAGAATATGGATCTATAATCACTCCGCATCTGAGATTAGATATTTGTCTCTAAACGGTATCCCAAAAACACAATCTTTTCCAATAGCCTTTACCTCAATGGACTCAAATGCCTCTGGCTCCCTAGACAAAACGCATATCAATCCACTATAGCCTAGGTTTTCTCTAGTCACCATTGCCTCCCACACTCCGGGTACAGAAGACTCACGAATTCGAGTGAAGGACTTGCTAAGTGCCTCTCTTGTCATCCAGGTGGCAATCACCCTTTCCGGATCAGCAGGCCTCACCACGCTGCCCACTCCGGGCATACCATTCGATTTCATCTCAGCCCTCCCTTACTTTTTTCGTTTTTATTGCAAGTTACAGCACAGGTGCATGCAAAAAACATAACACGACGAACGCATGCGTAACTTGATACTTTCCATCTTTCCTCCGAACAATGAAATTGCTCGGTGCCTCAGGATGCAATGGAAAATTGAGACCACGAAGTGCAAAGTCTCCCTGGAAAAAGCTTTTGATCTCCTCTAGCGCAAAAGGAACCCATCTGCGCTTATATTGAAAAAACTGAATAACCTTTCGAGCTGCCTCTTCATCTTCATGATCTTCAAATGCTTTCTCCAAATCTTTTCTCTTAAAGTCAATATCAAAGGGACCAACGGGATATTTTTTACTAATGACAGAATCCGGCATCTCTTTCTTGCCTCCACATATTTTTGAGTTTATATATTTTCAACCAAAACACCATAAAAAGAACTTCTAAAAAGTCTAACAACAAAACAACATTCGGTCAATGAATTTTCCCCAAATGTCAATGATAAGTTAAAAAGTCAATGTCTAAAGCATTTCCAGTTTTCTCAAACAAAGGAGACTATTCCAACCCAAAAATCAAGAGAAAGTATTTCCCTCTATCGATTACTTAGATATATACTTTTATCAGTTGACTCAACAAATAATAACATCACAAAAGACTGCTTTTATTCTTCTATATACCCAATATCCCGCCATGAACTCGGGGTTTTTAGTCTTAAACCCGTATTTAGCTAGGACGGTCCTAGGAAATGACTTTGGGGAACGGTAAAACCTTTTCTAGTCTCACTAGTAGAACTAGTGGATTACCTTGGTTATTATTTAAAAACAATCCATATAAAAATCATAACCAAAACAAACAAAACAATAACAAGCTTTGAAGTATCAATCTTTACACCTTTCCACATTTTCCTAAAAATCTTCTCGTAAGGATTGGGCTTAAATTCGAGCGATCTATCAGATATTTTGCTATTTAATTCCAATAAATCACTCTTCACCTTTAAAACCTTATCCTTCTCAATATACCACCTCTTCTTAAAAGTTTTCCCGTTAGCGCTAATAACTACCAGTGTTGCCCATTCATGCTGAAATAAAAGAGGAGTAAATTCAAAACCAGATGATTGATAAAATGGAGCAATCTCAAAACACTGAAAATTTTCAATATCCTTAATATTAACTTTAAAAATACTAAAGCCAAATATTTTTTCACAAAGAATCATCTTTTCCTCATCAATCTCAATCCTGTAATTCAAAAAATATAAATAAACATTTAACATTATGAAAAATAAGGCTATTGTTCCAAATGTGACAGCCACCTCCCTATTTCCATTAACCATATTAGAAATGCCAATTACAGCAAAGATTGTTGCAAATAAGGTATGAAAAAATAAAATTGCATAATAATACCTTGAATCCTTCTTTTCAACTTTGTAAACTTTTTTCATATAATTTTAAATTCATTTTCATGTTCATAGTTTACCACAAAAAGTTCTAATTACACGAGCCCCTATACAAAAACAAGGCTTAAATAAGTCTTGTTTTTTATTTGCACGGGGTGTAGGAATCGAACCTACGCCAGAACTTTTGGAGAGTCCTGTACTGCCACTATACTAACCCCGCATTTTAGAGTTGAGAGCTTAAATTTGAGATAGAGAAATGAGATTCTCTATTCCATGCTCACAATATCAATATCTATTATACCAACATTTTCAATATTTTAAAATAGGCCTCTTGTGAAACTTTTTTCGAAAAAATCCTGAAAAAGCTTATACAAGAGGCCTATTGTGAAAGATGTTCTATTTCTTCATTTCTTTGTGCAAAGTGTGCTTTCGACACTTGTTACAAAATTTCTTCAGCTCTAGCTTTTCTTTGATTTTCTTCTTGTTTCTGCTAGACCAATAATTAATTCCACTACAATCAACACATTTCAACTTTACTAGATTTTCTCTTGACATATTATTATGATAAAATTATTTTTTACTTATTTAACTAATGAGCCGTTGCGCGGAATTGAACCGCGGACCTCATCCTTACCATGGATGCGCTCTACCAACTGAGCTACAACGGCAATTCCGCGTATTCTATTTTGTTCTGTGGGCAGGGAGGGATTTGAACCCCCGAAGTCCGAAGACGTCTGATTTACAGTCAGATGCATTTGACCACTCTGCCACCTACCCATATTTTATTCTATTGTGCTTACCTAGGATATTGACGACGTCTTCCCGAAGACGGACAATTGCTCACTTGTTCGCAACCGTCTTACAGTCAGATGCATTTGACCACTCTGCCACCTACCCATATTTTATTCTATTGTACTGCTATCCTGAGCCATCTGTCGGACTCGAACCGACGACCGATTGTTTACAAAACAATTGCTCTACCAACTGAGCTAAGATGGCTTGTTCTGATTTAAAAAGATAAAATCTATCTTTCAAACCAGTCCATTGTATCAAACATTTTCAATTTACACAACCCCTACTGAGCCAACTTGATTCGTATTTCAACAACCTTTCTTTCTGCCTTCTTGTTTCTGGGGTTCAATTTCAAAACATATTTGTAGCATGACATCGCGTCGTCATAATTCTCTCTTTCTTCATAGTATGCTCCCAATTTTTCATAGGCCTCAATGTCTCTTGGATCACTCGCAATCCTTGCAACCAAAGCTTTTTCAAGATTATCATCCCTTTCTCTTTGAACCTTAGATTCGGGGTACACCACTTCGCTGCTCACCATTGGAGAATTTTTTTCTTCTTTTTCCGTAGGCTTGCTCACAAATTCTTTCTTATCTTCTTTTTTGACTTCTTCCTCGGCGGGCTTTCTTGTGACAATCTTTCTGGTACTCCTTGAAAAATCAACTCTTTGTCTCCAGCTTGTTTTTGCAATTCCACCACTCTTTCTTCTGAATCGAGTACCTCCTTGATCTTTTTTGGGAGTCAAATCTTCTTGAAGATCTATGTTTTCCTCAATGACTCTTGCCTTGTCCTCACCACTAATCTTTTCGAGTCTTGCAATATTCTCCTCTCTTTTTTCCAAAACAATCTGCTTGCTTTTTTTGATTGATCCTAACCAGCTTTCAATTTTATTGTATAGTTTTAGAAACACAACTTTAAACCATTGCACGCGCCTCTCCAAAATACTCAAAAAACCTGCATGAATATTTGTATAATCTCTAGCCATTGCAATAGTTTTTTTCTCTTCTTTTTTCTCAAAAACCTTTTCTTTCTTATTTTCCAAATTAAAGGATTTTCTTGATAGCAAGAAAAATATCAACGCCGTAGTGATTACTATTATTACTGGTGGCAAAATGAAATATAAATAAGTCATTTATTTTAAATCTTCTTTCTTAATAGTTACAATCTGCTTATCTTTGGTTCTAACTTTAACTTCTTGCTTGATTGCATTGATTTCAATAACATCTCCTTCAATATTTCTAGTTCTGATTCGACTGTATAATTCTGGCATTCCTTTCAAAAGCTCTCTGTATTGCTCTGATTCATATGACAGACAACACATCAATCTTCCACACAATCCTGATATTCTTTCAGAACCTCTATGAGAAACCTGCTGAATCTTGGCCATCTCAGTTGAAATGCTTGGGATACTTCCAGGAAACTTTGCACAACATAACTCCCTTCCACAAATACCACATCCTCCAAGCTTCCTTGCTTCATCTCTTGATCCAATTTGTCTCATTCGAACTAAGCATTGAAAGATTTTAGAAAGATTTTTCACCAACTGCCTAAAATCAACTCTTCCATCCGCTGTAAAGGCTATTATGATATTTTTCTCCAAAGAAACATGTGCGTCAACCAATTTCATTTCTATGCCCATTCTTTTCACTTCCTTGTGTGCAATGTCAAAGATATCCGATTTTTTTTCATTATTATCATTAAATGTCTCAACATCTCTTTTTGTTGCCTTTCGAAGCACTCTATATTGAGATTCCTTTCCATCATCTGCCACGGAAATCACTGTGCCGATATCTTTTCCTATCTCGCATTCCACAACAACAGTGTCTCCATCAGAAAAATCACCCTGTCCTTCATACACACTAGGATCATCCCACTTATACACATTTACTAGGTATTTAGACATAAAAGAATAATTATAACGATATACTAAAGTTCGAATCTGACAAACCCTCCTACTTGAATATTTTCTCCGATTTTACCAATTTTTTCATTAATCAAATCTTGAACTTTCAATTCGGGTTCCTTGACGAAAGATTGAGTCAAAAGTGCAGATTCCTCTCTGAACTTCTTTTCCTTTCCTTCCATAATCTTTTCTAGCATTGCTTTTGGTTTTCCTTCAGCAACCAATTGCTCCTTCCAAATCTCCTTTTCTTTTGCTACCAATTCATCTGAGATTTCATCAGCATTTAAAACTTTTGGATCCATTGCGCTGATGTGCATTGCAATGTCAGCAGCCAATTGCTGAAACTCCTCATTTCTGGCAACAAAATCGGTTTCACAATAAAGTTTCACCATTGAACCAATTTTTTTATTTGAATGAATATATGAAGCAATTATTCCTTCTTTAGCCTCTCGATCCATCTTTTTTACAGCCTTGCTTTGTCCTTTTTTTCTTAGGATTTCAATAGCTTTTTGATCATCACCCTTTGCCTCGTCGATTGCTTTTTTCACATCAACCATTCCAGCACCAGTGATTTCTCTTATCTTTTTTATTTGCTCTAAACTCATAATTTTATTTTATAGGAAGTATAAATTAGAATAATATTTTAAATATTATTATTTAATCAAGATTTTAGCTATAGCTCCGATAATCAACTTAATTGAAGAAATTGCATCATCATTAGCTGGAATTGGATAATTCACCTTAGAAGGATCTGAATTGGTATCCACTATTGCAATCACAGGAACTCCTTGCTTTCGAGCCTCCTCAATTGCCAAATGATCTTCTTTAGTGTCCACAACAACTATTGCAGCTGGAAGTTCTGTCATGTTCTTAATTCCTCCCATTTTTCTTTCTAATCTTTCAATTTCTTCCATCTTCTTCAGTCTTTCCAATTTTGTATATTTTGCAAATCCATCCTCAGCTGCTTGTTTTTGTGCTTCGTTTAGATATTTTGCTCTTCCTCGAATTACCCCAAAGTTAGTGAATGTTCCTCCTAACCAACGTTCTGTTACGTATGGCATATCACATTCAATTGCTGCGATTTTAACAAGTTTTTTAGCTTGTTTCTTTGTTCCAACAAAAAGAATCTTCTTTCCTGATTTGTGAATTTCTTTGATGAATTCAGCAGCCTTTTCAAATTCTTCCAAGCTCTTTTGCAAATCAATAATGTTGATTCCGTTTTTAACACCAAAAATATATTTTTCCATTTTTGGGTTTTTTCTTGATTTAAGATGTCCGAAATGAACTCCACTCTTTAGCATTGATTCTAAAGTAACCTCTGTCTTAGAAAAGTCCCATCCAGAATTATTCTCTGGTGTCTCTTCAATCTTTTTCTCTTCTTTTTTAATTTCTTTCTTAGTCATTGTTTTTTCCTTAATTTAATTATAATTTCTTTTATCGAGTCGCCTCAGATAAAAGAAAACACCTGTTTTTTCTCATTATCGGTCCTTGTTCTAACACAAAATAGTGTTAGCAGGAAAGAACCAAGAAAAAACATGCTTATTTGTATTTTTTCAACAAAAATACATAAAAACGACTATTGCCAGTATATCAAATTTTCAACTCTTGTCAATTAAAATATATTGTGCTAGGCTATGGATTGTATCAAACAAATGTCATTCCAGCGACTTATGGCATATTGTTTATTTTATTAATTAAATCGTAAAGTATCAAAAAATTATTTTAATAATACTACTATGAAAAAAGATATCCACCCTACCTATCAAGACACAAAGATCTCATGCGCTTGCGGAGCTGTTTTGGAAGTAGGTTCAACAAAAGAAAATATTGAGGTAGAAATTTGTTCTCAATGTCACCCATTCTTCACAGGTAAGAAAAAGATGGTAGACACAACAGGACGTGTTGATAGATTCAAAAAAATTGCTGCTAAAGTTGCAGAAAAGAAAGAATCTTCAAAGTCAAAGAAAGCTAAGACTACAAAGAAGCAAGCAACAAAGAAAAGTTTATCTGATCTCAAAAAAGACAAGAAATAGTCTTTCTTCAAAAAAGAGCCCCGTTCGGGGCTCTTTTTTTATGTCTATACACCTATTTCAATCTCACCTAATTATTAAGCTAATACTTCCAATGCTTTTTTCTTTAAATATGGAATTTTCAATAATAAAATACCTAGATAGAAAAAAAATGTTCTGGACTTACCGCATCTAATCAAAAAATTCATTAAGCGATTGTGCCTTCTTTTTGTCTTCAATAATTCATTTATTTTATGTGATTTGTATTCTGGATTAAGAATATTTTTCGCCACCTCTTCACCTGTTATAACTGCTTGATATATTCCCTCTCCCGTAAACCCAGAAGCAAATCCACCAGCATCCCCGACTAAAAATACATTGCCAAATTGATGACCTTGATAATCATAATTAATCATGAAGGCTTCATATCTTCCATTTGAGATATCAATGTTTTTACTACCTATCCATTTATTAAAATTACCCATTAATTCTTTTGAGGAAAGGATATCAGGATTACAACCACAACCAATGGAAACATAATTTTGATGCGGAAATATCCATGAGTACCAGGAAGAAAATAATTTTGAATCAAAAAACACCTCAAAGTCTCTAAATCTATCTGTTGGTATAATATATTGTATTGCAATATCCATCTTCCTGGATTTCATATTCAAAAAATTTCTCACAACAGATGAGGATCCATCAGCCCCAACTAAAAATTTATAGGAAATTTTTTTATCATTAATAGTAATATACTCCTTTTCTATACTGGAAACTCTTGCACTTTTTCTAATCTCCACGTTGTCAAATCGTTTTAATTTTTCAAGTTGCCATTTGCCAAGACTCTCGCGATCTATTGTATATGCAAAATACTCTGAACTTTTTATGATTGAACAAACATCATTTACATGCAGATTTATTTTATTATACTTAAACTCGATTAACTCTTCTGGCAATTTAAGATATTCAATATCTTTTCCTGTCAAACCACCTGCACATACCTTGGGACCTATATCAAAATTTTTTTCAACAATCAATACAGTTAAATCAGAACCGCCTAGGATCTCGGCGCACTTCAAGCCAGCAGGGCCAGCACCAACAATTACCACATCAAATGATTCAGTACTTTTCATATAATTTAAACTTAACTACTTCGATAATAATAATTCTATTCTTCTCTTTTTTTGAGATCAACAATTCTTAATTGAAGCTTTTGGTTTCCGTTCCATTCATCTTTTTGAATTCCAAATACCATGTCAATCAAGTCTCCTTCTTTGAGATTTCCAAACTTGTCATTCATGCTGAATCCAATTGCTTCAAAAATTTTGGGTGAATTGTCAGAAGAACGCAAAAACAGCTTCAGATGCTTTTCTCCGTTACCCACCCATTTCAATTCCTGAATAATCAATCTTTTGATCAGAAATGCTGGCTCTGGGTTTCCAATTCCAAATGGTCTCAATTTGTTCAAATTGTCCACCAAGCCAAAACTCAAATCATTCACCGACACCTCGTCGTCAATCCAAATCACTGAGGTCAAGTCTTTCCCATCTAGCTTTTTCTCAACAACCTCATTCATTTTGTCTTTCAATTTGTCTAGGTTTTCATTTTTGACTGATATCCCAGCAGCTTGTGCGTGTCCTCCAAATTTCTCTAGGAACTCACTACACTCTTCCAAAACACTAACAATGTCTAACTGCGGAATACTTCTGAGAGATCCTTTGCTTTCTTTTTCGTCTTTATTGATGACTACTGTCGGCTTGTTGTATTGACTTGCAATTCTTCCTGCCACAAGACCAATGATGCCCACAGGAAAATTTTCATCCGCAACAAAAACAACTTTTTTCTGCTCATCTTCAGCATCAATCATTTTCTTGATTTCTCGAACAACATATTCTGTGGCTTTTTGCCTAGACTTGTTTTGCTCTTCAATCTCAAGCGCATCCAATCGTGCCTGGGCTCTGTCTTTTTCTGAAATGAGCTTATACGCCAATTTGGCATGACTCATTCTGCTTGCAGCATTGATTCTTGGAGCAACCTGAAAAGAAATCATTTGAGCATCCGGGACATTGCTCTCATCAATTCGAATTCTTCCGATTCTGAAAAGCTCCTGAAGTCCAATTCTTTTGGTTTTTGAAAGAACAATGAGTCCATATTTCACCAATGTCCTGTTTTCTCCCACCAAAGAAACACAATCAGCAACGGTTCCAATAGCCACCAAATCCAACAACCATTTCACTTGCTCCTTTTTCTCGGGCATCAATTTTTCATATACTGCCTGAGCCACTTTGAAAGCCACTCCCACTCCAGCTAAGTTGTCATAGGGATAATTTGAATTTTTCATTTTTGGATTCACAATTGCAAAAGCATTTGGAATCTTTTCTGGAACGCAATGATGATCTGTGACAATGACATCAATTCCCAACTCGTTTGCATATTCAATCTCATCAAAATTGCTAATCCCACAATCAACTGTGATGATCAAAGAAAATCCATGCTCTCCTGTCTTTTTGACTACTTCTTTGCTCATCCCATATCCTTCCTTTCCTTTGTCAGGAATATATATGCTTGTCTCAATTCCAAAATCAGTCAACATTTCTTTCATCACAACCGTAGACGTCACTCCATCAGCGTCATAATCCCCAAAAATCAAAATCTTTTCAGAATCATCTTTTGCTCTTTTGATTCTTTTGACAACTGACTCCATGTCAGGAAACAAAAACGGATCCAGGACATCTCTTTCATAATCCGGGTTCAAAAAATTTTCAATCTCTCCTTCATCGATACCCCTTGAAGACAATATTCTTTCCACTATGGGATGCAAAGAAAAAGGTTGATCCATTTTTGAATCAACTTTTTTCTCAAGCCCTTCATTTCTAAGTTTCCATTTCATATACCGTTTATTACAAAATGATTTTCATATTAAATTCTCTGAGCTTGTCATCCTGAACTTGTTTCAGGATCCCCGCATATTAACACTGGTGATATTATTTTGGGATTTTGTCCGCCAGCTGGCGGACAGAATGACATATTTATACAGAGATTATTTAAAAACGAAATTACAATTTACAAAATGATTTTCACATCCACTGCTACCAATTTACCTTCATCATCAATCAAAAGAGGGTTGATATCGATTTCTGAAATATCTTTTCCTTCTTGAACAAGTGAAGAGAAATTGTGAAGCACAGTCACC
>Ga0224510_10000441_pt1 | contig 32232 bp, 27 predicted proteins | sample SF_May12_sed_USG_FD_170161 | JGI IMG/M metagenome (GOLD analysis project Ga0224510, IMG submission 170161) | Sediment microbial communities from San Francisco Bay, California, United States - SF_May12_sed_USGS_4_1 | ecosystem: Environmental > Aquatic > Marine > Sediment | place: USA: California... | reverse complement strand
TACCATATAATAAAGAAAATATATGTAATAAAGATGATTTATCATGTGTAAAAGAAAAAAAAAAGGAAATAATAGATAATTTAATAAATGAATTTGAATGTAAAAAAGATGGTAATGAAGAAATATGTATTATTAATAAATCAAATGAAAGAAATATATTAAATAAAGAAGAAGTAAATGAAATAAAATTTAAACATTTTAAACCATTTGCATCAAAAAATCCTATTGATTGGTTATCAAATGATGATATTGATACAGTACAAGAACAATTATATAAAAAATATAAAAATTATTATTATAGTTATATACATATGGTAGACTTAGTAATGGTAAGTCATGGTAATACTAATTTTATAGATCATCCTATTCAAAATATAAGAAAAATAAATTTTTATAATGAATTAAAAAATATATACTATGAAAATAAGATTAGTATAGAAGATAATCCATTAAAATATTATGGAATTATAGTAAATACTGATCCAAGTACTAGGGGTGGTCAACATTGGTTTTCTATTTATTTTAACTTTAATTCAACAGGTTCATTAGATGATCCATATACTATAGAATATTTTAATTCATCTGGTAATCCAATTAGAAATAAAGAATTTAATGAATATTTTATAAATCTAGCAATAGAATTAACAGATAAATTACAAAAATGTGTTAAATTTATACAAGTAACAAATATACAACATCAAGGATTAGATCCAGTAATAGGAGAAGATTCTGGTAACTGTGGTTGTTATGCATTATATTATATTTGGAGTAGACTTGAAGGTATACCATATAAATACTTTAATGAAAAAAAAAGAATATTATCAGATAAAATCATTACAGAATTTAGACAGAAATTATTTAGAAATATTGAATAAAATTTAATATATATATTTTAAAGAATCTACAATATTTTTATTTTTATTATCAATAGAATTAATATAAATAATTAATGTATGAATTTTTTTTTCTAAAAAATCAATATTATTAATTAATGAAATATAATTTTCTTTTTTAATTAGTATATTATCATTATTATTATTATTATCAAAATTATCAAAATTATTAATATGAACTAATTTAATTTTTTTATTATTTAATAATTCATGATTTTCATCAATATATTTTCTTTTTTTTATAGTATCCATAATTTATAATATTAGTTAATTATATATTTAATTATAAAATAAAAATTTAATATAAAATAAATATTTAAATAATATTAATAATATATATAGAAACATAATCTATAATTAAAAATGCCAATTGTAGAAAAATTTTCAGATATAGAAATTAAAGAATTAGATAATATTAAAGGAAGAATTATTTATAATACTACTAATAATACTATACAATATAATAATGGTGATAAATATATTAATATAGATAATATAGATAATACAGATATTAATAATAAATTAGAAATACTACAAAATACAAATGAAAATAACTATAAAGATATTTTAAATAAATTATCATTATTAGATAATACAAATTCTAATATATTTAAAAAATTAAATGAACAAAATATAGAAGGTATACTTACAACATCAGATCAACCAAATATAACATCTATTGGTAAATTAAAACAATTAGAATTGGAAGGTAATATAACTGGTGTTAATAAATTAATAACAAAAGAAATAGAAGGTATCATTTTATCACCAAATCAAATAAATATTACTAAAATTGGTGATCTTGAGGAATTAACAATAACAAAAAAATTAAATATTAAAGAATTAAATACTTTAATTACACAACCAATACAACCAATTATAACAGAATTAGGAACTTTAAATAATTTAAATATATTAGGTATAACTAATATAAATACTATATCTAATTATGCACAATTATCAATAAATAATAATAGTGGTAAATGTATAAGATTAATATATAATAGTATAGATGGAAAAGAACAAATATATTCAGATATAAATATTGATATATTAGGAAATTTAAATTTAAATCCAACTGGTAATTTTATAAAAACAGAAAAATGTATACAAGTTAATAATGATAAATTTGGATTTAAACATAGATCTACTAATGGTATTGAATTTATTACATCAATTAATCAGTCACATAGTGTATCTATTGGTAGTTATACAAATCATAATTTAAATTTAATAACAAATAATATTAATAGAGTAACTATTGATAATAATGGGAATATAGGTATAGGTACATTATCACCTAAAAAAAGTTTAACAATAAATAGTATTACAGGTGGTAGTATGAGATTAATATATAATGATACATTAATATATACAGACTATTATATATCAGAGAATGGTACAGTTATTTTTGATATAAATAGTAATAAATCTAAAGGATATATATTTAATGGTGGTAATGTACAAGCTACTATATCAACACCTGAACAACCATTTATTACTATGGTTGGTACATTAACTAAATTAAATATGAATGGACCAATTAATAATGCAACAGACATCACAGCAAAAACAATTACAGGTCAACTATTGACTAGTTCTCAACCAAATATTCAATTAGTTGGTGAATTAAATAAACTAAAAATTAATAGTAATTTTCCATTATTATATGAAAGTACATATACACCACAATTAGCATTATTTACTAATACTATAGAAAGAAATGGTTCATATATTGAAATTAAAAATAATATAGGAACACAAATGAAATTAGGAATAGATGGTAAAGGATATGCTGGTGGTGAAAATACTAGTGTTGCTTTATCTTGTTGGACAAAGGGTGATTTAAGATTTATTACAAACAAATTAGATAGAATGATAATAAAATCAGATGGTTTAGTTGGTATAAATATAAATAATCCACAAAAACAATTAACAATTAATAGTAATACAGGGGATTGTTTAAGATTAATATATAATAATCTAAATACTTATTTAGATTTGATGGTAAAACATAATGGAAATATAATATTTCAGGCAAATGGTGATAATCCAAATTTTCAATTTATTGGTGGTGATTTATTTGCAAAATTATCAAAATCAGATCAACCTAATATAACCTCAGTTGGTATATTATCTAAATTAGAAATGACTGGTGAAATAAAAGGTGTAACAAATTTATCAGCAAATACAATATCTGGTATGATTACAACACCTATACAACCAAATATTTTATCTATAGGTACATTAACTAAATTAGAATTAAATGGTATTTTATCATCTACATATTCATCGACAAATGGTATAATGGCAATATTTAATAATAAATTACCAGATAATGGGTCATATATAGAAATTAATAATAATAATAGTAAAGCTTTATTTGGATTAGATGGGAAAGAAAATATAAATGATGTAATATTAGGAAATTATTCTAAAGGTAATTTAAAAATAATAACAAATTCAATAGAATATTTACGATTACAATCAAATGGTACAATAGGTATTAATACTATATTATCAAAAAAACAATTAAGTATTAATAGTGATAATGGTGAATGTTTAAGATTAATATATAATAATAAAAAAGGAACAGAAGATAAATATTTTGATGTAAATATATTATCAAATGGAAATACTGATTTGATAACATCTGGTAAATTTATTAATATAAAAAATAATATAATAATAGGTGATAAAAATAATAATAAAAATATAATTCAATTTAATAATAGAGATAATTATTATAATAAAACAGTACTAATAGAACAATTATATAATGATTTAAATAATAGTGAATTATTAATATACAAAGGGGTAGAAAAAAATAGAATAAGATTTAGATCATATGAATATATATTTCAAACTATTAATGATAATACAGAAAATATAGAAACAACAAATATTGATAATAATAATAAATTAATTATATCTAATAATGGTAATATTAGTATTAATACTAATAATAATTTAAAACAATTAAATATAAATAGTAAAACAGGAGAATGTATTCGTTTAATATATGATAATATAGATAGTATTTATTTAGATATTTCAATTAATAAAAATGGATTAATATTATTTAATAGTAATGGTGATAATTCTGGATTTAAATTTAGTGGTGGTAATATTGATGGTATTTTATCTACACCAAATCAACCAAATATAACTTCATTAGGTATATTAGATAATTTAAATATATCTGGAAAATTATGTGTAAATGAATTAAGTACTCCATTTTTAGATACATTATTAATTAAACAAGATCAATGTAATATAACATCATTAGGTAAACTAAAATATTTAAATATTGAAGGGAAAGTTAATATTGATACTGATTATAGTGAAATGAAATTAAATATTAATGAAAATAATGGTAATTGTTTAAGATTAATATTTAATAATTCAAATAAGTTTATAGATTTAATTGCTGATATTAAAGGTAACTTACATATTAAACCAACTGGTGAATTTATTACAACTTCAAAACAATTTGAAATAATAAAGAATGGCTTAGGTTTTAGTCATAAATCTGAAAATAATATAGAATTTATAACATCTATTAGTAATATATCAGGTGTATCAATTGGTAGTTATTCAAATGATTCTGTTAATTTTATTACAAATAATATGAGTAGATTAACTATAGATAAATATGGTAAAATTGGTATTGGTAATCAAAATCCAATTGCGATTTTAGATTTAGGTAGTTTAGCATCACGTTCATTATTATATTTATATAATAATAATGATAATATATATGGATTTGGTATATTAAATAATACTTTATTATACCAATCTGGTAATTGTAGTAATCATGCATGGTATACAAATTCTAATACAAACAATATAGGGACTGAATTGATGAAATTAATAGGTGAAACTGGATATTTGGGTATAAACATAACAAATCCTTTATATCCATTACATATAAATGGATTTGAAAAAGGTATAGCACATAGTTTAGATGATATAACATTCAATACTTATATAAATAAAAAAGATAAAAATGTAATACTACATACAAGTACTAATCATTCATTAATTATTGGTTCAAATAATAAAGATCAATTATTTTTATCTAATAATGGTAATATTGGTATTGGTACAAAAACACCAATTAGTTTATTACATTTAAATAGTAATAATAAAAATGCAATTATTATAGAAAATGTATTAAATACATCTACTGCAAATATACAATATAAAACAGATAAATGTATATGGGAATTAGGAGCAAGGGGATCAAATAATACACCACTTGATTCATTTTATTTATTTGGTAATAAAAATGATAGATTAGTTATACTATCAAATGGATTAACTGGTATTAATACAATATTACCAAAAAAACAATTAAGTATTAATAGCGATACAGGAGAATGTTTAAGATTAAGTTATAATAATAGTTTAGGTTATGAAACATCTTATTTAGATTGCGAAGTATCAAAAGATGGTAAAATTACATTTAAAGCTAATGGTTCAAAACCTAAATTTGAATTTATAGGAGGTGAACTTGATTGTATATTATCTAGTAATGATCAACCAAATATAACTTCTATAGGTACATTATCTAAATTAAATATAATAGGTGATTTGACAGTTTTAAATAATATATATAGTAAATATATTAATGGTATAGTACAAACACAAAATCAACCATATATAAAAACATTAGGTGTATTAGATAATTTAAAGGTATCTACTATAATAAATAATTTTAATATAGGTGGTGTAATTGTAAAATCATATAATAGTAGTGATATGACTGGTAGATTAATTAAAGAAGAAATATTAACTTCTATAGAATTAAATAAATATAGTCCAAATGGTATTAATAATTATTGGTCAGTTGAAATTCTTGGTTATATCCAACCTAAATATTCAGAATTATATACATTTTATATTATTTCAAACAATAAATTTAGATGTTGGATAAATAATAAATTATTATTTAATGCATGGAAAATAAATAATGAAAGAATTGACCCAAATAGTATAGAATTAAATATGGATCAATGGTATCCAATATATATACAATATGCAAAAGAAGATGTAATTAATGATACTTTTATATTAAAATGGGAATCATTATCTCAACCAATTGAAATACTTAATAATTTATCATTATCTTGGGATAACCATATTGATAATTATAATTTAAGATACCCATTAACTACTAAGAATAATATTAATATTTATAATTCAAATACTGAAAATAATATTAATGGAAGTATTACTATAAATGATAATGGTAATATGTTATTAAAATGTACTAATAATACTTTTGATATGAAAGGTGGTTTATATGCCACATTATTAACAGAAAATCAACCTAATATAACTTCTATTGGTACATTAACTGAATTAAAAGTAAATGGTAATATTACTTGTATTAATAAATTAGAAGCAAATAAATTAGTTGGAATAATTGAAACATCTGATCAACCTAATATAACATCTATTGGTAAATTAACACATTTAGAAGTTTATGGTGATATTACTAATATTAATAAAATTAAAGCAAAAGAATTAGAAGGTGTTATTTTAACAAATAACCAACCAAATATAACATCTATTGGTACACTAACTCATTTAAATATTTTAGGAAAAATAACTGGAATTACTGAAATTGATGCAAAACAAATAATAGGAACTATATTAACAAATAATCAACCAAATATAACATCTATTGGTGAATTAAATGATTTAAAAGTAAATGGTTTAATAAATACTAATCAATTAGAAATAAATAGTAATAATAATAATTGTTTAAAATTATTATATAATAAAGATAAATACAATTCAAAAATATATACTGATTTTATTCTTGATTCAAATGGAAATTTAAGTATTAATTCAAGTGGAGATAATATTAATACTAATAATAGTATTAATATTAATAATAGTTATGGATTACAACATTCATCAGATAGTGGTATTAAAATATATACTTATATTAATAATAATGAATCATATATTGGTAATATGTCAGATAATACATTACACATTACTACAAATAAATACCCACGTATTACTATTAATAAAGATGGATATATTGGTATTAATTCTATATCTACTTCATCACAAATGGTTATTAATAATTCAAAAGGAAATTGTTTAAGATTAGTTTATAATAGTAAAAATAATGAAATATTATATACAGATTTAAATGTCGATAGTAATGGTAATCTATCTATAAATACAGCTGGTAATACAATATATACATCATCACAATTAAGAATACAATCTGAAACAGGAATAGGATTATCTATATTATCACCAAATGGATTACATGAATTAATTACACATGTTGTTAATAATTGTATACAATTTGGGTCATCTACTAATACAGTAGTTAATATGATAACTAATAAAAAAAATAGATTAACTATTGATGGATTTGGTAATATATCTATAATGAATAAAATAAATATTGTATCTGATATTCAATATATACAAAATAAAAAAAATATAGATAATGAATTTTGTAAGAAATTTATTAATATAGAACCTAAACAATATAATAAAATAGATTCTGATGATAGTATACATTTTGGATATATTGCTCAAGATTTGATTAATAATGGTTATGAATCATTAACTAATATTATCCATGAAGAAGATAAATCAATTCATACAGTAAGTACAACTGATATTATACCATTGTTAGCAAAAAATATTAAAATATTATATGATGAAAATAAAGAATTAAAAGATAGATTAGAACTATTAGAAAAATTGATTTTAAAAGATGAATAAATATAAAATGACTTTTCAAAAATATTATGCTGAACAATGTGTTAAACATTATATTAATTTGGTTCTGACTAAAATTTTAATGAAAAATCTACAACTTAAATATCCAAAAAAAAAATTTACATTTACAATTTTAAATGAATAATTAATTTTTTTTAATAATATTAATTTAATATTTTAATAATAGGTGTAATATATATATTATTTATATAATAATATTAAAATGAATAAAAATAATACAAACTATCCTAATGAACTTAAAAAGAAAATAAAAGATGATTTATTAATAATAAAAAATAAATTAAATAACCAATTATTTGATTATCAAAGACTTGTATATAATTATCTTATTGAAAGAGAAAATAGAGGTTTATTAATATTTCATGGATTAGGTAGTGGAAAAACATTATCAGCAGTATCTGTTGCTGAATATTTTAGAAAATCAAATAGAGAAATAATGATATTAGCCCCCAAAAGTCTTCATAATAATTTTAAAAATAATATAAAAAAATATAATAAAAATATTACAGATGATGAAATAGAAAATAGTTATAAATTTATAACATCAAATGCATCTAATATGATTAAACAATTAGATACAACTGAAAAATTAGATTTACAATTAAATGAAATAAATAAAATTAATATAGATAATAAAGTTATTATAATTGATGAGGCACATATGTTAGGTAATAGTATTGTTAATGGTAGTAAAAATGCTAATGAATTTTATGATTTAATAATGAATGCAAAAAATATAAAAATTATATTATTAACAGCCACTCCGATAGTAAATAATGCATTTGAATTAAGTCCATTATTAAATATGTGTAATGGGAAAATTTATAAAAGATCAACAGAGTTAATAATAACAAAAACAAAAGATTATTATACAATATTACCAGAATATTATCAAGATTTTATGAAACTATTTGTAAATGAAGAAAATAATACAATAAAAAATGCAGAATATTTTCAAAATAGAATATTTGGATTAGTATCATATAATGGTGAATTATTTATAGAAAAAAAGGATGAATTCAAAGTTGAATTAAAAGAAACTAAAAAAAGAGATAATTTCCCAGATAGATTACCAATTAAAATTATTAAAATAAATATGTCATTACAACAAAATATAGAATATTCTAAATATAGAGATAAAGAAAGATATGAAGCATCAAGAAGTTATAAAGGTGGTGCAATATTTAAAGATAAATTTAGTACATCATCAAGTTATAGAATTAGATCAAGACAAATTAGTAATGTTTATCTTATTGAAAATCAAGAATTTGATATAAAAAAATTAGATATATATTCACCAAAAATGAAAAAAATGTATGAGATTATAAAAAATTGTCATAAAAATCAATTAGGGGTAATTTATTCAACATTTTTACAAGCAGGATTAGAATATATGTCTCAAATATTAGATCATTATAATTATGAATCATTTAATGATATATTAGATATTAATACTGATCATACACAAATTCAACCAAAATTAAGATATGCAATGTTTACTGGTAAAATTAATATAGACATAAGAAATTATATTATAAATATTTATAATAGTCCAGAAAATAAAAATGGTGAATTAATACATTTACTATTAATTTCATCAACCGGGGAAAAGGGAATTAATTTAAAGAGAGTTAGACATGTTCATATTATGGAACCACAATGGAGTTATACAACATTAGAACAAGTTATTGGTCGAGCTGTAAGATATAATAGTCATAAAGATTTACCACTAAATCAACAAAATGTTCAAGTATATATGTATATATCAGATTATAATATAGAGTTTTTAGAAAAAGAAAAAGAAAAAAAAGCAAAACAAAAAAATGATAAAAAAAAACAACCAATTGAAGATACCACTGATAAAACATTATTATATAGATCCATAAGAAATAAAGAATTAAATGATAAATTTTTAAAATTATTAGCAGAAACATCTATTGATTGTTATGAATTTAATAAAGGTTATAATTTTAATTGTTATTCATGTAATCCAACAAATGAAACATTATATTATCCTGATATTAATATAGATGTTAATACTCCAAATAAATGTATAAATCCAAATAAAAGTATATTGGCAGAAGAAGTTATTATAAATGGTGATATTTATTATTATACAAAAGATAAAGAAAATATAACAGTATATAAAAAAAATAAAAATGATGATATATTTAATGAAATAACTGATAAAAAGATAATTAATACAATTAAGAAAAATTTAAAAATAAACTAATAATTATTATATTTAATAATTAATTCTAATGGCAATGAATTAATTTTTTCTATATTTAATTTATTTAATTTATTTAGTTTTTTACTATATGTATAAAATGAAAATGTTAATTTTTGTATTGCCAAACATATTTTGTTTGTATTAAAATTATATAAATTTAATGGTTTTATTATAACACAATTTATTGTTTTTTCTGTTTTACATACAAAATGATATTGTAAATTATCATTTGATTTTAATTCATTAATTAAAATATATATTTTTTCATAAGAATTATCTAAATTTATTGGTAAGTCTGTAAACTCTATTTTAAATTCTAATAATTCCATATTAATAAACCATTTTTGAGATGATGTAGAAACACTATTACTATTATTTAAATTATAAATCAATGTATTATTTTTTTCATTTACTTTTATATCATTCAAATATAAATATTCATAATTAATATTTAAGTCCATTATATATTTATTATTATAAATTATATTTAATTTTAAATTTTTTTCTATTCATAAATCATATCATCTAAAGATCCACCAGGTTTAACCATTGGAAGGCATTTTTCATTTTTATCAACAACAAACTCAGCTAAAATTGGCCCATCATTATATTCAATAAACTCTTTCATTTTTTTTGTTAAACTTTTTTTATTAGTACATTTAATATATCTCCACCCCATAGATTTTGCTAATAATTTAAAATCTGGATTATCTAAATTAGTATGTGAATTACGTCCATTATAAAATTCATTTTGCCACTGGGAAACCATTCCTAATAATTCATTATTTAATAATAATACTTTAACATTAATATTATATGTAGATGCTGTTTTCATTTCTGATAATGTCATACATAAACTACCATCACCATCAATATCAACTACCATTGAATTTGGTGATCCCAATTTAGCACCTATTGCAGCAGGGAGTCCGAATCCCATTGTTCCTAATCCACCAGATGTTATCATAGTATTAGGTTTATTCCATGTTAAATACTTACATGCCATCATTTGGTGTGACCCTACACCAGTAGTTATAATAACATCTTTTAAATTATTAGTATGTTTATTAAATTCTTGCAATACTAATTGTGGTTGTAATATTTTATTATTATTTAAGTAAGTAAATGGATAATCTTTTTTCCATTTATTAATTTTATTAAACCATTTATTCCTTTCTTTTTTTTTAATAAATGGTAATAGTTGTGTTAAATTAACTTTTGCATCTCCTATAACTTGAATAGTTGGCATAATTGTTTTACCAATTTGTTTTGGTTCTATTTCAAATTGAATAATACCACCATTGTTACATTCTTCTGCAATTCTTGCCACTGGTGCAAATTTATTAATATTACCGGTTGCTCTATCATCAAATCTTGCACCTATACTAATGATAACATCTGCTTTTTGCATTGCTTTATTAGCATACACAGAACCATGCATACCTAACATATGTAAACTTAATTTATGATCTTCATCAAAAGTACCTAAACCTTGTAGTGTTGTAGTTACAGGTATATTACCTTGGATTGCTAATTTTCTAACTTCTTTATATGCATTCAATGCACCTTGTCCTGCATAAATTACAGGAGCCTTTGCATTATTAATCATATTAATTAATTTTTTATGAGTAATAGAAAAATCTTCATTTGGTATATTAATTATTTGTTTATCTAATTTATATTTTTCTAAATTATTATATAAATTTATATCATATACTTTTTCTGAAATATCTTTAGGTATTTCAATTAAAACTGGCCCTGGTCTACCAGATAATGTTAAATTATATGCTTTATTAATAATATCATCAATATTATCAGAATGTTTCATTTGATAATTCCATTTAGTACATGGTTTTGTAATATCAATAATATTAGCTTCCTGAAAAGCATCTGTACCTAATAAATGACTTTGGACTTGACCTGCAATAACAAGTAATGGTGTCCCATCCATTAAAGCATCTTGTAGTGGTGTTACAATATTTGTGGCACCAGGGCCAGATGTTACAATAACAATACCTGGTGTATTTGTAACTCTTGCATAACCCTGTGCCATATGCCCTGCTCCTTGTTCATGTTTAGATAATATAAATTTAAAATTATTACTATTATATATAGCATCAAATATAGGTAATACAGCACCACCAGGATAACCAAAAATAGTTTTAATTTTTAATTTTTTAATAGTTTCATTTAATATTTCAGCACCATTTAATCGAATTAACTTATCGTTAAATTCAAAATTTAAATTTTTTATAAATAATTCTTCTCTTTTTTTTAATTTATTAAGATATGATAATGAGTGTAGATGATTTGAACTTCTAAATGATCTGAAAAATACTTTTTTTAACATTTTTTTATAGAATATTTACTATATATAATAATATAATTATATTACTTTTAAATTCAAAAAAAATAATAATTATTATTTAATATAATTCAGAAATATTAGAAACACGATATTTTATCTTCATTGGTAATATTACACGCTTGGATCACAAATATATTTCAATATCTTGTGAGCCATTAGCAATTGGATTGATAAGTGTAGAAAAATCAAAATTAATAGTAACTTTTACATCATTTACTCTATTAACTAAATGTCCATCTAATCTATTTATAAAATTAATATTATTAATATTTTCTACAGGATTTTGTGTAGTAAATCCTGTAAAATAAATTAAATCACCAGAAATTAAATTATGACTTTCATAAAATTCAATTTCACCTGGATTATTTCCGGTATAATCTAAATTTTTAACAAGTAAACGATCCTTATCAAATATAATAGGGGCTAATGGTGAACCAAATCTAAGTGTAATATCTTGTAATTTCACAGGTTTTTTAAATTTATAAGAATCAAAATCAGGTGTTAATTTAATTAAATTTCCAGTTTGTGTAGCAGAGCACATAAAATGATATTGCCCATCTTCATATGCTTCAAAACAATCAGAAACTAATTCTACTATAGTTAGTGATATTTTTTTATAATAATTATCAGCAGGTGCGGAGAATGGGATATTAAATGGTTTAATAGAAATTTCAAATACATCTTCTATATTACCAATAGCTGTAATTGCACCACTTCCAATTTGTTTAACTTTTGTATTACCAACAATATTAAATTTAATTAATGACCTATTTGTATTAGATATATTTTGATATCGAGAATCAATATGTATACTTGATTCTCTAATTAATGATTGATAATTTAATATTTTTGTTGATTCTATTAATTGTTTTGGATTTGATGATAATAAAGTACTACCACTACTACTAGGGGGGGCTACTGATTTATTTGCTACTGTTTTATTTGTAGATGATACTACTTTGGTTGGTTGTTTTGCAGGTGTAACACTAGAAAATGTGTATGCTTCTTTAAATAATCTATTATCAGATTCATCATATTCATCTGAATTATCTGAATCAAAATTACTAAAATTTGATTTTATATTATAATCTGGTAATTCTTTATTTAATTCTTTATGATATTTTATTTCTTTTGCATCAAGCTTAAGTGCACCAGTTTTATCATTTATTTTTAATAATTTTGATTTAATATCAATATCATAATCATCATTTAATTTTCTTTGTCTAATATATAAATCTTTAATAGATTTATTAACTTTTTCAGTATCACCGTTATATTGATTATATAAACCTAATATATTAATTTTAGGAATAAATTTAACTACACTATCTATAAATGGAATAGTAATATCTATTTTAGCATCGGTAGAAATTAGTTTAACAATTTTATTTATATTTTCTTTTTTCATTAAACTATCTTTGAAATTTTTTATTGTATTTGTTTGCAAGTCATATCTATGGGTATCTAATTTATGCATTATTAATAATTTTTTAAATATATATATTAATAATTATATATTATATTTAAATAATTTTATTTTTTTTTAGATTTATTAATTAATGATAATATATAATTATCATCATTTATATTTTTTAATTTATTTATATTTGTATTTATTTTTCTTTTATTTTTTTTCTTATTAAATAATTCATTTTCTATATTATTATTAATATCTAAATTAAATAATTCATCATCTAAATGTTCATCAATATCGTATACATATTCATCATTAATATAATATATATATATTAATATTAATACAAATATTATACAATAACATAAATATAAATTCATATTTATATTATATATATTTATATTTATTTAAAATATTATAAAAAAAATAATTATAGGATTTATTTTTCTTATTCTTTTACTTCAATTTCTTCAACTTCTTCTTCACTTTCATTTTCTTTATCTTCAGCTCCATCAATCATATTAAATTTATCTTGAATAGTTTCAAATAATTGATTAATTCTTGGGTCTTTCATAGCTCCTGATGACATTGTTTTCTTTTTGTAAAAGTCAACAATGGTTTTAAGCTGCTGAACACACTCAAAATCAGAATCTGACGTATCCTTTGATATGTCGATAATGAAATTCTCTATTATGATAGAAGGTTGTTTAGTGGCAATAAAATCTTTATAATAGTTATTAAAGTTACTAGTTAGCATATCCAAAGAATTTGAAATTTTATTAAAAGCTTTTTCACATCTTGGAATAGATTTTTTAGCTTCAGAAATACTTTGAATAATAACTTCTGAAAATTTCTGAATATCAACATCAGGACTAGTTATAATTTCATAAATAGAATAAGATACTTTATATAATAAACATAATGTAATCATAATATATGGTTTCATTTTATGATTACATTCTTTATTAAAATCAGGGTGTCTAAATAAATACTTAAAATTTAAATCAGTAAATGGGAATAACATTAATTCATCACCTGGTTCACTATAAATAAATCTATCTGATAACTCATCTTTATTTTGAATAAAAGTTTTATATTGGATTAAATTTTTACATAAAACTAATATATTATTTATTGTATTACATTGTTTGATTTTTAAATACATTGGTACAATTTCATCAATACTATGACTAATTTTACTAAATTCATTTTCACCATTTTTTATAAAAAAGCCAATATCATCTTTATTTCCTTGAAATTTAATATCAGTTTCAATTAATTTATCTAAAATTGTAATATTAAATCTAGTTAATAATTCATTAATAGTTTTTACTTCTTTTTTTAATTTACTATATTTATCATAAATAACTAAAGGGTCTAATGATTCTTCTTTTCCCAATAGTTGAGAAAATAATGCATTAATTTCATCACTATTTACACCACCTAATGTTTTTTTTATAATTTTTGCTTTCCCTCCTCTATTTTTACCCATAATATTTATTATATTATTTTTTATTAATATATGATACTAATACTATTTTATATATTAAATATATAATTAATATATTTAATATACAATTAATATTAATATATATTTTAATTTAAATATATATATTATATTATTATTATATAATATATAATAATACATAAAATATAATGTCAAATCAACATAATATAGTAGATATTAGTATAGATTTTAATAAATATATAAAAAAATTTATTTTTATTATTGAAAAGAGTATGACAAATACAGATCAAGTTGATTACTTTAATAAATTAAGAAGAAAGATTGAAATGGTAATTGAACATGAACCATTATTAATATTAAAAAATGGTGGACCATATATTTATGATTTTCGAGAAGAAATTTTTAATAATGATATTAATAGATTATTAAATGAATGTGATATTGATAATGTATCAGAATATATTGTAAATGAAGTTAAAGATGAAAATATGAATCAATCTGATGAAATTAAAAATTTAATTAAATGTCTAAGAACAGTGTGGTTTAATTATAATGAATTAGAAAAAAAAACAATTATTAAATTATTAAAGCGTATTATTTCAGAATATAGTAAATATTTATTAATTAATACATAAATTATTACTATATTAAATATAATTATATTTAATATTTTTTTTATTTTTTAACTTATTTAAGTAATATTTTGATTATCCCAATATTTCTGCATTAAATCTTCATCAGATCCTGGTGTTGTTAACTTTGTTTTTGGTACATTAGTATTATATGTTAAATCATTTTGATGTTTAATAGTTTTTTCTTTTGTTTCTATAGTTTTCATATTTATAGGTTCTTCAATACCATCATCTTGTGCATTAATTTCATTTAACATCCAATTATCTAAATTACTGTCATTGTCTTCAGTTTTATGTTGTTTAATATTAGAATTACCATTATTAATAATATTAATAATATAATCTTTAATTTCACTAAATTGTTTACAACAAACTTTATTATTAGATAATAATACAGGTAAATCAATTATATTTAACTTTGCTAATTCATCAATTTTGTCATTATCAATATCATCATAGTTAATTGAAAATAATTTAATATAATAATTATTTTTATTAACTAATCTATAATTAGCATTTAACCATTCTAATAAAGTTTTATTTTCATATAATTCATCATCATCATTTTTTAAAATAATATCTATTCTTTCCATTATTATTATAATAATATATTAATATATTTTTATATTTAAAATATATTAATATAATATTATAAATTTAAAATTGAATTAATTATTATTAGTTATATATATAATATATAATTCATACTTAATAATAATAATGGAAGTATCAAATATACAAATATATGAAAATACAATCAATTACGAAAATACTATATTTAAAGAATTATTAGATAATAATAAACATTTATTACCAAATAAAAATAAAAAAATAATATCATTTGAATTAACAAATAGTAATGTAGAATTTGCAAATGCAATTAGAAGAATAATTACAAATGAATTAGAAGTTAAAATATTAAATGTAAATATAACTAATGTAAATACTGATGATAAATATATATTATCTAATTTAATTAAGGATAGATTAGAATTAATATCAATAGATCAAAGTATACCAGAAGATTGTAAATTTAAAATTAGTATAACAAATAATACATTAGATATAAAAAAAATAACAACAAATGATATTATATTATTAAATCATAAAGAATTAAATATAAAACATTTATTTAATACTAATATTATCTTATGTTATTTAAATCAAAAAAAGTATATTACAGTAACTGATATTACTATAAATAAAGATACTGGATTAAACAATGGTAAATATGCACTATGTACAGTTAATTATGAAATAATTAATACAGACTTTAAAATTCCAACTCTAAACAATAATAATAGTGATTTTAAATTTACACTAAAAACAAATGGCAATATAGAACCAATTAAAATTATTAATTTAGTTGAAATAAATTTAAATAAAAGATTAGATATAATTGAAGAAAATATTAATAAAATAAATAAAATAAATAAAATACTTAATTCTAATGAAACTCAATTATTAGAATTAAATGATTTATATATTATCAAAAATTTTGATATATATAGTTATTATATAAATAATGAGTCACATACTATTGGAAATTTATTTGTAAAATATATATATGATTTAGAACCAAATATTGAAATGATAAATTATAGTATTATTCATCCAACAAAAAATCAAGTTATTATTAATATTAAACATAATAATCATAATAAGTTAATATTAAATGCTATAACAAATATAAGAAAAGATTTAAAATTATTTACATCATATTTTTAATTCATAATATATAATTATTTATTTTTTTTATTATATTATTATAAATTTAATTATATAAAAAATAATAATAAAAATTAAAAGGTATACTATTATGGAAAATTTATTATTTAATTCTAAAACTAAAAAAGTAATTAATAATTTATTTAATAAAATTATTATAGAAAAATTTAATGATAAAATAATTAGTATCAGTCATTTTAAAAATAATATTCCTAATAAATTTGATATTAAATATACTGAATCATTATGGAAGGAGTTTATAAATTTATATTATAATAAGATGATAACTTTTCATAGTATATTACACTTCAAATCATCTGATAATTTATTAAATGAATTACAAAAAAATCAATTTATATTTATATGTAATATAAATGAAATTCAAAATGATATAAAAAATATATTAAGAGATCATATAATATATAATAAATATAAAGATAATAACTATGATATTAATTATGAAATTATATAATATAAAAAAATTGATATTTAATATATATTTAAATACATATATATATTCTATAACAAATAATAAAAATATAAAAAAAAATAATAATGAATAACTCTATCAATAAAAAAAGAAATATATCATTTAATAATAGTTATAATAATAAAAAATTAAAATATCAAATTTGTAAATTATGTAAAGATATTAATAATAAAAATAATTCATTAAATTTGGAATTAAAAAAATGTGAAATATGTATTAAAATTCAAGAATATAAATTAGATTCATCTATTTTAACGCAAAGATCTCGTATTAATGCAATATCATTACAATCAGAAGAAAAAAAAGAAATTGAAAAATATTTACAAAATCCAACACCAATTCATAGAAATACTTATTATAATAATATTAATTTTGATGAAGAAAATGAAAATTATAATTATGATAATATAATATTAAATAGACCTAGATCACATGCAATTTCATTGTCAAATTTAACTTGTGAAGAAATTGATTTATATATTAATAAAGAATTAAATAATTCAATTAGAAATTTATAAATTATAATACATATAAATTGTCTACTTTTTTATATATATAATTATTTTTTCCATAAATTATATTACAAATAAATAAAATAATAATAATAAATAACATAAAATAATAATAATAATTTTTATTATTATGAAATGATTCCTTTTTTTGTTCAATTTCTGATATATTAGTACAGCTATTTGTAATTTTATTAATATTAGTATTATAAAAATTTTTGCATTTTGGTGTTACAATATTTCCATTTTTACTACAATAATCAATATAAGGATCAATAAAATCATTTTGGTTTTTATCATCTAAAGAATATTTATAACAATCTATATCATTAATAAATCTATAATTTTTTTTACATAGTTCCCTATAAATTCTATCTTTACTTAATGAAATATTTTTATTTGAATTAATAGTTGGATTATTAGAATTATAAATATATTTACAAATAGTTTCATCAGTTAATGAACCATCTGTTTTTTCACACCTAGATATAATATAATTATCAAAGTTTGTAATATTTGCAGGGTTTGCTGCATAGTCTAAACAAGATAAATTATTAATATTATTATCTTGTTTGCAATATTTAATTTTACTTTTTTTTATATATGGATTAGTTGGATTCATTGTATTAGTATAAACTGATTTACATAAAAAATCATTAAAATTTTGATAATTATTTTTTTCACAATGTTCAACAAGGCTTTCTCCATATATATCTAAATTATTTAAAACTAATGGTTTACAATTATTATTATTTATATTATCACTATTTTTACAATATTTTATTTTAGCATCTTTAATAATATCCCCCACTTTAGGTATTTTTTCATTAATATTACATATTTCACTAAATAAATTATTATCATCTATACAATAATTATTAATAGCATTATTATAGTAGTCTGAATTTTCACCTATTAAACTAGAATAATAATTATTACATTTTGTATAATCAGAATTAATATTATATATATTATTTGTAACACAATAATTATCAAATAATGATCTAACAATTGGTGCATCTAAAACAGTTATACATTTACTTTCATCTAAAAAATTATTATTAACCTGGCAAAATGATTTTTGAATTTTATTTGAATTAGAATCAATAGTATATAATTGTTTACAAGCATTTGAATTATTAAAATCATTTTTATCTTTATTAGAACATTCTGCAATAATATCAGTTACATACATATTTAATAATGTATTTGTTTTATCATCTTTAATTGCTGATACACAATTTATATCTGATTTCCAATTATTACTACAATAAGTATTAAATGAATTATTATAACTATCTGATAAATTAACTATAAATTCAGTAGAATACCAACTAGGTGGTATTTTTAACCATTCCGAACTATCTGTTGTTTTTATTCTAATTATTAAATTTTGATCACCACCATAATTAATATGTTCAATTTTCCATGTATAAGTACCAGATGTCATAAATATTCCAGTAGATTCAGTTAATTTATTTCCAACATATTTGTTTTGATTAATAATAATATTATTATTAAGACTTAATAAACAAGTATCATCGGCATTACAATTAAAATAATAAGTATCATCTTTTGTAAATGTAATAAAACCAGAAATAATTATTTTATATTTTTCAGTTAATTTAACATTTTGTAAATCAACTAACCCTGGTAAATATTCTGTTTTTATAAGTATATTCTTATTATCAGAAATATCATAATATTCATATTTTAAATATCCAAATTTAATTAATTTTTTTGAAATAGAACCATCTTTATTTGAATTACATAATGGATTATCTATATTCATTATTTTATTAATAATATATTATTAATATATTGTATATAATACTATTTATATTTATTTATAGAAAATAAATTATTATAATTTATATTATCATAAAAACATAATAAAATACTTATAATAATAATTAATAATAAATAAAATAGATTTAAATTAATATGTATATTATTATTACAAAAACTTTCTTTTTTACAACTTTTATCTTTTAAAAAATCATTATAAAATGTTTTACATGTATCTGATATAATATTTTTATCCTTATTACAATATTCAATATAAGATTCAATAAATTGATTTTTATTCTTATTAGCATAAGATATACAACTAGGGTCTGTTAAAAATTTACTACCTTTTTTACAATTTTCATTATATATTTTATTTTTACTTAATGATATTACTTTATTAGAATTAATAGTAGGATCTGTTGTATTATAAATATAATTACATATTTTATCATCTATTATTGTATTACCATTTTCACAATGTGATACAATAAAATTATCAAAATCATTAATATTTTGTTGATCTTTTGCAAATTCTAAACATATATTATTATTAATTCTATTACTATTTTTACAATATTTTAATTTACTATTTTTTATATATTTATTATTTGGATTAATAATATTTATATATTCTGATTCACAAGTTGGATTACCAATATTTAAATAATCATTTAATTCACAAAATTCTACTATATTTTTATCAAATTTATCAATATTATTTTTTACAATAGATTTACAATTATCTGAATTTATATTATCATTATTTTGACAATATTTAATTTTACTATTAAAAATATTATCTTTATATGTTTGTAATTTTATTTTAGAACAAATATTATTAAATAAATTTTTATCATTATTACAATAATTATATAAAGATAAATCAAAATTATCTTTATTATTAATATTTGATAATGTAGAATTATAAAAATTATTACATTTATTAAAATCAGAATTTATATTATAATTATTATCTTTTATACAATAATTATCATATAATGAATTTAATATCTTATTATCTAATATGGTTAAACAATTATCATTATTAATATAATTATTATTTATTGAACAATATGATTTTTTTATATTATTAGATAATGCATTAATATTATATTTATTTCTACATAATTCATCATTAAATATTTCATCATTTGTTTTTTTAGAACATTTTAATATTAATTTATCTTCATCAGATAAACCATAGCATTTTTTTTTATATTTATCTTCTATTAAAGTTGCATAATTGTTATATTCATTTTTTATTTCTAATAATGTTTTATTTGGGTAATCCGAATCATAATAATATTCTAATTCTGTACACCCATTATTTTTCCATAATTGCTTTAAACAATTAATAGATATATTTTTATCAGTATTTTTATATATACTACAAGGTCCATAACAATTAATTTTATTATTATTATTATTAGAATTTGATATTTTTTGATTATTATTTATTATTTCTAATTTAGTTCTTTCTTTATCTAAATCATAATTATTATATTTTGTAGTACACCCTGATTCAAACCATAATTGTTCTAAACATTCATTATTAATATTACGATCTGTATTTTTATAATGGCTACAAGATCCATAACATTTTTTTCTATCATCTATATTATATGATTTAGTTAAAAATTTTATATCATTTTGTATTGTATTAAAAGTTTTATTTTTATATATATCATCATAATTAAATTTTGTAAAACATCCAGTTGTATTCCAAATATGTTCTAAACAATCTTTATCTATATTTGTACTTGAAACTGAATATTTTGAACATGGTCCTTCTTTAATTTTTTTAAAAACAGCATATACATAATCAATACTTCTTTTTTTTCTATATAAATATTTAGATTCTTTAATATAGCCATCTGGTGCTTTTAAATTATATACTTCATCAGCTGTATTTTTTCTTCCACTAGAAATTCCATAACTATTATCTATTATTTCATTAGAACTATATTTAAATATAGTTTTATTATCATCATCAAATTGTATACCATAATAATCTTTATTTTTTTTTCTATTATTACCACTACCACCATCATAACATAAATCTACTACACCTTGAAATTCTGATATATTACTACATGATAATGAATTTGCAGGGGCAGACCATATTGTTCCATCACCAGGGACTTCATATTCTTGTAATCTACCAAATTTATCAACTGTTTGGAATATATAATCTTTTCCCATAATAATTATACAATTATTAATATATAATAATAATTATAATTTTTTATAATTATATTAAATTTATGGTTTTATAATATTTATATTATAAAAAAATAAAATGAATTATATTTTCTATAAATATCATTTAGATAATCATAATAATAATTATGATAATTATAATAACCATAATAATGATGGTAATGAAACTATTTCAAAAAAATCAATGATAATTTTTAGTTTATTATTAATAATTATTATAATAATAGTAATATATTTTCATTTATATAATACTAATTAAAATGGAAAAAAATAGTAATTGTTTAAAAAATAAATATTTAACTAATAAATGTTTAGAAATTAGTAATGAAAATGAAAGAAAAATAATACAAAGTTATATTAATTCTAATAATAATTATTGTAATAATAATATATTAAATAAAGAATGTAATAATTATTTAACAGATAAATATTATAATAATTTTAATAAAGAATTAAAATCAAAATTAAATAATTTATGTAGTTTACCAAATACACAATGTAGAAGTTTGTGTAAATATAATTTTAATCAATCATTTTGTTATAAATATTTATTCATTATTTTTATTGTTATAATTAGTATAATATTTAGTATATTTAATAATATAATACTAAATGATAAAAAAACATTTCAATTTAAATTTAAAATTGAAAAAATAATTAAATATATTTATAATAAGACTTTTTATAAAATCATAATAAAAATATGACAGAAGTTAAAAAAATAGAGTATAAAAAATTAACTATTCGTGAACATATTAGGACTCGTCCTGGTATGTACTTAACAAGTGGTAAATTACAATTAAATAATGATTATATAATATATGATGATGAAGAAGATATTTATATAATTAAAGAAGAATTGGAATATGTACCTGCATTATACAAAGCAGTAGATGAAATAATAACAAATGCAATTGATCATTATACACGTACTTTTAATTATAAAGATAATAACAAATGTAATATTATTAAAGTAACATTTAATAAAGAAATAGGTGAAATATCTGTATATAATAATGGTACTGGAATTGAAGTTAATAAATATGAAAAAGAAGATTATTATATTCCAGAAATGATATTTAGTCATGCAATGACAGGATCAAATTTTATAGATGATGAAAATAAAATCACAGGAGGACTTAATGGTCTTGGTGCAAAATTAACAAATGTTGTATCTGAATATTTTATAATTGAAACATTAGATACAATAAATAAAAAATTATATTATCAAAAATTTGATGATGGTAATTTAATTATAAATACACCTATTATTAAAAAATCTACAAAAAAAAGTGGAATGACACAAATTACATTTAAATTAGATTATAAATTATTTTACCCAGAAAGTGGTTATACACAAGAACTTGGAGAAATATTAGATAAGATTATTAAAACAAGAACATATTATATATCTATATATTGTAAAGATACAAAAGTATATTATAATGATAATTTAATTAAAATTAATAAATTAGAGAATTTTGCAAAATTATTAATTCCGGATAAATCAAATTTAATTACTACAAAATTAATATCAGATAAAGATAAATATGAATGGGATATTGTTATTGGAATTAATAATTCTAATGATATATCTGATCAAATTTCTATTGTTAATGGTATTTGTACAAAATCAGGAGGAACGCATATTAAATATATACAAAAATTAATTAAAGATAATTTAAAAACGAAATTAGAAAAATTAATGAAAGGTAAAAATAATATTAACACTAATATTATTTTAAATAATTTATTTATATTTATGACTGGTAATATTGCTCAAGTTGATTTCAAAGGTCAAAATAAAGATGAATTAAGTATTAATATGAATCAATTTAAAGATTATAAATTTGATGATAATATTTATACTAAGATTTGGAATAAATTAAAATTATTATTATCAGAATTATATCTAAATATTGAACAAAAAGATTTAGATAAAACAAATGGTAAAAAATCAAAAAAAGTTAAAAGTGAAAATTTAGATGATGCAGATTTTGCAGGAACATCTAAATCACATTTATGTAAACTATTTTTAACAGAAGGATTATCTGCAAAAACATATGCTATTACTGGTTTAGGAAAGATTGGTAAAGAGTATTATGGTGTATATCCACTTAAGGGAAAATTATTAAATGTTAGAGGTCAAACTTCTGATAAAATTAATAATAATGCTGAAATAACTGAATTAAAAAAAATTATTGGTTTAAAGCATAATCATAAATATGAATCTTTAACTGAACTAAGATATGGAGGTATAGTTATTTTAACTGATCAAGATTATGATGGATTTCATATAAAGGCATTAATTATTAATATGATTCATGCATTTTGGCCAGAATTAATTGAACTTGGTTTTGTATGCTCATTTGCCACACCAATTATTAAAATGATTAAAGGAAAAAATCAAATGCAATTTTTTACTTTATCAGAATATGATGACTGGTGTAAAAATAATTCTACAAATGGATGGAATATTAACTATTATAAAGGACTTGGAACATCAGAAGATAGTGATATTAAAGAAAATTTTAAGGAATTAAATAAAAAATTAGTAACATATGTTAGTGATAAAAATATTATAGAATCTATTAATTTAGGTTTTAATAAAAAATTATCAGATAATAGAAAAGAATGGTTATTAAATTATAATAAAGATAAAATTATTAAACAAATTGAAAAAAATATTGATGTAACGGATGTTATAAATAAAGAATTAATACATTTTTCATATTATGATATTCATAGATCAATCCCAAGTTTAATTGATGGTTTTAAACCAACACAAAGAAAAATTATATATACAGCATTAGAATATATAAAAGATAATAATATAAAACAAAAGGTTGCACAATTTGGTGCAAGATGTGCTGAAAAGACAGATTATCACCATGGTGAAGTTTCAATATTTGGAACAATTATAAATATGGCACAAAATTATACAGGAAGTAATAATTGTAATTTATTATTACCAAAAGGTCAATTTGGAAGCCGTTTAGCTAATGGTGAGGATGCAGCATCACCTAGATATATATTTACAAATGTAAATAATATTACATATAAACTAATAAGAAAAGAAGATAATAAATTATTAAATAATTTAAAATCAGAAGATTTAGTTATTGAACCAGAATACTATGTACCAGTATTACCAATAATATTAATTAATGGTGCTATTGGTATTGGTACTGGATTTTCAACAACTATATTACCACATAAATTAGAAGATATTGCAAATTATATTATAAATAAAATAAAAAATAAAAGAATTAAAAAAATTATGCCATGGTATAGAAATTTTAATGGTATAATTAAGGAAACTACAAAACATAAATATAATATTATAGGTAATTATGATTTTCATGATGATAAAAATATAATTATTATATCTGAATTACCTATTGGTACTTCAACAAAAAATTATAAAATATTTTTAGATAGTTTATTATATGATAAATCAATAACAAACAAAAAAGAATTAAAATTACAATGTTTAATTGATTATAAAGATAAAGGAACTAAAGATAATATACAATATGAATTATATTTAAAAAATGATGAATATATAGAAATTAAAAAATTAAAAGAAGATGAATTTTTAAAGAAATTTAAATTAATTAATTGTGTATCAGAAACAAATATGTATTTATTTGATAAAGAAAATAATATTAAAAAATATAAAACAATATATGAAATATTAGATTATTTTTATGATATTAGATTAGAATACTATGAAAAAAGAAAAATATTATTAATAAAAGATTTAGATATAAGTTTACTAATATTAGAAAATAAAGTTAAATTTATTAAAGGTATTATTGATAAAACTATTAAAATTATGAATATAAAAAAAGATATATTATTTAATCAATTGGAAAAATTAGAATTTTATAAATATAAAGATAATTATGATTATTTAGTAAATATGCAAATTTCAACATTAACACAGGAAAGAATTATTAAATTAGAAAATGAGTATAATGAAAAAGCAAATGAGTTAAATAATTTAAAGAATACAAAAATTACAGATATGTGGATTAATGATATAAATGAAATATTAATTGAAAATCAAAAATATAATAAAGAATTATTGAATGAAAAAAATAATTAATCTTTATATAATTATAAAGATTCAATAAATTGAATCTTTATATAATTATAAAGATTCAATAAATTTATCTTGTTTTTCATGAAAGTTTTCAATTTCAGTTATTAAATCATATTTTTTTTCAAAAATTGGACTTGTATTACCAAACTCAATTTTTTTAGGGTGTTCTGTAATACTAATTTTTTTATCTAGTGAATTTAATATATTACCACCTTGTATTTTAACTGATTTAAGTTTACTACAATAATAATTATTATATAAAATTAATAGTATAATACATATTAATAATACAATAATAATATAAAATGTAGTATTACTAAATTCTAAATAATTTATATTATCTGTGATTATGTTTTTATTTTCATCCATTAAAGAAAATGTTTTTTATAAAAAAAATGTAATATTAATATTATATATTATATTAATATTTTATTTCTTTATATGATAAAATAATTTTTTATGATATAATTATATTTACCATCGTCTACCTCGAAATCCATCTTGATTTAATAATTGCTGATCAATAGATTGTTCTCCCATACTTTCTTGTCGAAGTAAATCACTATCGTCTAATCGTTCACGATATGATTCTACTAATGCTTGATCATCGAAATTTTCACCATTTCTACCAGCATCAATTGCACCTCCTTTAATTTTACCTTCTAAGTTATATAAACCATTATCCCAAAATGCTGGTGCTCCATTATTAGTTGCTACTAATCCTTCTTTTGCTTTAGGTGCTTCTTCAGTATGTTTTGTAATTGCATCATTAATTTTAGAAGCTAATGATCTCCCATCTGATCCAGTATGGGATAATAAAATATCTCTTCGTTGACCAATACCATAATCGAATGGTGCATCACCTGAAAATCCTTCTGATTTTGCTGTTAAAATAATAATAACAACTAGGAATACTAGTACTACTGCTCGATAACCTGCTAATGCTAAAGGAGAATTAAGTTTTTCTACTAATGACATTTTTAATTTCTAATTTATATAAAATGTATTATATATTTATATTTATAATTATATTATATAAAATAGAATTTTTATTAAAAAAAAATATTTAAATAATTAAATTAAATATATTTTTTATTTAAATATGGTTATTAAAAAACTTCATCTTATCATCAATATTCATATTAATATAATCTTTTCTTTCTTTTTCTGATAATTTCTTATACATATTTTGTTCTAGAATATAATTATTTTCTGGATTTTCCATATATTCATAATTATTTGTTTGACATGAAAATAAAAATAAATATATTAAATAAATAATAAATAATCCTAAAATAATATTTAAGACTAAATCTAAATCTAATGGTTTACATGTGGTTGTTTCATTATATTTATTAAAATCAGTAGATGTCATCATATTTTCATTTTGTTTATTAGTTTTAACAATAATATTTGGATTAATAACATTTGGGTTTGTTATAGTTGTTTGGTTAGGTAAATTGTTATCCATTTTTTTATTTTTAAAATTGAATATATATATTATATATAAATATAATATATTTTATTTTATATATTTTATATAATAATCATAATTAATTATGAGTTCAAATAAGATTTTATCAAATGTATATAATAATATATTTGAATACATAAATTATAGAAATTTAAAAATAATTGATGATAGATTAGATACTGATGAATTTAATAAACAAATACAATATAATAAATATATTATTATTAGAACTATTGATAATAATAAATTAGATATTACTGATGATAAGGTTAAAGAACTAAAAATTTATTTAAATGATTTTTCAAATAAATTATCTAGTAAAAATAAAGATAATATTACACATGAAACTTATAACTTTGATGAAATTAAAATTATTAATATTATTTTATTACATAATGATACTGACTATGATAGTAAAACTATGGAATTTAAAAAATTAATTAATTATATTAAATATCCAAATGGTGAAATTATTATTATAAGTAAAAAAGATTTTTCTACACATGTAGGTAAACAAATTAATTTATTATCTACAGATAATATTCAAATTTATAATTATCCTTATAGATTATTTAAAATTATTATTCCTAATCATATTTTATGTTCTAAACATAGAATATTACCAGAAGAAGAAGAGATTGAATTATTAACTAATTATTTATATTGTGAAAAAAAAAATTTACCTACTATTAAAATAAATGATCCACAAGTAATTTGGATTGGTGCAAAAGAAAATCAAGTTATTGAAATTCAAAGAAATTCAGAAACTACTGGAAAATCATTATACTATAGATTAGTAAAAGATATATAATTAATAATATTTATATAATTTTTTTATATAATTTATTATATATAATAAAATAAATGTGTCTATTATCTTATGAAATTTTACAAAATTTAATTAATAAATATAAATATAAATATAACTTAGTAGAAAATAAAAAAAAAGATAAGAATACACAAACTTTAGTTATTAATAATGATAATTATAATAGTTATAATGATAATGAATATGATATGATAGACAATTTTCATAATACTGATTATTTAATTAATATAACTGAATTATAAATTATCTATTTTATTTTTTTCTATTTCTTCTTGTTCTTGGAAATTGTTTTTCAATAATTTTTTCCTTTTCTTGTAAATCTTTGTCTTTGCATAATTTAATAATATCAACTATCATATTAATATTATTAATTACAACTTCATTTAACATATTTTTTTCTTTTTTAATTGGATTAATATATAAATTAAATAATTTATATGGTAATATTCCAAATACATTTTTATCTTTGTTATTTAATTCATTAATTTTTTTATTAATATTATTTGTTAAATTATTAATTAAACTTTTATTATTAAATTTTGTTATATATTTATCTTTATTAAAATTTTCCTGATTATATGTATATTGTAATTCATAATCAACTTGAAAACACTTACGTTCCTTACATGCACATCCTGCTAATATTTTATTAATTATATATGGTGTTTGAATACTACTTAAATCATATACTTCTTTATCTTTTATTTTACATTTAATATCATATTTTAATCTATTAATTTCAAATTCAATTTCATCAATCAAATTTGATTCATTTAAATCTTCTCCAATTAAATCGTCTAATGATACTTCTTTTGTATTATTAATATTACTTTCTTTATTATTATAATATAATACCAATATACCATAATTAATTGGATTATTTATTAAAATTTCTTTGTCTTTATGGTAAGAAATATTATATAAATTATTATATATTAAGTTATTAAATGATGATAACTTATATACAGCTTCAATAAATATTGAAGATTCGCATATATCAATTACTTCCATTCCTAATCTTGGTTGGTCAATATAATGTTCTGGTACATCACCAGTTGGTACCCTTGAATATGGACACTTAAATTCAAATAAAATAATACTATGATCATGACTATGATCAATCATTGTTTCATCTAATATATGTTTCACGTATTCTGTTTCTACAATTGCTATTCCATCTGGTGAATATGCAATTGTTTTATGTATTTTATGTGGGATTGAACCAGTTTCAATAATATTACATTTATATATTTTATTTATATGATCTCTTAATGCTTCTTCGAGTATACTCCCCCAAAAGGTTGCAAAGAATCCTGTAAATGGCTTTAGCCCAACATGTGATTTTACTAAATCTTCTTTTGTTTGATACTTATTCTTACCAAGGATAGTACTTATTTCAGACCCACCTATACGATATATACGCCCATCTAACCACTCTGATGTACCTTGTTCTGGTAAATTTTTATGTTCTTCTATAAAATCATTTAATAATTTATGTTTATCTATCATTACCTTTTGTTTTTTATTCATTTTTTAATAAATAAATATATATTATTATACAATATTATATTTATATGAAAAATAGATATTTTATTGATTTTTTTTATTTTATATTTAAATATAAAAAATAATTTAATTATATATTAATATAATATGACATCATATAAAGATATAGATTTGACAAAACATTCAAATAAAAAATATAAATTAACAAATAATGAAATTATAGGAAAGGGAGCATTTAGTCAAGTATATTTATGTGATTCTACATATGGAGAAAATAAACAAAATTATGTTGTAAAGGTTCAATTATCAAAGGAAAGAGAATATGCATTAAATGAATTAAATATATTAAATAAAGTTAAAAAACATAATAAAGAATATCAAAAACAATATAAAAATAAATACAATATAGAATCTAATTTAGTGAAAAATTATGATTATTTTATTTCAGATGATTATATATATATTATATATGAAAAATGTAATATAAATTTAGAAGAATTTAATATTGCATATTTAAAAAAATATAAATCTCAATTACCATTATTTATAATTGAATATATTATTTATTCTATATGCAATGGAATAAATGAATTAAATTTTAATAACATTATTCATTGTGATATTAAATTAGATAATATTTTAATAAAATTTAATAATGTACAAATAAAAAATAAAAAGAAAGATAAAATTAAAAATATTAATAATATTAATGATTTATTTCAATTAATAAATGATAAAACTATTAATAATTATGAAGAAACTATTTTAAATGCATTTGATATTAAAATTATAGATTTTAATAAATCATGTTTTATTAACCAAATATATAAATCATGTAGTGTTCAAACAATATATTTCCAAGCACCAGAAATTGTATTTGGTAATAGAAATTATAATGAAAGTATTGATTCATGGAGCATTGGATGTATTATTTGGTGGTTATTAACAAGTGAAATTTTATTTGATATATATAATCATAATTTAGAGTATGGAAAATTATATGAAAATTATAATTCAGATATTGAAGATAGCGAGTCAGATAAGAGTAGTGTTGGTTATACTACAAGTAATTCAGGTTCATATTCATATGGTACTGACATGTTAGAAAATTATATATATTTATTAAAAGTAAAGTCTTTAATAGGTGAATGTAACAATGAATTGTTAATTGGTGAAAAAATTAATGATTATATGTATAATAATAAAATATTGTGTAATAATATTGAATTAAAAAAATCAGATATAATAAATTATTTATTATCTAAAATTGATAATTTTAAATATAATAATGAAGAAGAAAAAAAATTATTAATAAAAAAAATAACAAATTTATATGTAAATATTTTAAAACAAATATTTACATATGATTATAATAATAGAATAAAATGTAAAGAAATTATTACTTATTTATAAAAATAATTATTTTGATAAATAATTATTTAAAACTTGATATATTAATATATCATGCATTAATTGATTATTACGTAAATCTAATTCACTATTATTAGTATATACTAAATCTTGTATTAATGTATCTCTAGAACCAATAAATCTTGTGTTTTTTTTGTTATTTACATAATTAATTTTATTATTTTTATTATATTTAATATAATTCCATGAATAATTCATATAATTTCTTATATAATATTTATTATCATTAAAATTTTCATTACATTTATCATGATAAAATTTACAATTTATAATATTACAATTATTTTTATTACATTTCATTATATTATTTTTTTCTTTATCATTTTTTTTATCATATATATTACCAATATTTCCTTTA
>Ga0224510_10000440_pt1 | contig 32237 bp, 28 predicted proteins | sample SF_May12_sed_USG_FD_170161 | JGI IMG/M metagenome (GOLD analysis project Ga0224510, IMG submission 170161) | Sediment microbial communities from San Francisco Bay, California, United States - SF_May12_sed_USGS_4_1 | ecosystem: Environmental > Aquatic > Marine > Sediment | place: USA: California... | reverse complement strand
CTCAAAGCCGGTAAAACGATCAGTCACCGCCGTCAGAGTCTGCCGCAGCTTTTCCAAATTATCGAGGCCCTTATTGAGGCCGAAGTCCTTCAGGCGGTTCACGCACACTTCCAGCCGCAGAAAGGTCGAGAACTTCTCATACATGCGTGCCACCGCGCTTTTGGCATAGGCCCGCAGCACATGGTGACCGTGGTCGATCTTCTCCAGCAAGGCATACAGGTTGCCGCCGAAACGCTTGTGCTTGCGAAAGCCGAAAATCTGGGCGACGTTATCGGCTGTCAAGTTGAATAGCCCCACCTCGCAACTACGTTCGAAGATCCGATGGATGGGGGCACTGCGCCGGAAGATGAAGTTCCGGCAGTACTCGGCCTGATTGATGGAATAGTCCCGGCGCAAGTTCACCGCCGTGCGCTCTTTTCGGAGAACTTCGGCCCCAGCAGCAGGGTCCAACGATCCAACCGCTTGCGGATGATTTCCGCGGTGAGGCGGTCGGCAGCTTGTTGCAACGCGACCGGGTCGGCCACCCAGAGAAAGGCATTGTCGTCCTTGCGGAAGGCCACGCCCTTTTTCTTGAATTCGTTCTCGATCCAACTGTGGCCGTTCAGATAGTAGGTAGTCAGGAACGGCAGATAGGTGCCCACGCACATCACCATCGGTCCCAGCACTTCATCGCGGATGTAGAAGTACAGGTGCGTGTACATCCGCCGTTGCCGCCGGATGATGCGGTAGTTCGGATCGTCGGTCGGAAACTTGGGCGCCATCGGATGGAAGCACTGTCCCTGCTCCATGCTCTGGAAAATGAAGTAGACGCCGTAGTGGCCTTTCTTCTCCATTCGCTTCAGGTAGGGAATCACATAGTCTTCCTTCTTCACGCCCTTGCTGGCCCGCTCGACCGGAATGTTGTGGTTGCGGGCGTAAGCACTGACCCAGTTCTGGTATTCGTCGGTCCGCTTCTTCAACGCCTCGACGGTGATCGGGTAAATGCCATGCACTTCGCGAAACCAGTGGACGATGTGGGACTCGCGCGCCAGCAACGGCAAATGCCCTTGAATGACGAGGCGATCAAATCAGTGGTATACAAGAGCGAGAAGGCTGGCAAAGAGCTTCACGAAGGATTCCATCGGTCGTCTCCCTTGATGTGCTTGTTTCGACAACAAGATCTATGAGGCGACCGATGGAATCAAACACCCGCCGTGCTGCTGCTCCAAAGGATTTCAAGGGCAGAGCCCTTGGTTATGTTTAGATCCATCGACCCGGTTTAAGCCGGTTTAAGCCGGTTTAAGCCGGACCCGCCCAAGTTAGGTTTTCGGTGGAATCGAGGAACTTGCTTCAAGCAATCTCCCACCAAAACAGGTGTCGCGCATTGTGGACGCGCATTGTGGGTGAACAGATCTGTGGTGCGCTTCTACTGATTATCGAGATCGTGTGTGCGGACATGACGATAACCGCAATGAAACGCCTCTTCCGAGTCCGCCAACCCCCGTGACTGGGCTAAGGGAAACCCGCAAACGAGTGCGAGAATATGTCATGGAAACACACACTATGCCTTAGACTGGTCAGCGTTTTCAATCCAGACGTTGGCCAATGTCGGGGTGGTAGACCGTGATCCCTACTGCCCTCTTACCGTGCGGAAGGAATTCGGGCTTTACTCGGTCCGAGCCTTCTCCTCGTAACGCAATGGGGCGCGTCCTCTCATCGCGCCCCATTGCGCACATTTCGTAGGAGTTGGGAAGATAGTTAACAAAACGATGGATCAGTCTTAGTTTGGTGCTGCTCGCCTATTGTGTGGGACGGTTGGTGGTGTCTCGATTTTGGCCGCCGGCCAAGAGCCAGCGCGCGTGAGGACCATCGAAGTAGGGACGCCGGTCACGAGCATGGTCTGTGGCAAGTATCCTTTGTTGCTGGTGACGTTTGCGATGCGCAGTTGATCGGCGTACGAGTTGCCGCCCTGTTCATTGAACACCTTGGCGAACAACGCCGGGCTCCGAATGCCCTTGGCGCGTCCCGGTGCGACGTTGGCGGTCGGCTCTCTAGTGTTATGGGCCCGCAATTCGATTTGCAATTGATCACCCTGACCTGACGCTCGGATCACGTCGAAGTAGATGCCGTCGAGTACGGCTCGCGTGAGAGGCCCGGTGACCGCCACGGTTTCCATAGGCCCTGGCGGCACCGTAGTCTCGGTTGTCGTGGATGCCTCAGCTGGAAGCCGACGCTGGATCGTAAGGGAGTTCCGATAAGCTTGCTCCGTTGAAAACAGGGCCACGTCCAAACTGCATCAACGAAATCTGCTTGAACGCCAGCACCCCGACTGCCATTGGAACTTCGCTGTAGACCAACAGAATCCGGGCAGTTTCTGCATTGCCGAAGAGCCCTTGCTGACACGCGGCGCTCAGAAACCGGTCAAATATGCCGGTCGCTGGCGAGGGTGTTACGGAATTGTCCTGACTACACTCGGGCGGACGGCAAGTCGAATGAGTAGGTGTACGGAGCCGGATCCGCGAACCGGCCCGTCCGGGTTTACCCGTGGCTTCATTGACAAGCAGCATCAACCGCGGAGTCGTCCTCCTCCAGGAAGGAAAACCGGAGCAAGCAGCCTCGCTGTACCGGCAAATCCTTCACCGGTATCCCGATCACGCCGACGCTTTGCACTTGCTGTCGGTCGCCGTCTATCAAGGCGGTGACGCCCGGCAGGCGGTGGGCTTGGCCGAGCGCGCCATTCGGCTGGCGCCGAGCGTGGCGGACTATCACAGCAACCTGGGGCGCTATTACCTCGCCGCCGGACGGCTCGAGGAGGCGCGGAGTTCGCTCGAGCGGGCACTGGAGCTGGCGCCGGATCACACCATGGCAATGTACAACTTGGCGCTCACGCACTCGGAGGCGAGGCGCTGGAACGAGGCGCGCCCGCCGCTCGAGCGCTACATCGCGTTGAAGCCGGAGGATCCGGCCGGGCATCATCAACTGGGGCTCGCGTTGTCTGAGTTGGGACACGCCGCCGAGGCGATTCCGCATTTCTGCCGCACGATCGAGCTGGCGCCGGCTGCGGCCGAAGCTTACAACAATCTCGGCAATGCGCTGCAGGCGATCGGCAAGCCGGCTGAAGCGCTGCCGTTCTACAACCTCGCGATGACGCACAAGCCCGGCTACGCCGACGCGATGACCAATCTCGGCGCGGCCTGTCAGGCGTTGGGAGAACCGGATCAGGCGCTCGGCTGGTTCGAGCGCGCGCTTGCCGTCTCGCCAGGCCTGGTGCAGGCGCGTGGCAACATCGCCAATCTCCTCGCCGCGTCCGGCCGGCAGCAGGAGGCGCTCGCCATGCTGCGCGCCATTGCCACCGAGGCGCCGGGTTCGGCCGAGACGTGGAACAACCTCGGCAACAGCCATCAGGAGTTGGGGCAGTTCGACGAGGCCATGGAGGCCTACGGCCGCGCGCTTGCCATCCATCCCGGCTATTATCAGGTGCACAACAACATCGGCAACGCGCTCCGGCGCCAGGGCCGGTATGAAGAGGCCGTGGCCTCCTACCGCGTGGCACTCGAGGCCAACCCGCACTTTGTGGAGGCGCTCAACAATCAGGCCGTCGCGCTGGCCGATCTGGGGCGGCCCGCCGAGGCGGTCGATCTGTACGAGCGCGCTTTGGCGATCAAGCCGGACTATGTGGATCCGCTGATCAACATGGGTAACATCTATCGCGACCGCGCGAGGCCCGCACAGGCGATCGAGCTGTTCCGGCGCGCGACGCAGGCAGCTCCGGCGAATCCGTTTGGCTGGAATAATCTCGGCTGCGCGCTGAGCGACGAGGGCGAGGTGGAAGAGGCGCTTGCCTGCTTCCGGCGCTCGCTCGAGCTCGATCCCGGCAATCCGCACACGCGTTCGAACCTGCTGCTCAATCTGCACTACCGGGGTGGCACGGCGGCGGGTGAAATTGCGCGCGAACACGAGCGCTATGGGCAGATGCACGGCCGGCGCGGCGCCGCTTTCCGCGCTCCGTTTGCGCCTCGTGCGGCCGAAGCGCGGCCGCTGCGCGTCGGCTACGTATCGGCTGACTTCCGGCGCCACTCGGTCGCCTTCTTCATCGAGCCCGTGTTGGCGCACCACGATCCGGCGCGCGTGGAGGCTTACTGTTACGCCGATGTGGGGCGGCCCGATGCGCTCACGCGCCGCTTTGCCGAACAGGCGGGCCATCGGTGGCGCGATCTGCGCGGCTACAACGACCAGCGCTTTGCGGCGCTCGTGCGCGCCGACGCAATCGACATCCTGGTTGACCTCGGCGGCCACACCGCCAATTCGCGCCTGATGAGCTTCACGACCCAGGCGGCGCCAGTGCAGATTGCCTATCTCGGCTATCCAAACACGACCGGCCTCGATTCGATCGGCTACCGGTTGACGGACGCGAGCGCCGATCCGGACGATGGCCGCCGCCCGTGGCATGCCGAGGAACTGGTGCGGCTCGACGGGTGTTTCCTGTGTTTCCGCCCGCCGGCCGATGCGCCTGAGGTGGCCCCGCTGCCCGCGGCCAGCAACGCGCCCTTCACTTTCGGCTCGTTCAACAACCACGCCAAGCTCAGCGACGGCGCCGTGGCGGCCTGGGCAGAGATTCTGCGGCGGACTCCGGGAGCGCGTCTGGCGCTCAAGAACAAGGCGCTCGGCTCGGACCAGGCGCGGCGCCGCGTGCTGGCGCGCTTTGCCGCGCACGGCATTGGCCCCGAGCGGCTCTGGATGTCGGGGCCCATCGATTCGCTCGCCGGCCACCTGAACGCTTACGGTTTTGTCGACCTCGCGCTCGACACATTTCCCTACGCCGGTACGACCACGACGTGCGAGGCGATGTGGATGGGCGTGCCGGTGGTGACGCTCGCCGGCGAGGCGCATGTCGAGCGCACGGGGGCGAGCCTGCTGGCGGCGGCCGGGTTGCCTGAATTCGTCACCGGCTCCCCCGCCGGCTATATCGAACGCGCCACTGCGTGCGCTTCCTCGCTCGAGCAACTGGCGGCACTGCGCGCCGGGCTACGCCCGCGCCTGGCGGCCTCGGTGCTGATGGACGAAGCCGGTTTCACGCGCCGCCTCGAAGACACTTTTTACCGGCTGTGGCAAAGGAGAATATGAGCCAACCCCGTTTTTCGATCGTCATTCCCACGCGCCAGCGTCACCAGACGCTCGGCTACGCCATGCAAAGCGTGGTGTTCCAGGACTTCCCCAGCTATGAGTTGATCGTCATGGACAACTGCTCGAGCGAGGAAACCTGGCAGGTGGTGCGCCAGTTCCGCTCGCCCAATGTGCGCTACGAACGCGCGCCGCGCGTGTTGCCGATGAACCAGAACTGGGAAACGGCGCTATCGCTGTGCCGCGGCGAGTACGTGTTCTTCATGGGTGACGACGACGCGTTGATGCCCGACGGGCTGCGGCTCGCCGACGCGATCCTGACGCGCATGCCGCTCGACGTGTTGTCGTGGCTCAAGTACACCTACTGGTGGGATTCGGCAATCGAGCCGAGCGTGCGCGGCCGGCTGTTCCTGCACCTGGGGTGCGACTTCCGCCAGATCGACCGGATCGAGACCATCCAGGCTTTCTACGATTGGCGCACGGGCATGAACCGGCTGCCATCAATCTACACCTCGCTTGTGCGGCGCACGCTGATCGAGGAGATCAAGGCCAAGACGGGCGGCTCCTACTTTGCACTGGGCGCACCGGACGTCTACACAGGCATCGCCAATGCGTGGTTCGGACAGCAGCTCGGCTCTTTCGAACGCGGTTTGTCGATCGGTGGCAACTCGGGTTTCTCCACCGGCACGGCCTGGTATTTCCGCAGCAAGGGACAGGCGCGGCGCGACGCCTATCACGCCGATGAAGGCGCCGACGAGCGGCAACTGATGCACCCGGCGCTGATTCCGTCGGTGAATCTCGAAGTGAATCTGGCCGACACGCAGTTGCGCACCCGTGAACTGCTGTTCCCGCAGGAGGAACGTTTCCAGGTACGGATTCCCACGGTGCTGGCGGCGATGGCGGCCAATGTAAACCGCGATCCGGCAAGCTATGACGCCGTGGTGGGCGAGATCGGGGAGTTGGCCGCGAAGTATAAGATCGATCCGGCGTCGGTCGCGCTGCCGGCGCGCGCGCCCGATCAACGGCAGGTGGCGCAAGGGCCGATGTTCGGCGCCGGGCAGCGGCTCGAGGGTTTGGCCGTGCATTGTCCGGAGGCCGGCGTACACGACGTCGCGCAGGCCGCGCGGCTCGCCGCGGCGATGTTACCCGTGTTGACCATTCAATGATGACTGCGGCCACGCCAGTTTGCCCCGCGCCGCGCCCGCGCCAAGCCGTCATCCTCGCCGGCGGCCGGGGCACGCGGATGCGCCCGTGGACGGACTCCGCACCGAAGCATATGTACCCGGTGGCCGGCCGCCCGTTCGCCCACTGGCTGGTTGAACAGTTGGCCGCTCAGGGCTTCGGCGAGATTCTGTTTCTGCTGGGTTATCTGCCGGAGGCGACGCGCGCGTACTTCGGCAACGGCGAACGCTACGGCGTCTCGATCCGCTATGCTGCGACGCCCGAACGCTGGGAGACGGCCGCGCGCGTGGCCGAAGCGCTGCCCGGGATCGACCCGGCCTTCCTGCTGTGCTACTGCGACAACTACTGGCCAATGCGCGCGCTGCGGCTGTGGCAGACGTGGCGCGATTGGGGCGCGGCGGCGCAGTTGACGGTTTACGACAACGCCGACTCGTTCACGCGTTCGAACGTCGAAGTGCGCGACGGCCGCGTGGTGCGTTACGACTCGACGCGCCAGGCTCCGCGTTTGGCGGGCGTCGACATCGGCTATGCCTTGTTCGATCGCCGGTCGCTCGAGCCGCTCCTGCAGAACGCGCACGAGAACCAATCGTTTCAAGAGGCGGTCTATCCGGCGCTGGCTGCGCAGGGCCGTCTGGCGGCGCACACGACGCAACATCGCTACTACGGCGTAGGCCACGCCGAGCGGCTTCCAGCGGCTGAGCAGTTTTTTGCGCGGCGCCCGGCGGTGATCCTCGACCGCGACGGCGTGCTCAACCGGCGGCCGCCGGTGGGTGAATACGTTTGCGATGAGCACGCTTTCGAGTGGCTCCCGGGGGCACGCGAGGCCGTGGCGCGGTTCCATCGCGCGGGCTACGTGGTGGTGGTGGTCACCAACCAGGCGGGCGTCGCGCGCGGCCTCGTTTCCACCGGAGCGCTCGAGCGCATTCACGCGCGCATGCGGGCCGAAGCGGAGCAAGCGGGCGGGCGGATCGACGCCATCTACTGCTGCCCGCATCACTGGGAAAGCGATTGCGCGTGCCGCAAGCCGCGCCCCGGTATGCTGCTGGCCGCCCAGCGCGATTTTCATCTCGATCTGACGCGCACCTGGTTTCTCGGCGACGACGAGCGCGACGCCGGCGCGGCCGCCGCCGCCGGGTGCCTCTATGCCGAAGTGTCCGAACGTACGCCGCTGGCGGGCTATGCCGAAGCATGGCTCGGCCGGGCGGCGCTCTCCCAGGAGTTCCCTTCCCTATGCGTATCTTCCTGACAGGCCATCTTGGTTATCTGGGCTCAGTCATGGCGGCCCGATTCATCGAGGCCGGCCACGATGTGACCGGGCTCGACGCCGGCTACTTTGAGGAGTGCGTGTTCACGGACAGGCCCGTGCGTCCCGCGCGCCAGTTACGCAAGGATCTGCGCGAGGTCACCGCGCACGATCTCGCCGGCCACGACGCCGTCGTGCATCTGGCCGCGTTGAGCAACGATCCGCTCGGGAGCCTGAGCGAAGAGTGGACGATGGATATCAATCACGCGGCGTCGGTGCGCCTCGCCGGCCTTGCGCGCGCGTCGGGTGTCGAGCGCTTCATGTTCTCCTCCTCCTGCATCATGTACGGCGCCGCGGGCGAAGCGGTCGAGGTGACCGAAGAATCACCGCTCGCCCCCAAGACCGCCTATGCGCGCTCGAAGGCCGCTGCCGAGCACGACATTTCCGCGCTCGCCACGCGCGATTTCTCGCCCGTGTTTCTGCGCAACGGCACGGTCTACGGCGTCTCACCCGCCATGCGCTTCGACACGGTGTTGAACAACCTCGCCGGGGCGGCCGTGGCCTCGGGGCAGGTGACGATTCACGGCGACGGGCGGCCGTGGCGGCCGGTCGTGCATATCGAAGACGTGGCCAGCGTGTTCCTGGCCGCGCTCGCCGCGCCCCGCGAGCGGCTCCACAACGAGGCGCTCAACGCCGCGTCGGCGGCCGTCAATCACCGCGTGGCGGACCTTGCCGAAGCGGTCGTGCGGGCCGTGCCCGGCGCGCGCATTCGGCGGCTCGACCGGGCCGATGCCGACCAACGCACCTATCGCGCGGGCTTCGACAAGATTGCGCGGCTCCTGCCCGAGTTCAAGCTCGCCTGGCCGCTCGAGCGCGGCGTGGCGCAACTGGTGGACGAGCTGCGGCGTCGCGGTTTATCCGGCGGCGATTTCAGCTCTCCGCGCTTCACACGCCTTGCCTGGTTGCGCCAGCTGATCGGCGCCGGGCGCCTCGATGAATCGCTGCGGATGGGCGAGGAGGCCACCGTATGATCGACGGCGTCCGCATCGTGCCGCTCCGCCAGATCGCCGACGAGCGCGGCAAGATCATGCACATGCTCAAGGCGACCGATCCGCATTTTGCGGGGTTCGGCGAGATCTATTTTTCGTGCGCGTGGCCGGGCGCGATCAAGGCCTGGCACATCCATCAACGCATGACGGTGAACAACGCCGTCGTCGCCGGCCGCGCCAAGCTTGTCATGTACGACCTGCGCGCCGGCTCGCCCACGCACGGGCAGCTCGAGGAGGTCTTCTTTGGCGAGGACAACTACTTGCTGGTGCAGATCCCGCCGGGCATCGCCAACGGCTACAAGGCGTATGGCGACTCGCTCGTCGTCATGGCCAACTGCGCCAATATCCCGCACGAGCCCGGTGAAATGCTGCGCCGTCCGTATGACGACCCGACGATTCCCTACGACTGGTCGTTACGTCATGCCTAGACTCATCGTTACGCGCACGCCGCTGAGAGTGGCCATTGCCGGCGGCGGCACCGATCTGCCGGAGTACTACGAACAGGCGGGCTATGGCGCGGTGCTGTCGACGGCAATCGACAAATACGTTTACGTCACCGTCAAGCGCCACAATGGATTGTTCGGCGCCCCGATCCGCCTGAATTATTCGGAGACCGAGCAGGTCTCCCAGGTGAACGAGATCCGCAACGAGATCGCGCGCGAGTGCCTGCGCTTCACCGGCGTCGACGCACCCATCTACATCTCAACGGTTTCCGATATTCCCGCCGCCAGCGGCCTCGGTTCGTCGAGCGCGTTTTGCGTCGGCCTGCTGCACGCGTTGCGCGCCTATCGTGGCGAACGCCCGTCGGCCGGTCAACTCGCCGAAGAGGCGGCCGAGATCGAAATGAACCGGCTCGGCCGGCCCATCGGCAAACAGGACCACTACGCGTCGGCCTTCGGGGGCTTCAATCTGTTCCGGTTTCTCGATTCGGGCGGCGTGTCGGTCGAGCAGCAGCAGTTTCAAGCCGGCGGGCTCGACCGGTTCTTTTCGCACGCGCTGCTGATGTGGACCGGCGTGACGCGCGACGCCGCAGCCGTGCTCACCGAGCAGCGCGCCAACACGGGCACGCACCTGGGCGAACTCGAATTGATGCGCGGCCAGGCGCATCGCCTCCACTCGGTGCTCGCCAACGGTTTCCATGCCGATCAGATCGGACTCGAACTCCACGACGGGTGGCGCCTCAAACGCCGCCTTGCCGGCCGCATCACGACGCCGCCGCTCGATGCCTGGTATGAACGCGCCATCGACGCCGGCGCCTATGGCGGCAAACTGTGCGGAGCCGGCGGCGGCGGATTTTTTCTGTTCATGGTGCCGCCGGAAGGGCGCGGCCGCCTGATCGAAGCGCTGCCGGAGCTGCGCGAAGTCGCGATCGCCTATGAGCCGCGCGGCTCGCAAGTGGCCGCGCCGCAATTTGAGTGAGATGAGAATCTTGGTGACCGGAGCCAGCGGATTCATCGGCGCGCCGCTCATGCGCGAGCTCGAGCGGCGGGGCGGCCACCGGCTGTTCGTGCTGCCGTCCGAGCGCTTTGCTGCGGAGCGCCTCGCCGGCGTGCGCTATGAAACCGTCGCCAAAGCGGGCAGCGCGCGTGCCGTCGTGGTCTATCACCTCGCAGGCCCGCCGATCGACGCGCGCCTCGATGCCGCCGAATACGAACGCCTCATTACCGGCGGCGCCGCGCGCCTGCTCGATCAATTGCGCGGCGCGCCACCCGAGCGCCTCATCGTCGCCGGTTCGGCCGCCGAGTATGGCTCGGGCCACGGGTGGCGCGAGGACGATGCGCCGCGCCCGGACACCCTGTTCGGCCGACTCAAGCTGGCAGCCGGCAACCTGGCCTTCGGCGCGCACTGGATTCCGGTGGTGGCGCGGCTGCGTCTGTTCACGCCGTTCGGCCCGGGCGAGCCGGGCGCGCGGTTGATTCCCTCCGCCGTCGCGGCGGCGCGGGCCGGCGAGCGGTTGCGGCTCCGTTCGACCGGCGAGCAAACGCGCGACTACGTCCCGCTCTCAGACGCCGTCGGCGCGCTTGCGTCCGCCGCCACCGCTTGCCTCGAGCCGCGCTCGATTCTCAATATCTGCACGGGCGAGCCACGCACCGCGCTCGACGCTGCGCGCCGCGTGTTTGCGCTGGCCGGAGGCGACCCGGCCTCGGTCGAGCCGGGCGAGGAAACGCCGGCCGCGCTCCAGCGCTCATCCGGCGATGCGACGCTCGCCGCCAGGCTTCTCGCGTGGCATCCCCGGCAGACCTTCGACGCCGCCGTGGCGGCTTTGCTCGCACCCACGTCCAAGGAGACCCTTCCATGTCTGACCAATTGACGCCACCCGGCGCCTGCCTCATCTGTGGCGCTACCCTGCCCCGCCCGTTTCTCGACCTCGGTGTCACGGGCATTGCCAACAACCTCGCGCCGGGCAAAGATGCGTCCCGGCCAGATCCGGCCTACCCGCTGCGAGTGTGCGGGTGCTCCGGTTGCGGCCACGTGCAATTGCCCGAGCGCGTGCCGCCTGAAGAGATGTTCGATGAGTACCTCTACGTCTCGTCGGCCTCCTCGACCCTGACCGCGCACTTAACCGGGGTGGCCGAGGCGCTGGCGGCACGGCACCAACTCGCGCCGGGCGATCTCGCCGTCGACATCGGCTCGAACGATGGCTCGCTCCTCGCCGCCATCGGGCAGCGCCAGCCAGGCGCGCGCCTGGTGGGCGTCGATCCGGCGGCCAATCTCGCCGCCGCCGCGCGCGCCCGCGGGATCACGGTGGAGACTGGGTATTTCAACGCCGCCACCGCGGCAAGCCTCGCCGCGCGCTACGGCCAGGCGCGTTTGATCACGGCCACCAATTCGTTTCCGCATATCCCGGCGCTCGACGGCTATCTCCAAGGCATCGGCACGTTGCTTGCGCCCGGCGGCGCCTTCGTCGTCGAAGCGCACTATCTCGGCGACCTGCTGGCGCAAAACGCCTTCGACACGATCTATCACGAGCACGTTTCCTACTGGGCGCTCGGGCCGCTCGAACGGCTCCTCGGGCGCCACTCGCTCGAGGTGTTCGACGCCGAGCGCCTCGCGGTGCATCACGGACAGTTGCGCGCCTGGATCGGACGGCGCGGCGAACACCCGGTTTCACCGGCCGTCGCGCGGCTCCGCGAGCAGGAGCGCCAGACCGCGCTTGGCGAGCCGGCCACGCTCGCCGCGTTTGCGCGCCGGGCCGGTGAGCTGCGCCATCAGTTGCGCGAGACCGTCGCCGGGCTGCACGCCCAGGGTTTGCGCATCGCCGGGTACGGGGCGCCCGCCAAAGCCTCGACCCTGCTCGCCTACTGCGGCTTCGGCCCCGGCGACATTGCCTGGATTGCCGACCGAAACGGCCTCAAACAGGGCCGCGCCACGCCCGGCACCCGCATTCCGATCGTCGGCCCGGAGGCGATCGAGCGCGACCGGCCCGACGTGCTGGTCCTGTTTGCCTGGAACTTCGCCGAAGAGATCATGGCGCAACTGGACGGCTTCCGCCGCTCAGGCGGCCGCTTCCTGATTCCGGTGCCGCAAGTGCGGCTGGTCTGAAACGTCAACCGAAGCTTTGAAGGAGCAAAACGTTCCCATTTATGTACGATCAAACGCTCGTCACCGCCGCAGACACGCGCTTGACGCTGACGACGGCGGGCGCCTCGACCGAGGTCGATCTCTATTCGCGGCAGGGCCTGGAAACCGTCGCCGCGCTCTGGCTCAAGTTGAGCGCCGCGCACCGCCTGATGTACGAACACACCTGGCTCGGGGTGCCCGTCATCCAATTGCCTGGCGATATCGTCGCCATGCAGGAGCTGATCTGGCGCACGCGGCCGGACTTCATCGTCGAGTGCGGCTTTGCGCACGGCGGCTCGGCCGTGCTCTACGCCTCGATTCTCGAGCTGCTCGGCAAAGGGCAGGTGATCGGCGTCGACGTCGAAGTGCGGAGCTACAACCGCGCCGCGATCCTCGCGCATCCGCTCGCGCACCGCATCCGGATCGTCGAGGCGAGTTCGATCGAGCAGCGCACGCGCGAGGCGATCGGGCGCGCGGTCTCGGGAGCCGCGCAAGTCATGGTGATACTCGATTCCAATCACTCGCGCGGCCACGTGGCCGCCGAGCTTGAGCTCTATCATTCGCTCGTCACTCCGGGCAGTTACCTGGTGGCGATGGACGGCGCGCAGGCGCACGTCTGGGACACCCCGCGCGGCAAAGCCGAGTGGCGCGAGGACAATCCGCTGCCGGCGATGGCCGCCTTTCTCGCCTCGCACCCCGAGTTCGAAACCGATCCGTACTGGACGCGCGCACACGTCACCAGTTCGCCCGGCGGTTATCTGCGGCGCCGTCCGGTCGGCGAGTGGAGACCGGATGCGCTGGTCGTCGAGGAGGTGCACGCATGAACGTCGCCGTCACGGGGGCGGCCAGCTTCGTCGCCGGCGCGCTCCATCGTTATTGCCTAGACCGCGGCATCGGCTGGTGCGGGATCGACGCGGCGCCGCCCGGGCCGCGCCACGCCTGGCAACTCGACATCACCCGGCCCGGCTGGTGGGAGCAACTGCCCGGCGGGATCGACGCCATCATTCACCTCGCCGCCATCTCGCGCGACTTCGATTGCCGGCGCGATCCGGTGCGCGCGCTCGAGGTGAATCTCGGCGGCGTGTGCCGCGTGGCGGAAGCGGCCGCGGCGCTTGGCATCCGGCAAGTGGTGTTTGCGTCGAGCGAGTGGGTGTATGGCGACGCCGGCGACGCGTTGCGGACCGAGCACGACGCAATCGACGCCGCTTCGCTCACCGGCGAGTACGCACTTTCAAAACTCGCCGGCGAACGGCTCCTCGCCATGGCCGTCGAGCGCGGGCGTGTGGCCGCGGCGACGGTGCTGCGCTTCGGCATCGTCTACGGGCCCCGCGAAGCCAACTGGAGCGCGGTCGAGGCGCTCGACCATGCCGTGCGGACGCGCGAGAGCGTCGAAGTCGGATCGCTCGCGACGGCGCGCCGCTTCATTCATGTCGACGATATAGCCTCCGGCATCGTCGCCGCGGTGGGCCGCGACGGGTTCGAGATTTTCAATCTCACCGGAGACCGCCTCGTCACGCTCGGCGCAGTGATCGAGACCAGCGCACGGCTCCATGGGCGCTCGCCGCGCATTGCCGAGCGGGCCGCGCACCAAGCGAGCATCCGCAACATCTGCAACGCCAAGGCCCGCCGCCTGCTTGCGTGGGAGCCGCGGATCGGCCTGCCGGCGGGTCTTGCGAGTCTGCACGCCACGCAGGTGGAAAAGGAGGCCGCCGCATGAGCGCCGCCCCGCGTCTCTTCGATGAATCGCAGGCCCGGCGCCAAGTGCTCCAAATCCGCTACTGGCAGCTCCTGATGAACGAGTTGCTCAAGCAGCCCGGCCGCTTCCGCATCCCGATCCACTGCGCGCTCGGCCACGAAGCGGTCGCCGTCGCCACGCGCCTCGCCATGCGGCCGGGCGATCGACTGGTGCTCACGCATCGCAACATGGCCTTTCAGTTTGCCCATGCCGGCTCGTTCGACCCAGTCGCGCTCGAATACGAACTGAGCGCGGCTGGCGTTTCGGCGGGGCGGCTCGGATCGATGAACATGATGAACCGCGCAGCCGGGCTCGTCTACTCCTCGTCGATCCTCGGCAACAACCTGCCGGTGGCCTGCGGCCTCGCCATGGCGATGCGCGCGCACAGCCCCACCGGTCGCGTTACCGTGCTCACCGGCGACGGCGCAATCGAAGAGGGCGCCTTCTGGGAGAGCCTCGTATTTGCCCGCTCGCACTCGCTCAACCTCGTTTTCCTGGTCGAGAACAACAACCACTCGCTCGCCTCGACGATTGCCGAACGCCGTTGCGAGATCGATCTGGCGCGGCTCGCCGCCGCGTTGGACATCCCTTACACGCGCCTGGAAAGTAACCAGCCGGCCGAGTACGCCGCCGCGCTCGACGCGCCGGCCGGCATACCGGTGTTGTGCGAGGCAATGGTCCACACCTACTGCAACCACGCGGGGGCGACGCCCGGATGGCCGGCCGATCCGAAAAGCATTTCACTTGCCGCCGGGCTCGAACTCGAGGCGTCGCCGCGCGACCCGGTGCACGTAGCGCGCCGGTCGCTTGGCGAAGAGGAGTATGCGGCGACGAGCCGGTTTCTCGCCGCGCTCGCCACCGCGGTGCTCGCCGGACAGAACCAGGAGGCTCCATGCCAGACAACTACCTGGAGACCGTGAGCGGCTTGCTGGCGCGCGCCGCCGCCGGCGTGCCGGACCTGGTGCAAATGGGCGAAAACATCGCCCAGGGTTCGCGCCTATGTGGCCTTGCGCGCCACCTTGCCGGCCATGTCGTCAACGTCGGCAACTGCGAGAACACGCACGTCGGCGCGGGCCTCGGCATAATGCTCGGCGGCGGGCGGGCGCTGCTGGTGGTCAAGCAGCTCGACTTTCTGCTGCTGGCGCTCGATCAGATGGTCAACACAACGAACCTCATCGAAGCGGCGGGCGGCGGACCCGGGCCCGGCAGCTTCACGATCGTCACGATCGTGTGCGACCAGGGTTGGCAGGGGCCACAGTCGAGCTTTCACGACCTCGCCGGTATGTGTGCGCTCGCGCGCGTCAACGGCTTTCACATCAATGGCGCCGCCGATGCCGAACGCGTCTTCACCGCCGAGCTGGGGCATCCGGGCTTCCGGCTGATCGCGGTGTCGCAGAAGCGCTTTGGCGAGCCGGCGCTTGCTTGCCCCGTGATCGGGGCCTCCGGCAAAGGCGCCGAGTTTCAGTACGCCGCCGGCAGCGAGGGCGGCGGCACGATCGCCGCTTTCGGTTTCGCGCTCCCCGAGGCGCTGGCGTTGGCTGCACAGTGGCACAGGCAGAGCGGCGCCGCGCCAGCCGTGTTCCAACTCAACCCCACGCTTCCCTACGAATGGCCCCGCACGGTGGCCGCGGCGGCGCGGTCGGCGCGCCTGGCGGTGCTGGACGACGGGAAAGGTCCGGCGTCGCTGGCGCACCGGCTCGCGCTCGCCGTTCTGCGCGCCACGCCCAATTGCCACGTCTCGCTCCACACTCGGGAGAGCCAGGCGGCGGCCGAGCCCGGCGTGCATGACGACCGCTACGCGGTGGCGGCGGGCGCGGCATGACGCTCTCGGACAGCCTCAACCGGCAGGGTCTGGCGGCTGCGGCGCGCCAGGATTGGGAGGAAGCGATCCGCTGCTTTGCGGGCGCTGTCGAGCTTGCGCCGGACGCCCGCGCCGCGCTCGCCAACCTGGGTCTGGCGCAAGCCCGTTCGGGGCGGCTCGACGAAGCGGCCGCAAGCTATCGGGACGCACTCCGGCTCGAGCCTGGCCACGCCGCCACGCTCGCCAAACTCGGCCGGCTCCTTGGACGGATGGGCCGCGGCCCCGAGGCCATCGAGGCACTCGAACAGGCAGCCTCCGCCGCGCCCAATGACGCCGACACGCTCAATGCGCTGGCCGCCGAACTCGCGGCCGGCCATTGCAGCCCCGCCGGTTTGGCCCGCGCGCGCACGCTGCTCGAGCGCGCCGTCGAGCTCGATCCATCGTTCGGCGAAGCCTGGAGCAATCTCGGGTTGCTCGCCGCCGGCGGCGGGCGATGGAGCGAGGCCGCGCGCGCCTACGAACGCGCGCTGGCGCTCGAGGCGCCGACAGCGGCGCTCTACTACCAATCCGGTGTCGCGCGCTCGCGGATCGGAGAGCGGAGCCAAGCGATCGGCTGCTACCGCCGGGCCGTCGAGCTCGACCCCGCCTTTGCCCAGGCCTGGAACAATCTCGCCCATGAACTGGCCGCCGAAGGAGACCGCGAGGCGGCGCTCGCAGCCGTGCACCGCGCCCTTGCCGAGCGCCCGGACTATCTCGACGCGCGCTACAACCTGGGCGTGACGCTGCAAAGCCTAGAGCGGTTCGAGGAGGCGCACACCGCCTATCAACTCGTGCTCGCCGCCGGCGGCGAGCACGCCGACGCGTTCAACAACCTGGGGGGCCTGTGTTTGTCCGCCGGTGAGCCCACGCTCGCCGTGCCCCATTACGAAAAGGCGCTCGCCGTTCAGCCGGCGCATCCGGAGGCGCGGTGGAACCTCGGCCTCGCGCAGTTGGCATCGGGCGATTGGGAGGCGGGGTGGCGGAACTACGAAGCCCGCCCGTGCCGGCGCGAGTTTGCCGCGCCTCGCTGGCGCCCCACCGACTCGCTGGCCGGCCGTACGGTGCTGGGCTGGTGCGAGCAGGGCCTCGGCGACAGCGTACAGTTTCTGCGCTATGCCGGCGTGCTGCGCTCGCTCGGCGCCGCGCGCGTGCTGGTCGAATGCCCGCGGCCGCTAGCCGGGCTGTTTGCGCTGGCCGAGGGCATCGACGAGGTGCATGTGCGCGGCGAGGGAGGAGCGGGCGAGCCTGCAGCGGACTTTCAGGTGCCGCTGATGAGCCTGCCGGCGCTGACGGGCACGCGGCTCGCTACGGTGCCGGCGCCCGGGCCCGTCTACCGCCTGAGCGAGGCGCGGCGCATGGACTGGCGGCAGCGTCTCGCCGGCCTCGGCCCGGGCCGTAAGATCGGGATCGTGTGGGGCGGCAATCCGGCCAACCGCGCCGGACAAGGGCGCTCGATGCCCCTGGCGGCGCTCGGGCGGCTCGCCGAAGTGCCTGGCGTGCACCTCGTCAGTCTGCAACACGGCCCACAGTGCGCTGAACTCGATGCCGCAACCTGCCCCGTGGTCCGCTGGGAGCAGGCCGGCCTCGACGATACCGCGGCCCTGGTGGCCGAGCTTGACCTCGTCGTTACCGTCGACACGCTCATGGCGCACCTGGCCGGCACGGTGGCCCGGCAAACCTGGGTGCTGCTACCGTTTGCGGCGGATTGGCGCTGGATGACCGGCCGTGCCGATTCGCCCTGGTATCCCGGCATGCGTTTGTTCCGCCAGCGGCGGCGTGGCGATTGGGCCGCGGTGGCCGAAGATCTGGCCGGGGCGCTGGCAGCCGGGGCAGGTTAGAAACGGTCCGTCCCGCAACTCGACGCTCGCTTGCGCAACCCGGGTTGCGGGCACGGGCCAGTCCAGACAGTGCCAGCGAGCCTTGGAAGGCTGACAATTCTTGGCGATGATTCGACTTATACTAGAAATGTAGGTCCTTGCCTTAAGTGTCAACTATCGGTTCGTCCATTCCGCCGCCTGCTGCCACCACTCCTGACGACGGAGGCGAGCACACCGGCTCAGCCGCCCGAATTCCGTGGGTGGAAATCGCTTGGTTCGGCGCCTTGTTCGTCATCCTTTTCGGCACCGTCTGGCTGTCGATGATGAAGGATTGGCGGGAGGACGAGTCGATGGGCCACGGCTTCTTCGTGCCGCTCATCGCCGGTTGGCTGACGTATCAGAACCGGGACGAGATTTTCGGCAAGGCCATCAATCCTAGCCTATGGGGCCTCGTGCCGGTGATGATCGGTTTCGTGCTGATGATCGTCGGTATTCTCGGCGCCGACTTCTTCATTCCCCGGGTGGGCCTGATGGCATCGCTATGCGGCATCATCTGGACGCTCGGCGGTACCTGGACGCTACGCCGCCTCTGGTTTCCGCTGTTCATCCTGCTGTTTATGATCCGCATTCCGCTATTCATTTACAGTCAAGTTACGTTCAAACTGCAACTACTGGCCAGTATGATGGCCGAAGCCTCGCTCGGGTTGGTCGGCATTCCGGTGCTGCGCGACGGCAACATCCTCGAGTTGCCCAGCCAAAAGCTCAATGTCGTCGAAGCCTGCTCAGGCATCCGGTCGTTGATGACGCTGTCGCTGTTGTCGCTCATCTACGGCTATTACATGGATGAAAAGAAGTGGATGCGCTGGGTGTTGTTCGTGCTGAGCATTCCGCTGGCGATCGTGGCCAACGCCAGCCGCATCACAATCACCGGCATTCTGTGCGAGTTCAGAAAAGACCTCGCCGAAGGCTTCTATCATTCGCTTGAAGGCTACGTAATCTTCCTCGTCACGATCGTCGGACTGGTGACGGTGCATCAACTGGTGAACCGCTTCTACCACCACTACCAGACGCCCGGCGCCGGGAGCGCCGCCTAGTAAGTAACGCCTATGAAACTGTTTGCCGCCAAGAACGCTGCGGTGCTGAGCCTGGTCCTTGCCGGACAACTCGCCGCCTATTACATGCTGCCCAAGGCCGAGTATGTTCCCGAGGCCAAGCCGCTGCGCCAAATGCCGGCGCAGTTCGCCGACTGGCATCTGACCAGCGAGACCGAACCGGAGAAAGAGATTCAAGAGTTGCTGCGCGCCGATGACGCATTGACTCGTATCTACACCAATCCGGCCGGCTATCAGATCAGCATGTTCGTCGCCTTCTTCAAGACGCAGCGCGCCGGCGTGCAACCGCATTCGCCGCGCGTATGTCTGCCGGCCTCGGGTTGGACGCCCGAGCACGACAGCTACGTGAATATCGCCATTCCGGGGCGTAGCGAACCGATCGCGGTCAACCGCTATGTGGTGGGCCGGGGCGAGGCCCGCAGCGTCGTCTACTACTGGTATCAGACGCCGCACCGCGTCGTGGCCAGCGAGTTTGCGGCCAAGGGCTATCTCGTCTGGGACTCGCTCCGCTACCACCGAAGCGACACCTCGCTCGTGCGCGTCATCTCGGCGGCTCCTTCGAGCGCCGAAGTGCCCGCCGCCGATCAGCGGGCGCTCGAGTTCATCAAGCTTTCGTTCGACCCGGTTCGCAATCATCTGCCTTTATAGGCTGCCCGGCACGGCTTCATGCCTCGACGCGCTGAATGGACCCGTCGCCTGGACGGCATTCTCGCCGATCTGGAAAGCTGGCCCTCGGCCACGATCGACCGCGCGGCGATGGAAACGCTGCTCGGCGTCAGCCCGCGCCAGGCCCTGCGAATTCTGCACCAGCTTGCCGGTCATCGGGCTGGCCAGGCACTGCTGATCGGCCGCGGCGAACTGCGCGAGAAACTCACCCAGCTCGCGGCTGGCGACGACGTTCGCCTTGAGCAGGCCCGGCACCGGAAGGTGACGGCCGAGATTATGCGCCTCGCCACGCGCCGCCGCGCTGCGCAGATGGCGATTGCCGCAGCCCCGCCAGGCAGCAGCAGCAATCGCGATACGGTTGGTTCCCTGCCCCCGGAAATCCGCCTGACTCGCGGCAAACTAGAGATCACGTTCTCCTCAGGCGAAGAGCTACTGACGCGGCTGATGGAACTGGCACAGGCGATCGCGGCCGACCCCGCTTCGTTCGACGAGCAAACCATGTAAGCGCTCGTTCTGTTGTAGCTTCCGAGGCGCGCGCGTGAGCGGTTCTTCTATTGCGCCGGGCCGCTTGGCCGCCCGCACACCGGGCACTCGCTTAGGGTCGTGCCTCGGTAACTTGCTGCTTCCCGGGCACGCGCGTAAGGCGCCTACAACTTGTACGCCGAAGCACTCGCGTCCTGGTAAAACATCTGCACGGTCTCGAGCGAGTAACCGTCGAGGTCCTTACCAACCAAGCTCAGCTTCTTCAGAATGTCCGCCGTGGCGGTGATGATCTGGCAGCCGATCTGATCGGCTTGGAAGACGTTGAGCAACTCGCGCGGGCTCGCCCAGATGATCTCCATGCCGGGATGCGGCTTGGTCATCTCGACGGCTTCGGTCATCATTGGCAACGGATCTACACCCGTGTCGGCAATCCGGCCGGCAAAGATGGACACACACGAGGGGGCGCCGCCGTCGAGCGCCGCAATGACTTCTTCCACCTGGGGCATCGTGAGAATCGCGGTCACGTTCAACTTCACACCATCGCGCGACAGGCGTCGCACCATGGCGCTCGTCGCTACGCGCTTGGTATTCGTCACCGGAATCTTGGCGTAGACATTGGCGCCGAACGTGGCGATCTTGCGCGCCTGGCGCTCCATCTCATCCAGTTCGTCTGCGAAGACTTCGAGCGAGATGTGACGATCCGGAATGACGGAGACAATATCCTTGGCAAAGGCCTCGTAGTCGGCAATACCTGCCTTGCGCATGAGCGTCGGGTTAGTGGTAAAACCCTGGATGTGCGGATTGGCGTACAACTCGAGCATGGTCTTTTTGTCGGCGCCATCGGCAAACAACTTGACTTTAAGACTGGCGACGTCGGGAGCTTGAGCGGGGCAAGCGGGCATGGGAGCGACGGATGACATAGGTTTTGGGTTCTCTTCCTTCCTGAATCCTAGCGTGGAGAAGGCACGGCCGCCTACCCACTGATCGGTCACCTGGTTAGCGTACTTCAATACCAACCAATGCGCCGACAGAACTACTAGTACGATTCTAGATCGGCGAGAACTGCGAAGGACAGTGCACTGTAGTGTAGTGTAGTTACGTGGAAATATCCACCGCCAGATTGGCTGTTGGGTTGGGCCTCGGGTGTAGTTGTGTGGAAGTCCTTACGGTCCCGAGACGCCTTCTGGTGTGGTTCGGGAAATTTCCGGGCTCAGGGGTGTGCTTCTCGCCCCATTTTTGCGTGGCCGAAGCGGCAATGAGCCGGCGTAGTGATGTGGAAGAATCGGTGAAGGCCTGTGGAAAGAGCCTGCACTCGGTTGGCTTCTTTTCCTCGAGAACCAAGTTAGTCAATATCGCTGAAGTCCAGCCTCAAGGCGCTCGTCACCGCCTACAAGAGCTGGCTCGAGAGCAAAGGACTGGCACCGGTGACCATCAATCTAAATTTGGCGGCCGTCGGTAAACTGGCCGAGGAGGCGTCTGATAACGGTCTGTTGGGCGGCGAAGTAATCGCCGCCATCGGCCGCATACGCGGAGCCAAGCGTCTGGGCGTCGATCCCGCGCTGCTGGCGTTGCTGGTTGGCTGCGGTCTCCGCTGAAGCGAAATCGTCGCCTTGCAGCTCAGCTATATCCAATGCCGGCAAAATCGCTGGGCCATGGTCGATCTGATCGGCAAAGACGGCCGCATCCGTACGGTGCCGATGTCAATCTGGGCCAAAGCCGCTATCGATGACCGGACCGCCGCGGCCGGAGTTGCCGAGAGGTTCGTTCTTCCGCGCTGTCACCAGAGGGCGGCGCGGCTTGCCGCCGGGCCCATGACCGCGCAGGCTCTCTATTACATCGTGGCGGGGTAGGCCCCGCGCCTCGCACTCCCGCTCGGTCCGAACGACCTCCGCCGCACGTTCGGGAAACTGGTCCACCGGGGTGGCGCACCGATCGAGCAGATCCAGCTCTCCTACGGCCACGCCTCGCTCACCATCACCGAGCGATACCTGGACGTCAGGCAGGATTTCAACGATGTCCCGTGCGATGGCCTCGGTCTTCGCATGCCCGAGGCCCGGGTCGAACACGCGCGGCGCTGAAACCTACGCGGCCGGCGAACCGCCTCGTCCCATGCCGCGGTACTGAAAACCGCAGGCCCGCATCAGGGCCGGATCATACAGATTACGCCCGTCCACGATGACCGGCGTGCGCATCGATTTCCATACCCGGCTCATGTCGAGTTGCTTATACTCGTTCCATTCGGTGCACAAGACCACGGCGTCGGCGCCGTCGGCCACCTGGTAGGCGTCCGGCCGAATGTCCAAACCCGGAGCCAGGCGCTGGGCGCCGGGGCCCGCCACCGGATCGCACGCGCGCACGGTGGCGCCGAGCGAGCTCAGGGTGTGGAAGATCTCGATCGCCGGCGCGTCTCTCAAATCGTCGGTATTCGGCTTGAAGGCCAGCCCCCAAAGCCCCACTATCTTGCCGGACAGATCGGCGCCTAGCATCTGCTGCAGTTTGCGCGCCACCTGCCCACGTTGATGGCCATTTATCTCCATCACGCTCTCAAGCAGTTGCGGATGCGTGGCCTTGGCCCGCGCCATATGCACCAGAGCCTTAACGTCCTTGGGGAAACAAGAACCGCCGTAGCCGAGACCCGCATCGAGAAACGCCCGGCCGATGCGCCCATCATAACCCATGCCGGCCGCCACCTCCTTGACGTCGGCGCCCAACGCCTCGCAGATGTTGGCGATCTCATTGATGAAGGAAATCTTAGTGGCCAGGAAGGCGTTGGAGGCGTACTTGATCATTTCAGCAGTCCGCAGGTCGGTGAGGATGATCGGCGCGCGCAGCGACAGGTGAAGGTCCGCCACTTTGTGAGCCGCGGCCACATCCATCGAACCGAGCACGATGCGGGCCGGGTTGAGGAAGTCCGAAATCGCGGCGCCTTCGCGCAGAAACTCGGGGCAGGAAACCACGCTGAACGGAATCGGACGCGGCTGGCGCCTGGTCACGATGTCGGAAACCCAATCTCCGGTACCCACCGGCACGGTGGATTTGTTGACGATCACCAGCGGCTTAGTCATATGCTCGGCCATCGCCTCGGCCGCCGCCTGCACGTACTGCAAATCCGCCTCGCCGTCGACGCCCTCTGGCGTACCCACGGCGACAAAGGCGAACTCGGCATCCTTCAAAGCTTCGACATAGGAGCAAGTAAAGTGGAGCCGCCCGGCCACGACATTCCGTTTGACGATCTCTTCGAGACCCGGCTCGTAAATCGGCAGCACACCTACCGACAGGTTGCGAATCCGCTCTTCATTCAAGTCGAGCAGTGTCACGCGGTTGCCCAAATCGGCGAAACACGTCCCGGTTACGAGGCCGACATAGCCGGCTCCCACTACGCAAATATTCCGCAAAACCCTTTCCCTCCTTGCCCAGTGCCACCGGCAAATGAGCGCCCTTCTCCGGCCAAGCTACTTTTTGCATGGGTATGACAAACCCAGGCAGCGCCTTTTCAGGGAAACACCGGCAAAGTCTCCATTGCAGGAGGCCCGCGCCCACGCCAGGACACTGCCCACGTGCGATTATAGCCGTCCCGGTACTCCGGCGCTTCAGAGCATCCATCGGCACAATCGAGAATTCGGTGTAACTCATTGGCGAAGTTGACTCATTCAGGGCTATCCAATCCGGGGGCGTGTCGGGGCGGCCGATGCCAAATTGAAGGGATGATAATGAGCTGGCCGCTTTCACACTCACTCCGAGCGCGCCTGGCACATGCGCTGCAAGCCGCTCCAGTTCAAGCTTCTCCCTCGACGTGGTCAAAAACTTGCCCAACGGGGACGCCGTAGGCTCAACAGACTGAACCACGGTCAACTGCGGACTCTGTTCTTCAAGCACCGCCGCGGTCGCGGCAGCCGCCTTGACCGCAGTTGAGGGTGGCGGCGGTTCCCTACTAACGAGGTCCGCCTCAATCGGCAGCCGTCCCTCGGCATCATCGAGCGTGGCTGTGTGTATTCCTTTGCGCCCAGGCTCACGGCGCCTCGCCATTGGCAACAACCTCCTCTGCATGTATAGGATGTCCTTTGGCCGCTGGCCGGGGCTCGCGAACCTGATGCGCGACCGCGGCTAACCCGGTGGTGTGGGACAACCGCGCCGGCGCGGTGGCCAGATTGCGGGTCTCGGCTCCCCTGGAGTCGCGGTGCATCGTGGTTCTGGCGCTGGCCCGGGCACGCGCCCCGTTTCCCACACAGGCTTGGCTCAAACGCTGTAGAATCAGTGGCTGATGGACGACATCGATCTCCATACGCAGATGCTTGGCCAGCGTGCGCACACTCCAATGCGTGGAGTTGTCCAGTGGTCGTGTCTTCAGCGTTGCGTCCAGAATGCGCTGCTCCAACTCCGGGGTAAGCACCCGGCCGTTCCGCTTCCGCTTCCGAACGTCCGTCAGGGCCTTCAGCCCGTTCTTGGCGAACGCTGCCCGGGCCCCGAGTACCGTCGGCCGCGACAAACCCAGTTGACCGGCAATCGCCACGTTCGTCTCGCCTTGATGAGCCAACAAGATGACCCGGCAGCAGGTCGCGATTCGCTGCGACGTTCCGCCATCCCGAGTGAGCTTCACCAACTGAGCCCTCACCCTTTCGCTGAGTATGAGCGGCGTGGTAGGAGCGAGCATGATTGGATATGCATCGCCCCTTCCTGGAATGTTAATATTTAATAATTACGACAGGACACTAGAAATGACCTGGGCTGCCGGATCCAGACGCCGCAGGCCATTCTGACCGCCTGTAACGATCGGGTCTCGCCGCGCCCTGGCAACGATCACCACCGACGCGTCGACTATATCCGTGAGTTAGTAGCGCCGCCGAGCTCTCCACAGGCACGGGCAAGCTGCTCATCAAGAGGAACTATCACCACTTCTTCGCGTGGCGCAAGAACCGCACCAAAGCAACCTGAATCCGGCCATCGCGCCAAGCTTGCACGGCGACGCCCGCGCGGGACCTCGGAAAGTCCGGCCTTGAGCCAAGGCCCGATGGAGCAAAACGATCATGCGCATATCTCCGCGATCGAAGGCGGTCAGCGCACCGGCTTCCAGGACTATCCCCGCCGCGCGGGCGAGTGCGCGTTTTGCCCATTCGCTGTCTCGGCGGCCGGCTTGCCATATCCCTGCCGGAGTTCGTCAAGCTATTTCTGACTCATAACCTCTTAGGCAACGTTTTAGGCAACGTTGGAGGCGGCCGCTACCGGTATCTGCCCACGCCCCCCGCACTATGCGCCCGGGCGGAACGAATCAACCGTCGAGGCGATGCCCGCCGGCAACCCGATGCGCGGCTCCCATCCGAGCACCGTGCGGGCGCGCGTGGCATCGAGGTATATGCGGCTCACCTCGCCCGCCTTGGCCGGCCCATGCACCGCGTCGGCGGCGTAGCCAGTCGAGGCGGCCAGCAGCCGAAAGATCGTCGTCACCGACGCGCCCTCGCCGCTGCCGAGGTTGAGGATCTCGCCTGACGCCAGATCCCCGAACGAGAGCAGGTTGGCGCGCGCGATGTCGGAAACGTGGACAAAGTCGCGCAACTGGTCGCCCGAGCCGTGAATCACCGGCTGGCGGCCGGCGAGCATCAGCGCGGTGAAGATGGCGATCACGCCCGCCTCGCCGTGCGGGTTCTGGCGCGGCCCGTACACGTTGGGATAGCGCAACACCGTATAGTCGAGCCCGTAGCTGGCGCGATAGATGAACAGATAGTGCTCGACGTGATGCTTGCTGGCGCCGTAGGGATCGAGCGGGTTGACCGGATGCGATTCATCGACCGGCAGACGTTGCGGCTCGCCGTACGCGGCGCCGCCGGTGGAGGCGTAGACGACCTTGCGCACGCCGTGACGCCGGCACGCCTCGAGCAGATTGAGCGAGCCGAGAATGTTCACCTCAGCATAGAGCACGGGCTTTTCAAACGACTCGCGCACGTTGGCGCGCGCGCCCTGATGGCAAACCACCTCGGGCCGTTCGGCGGCGAGTGCCGAATCGACCGCGCCGGCGTCGCGCAAATCCACTTCCCACAGCTTCACTCCGGCCGGCACGTTCGCGCGAAAGCCGGTGGAAAGGTCGTCGAGCACCGACACCTGATGGCCCGCGGCGAGGCAGGCTTCGACGATATGCGAGCCGATGAAACCGGCGCCGCCGGTGACGAGAACCTTCATGACTACGTTGCAATCCCTTCGTTGGTGAGAATCCAGCCGGCGGCTTCGCCAAGCGACTGCACCTCGCGGTGCGCCGGCTTCGACGGCTCCTGTTCACGGTGGCCGACGGCGCGGATCCAGACGGTTCGGCAGCCGGCACTGTGACCGGCTTCGACGTCCTTATACCGGTCGCCCACCATATAGCAGGATGGCAGATCGAGACCCAGGCGGAGCGCGGCGCCGGTAAGCATGCCCGGGCGCGGCTTGCGGCACTGGCAATGGTCGGCGTTGTCGTGCTGGCAGACCATGAACGGCCGGTCGAGCATGGGCAGGCGGCGGTGCACCTCAGCGTTGATTTGGTTGAGCGTGGCGCGGTCGAGATCGCCGCGCGCGATGTCGGGCTGGTTGGTGACGACGATCAGGCGGAAACCGGCGCGGTGGAGCCGCCCGAGGCTCTCAGAGGCATCGGGGGCGATTTCGAGCTGCTCGAGCGACCACGGCGGCCCGTGCTGCCCGCGCCGCTCCACCATGTGGTTGAGCACGCCGTCGCGATCGAGAAACACGGCGCGCGCGCGCGGAGGCCGCGCCGTTACTTCACCGATTCCCACTTGGTTTCCACTTGCTTGAGCAGCGGGTGCGAAACCAGCATGTGCCAGACCACGGCCTGGAACGCTTCCGAGTGCGGCGTCACATGCACGGCGTTGACCGTCGGGACGATGGCGCAGGCGTCGGCGACCGTCGCGGTATAGCCGCCGTCGCGGCCCACGATACCGATGATGCTCGCCTTCACCTCGCGCGCATACCCGAGCGCGGCCACCAGGTTCGGGCTCACGTTCTTCTCGAGGTTCCCGCCGCCCACCGAAAGCACAAAGACCGTATCGCGCTCATTCAGGCGGCTGGTTTTCAGCCAGCTTTCAAACACTGTCGCCCAGCCTTCGTCGTTGGTGCGCGCGGTGAGTTCGCTCACGTTGTCGGTGGGCGCGTAGGTCTCGATGCCGGCAATCTTGCGGAAGTCGTTTACGGCGTGCGAGGCATTGGCCGCGCTCCCGCCGACGCCGAGAATGAACAGGCGTCCACCTCGGTCGCGCGTCGCGCGCAGCACGGTGGCCATCTTCTCGGTCTGGCCGAGGTCGAGGCCATCGAGAATCTGCTTGGCTTCTTCGAAGAATTGTTTGCTGAAGCTCATTTGTGCTTTTTCCCTTGCTAGTAAGCCGGATAATTCGGCGATCCCTGAAAACGATCCGATCTCGTAGAAGCGCTCTCCGACTTCGAGCGCTGCCAGGCGCTGGCGCGCGAGGAGGTCCTGATAAACCGAGGCGAGGTCGCGGGGCCCTTCCGGCAGATCCGCAAACACGCTACGTTCGAACAGCCCCAGCCCATAATCGATATGCCGCATGCGCGGCGTCTTGTGTTGCTTGTCGTAGGCAATGAGGCGGCCGCCGGCGAACTCGACGTTGCTCGTATCCCACTGGCCTTCGTTCTGGTACACCGTCATCAGGCCGGAGAGCCCGGAATCGTCGAAATGGCGCTGGGCGGCGGCGTAATCGGTGGGCAGGTAGGAGTCGCCATAGATCACGAAAAAGCGCTCGGGCAGCTGCGGCAGCGCCTGGCGGATGGCGCCGGCGGTGCCGAGCAGCACCGGGCCGTCGGGCGAATACGACGCCTCGACGCCGAAGCGCGAGCCGTCACCGACGAACTCTTCAATCTGCTCGCTCAGGTAGCCCACGCAAAACACCACGCGCCGGATGCCACGCGCGGCGAGCAGCCGGAGTTGATGGGCGCAGAAGGGCTCGCCCGCCACCTCGATCATCGATTTCGGGATGGTGCCGGTAAGCGGCCGCAGGCGTGTGGCGAGGCCGCCGGCGAGGATTACAGCAGGGTACAAACTCACGACTGCGCGACGACCTTCGAGCCTTCGAAATCGAAACGGAAACGCACCTCGCGCAGCCCGCGCGCGGTCATCGCATGGCGGAGCCGCGCCGTTTCCTCGGTGTAGAACATGAGGAAGCCGCCGCCGCCGGCGCCGATCAGTTTACCGCCGAGCGCGCCGTTCTGGCGCGCCGCCTGGTAGTGCTCGTCGATACCCGGGTTCGACATGCCCTGCGAGCGCTTTTTCTTGTGCTCCCAATGCACGTGCATCAGTTCGGCGAAGCCGCGCAGATCGCCCGACTCGAGGCACTTCAAGCTGTCATGGCCGAGCTGTTTGACAAAGTGCAGGTTGTCAATCATGCTCTGGTCCTTCTCCTTGCTGCGCGAATCCTGGTCCTTCAAAATGGCCGAGGCCGAGCGCGTCACGCCGGTGAAGAACATCATCAGGTTGTCTTCGAGATTGGCGGCTGTTTCCGCCGAAACCTGGGCGGGCCGCGCCAGCACCCGGCCGTCGCGCTGGAACTCAAAGCAGGTGATGCCGCCGTAGGAGGCGATGTATTGATCCTGCTTGCCGATGGGCTCGCCGAGCAGGTCGAGTTCGATATGGCAGGCCTGTTCGGCCAGATCCTGCGGCGAAATGAAGGACCGTTTGTGAGCGTGCAGGGCCCGCAACAGCGCCGTGGTAAAGCTGCCGGACGACCCGAGGCCGGTGCCGGCCGGGATATCCGACATCGAGGCAATTTCGATCCGCTCGGTGATGCCGGTGAGCTGTAAAGCCTCGCGCAGAATGGGGTGCTGCAACGCGGCGGCGTTTTCCACCTGTTCGAGCTTCGAGTATTTGACGATTACCTGATTGACGAACGGTTCATGCAGAGTAATATACACATGCTTATCGATGCCGGCGGCAATCAGGAATCCGCCATGCTCGCGATAGTAGGAAGGCAGGTCCGTGCCGCCACCTCCCAACGAGATGCGGAGCGGGCTGCGAGTGATGATCAAACCGAAACTCTCCCCTTTCTTCCCGATTGTACTGGATCGGCTATACCTGAACGCGTTACGCTGGAAAACTGGAGGAAGAGTTCCCTTTGCAATATTTCGTAACCGGAGCCGCCGGCTTTGTAGGCTCCAATCTGTGCGACAGGCTGCTTCAAGACGGCCATCGCGTCACTGGATTCGATAACTTTTCGACCGGTCAAGAGCGCTTTCTAGATAAAGCGGCAGGCCACCTGAATTTCCGCATGGTACGCGGCGATCTTTTTTTGGATCGCGACGGGCTGAAGGCGGCGATGGAGGGCGCGGACTTTGTTTTTCACCTCGCCGCCAACGCCGATGTACGGTTCGGTACGCAACATCCGCGGCGCGATCTCGAACAAAACACAATTGTTACGTGGAACGTGCTGGAGGCGATGCGCGAACTGGGCATCCGGCGGATCGGGTTTTCGTCGACCGGATCGGTGTACGGCGAACCGGAGGTCCATCCGACGCCCGAGAACGGTCCGTTCCCGATTCAGACCTCGCTCTACGGGGCGTCGAAGTTGGCGAGCGAGGGGTTGCTCGCGGCCTACGCCGAGGGCTTTGGCTTTGAAGCTTACATATTCCGCTTCGTGTCGATTCTCGGCGAGCGCTACTCGCACGGCCATGTCTTTGACTTTTACCAGAAGCTGCTCGACAACCCCAAGCAACTGCACATACTCGGCAACGGGCAGCAACGTAAGTCGTACTTGTATGTCGGCGATTGCGTGGAAGCCATTCTGACGGCCATTGCAAAGCCGGTGAAGGTGGGCATTTACAATCTGGGGGCCGATGAGTATTGCCAGGTGATCGACTCGGCCGGCTGGATCTGCGCGCGGCTGGGGCTCGCGCCCGAGTTCACCTTCAGCGGCGGCGAACGCGGCTGGATCGGCGATTCGCCCTTCATTTTTCTCGATTGCGGGAAGATCCGCTCGCTCGGCTGGCAACCGAAGCTGACGATCCGCGCCGCCGTCGAGCGGACCGTGGATTATCTGGTGGCCAACCGCTGGCTGTTCGAAGCGCGACACTAGAGACTTGCCATGGGCCTGTTCCTGACGCTCCTCTACGTTACGGTTTATTACATGTCGGCGCCGGAGTTGTTTCCGTCGCTCGCGGCCTTCCGGCCGCAGCTTGTGACGGCCATCCTGGCCACGGCGGCTACGGTCCTGATGCTGCCTGTCAACGGTTATCCGGTGAAACTGCCGCAGAATCCGTTGATCGTCGGCTTGCTCCTGGCTGCGATCATTTCGCGCGTGGTGCAGCTTTGGTTCGGCGGCGCGCTCATGGTGGTTTTCGAGTTAGGCGCCACTCTGATTGTCTTTTCCCTGATTGCCGCCAACGTAACCTCACTGGCGCGGATCAAGATTACGATGCTCGTGCTGATTGCGGTGGCGCTCTACTACGCGTTCGTGGGCTCCCTTGCCATGAATGGGATGGGATCGGACAAATTCCTGCTCGAGCAGCCCACCCAGACCGGCGAAGTGACATACCGCATGCGCGGCCTGGGGAACGTGAACGACCCGAACGACATGGCGCAGGTCTTTCTGATCGCGGTCGCACTATTGGGCGGCTTCTGGACCAAAAAGACGCGGCTGCGCAATCTGCTCCTGATTCTGCCATCGATGGCGTTGCTTCTTTACGGCATCTCGCTGACGCGCTCGCGCGGCGCCATGCTGACGCTGGTGCTCATCGTGCTCGTGTGGAAGGCGCGCAAGACGAATGTCGTCCTGGCGGGCGTGATGGCGGCGGCCAGCCTGGTGGCGCTGGTGGCTGTCAATTTCACCGGCCGCGACGTGGTGCGCGACGACGGGCGCCTGATGGCCTGGAGCGCGGCCATCACGATGTTCAAGAGCCACCCGCTGTTTGGAGTCGGCTTCAACGCCTTTCTCGAAAATCACGACCTGACCACGCACAACTCTTATCTGTTGTGTCTGGCCGAACTGGGCACGCTCGGGTTCTTCTGCTGGATGGGGCTGATGGTGGTAACGCTGCTCTATGTCAATCAACTGGTGAATAAGTCCGCGCGGTTTCCTCAATTAGCCGAGGAGTTGCGGCTGGCGCTTTCGCTTCGTCTCGCACTGATTGCGTTCCTGGCGAGCAGTTGGTTCTTGTCCCGTACTTACACGCTGTCGGCGTATCTGCTGGCGGGTTTGATTGCCGTGCTGTCGTATCTGACCGAGCGGCGTTGCCCACAAGCCGCTTTTGAATGGCCGGTCTTCCGGCGGTGGGGCTGGTTGACGTTGGTGAGCCAGTCTGTCGCGCTCGTCCTGGCCTATTTAATGATCCAGGTAAGGATCATCTAACGGCGCCGGACAGGTTACTCCGGTTCACGCGGAAAATGCGGGCGCCCGTACTGCGATGCACCAGCGTGCAGCAGCCAGTCAAGGCTTGCTCAATCTGTTCGTCGGCCGCGCCGGCGTCGCGCATGTGGAACAGCCATTCGCGCTCATCCACCACCAGCCAGTCCGCCCGGTACTGGGCAATCGCGGCGGCGGTGGGCAGGAACGGCTTCGGCAGCCAGAAGAAGGTGACCGGCGAAAGCGACCCGAGTTGGATGTTGACGTAGGGCGGCCCAAGCACCACCTGGCCCGCTTCGGCGTGGGCGTTCAACCAGCGCGCCGGTGCGGTGCCGCGGTCTTCGAGCGCCCAGCCGGAGGCGGCCATGCGCGCGGTCGAGTAGACGAGGACGGCCGCGATGAACAGACGCGGCCAGGTGATCTCGTAACCGAACCAGCGGCGCCGGGCGGCCGTGGGCGCTTCTTCGGACTCGACGAGAAACCAGGCCGCCAGAAAGCACATCGGCGCGGCGAGGATGGCGCGATGGTTGCCCTGTACGTAGAGCTGAATGCTCAGGAAGGCGCCGCCGAAGAGCAGCCACAACGACATCAGCCACTGCGTATGGCTCGCGATAGCGCGGAAGAGCCCGGCGGCCGACAACCCGACCAGCAATGGATCGAGCGAGGCGACGTAGGCGAGCGTGGCTCCGACCGAGGTGGGGTTCAGCGCAAAGCGGCCGCCCGTTTTGACGGCGCGGGGCGTGTTGACCACCTGCATGTCTTTCGTCCAGCCGCCCAGGAACGTGGCAGGGTCGCCGAGATAGAGCCAGAAGAACACGGCGGCCGCGAGGCACACCCCGGCGCCGAGCACGAGCCCCCGGCGTATGGCGGGCCGCCACTGGGCGGGCGAGGCGACCCAATCCGCCAGCACCAGCACGGGCAGCAGGAATACGGCGCTGCTCTTGGTGAGCATCAGCAGCGCGGTCAGCCCCGCCGCTATCCACTCCCAGGCGCGCGGTTTTTCGACCATCGCGAGGGCCAGCAACAGCATCAGCAGAATCTGGAACGGCTCCATCAGCGCGCGCCGGTCCACCAGCAGCGCGGTGTGGCAGGCGGCAAGCAGCAGCACGGCCCACCACGCCG
>Ga0224510_10000438_pt1 | contig 32378 bp, 22 predicted proteins | sample SF_May12_sed_USG_FD_170161 | JGI IMG/M metagenome (GOLD analysis project Ga0224510, IMG submission 170161) | Sediment microbial communities from San Francisco Bay, California, United States - SF_May12_sed_USGS_4_1 | ecosystem: Environmental > Aquatic > Marine > Sediment | place: USA: California... | reverse complement strand
CCGCACGAGCGACATCGTTCCGGTCGACCTTAATTCGATAATGCATAGGCTCGAGTCAGTGCTGTCCGAAATCAGCGCGCAGACCGGCGACCGCGCGACAGCCGATCTTTACCTGGGGCGTGCGGAAAAGCGCAAGGCGGCAATCCAGGGCATCTTCTATGACGGCCAACGAAACCTGTTCGTTGACCTTGTCGTCCCGGGATGGGGTCCAAGCGGAGTCCTGTCGCTGGCAGGCGCGTATCCGCTTTTTTTCGGCCTCGCGACCGTGGAGCAGGCCGAAGCAGTTGCCGCACGACTTCGAAACGATTTCCTTCGGCAAGGAGGCTGGGTGACGACCTTGCAGGCTACCGGACAACAGTGGGATTCGCCGAATGGCTGGGCACCCCTGCAGTGGATAGTTTTCGAAGGCCTGCGTCGCTATGGCTTCGATGACGATGCTATCTCGGGTGCGCGGCGATGGGTGGACACGAATGTCAGTACGTTCGAGCGGTCCGGGCGGTTCATGGAGAAGTACGATGTCGAGGACCCCGGCCTGACGGCAAGTGGCGGCGAGTACTCGGTCCAGGACGGCTTCGGCTGGACCAACGGTGTGCTGCTTAGCCTGCTGAAGCATATCCGGTAAAGTACCGGCAGCCGTTTTGCGGGGTACTCATGTCTGCCGGCCACTCAATGCTGTTCGTCGCGATTTTCTCCTCGCTGGTTTCAGCCTGCGACTCGGGCAATAAGGAATCGATGGCAAAACCGCCTGCAAGTGCCGTCGTCGAGACGCGGGACGGACCGAGCAAGGATGAATTGGCTGCCGCCACGCAGGTGGTAATACTCGGCACCGGTACGCCCATTCCCGATGCAAATCGGGCCGGCGCGAGCATCGCGGTCATTCACAAGGGCCAGGCATACGTTTTCGACATAGGCGCCGGCGCAGTTCGCAATGCGACCCGCGCGCGTTACCGCTACGATATTCCGTCTCTGTATCCGAGCCAGATCTGCTGCGTCTTCGTAACGCACATGCACGGCGATCACACGATGGACTATTCCGAGCTCGTATACACGCTGTGGTGGCGACGGCCCGGTCAGCTGCAGGCTTTCGGTCCTCCCGGCATGCGCGAAATGACGAGTGGAATGACCGCGATGATGGCGCCGGACGTGCGCACGCGAACATCGAGCGCACAGCCCGTGCCGAACCCTGAGGGATACAAGGTTTCGGTCAGCGAGATCGAAGACGGATTTGTTTTTGAGAAGGGCGATCTGCGTATTGAGGCATTTGAAGTGAATCACGGCGACATCAGGCCGGCGTTCGGCTATCGCATTACGACCGGCGACAAGTCGATCGTCATTTCGGGTGACACGGCATACAGCGACAGGCTGCTCGAAATGGCGCGCGGCGTAGATATCCTGATCCACGAGGTCATCAGCGACAGCGGGCTCGCGAAAAACAGTCCCGGCTTCCAGGCTTATCACCGCAAGTCGCATACGCCGGCATCGGAGCTCGGCCGCCTGGCGAGCGAGGCGAGGCCCGGACTGCTGGTGCTCTATCACGGCCTCTACTACGGCGTGCCGGAGAACATCATCGTCGACGAGGTCCGGTCGACCTACGACGGGCCGGTAGTTCTCGCCAACGATCTCGACATTTTCTAAGTCCACCCTTAAACGCCCCCGCGCAGCCGTGGCCGCGCCGGCGGCTTTCTGCGCAGCTATTTCTGCTTAAGTTTCAGGGGCATAAGCCGATATCAACATTGAGCACCGGCCGTTCCCGGGAATGGCCCCTTGCTCGATATTATGTGAAATAACTGACGGCGATGCGCAATGCTGAACCCTGAACATCTGAACGCCACGCCGGTAAATCGCGTACTGGTCGTCGAGGACAACGCACATACTGCGTACCTGCTGGAGTTCATGCTGCAGCGCGTTGGCTATGATCCGATCATTGCAGCCAACGGGCGCGATGCTTTGTCGGCAATCGACAATGTCAGCCCTGTCGACGTCATCCTGCTGGACCTGATGCTGCCTTACGTATCCGGCTACCAGATTATCCAGGACATTCGGAGCAACCCGCTCTGGCAACACGTGCCCATAATTGTTCTTTCCGGAAAAGTCCTCGAGCAGGACATCGTCAAGGCACTCGACCTCGGCGCGACCGATTATGTTTCGAAACCGTTCAAGCCACAGGAGCTGCTGGCTCGCATACGCAGGGTCACCAGCGATGCCGATCAGCGCATGGCACAGCGATGAATCTGCTGCTCAGATTTTTGGCAGTGCATATGCTTTTCGTGGCAGCGCCTGCGATGGCACAGACATCGGATACGCACGTACAAATCGAGCAATCGATAACCCAGGCGGATTATTCCCGGGCCATGGTGCTGATTGACTCATACCTTGGCGAAAACCCGGACGATGTCGGCATGCGCTTGCGAAGAGCACAGGTCCTGCGCTGGCAAGGCGATCTGGATGCGGCACTCCGGGAATACGATGCGCTTCACGAACGCCATCCCGACGACGCCGATTACCTGTTCGGCCGGGCATTGATCCTGCTGCAACAGGAGCGGCCGCAACTCGCACTCAGCGACATTCGGCTCGCGAGTGCACTGGCACCGGATTATGAAGATGTCTGGCAATTGTATTACCGCATCCTGTCGCTGCAGGCGGACGGTCCCGGATCGACAGAAATGCAACAGCTTCGCGCGCATGCTGCCACGCACTTTGCCGATGCAGCCTGGTGGATACCACCACCTGTCGAAGAAGTGCTTTCATGGACTTTGCGCGCCGGGGGCACGGTCCAACACCTGACTGACAGCCTCGCCGGCTGGAGTTCCTTTTTCGCCGCAGCCGAGTACACATCGGCGCACGACCATCGATATGTCGCCAGCGTATCGCGCGATCAACGATTTGATAACTCCGACGTGCAGCTCGCACTTGGCGCAGACTGGCAACTGCCTTCGAGCTGGATCGCCGGTATGGCTGTGGCCAGATCGAACGACGCATATTTTCTTCCGGCAACTGAATTCAGGCTGCACGGTGGACGTCCAGTTGGCAAAGGCTGGGTATTAGATGCGAGTTTTCGCAGGCGCAATTACGAAAACGATCGGGTTGACACGTTCGGTGGAACCGTCGAGTACTATTTCAAACAATTTCGCAGCGCATGGTTTGTCGGACTGTCGGATCTGAACGGCAGCACGAATTCCGTTTCACAGACATTTTCCTTCAATTGGTACGTCAGAGATTCGATGAGCTTCGGAGCCTCGTTGAATTTCGGCGAGGAAGCCGAGCTGATTGCACCGGGACAGGTTCTCAAAACCGACGTCAGCGGAATCGCCGTTACGGGACGACACAGGCTGAATGATCGCGTGAGCCTCGACTGGTGGCTCGGTATGCAGAATCAGGGCGACTTCTACCGGAGGCAGTATGCTGGAATGGCTGTTTCGGTCGGAATTTGACGCGTCTGCAACGGTGGCGATCTGGTCCATTGCGGCCGTGCTCACCACTACCGTCGCTTTATTCGTCTACACACTCGGTTTGCGGCTGACCACGATTGTCGGCACTCGCCGGCGTGCCCGGACTGTGCGTCAATGGCGCAGCATCCTCGCGTCCGCGGTGCTTTCAGCTGACGCCGCAGGAACGCTGAAGTTGCCGATAATCCGTGCAAACAATCGAACCGATGTCATGGAAGAATGGAACCGGCTTCGGGACACAGTCGGAGGAGACGCCGCCGACAACCTGATCCTGCTCGGCCAGCGCATGGGACTGCCGGCCGTTGCGCGTAAACGACTGCGTCGGCGACGAATTCAGTCGAAGATCCTCGCATTGCAGACATTGGGACACTTGCGCGATGCGCCCAGTCGATCCGCGATTGCCAGTTATGTTGCGCACCCGAACCTTGCGTTATCGATCACGGCTGCTGTGGCCCTGGTCGATATCGACGCCGAAACTGCTATCGAAACGCTGATACCGATGATTGCCGGGCGACGGGACTGGCCGCGCAACCGCGTGTCTCTTTTCCTTCGCATGGCCGGAAGCGAACTGATCAGCGAACCCATGTACCGCGCCATTCGGTCCGCGAAAAACGAGGACAAGACCTACCTGCTTCAATTCGTTCATCTGGTCGAGCCGGAAGTTCTCGAAGCACTGGTTATCGATATTATTCGCGGAGTCGACGATCCGTCGGTGCTCAGTGCCGCCCTCAAGCTCGTGCGCGGTTACTCCGGCGTACCGCGACTCGCCGCCCTGACCCGCCATCGAAGCTGGTACGTGCGAATGCAGGCCGCAAAGGTACTCGGTCGGATCGGCCAGAAAGAGCACTTGTCTTTTCTCGAGTCGCTGCTGCGGGACAGGGAGTGGTGGGTCCGGTACCGTGCCGCCCAGGCAATCGCGTCGTTGCCGTTCATGGGCCCAAACAGCCTGCGCAGGTTGCGCGACCAACAGCAGGACCACTATGCCGCCGACATGTTGCAGCAGGCGATGGCAGAGGTCGGTCTGGCATGACGATCGAAAATTTCGTCCTGTATGGCCAGTGGGTTTTTCTCGCCTACTTCGTCGGGATCAATGCCGGGTACCTGATGCAGAACGTGATCGCGTCGTTCGGCATTCGCAGGTATCTGCAAACCGCCGATCAGTACGAAGCTGAAGCCGCGTTCTCGGCACTCGATATACCGATCAGCCTGGTCGTCCCGGCCTACAACGAATCCTCGTCCATAATTACTTCTGTAAAAGCAATGCTTCAACTGGAGTACCCGGACTTCGAACTGATCGTGGTCAACGACGGCTCAAAGGACGATACATTGCAGAAGCTCGTCGATGAGTTCGGCATGCAATCGTTTCCGGAGGCTTATCGCGCCCGGGTTCCCTGCGCCGACGTCAAGGGCATTTATCGCTCGACCCGGTTCAGTAATCTGCGCGTCGTCGACAAGGTCAATGGAGGAAGCAAGGCGGATGCCAGCAACGCAGGCATCAACGCCTGCAGATATCCTCTCGTCTGCGTGGTCGATGCCGACTCCATCCTGCAGCCCGATAGTCTGCGCCGGGTAGTAAGGCCGTTTCTCGAGGACTCAAGCACGATCGCGGTCGGCGGTACCGTACGCATCGCCAACGGCTGCCTGGTTCGCCAGGGCTTTCTGGAAAAAGTACGGCTACCGCGCAATTTTCTTGCGTTGGTTCAGGTCGTCGAATACCTGCGTGCGTTCCTGTTCGGTCGCATGGGCTGGTCGCCGATGAATGCGCTCCTGATCATATCCGGCGCATTTGGCGTCTTTCACAAGGAAACCCTGGTGGAAGTCGGTGGCTACAATCCGAACGCTGTCGGCGAGGACATGGAACTCATCTTGCGCATGCATCGGCTCATGAAGCAGGACGGGCGGCCGTACAGAATTACCTTCATCCCGGACCCGGTCTGCTGGACGGACGCGCCGGAGAACCTGCGAGATTTGAAAAGCCAGCGGGTACGCTGGCAACACGGTCTCGGCCAGGCCCTGATGCTGAATCGTTCGCTGATCTTCAACCCGAAGGGCGGCACGGTCTCCTGGATCGCGATTCCGTTCTACCTGGTTTTCGAATTGATGGGCCCCGTCATCGAAGTCGCTGGCTATTTTTTCATCATTGCCTGCGCCGTTCTCGGCTGGCTGGCATGGCCGGAAGCCATGATTTTCCTGCTTCTCGCAATCAGCCTCGGAATGCTTCTGTCGACCAGCGCGATCATGCTCGAGGAGCTGTCTTTTCACATGTATTCGCGTACCCGTGACCTGATGCTCCTGTATGCGATCGCCATCCTTGAAAATTTCGGCTTCCGACAATTAACGGCGATCTGGCGGCTGCAGGGACTGGTACGATGGCTGCGAGGCGGCAAGCACGTGTGGGAAACGCTCACTCGAAGCAGCAGCCTGTCGGACCGGGCATAAGAGCAATACAGCCCGGAGCAGTTCTCTCAATCGCCAGCGTGGTCACGTGAGCAGACCGGTTATCCCCAGGCGCACCGTAATTGCCGCCATCTGCGCGATTGCTTCCGGCTGCGCGACGAGTCCTTTCCAACCCGGCTTCGACTACTACATCACCGGGAATGCAGAAGACGTCGTTACCGAGACCGGCGGCTTGCTGGTTATGCAGGGAGGCGGGGATGATGTGGACTTCAACTACCAGCGCATGGGAGAGCTGTCCGGCGGCGGCGATTTCGTCGTGCTGCGCGCATCGGGCGGCGACGACTACAACGAATACATCTATGCCCTCTGCAATTGCGACTCCGTGGCAACGATCGTGTTCAAAAATCGTGATGCGGCTTATGACCCATTGGTGGTAGAAAAAATTCGGGATGCCGAGGCACTTTTCATAGCAGGCGGAGATCAGTCCAACTATGTCAGGTACTGGAAAGGAACACCGGTCGAGGATGCCATCCATTTCGTAGCGACAAAACCGGCACCGATTGGTGGCACCAGTGCAGGGATGGCCGTCATGGGCGAGTTCAGTTATTCGGCGATGTCGCCTGAGAGCCTGACTTCGAGCAACGCTCTGTCGGATCCTTTTCACGAGGATTTGACACTGGAAAACGACTTCCTGACTTTCGCGGGTATGCAAAACGTGATTACCGACCAGCACCTGGTCGAGCGCGACCGCATCGGCCGGACGATTGCACTGCTGGCGAGGCTCGTGCACGACGGTCGCTTTGCAAAAGCTATCGCGGCGGATCGCGAAACCTCGCTGCACATAGATCCGGCCACCGGTATCGCCGAAGTGTTCGCGACGCAGGACCACGACACGCCTTACGTGTACTTCCTGCGAGCAACCGAAGCCGCAACGGTTTGCACGCCGGGCACCCCGCTAACGATGCATGGCATCGCCGTATATCGCGCGATGCCCGGCACCCGCTTCGATATCAAGGCCTGGGCAGGTTCCGGTGGCACCGCGTACACACTGAATGTCGACGGGGGACACCTGAGTTCGTCTCGCGATGAAATATACTGAGGCCCGGTTCATTCCCCGAGTCGTTTGCATGCATTATAAGGAATACAGAAGAATCATTGCCGGCCTGACCGCCTCTGCGCTGGCGCTTCTTGCCGCCTGCAGCCCGCAGAATGACGAAAGCCGCGGCGCCGCACCTGTCGCCGCCGACTACGCGGTGCAAAAGAATATCGAGGTGCCGATGCGCGACGGCGTCATCCTGCGCGCCGACATTTACCTGCCGCCAGGCGAGGGCCCGTTCCCGGTGTTGTTGTATCGCACGCCTTACAGCAAGTCCGATGCGGCTGAAACGTACCGCACGCATCTGAACGCCGTTTCGCGCGGCTACGCGGTGATTATGCAGGATGTTCGCGGACGTTATGCCTCCGATGGTTTCTTCGAGCCGTATCGCAATGAAGGCCGGGACGGCTACGACACGATCGAGTGGGCGGCCGTTCAGCCCTGGTCGAATGGCGATGTCGGCAGCTTCGGACTGTCGTACCCGGGTGCCGTGCAATGGCTCGCGGCAATCGAATCCCCGCCGCGGCTGGTGGCGATGGCGCCCGCAATGACTTACTCGACGCCACGGAAGTTCTTTTACATGAACGGCGCCTTCGACCTTTCCTGGCTGCCGTGGATATACCAGTACATTGCACCCGATGCGCGCGTTCGGCTCGACATGCCCGGCATTCGAACCGACGCCGAGGCGGAACAGATGTGGCCGAAAGTACGCGACGACTACGAGTCCTTCCTGCCGCTTGCCGAACTGCCCTACCTTCGGAAAGAGGCGCCGTACTACTTCGAATGGATGAAGCATCCGCCGGAACATTCCTGGTGGGACTGGGCCGAGATCCGAACCCGTTATGACGACGTCGATGCAGCCGTGCTGAACCTCAGCGGCTGGCATGACGACTCCTACGGTACAGAAGGTGCGGCGACAAACTTCAATGGCCTGGTTGCCTCCCGCAGTGCGTCAGCTAACAGCCGAACCCGCCTCGTCATCGGTCCGTGGAAACACGGTGTTGCTGCGACGGCGCAGCAGCAGGTCGGCGAACTCGACTTCGGCGCTACTGCAGCAATTGATTACGACGATTTGATCCTGGATTTCTTTGACCAGCATATGCGGAAACTCGATAGCGGTCAGCGCGATGCAGCGGCTGTACGCTATTTCGTCATGGGGGAAAACCGCTGGCGCGAAGCGGCCACCTGGCCGCCGGCAGACACGGCTGTCGAGCAGCTGTGTTTCGGCGCTGGATCTGCGACCGCAATGCTGGGCGATTGCAGCAAGCCGTCAGAAGTGCCGTTCAGTCGATTCGTTGCGGATCCCGCGGATCCGGTCAGCGATCCGTACGCAGCGCGCGGCCCGCACGACTACAGCATGGTGGCGTCCCGGCCCGATGTGCTGATTTTCGAGAGCGCGGCGCTGGATGAAAGCCTGAGCATCGCCGGCAATGCCGTCGCTCGCGTTTACGTAAGCTGCAATTGCCGCGACTTCGACCTGTGGGTGCGAATGCTCGACGTCTATCCGGACGGCCGGGCGATGAACCTGATGAGTCCCGGCGCCGATTCGATGCGTGCGAGTTACCGCGATATCGCCAATGGGCGCAAATTGCTCGAGCCGGGTGAAGTCTATGAGATTACGCTGGACGGCCTCCTGACAGCCAACCGCTTTGCTGCCGGACATCGCGTTCAACTGCAGGTATCAGCGACGTTTGCCCCGCACCTGTCGCGAAACCTGCAGACGGGTGAATCCGAGATGACTTCAGCCGAATCGAAGGCCGCCGAAATTACGATTCATCACAGCGAGCAATACCGATCGTCGCTGACCCTGCCAGTACTCGAACAGTAGCGCGCCACCGGCCTTTCCGGTCAATCCGGCTCGCCGAGGTACAGCGCGGTAAGCGCGTCGACGTATTCCTCCGGCTCGACGTCGGCCCGGTTCGACAGCATCACGATCGTAAAACGAAGGTCCGGAATTCGCGCGATGTGCGTGCGAAAACCGACCCAGCTGCCGCCGTGCCGCAAGTATTTGTGTTCGCCGAACTTTTCGACGCGCCAGCCGAAACCGTAATCGAGCGGCTCGCCGCCGTTGTCAGTCCCCGAGGTGAACGCGAGTTGCAGCGTTTCCTCGCGGACCAGTACCTCGCCATACAATGCCCGGTCCCACTTGATGAGGTCGTTGATCGTTGAATAGATGCCACCGGAACCGATGATTGCGTTCAGCGGATCGTAGTCATTGAGTTTGAATCCGGCTCCGTCTGGCTCGTAACCAATGGCCCGGTTCGGAATCTCCGGCAGCGTGTCATCGTGTACCCGCGAGTTCGTCATGCCGATCTTTGCAAAAATGCGCTGCTCGACAAATTCTCTGAAGCTGACGCCAGAGGCGGCCGCGACGACCGGTCCGAGCATGTCGTATCCCGCGTTGCTGTACTCGTATTTGGCACCGGGCGGGAAATCGGCCTGCGCAATCTCTGCGAGTAACTTCGCGGCGTCGCGATTGGTCGGCATGCCGGCGGACGTATCCATGCGGTCGTAATAATCCGGCAGGCCGCCAGTGTGCAGCAGCAGCTGCCTTATGGTCACGCCCGGGTAAACCGCCAGTTCCGGCACGTACCTGCCGACCGGATCGTCATAGGACAGCGAACCCTGTTCCTCGAGCATCATGATCGCCATGGCCGCAAACTGTTTCGATACGGAGGCCAGGCGAAAGGCGGTTTCCGCATTGATCGGGGCCGCACTTTCGATGTCCGCAAAGCCGTAGTTCCCGGAATGTACGAGCTTGCCGTCGAGCACAACGGCAACCGCGACGCCCGGCTGCGTACCTGTCGTGAATCGGGCGAAAAGGGCGTCCGCCTCGCTGCTCTGCGGCGGCTCGTATTTTTTGTCGCTTCCGCAGGCCGAAAGCGCCAGCGTTGCGAAAAGAACACCGCAGGCAAGATTACGTGCATATAAGGAAATCATCAGGTCACCGAAGTTCGGTCAGGAACCGTGATTACTCACGAAAAACTTACAAGAATCAGCAGGATTTCACTACGTGGATCGACTGCTTGGTCCGGCCCATGGCGCGGGTGTATGCTGCTGGAACAAGACAATCGGGGGAATCAGTCTATGTCCAAGAGTAATGCTCGCGGCGCGCAATCGTCCGTACGTGAACATAACAGCGATGTGCTTATCGAGCGAAGCTGGCAGTTGAATTCCTGGACGCCGATTGCAACCGCCGTGTTCGGGGCGATTTATCCTGGCGCTTCGGCCCTCGCGCAGTCCTCCGACGAATCCAGCAGTGGCGGCATAGAAGAAATCATCGTCACGGCAACAAAGCGCGCCGTGGACCTGCAGGACGTACCGCAAAGCATTACCGCATTCTCGAACGCCGACATCGAGAAGATGGTCTTCAAAAACATGGAAGACTATATGAAGGCGTTGCCCAGCGCGTCGCTGGTCAACAGCATGCCGGGCCGCAATTCGCTGGCAATGCGTGGCATCACGACCGGTTCGTCCGAATACCGTACCGACAGCCAGGTCGCTGTCTATCTGGATGAGCAGCCCGTGACGTCGATTTCGCAGCAACCGGAAATCCGCATGATCGACATCCAGCGGCTGGAATCCCTGCCCGGCCCACAGGGAACGCTGTTTGGTTCGAGTTCGCAGTCCGGCACGCTGCGCATCATTACCAACAAACCGAATCACGACGGATTTTCCGGCCAGGGCGATGCGACCATCGCCACCACGCACGGCGGCGACGCGAGCTACGACGTCAGCGGCCACTTGAACATACCGGTGATCGACGACAAGCTGGCGTTGCGCGTAGTTGCGTTCACCTCACGCGATGGCGGGTATGTCGACAACGTCGTTGGAACAACCATCTCCGGAAATGCCGGTGCATTCGGCAGCCCGGGCGACAATTCTGCGGTCGCGAAAGACAACCAGAACGAGTATGACGTCTACGGCGGCAGGATTGCCGCTTTGTGGGATGTGAGCGAGAACTGGGACGTAGACCTGAGCTATATCGCGCAGAACAGCAAGGCGACCGGTACATGGGAGTCTGACCCATTTCTTGGCGACTACAAGGTAACCCGGTTTTTCGACGAGTACCGAAACGATGACTGGTGGCAAACGTCGGCGACCATCAGGGGCGACCTCGGCTTTGCCGAAGTCGTTTCGACGACTTCGTATTTCGAGCGTGAATCGTCTTATGAATTCGATAACATGGTCTACAACCATTGGCAGACGAGTTATTACGGAATTTACAACGGCTGGTTGCCTTACGACTTCCAGTATGAATTCGGCTCGATTTTCAATTTCCAGGTGCAGCGGCGCACCGCCCAGGAACTTCGCCTGACGTCGCTGGGTGACAGCAAGCTGCAATGGATGGTCGGTGCGTTTTATGACGAGGTCTACGACGCCTGGGACTACGGCGCACAGATTGCAACGCTGACGCAGACCAATGCCTGGGATGCGGTCAACAACGGCTGGGATGTCGATTATCTCTACAACGGCTATATCTACACGTACCACTACAACGGAGCTTGCGACTACGCCGCGCAGGGCTACGATGTGGCCTGCCCGTTGGCGGCCACCAATCGAACCTATGTCAACGATTACAGCAAGACCATCAAACAGACCGCCGTTTTCGGCGAGCTGACTTACCACCTGACCGACGACTGGTCGGTCACCGGCGGCATACGCTGGTTCGAATTCGACCGCGACGACTACCAGGTTTACCAGGCACCCGGCGGATTTCCGCCTTACGGTTCCTATGGCGTCGGTGAAGGTATTTTCGCCAGCCAGGGCAAGAACAGCGATACGGTCCTGAAATTCAGCACCCAGTACAATGTCGGCGATGACCAGATGGTCTACTTCACTTACAGCGAAGGCTTCAGGCTCGGCGGCAACAACAGCCCGCGAGCGGTTGCAACGGGCTCGATCCCGGCAACCTACGGGCCGGACCTGCTGCGAAACTACGAGGTCGGGCTGAAGAGCGAGTGGCTCGACAATCGGCTGCAGTTCAACATCACGCTTTTCAAAATGGAATGGAGCGACATACAGATCAACGATCGGGTCGACGGGCCGTGGTGGCTGACCGGTACGTTCAATGGCGAAACCGGCGAGAGCAGGGGAATCGAAGTCAGCGGCGAGTGGCGGGCGACGGACAATCTGTCCATTCAGGGCAGCGCGTTTTTCAACAAGTCCGAGTACACGGCCGACACGCTCGACCCGAGAGGAAACCTGTACCTGCTCGACGGGCAGGAGATGCCGAACGCTCCCGACACAAAGTTCTGGCTCGCTGCGGAGTATACCGTGCCTGGTTTTGCCGGCCTCAATGGCGATCTGTGGTTCCGTTACGACACGAGTTATCAGTCCGAGACCTGGGACAATCTCGATGCGGCACAGGACCAGGATCTCGAGGCACTCATCCCTTCCTGGTCGACCAGCAACCTGCAGGTCGGCGTGAACTTCGAGAGCGGTTGGGATGTATCGCTGATGGCGCGCAACGTCTGGAACGAATCGGGCATCAATTCCCTTTACAACAGTACCTATGCGTCCGACTGGTTTGGCGACCCGCGCTGGCGCAATGAACGTACGCTGCAACGGCCGCGAACGATCAGCCTGAATCTGCGCAAACGTTTCTGATCGCGGACTGAGATCGGCGGGCACCAATCGTTAAGCTTGTAGCAACGTCGGTCGTTCGCGGCAGTCACCAGGGCCAAAGCCACGGCGGCGTCTACCTGATCGATGTCGAAAGGCAGTCGGTCGCACAGACCGTCGACTGGAACACTACGGACATTGACTGGCGCGGGCGCGGCTGGGACCGGGGCCTGCGCGGTATCGCGTTCGATGGCGAGACCGTTTACGTCGCCGCCAGCGACGAGCTGTTTGCGTATACGCCGGACTTTCACCGCATCGGTTCCTGGCGCAACCGCTACCTGAAGCATTGTCACGAAATCTCGGTTCACGAAAGAACCCTGTTTCTGACATCAACCGGCTTCGACAGCATCCTCGCGTTCGATCTCGACAGCAGGGAATTCAGCTGGGCGATACAGGTCAAGCAAAAGGACTTCCGCTTCCAGGGCTCGACTTTCGATCCGGGGTCCGACAATGGGCCGTTGATGTTGAACAAGCTGCACATCAATAGCATTCACTGCGACGCCAACGGGATGTATGTCTCCGGGTTGCGCACCGGCGGCATGTTGCACTTCAACGGCAAAACGGTGTTGATGTCGGCCGAGCTGCCGCCCGGGACGCACAATGCCCGCCCCTTTCGCGACGGCGTACTGTTCAACGACAGCGAAGCGAATGCGCTTCGTTACTGCGGCCGGCAAACAGAGACCGAAGATCGTGCGATGCGGGTTCCGGAGTATCCTGAGGAAACGCTAGTCAATGCCGATCTGGACTCGAGTGGTATCGCACGACCGGGCTTTGCGCGCGGAATGTGCGTTTTGTCCGATTCGGTCGTAGCGGGCGGCTCCTCGCCGTCGACCGTTACTTTGTACGATCTTGCAAAAAACAGGCGATTGCTATCCGTGAACCTGACGATGGACGTTCGCAACGCGATTCACGGGCTTGCGCTCTGGCCCTACGAGTAGCTCAACCGGACATCGGGTCGCCTGCGGTGCAGGCTCCTACAAGGTTTCTGCGATACCGATCACGTGCTGTAGGAGCCTGCACCGCAGGCGACCGATTTTTGTGGTCATTTGAATAGTTCTCTTGTAGGAGCCTGCACCGCAGGGCAATTTGCCCGCTTTTGCAATGATAAAAATCGTTGGTCGGTGCAAATTGATCTTTAGTGCGACATTGCTCGGCGCGATTCCTTACAATCCCGCGTTCCGCACGGTCTCGGGCAGTTCCCGGATGATCTCGTCCAGCTCCTCCAGCCACGGCCCGAGATGTTTCTCGTAACGCCGCCATTTTCCCAGCGCACCGCGATAAATCGGCTGGCGCACCTGCTCCGAACTCGCCGTTTTCACGGCGCGCTCTGTTTCGTGGAAGCGCAGGCACTGTTCTTCGAACGGCAGTCCGCAATGCGTCAGTATGCGCCGAACCTGGGCGTCGAGGTCGGTAACGGTTTCCTCGTAGTGCACATCGAGCACCTTGCCCGGTAACACCGTGTGCCAGTGCGTCATGACCCCATGGTATTGCTTGTAGTACTCGGCGAGTTCGAACATGTCGTACGTGAAATTCTGGCCCTGACCGAAAAGTTGCTTGTAGCCGCCAAGGCAACTGTCCAATGGATGCCGTCGCGCATTGATGATCTTCGCGTTCGGCAGTGCAAGGTGAATAAGGCCGACGTGCGGAAAATTGTTCGGTAGCTTGTCCGTAAAGAACGGCTTGTCAGTGGCGCGGTGGCGGCGGCTTTCCTCCATGTACTGCAAACCATAAGCGCGCCAGTCCTTGTCTCGGAGGTCCCGTACCGACTCCGGGTACGCTTTGTTATCGCGCCGGTAACGACCGATCGAGCCGGCAATCCTGCCAAGGATGGGTAACTCGGACGTTCCCTCGACCTGGCTGTGGCTGGCCAGTATCTGTTCTACCAGGGTGGAACCCGATCGCGGCAGTCCCACGATGAATATGGGATCGGCATCGGCACAACCGTTGTTGCTCCGCTCCTGCAGGAACTCGCGACTGAAAACCTCCGTGACTTTTGTTTGCCGGACTTCAAAATCAGTCGGATCGTACTGAACCTGTTTGCGCTGGGCCTCATTGCCGCTGTGATAGTAGTGCCACGCGCGATCGTAATCGCCGAGATCCTCGCAGGCCTTCCCGAGAGCAAATCGAAAATGAATCTCCGCACTCTTGCTCAGGTCGTCGCGTTGAAGCTGTTTCTCCATCGCGACGACTTCGGCATCCTCGAACTGGAATACCTTGAGATTGGCCATGCTCCAGTAGACTTCGCCGAAGTCCGGTTTGATCCTGATAGCGGCCCGGTATGCCTTCAGCGCACCCGGCTGGTCGCCCAGGGTTTTCAATATGTGAGCGTATCCCATCTGGCTGCCGGCCATATCGGGATCCAGCGTCACTGACCTGGCGAATGCCTGTGCACTTTCCTCGACGTAACTCGCACGTGCGTATGCGTTGCCCAGCCCGGCCCAGGGTTCGGCATCGTCCGGCGCGAGCCGGGTCGCCGAACGATAGGCCTCTATTGCATCGAGGTACTTGCCGCGCTCCATCAGCACCGAACCGAGCAACATCCACGCGGCAACGTAGTCCGGTGCCACCTGGGCAGCCTGTCGCAGCAATGCCTCTGCATCGTCCAGCTGCACTTTCTTACCGAGATATGCGCCGGCAAGGTAACGCATCGCGTCGACGTTTTTCGGGTTGTCCTTTATCGCCTGCTGCAGGGTCTTTACCGCATCGTCGAAAAGCCCTGCCTGAAGTTCGGCTACTGCGTTCGCCACCACGCCTTTGTTCTTGTCGAGTTCAAGATACTCTTCGAATTCCCGGTCTGCATCCTCTCCCATGCCGATCGCGGCGAGTGCCTGTCCGAGCTTCTTATGGGCGAGTGGCAAGCGCGGTTCGAGCCGGATTGCATTTTTGAAGAAAATGATCGCGTCGGCATACTGCTCGCGCAGCGCGAGAACGCTACCCAGATCTTCCATCAGCTGCGGCGAACGCGGTTCGAGTGTCAGCGCGAAGCGGATCTGACGCTCCGCCTCTTCGAGCCGGTTCTGTTTCATCAACGCATGACCCAGCAGTCGCAGGTGATCCTTGCAGCCGGGATTCAGCAGCAAGTAGTCGCGACAGATTTCCTCTGCGCGCAGCGGCCGGTTGGCCTTCATCGCGGCGATCGCCGACGCGATGCTCTGTTCCTTGCCGATTGACCTGTCCGCCATTGTCATGGCGAAGCAGGTTCCACCCCTTTCGCATAGCTGTCAAACCAGCCGACAATCCGCAGGAGATAGTCCTTGTCGAACTCGTCGCTCCAGTCACTGTGATGCGCGTCCGGGTATACCACCAGGCGCGTCGCGATGCCCCTGCGCCGCAGCATCTGGTAGAACAATTCTGCACTCAGTATCGGCACGTTCCAGTCCTCGCGGCCACCGAGGAAAATGGTCGGCGTGCTGACCTTGTCCGCGCGCAGCAAGGGCGACATTCGCGCGTAACCGGACGAATTCTGCCACGGTTCGCCGAGTTCCCAGTGATACCACTTCTGATAGATATCGTGACCGTAGTTGGCAACGATGTGACTGTGGCCGGCACCGGATGCCGCCGCGCGGAATCGTTGCGTGTTCGTAATGACGACATTCGTCATGTAACCACCATAGGAGTAACCGGTGACGGCCAGTCTTTCCGGATCCGCATAGCCGAGATCGATTGCGTGATCGACGGCGGCGATGACGTCATCGTAATCGATGACACCCCAGGCGCCGTGGATCGCATTGATGAACGATTGGCCTTTGCCGGTCGAACCGCGCGGGTTCGGCTGGATGACTACGTAACCGTTCGCTGCGAAAAACTGCGCGCCGAAATCGTAACCCCAGGTGAACTGACCGACCGGGCCGCCGTGGATGTCCAGTATCGCCGGCAGCGGGCCTTCAGCGCCCGCGGGACGAGTAATGAACGCATCCACCGATGTGCCGTCTGCACTGGCGAAACTGTGCAATTCGCGGCTCGCGAGGCGTATCGATGCAAGGAAGGCATCGTTGGTTTTCGTCAGGCGAGACAGCTTCGAACCAATGCGCAGGTAGATCTCCGGCGCATCGTACTTCCCGTTGACGACCGCTGCGATCCTCCCCGAACGGTCGACGTCGAACCCGGTGACGACCTGCTGACTCCCGATCAGCGTTTCGATCTTTCCGGATTGCAGGTTGACACGCGCCAGATGCACCGCACCCGACTCGTCGTACAGGAAGTAAATCCATCGACCGTCGGCCGAGAAGCGGAAATCGCTGACCCAGCGATCCAGTTGCTCGGTGAGTATCCGGACATCGCCGCCGTCGGCGGGCACTACCGCCAGATGCTGGATTCCGTAAACGCCGTCGACCGCGCTGATGAAAGCAATGTTCCTGCCGTCCGGGCTCCATGCAGGCAGTTGCCGGGTCTGCGTGCCTGTGGTCAGCCGGACGAGCGAGTCTGCGGAACCGTCGGCCGCGATGCGCCAGATGTCACTGCTGTAATCCGCGTCCGGCTCTTCTTCGCGGTTACTGACGAAAACAACCGACCTGCCGTCCGGCGACCAAGCAGCCTCGGTCTCTTCATACTTCCCCGAAGTGATCGCGTCCAGATCGCCACTGGCAATGTCGTAACGGTAGAGATGCGCTGGCAAATCGCCGGTGATATAGCCGTCATCCTCGTCTTCCTTGAACTGCAGCCTGTCGATCACCCAGGGTTCGCTGCGCCCTTCCCTTGCGGCCGCGTCGTGCGCGGTAGCGTGGGAGATCAATAGCGCCGACTGGTCGGGCGAAAAGACAATCTCATGGAGCGGCAAGTCCAGCGCGGCGACCTGTACGGCCTCGCCCGGCATTGCGAGCGGCAGTTTCCACAGTTGCGATGAACCGGACCGGTCCGACAAAAAGTAGAGCCATTGCCCGTCGATCGACCAGCTTGGGTCGCTCGCAGCGGAATCGGCTGGCGTTACTGCGCGGCCGGGTCCGGAACTGGCCGGCACGATCCAGACCTGATCGCCCGACACGTAGGCGACGGATTTTCCGTCCGGCGACAACTGTGGATCGGCTACGTCGACTATGCCGTCGTAGTCATCGATCGCAACCGGTCTTTTTTGATTCGTTGTCTCTGTTGCATCTGCGGTTATAACCGCCAGCACGAACAGCAAAACGATTGACGCTTTTTGCAAGGAGTAAATCATCGGCATTCCCCATGACGGCGCAGTCGCGCATTCTTCATTCTAAATCAGTACGTTACAACCGGCATGTCGGACCGGACAAGCCGGTTGCACATTGTGAATTCGCAGCCAACAGCCTGCCTGTCACATGCTCAAATGCAGCATGAACTATTTCGGTACAGCGATCGCAACAACGATTGTGCTGCTTGCTGCGTCCTGCACGAGGGAGCCGGACCGGACTGCCGAGCAGACCGCGGCTGCCGTCGTAATAAGCAATGTCACTATTGTCGACGGGACCGGCATTGCTCCGTTTCGCGGTGCTGTGCGCATTCGCGGCTCGCGAATCGAACGCATCGGCGAGATCGATGCATTGCCAGGCGAGTCTGTCGTTGACGGACATGGCATGGTAATCGCGCCCGGATTCATAGATTCCCACAGCCACGTCGACGGCGACATCCTGTCGCATACAGCTGCGCTGGCTGCGGTAAGCCAGGGCATCACTACCGTCGTCGTGGGCCAGGATGGCGGTTCGCCGTTCCCGCTTGCCGGATTTTTCGCGGATCTCGGCCGGAACCCGGCAGCGATCAACATTGCAGCGTATGCCGGCCACAACACGATTCGCAGGCAGATCATGGGTGAGGATTTCCGGCGCCCGGCAACCGCTGAGGAAATCGCGACGATGCAGAACCTGCTTCGCCAGGAGCTGGCGAGCGGCGCGCTCGGCCTGTCGACGGGACTGGAGTACGACCCGGGCATCTACTCCGATCCGCAAGAAGTGCTGGCGCTGGCGCAGGTTGCTGCCGATGCCGGAACGCGCTACATCAGCCACGTGCGTAGTGAGGATCGCTGGTTCGAAGACGCAATTGCCGAAATCATCAACATCGGCCGTGTGACCGGCATGCCGGTGCAGATCTCTCACATCAAACTCGCGATGAAACGCCTGTGGGGACAGGCACCGGCAATTATTGAGACCCTGAACGCCGCGCGCGACGAAGGTATCGATATCACCGCCGACATCTATCCCTACGAATACTGGCAGTCCGACCTGATGGTGTTGCTGCCGGAGCGAGACTTCACTGATCGTGAGGCGGTCGCATTCGCGCTGGAGCAGATCGCTCCGCCGGACGGCCTGTGGATGACGCAGTTCGATCCACAGCCGGAGTACGTCGGCAGGACGCTTAGCGAGATTGCCGCCGCAAGAGGCGTCGATGCCGTCACCGCATTCATGCAGTTGGCGGCCGAATCGGCTGCCATGGAACGGCAGACGGGCAAGCCGGCGAATTCGATTATCGGCACCAGCATGATCGAGGACGATATCCGGCAGCTGCTCGCCTGGCCGGAGACCAACGTCTGCACCGACGGCGGATTGATCGATCTGCATCCGCGATCGCACGGCGCCTTTACACGGGTTCTCGCGCGGTATGTGCGCGAGGAAAACCTATTGAGCCTGGAGCAGGCCGTACACAAGATGACCGGCCTGACAGCCAGGCACATGGGATTTGCAGATCGTGGCATTTTGCGCGAGGGTGCCGTGGCCGATCTCGTGTTATTCGATCCCGCTGCAGTCGGCGACCGCGCAACAGCACAACAACCCGATCTGCTGTCCAACGGCGTCATCGCCGTTTGGGTGGGCGGGCAGCAGGTTTACGGCGACGGAACAGTCGGCAACGCGCGACCAGGACAAATAATCAGGTCAACGAGCACGACAGCTAAAGAATAAATTGGAGATAGCAATGCAATCACTGCGAAAGTTGATATGCGCCGTTCTGGCATCCGCGATTACGTTCGCGTCGACACCTGCAATAACAGCCGCGGCGGAAGTCGTCGATCCGGCATTGCTGTCGGCCGTCGAGTGGCGACTCGTCGGTCCCTGGCGCGGCGGCCGTGTCACGACGGTTACCGGCGTTGCCGACAATCCGATGCTGTACTACATGGGCGCGACCGGCGGCGGTGTCTGGAAAACCGAGAACGCGGGAACTACCTGGGAAAACGTTTCCGACGAACATTTTGCGGTCGGCACGATAGGTGCAATTGCGGTCGCCGAGTCCGATCACAACGTGATTTACGCCGGCACTGGCGAATCGCCTATTCGCGGCGTTACCACCAGCCACGGCAATGGAGTTTACGTCTCCACCGACGCAGGCAAGACATGGACTCATGCGGGTTTGAACAATGCCGGGCAGATTTCGCGAATCCAGGTACATCCGGCGAATGCCGATGTTGCATTTGTCGCTGTGCAGGGAAAGATCTGGGGTCCGAGCAGCGAGCGCGGCATTTTTCGCACTACCGACGGCGGCAAGACCTGGAAGCACGTTCTCGAAGTGAGCGACACGACAGGTGCGTCCGACCTGTCAATGGACCCGACCAATCCGCGTATTCTGTACGCCGCCATGTGGAACCACGGACGCAAGCCCTGGTTCATCCATTCCGGCGGCGAGGACGGCGGCATCTTCAAGTCCACCGATGCGGGCGATACCTGGACAAAGCTCGAGGGTGGCCTGCCGAAGCTGGTTGGAAAAATCGGCGTCGACGTTTCGGCCAGCAACCCGAAACGCGTCTATGCGCTCATCGAAGCGGAGCCGGAGAAAGGCGGCCTGTATCGCAGCGACGACGCGGGCGAAACCTGGAAGCTGATCAACGGACATAGGGTGCTGCACACCCGCGCCTGGTACTACATTCACATCACGGCAGACCCGGTCGATGAGGATACGGTTTGGGTTTTGAACGTACCCCTGATGAAGTCTATCGATGGCGGCAAAAACTGGCAGAAGATCGACACGCCGCATGGCGACCATCACGATCACTGGATCAATCCGAACGACAATCGCATCATGATCAACGGCAACGACGGCGGCGCTACGGTGACTTTCGACGGTGGCAAGACCTGGTCGAGCATCATGAACCAGCCGACGGCGCAGTTTTACCGCGTCACAACGGACAACCAGATTCCGTACCGCATCTATGCCGGCCAGCAGGATAACTCGACCGTAGCCATCGCCAGTGAATCGCTGCAAGGCGGCATCGGCATTGACGACTATTACGCGGTCGGCGGCGGCGAAAGCGCGCACATTGCATTCGATCCCGACAATCCGCGGCTGGTGTATGCAACAACCATCAACGGCACGCTGACCGAGTACGACAGCGAAAGCCAATCGGTTCGTTCAATCATCCCTTATCCCGAGATGGTCTACGGCAAGGATTCGAAAGATCTGAAATACCGCGCCAACTGGAACTCGCCGGTGGCGCTGTCGCCGCACGATCCCTCGATCATTTACTACGGCACTCAGCTGCTGCTGAAGAGTACGGACCGCGGCACGACCTGGGAGGCCATCAGCCCGGACCTGACACGCAACGACCCGGCGAAACAGGGCCGCAACGGCGGCCCGCTGACGCCGGAGAATGTCGGCGCCGAGTTCTACAACACGATTTTTTACATCGTCGAATCGCCGACCGAGCGCGGCACGATCTGGGTCGGCAGCGACGACGGCCTCGTGCACGTCACCCGCGACGGCGGCCAAACGTGGAGCAACGTGTCACCGAAACATCCCGGCGAAGCGATGATCAATGCCATCGAATTAAGCCCGCATGCGGACGGCACGGTTTACGCCGCGGTTACCGGCTACAAGCTCGACGATTTTCGCCCGTACATTTACAAGACAACGGACTATGGCAAGCGCTGGCAACGCATCGATCGCGGTTTGCCCGGCGATACTTTCGTTCGCGTCGTTCGCGAGGATCCGGTGCGCAAGGGCTTGCTGTATGCCGGCACGGAATCCGGCATGTTCGTCTCGTTCAATGACGGTGCCGACTGGCAATCACTGGACCTGAACCTGCCGCCGGTGCCGATTACAGACCTGACGATTCGTCAAGACAATCTCATCGCCGCGACCCAGGGCCGCGCATTCTGGGTGCTCGACGATCTTTTCGTCATACGCCAGGCGGCCGATGGCCTCGAAGACAAGGCGTTGTACGTTTACACGCCAGCCACAGCGTCGCTGGCAGCCGGCGGCGGAAAAGAAGGAAACTTCGAGGGCAAGAACCCGTCGCACGATGTCGCTCTCTATTACTTTCTGCGCGACGAATCGGAAGAACCGCTGGCCATAGAGATCCTGGATGGCGATGGGCGCGTCATTCGGCGGTACTCCAGCGAGGAAGGCGAGCATGAACGCTGCCGCATAGCCAACATGGATCCGCGCCGACCTTTCGAGATCAAGTACCCGGAAACCAAGCAGGGACTCAATCGCTGGAGCTGGAACCTGCGCAGCGAAGACATTCGCTGCATCGAGGACATTGCATTGTTTGCCGGCTTCAACGGCCCGCACGTGATGCCGGGCGACTACAGCGCACGCTTGCGAATCGGCGTCGAAGAGCAGACGGTGTCGTTTTCCGTTGCCGCCGATCCGCGCTCGACTGCGAGCCGCGCAGACGTGCAGAACTGGGTTGCAAGTCTCGAAGAAGTCGGTTCGATGATGAACGACATACTGGAATCCCTGGATGACCTTCGAGCAGCACGCGATCAGATCGAAGCGCTGATGAACTCCTATCCTGACGACGCATCGCTGAAAGCAACGGGTGCAAAAGCCATTGCCGCAATCGGCGCCTGGGAAGCAAAGATCACGCAGCTTAAACACGAAACTTACGAGGACGAAGACGCCTGGGAAACGATGCTCGCCGGTCAGCTCCGCTATCTCTTCGATGTTATTGACGAAACCGGCGCGCCGGTAACGGACGGCGCGATGCAGCGACTCAGCGATCTCAAGGCCGAGTGGGCAGACAGGCAGTCGGAGCTGCGCTCGATTGTCGAAAGCGGAATCCGGCCGGTCAACGAATGGGCCCGGCAGAAAGGAGTAAATCACGTTCTCGTAGTCGGGTCCTGAGGACGCGCGCATGAAGCGAAAGCGGCGTTTCCCGCCGCTGCGAATCGCGGCGATCAGGAATTTCCCGGCCGCTCTGCTGTTGCTTTGCGGCCTGCTGGCATCGTGCACGCGATCCGCCGAGCCCTCGTTGGAGCTTCGTGTCATGACCTTCAATATCGAGTGGGGCGGCGAGCACGTGAGCTTCGACAAGGTCATCGAGGCCATCCGCCGCGCGAATGCCGACATAGTCGGTATCCAGGAAGCCGAGGGAAATCTGCGGCTTCTCGCAGACCGCCTCGGCTGGCATTACGATCTGCGAAACTACGTCATCTCGAAGCACCCTTTGATCGACCCGCCCGGCGGCGATGGCAAATTTGTTTTTGCAGAAGTCAGTGACGGACGGTTTGTAGCCATTGCCAACGTGCACCTTCCCTCCGATCCCTACGGTCCGGATGCGGTACGCGATGGCGCTGCCATTGAGGACGTCATCGCAATCGAAAATCGCGTACGACTGCCAAAAATGCGGCCAGTGCTCGACGCGTTGAAACCTCTGACCGCTCGCGATATTCCGTTGTTCATGACCGGAGATTTCAACGCACCGGCGCACGGCGACTGGACTGAAGCCGCCGTCGGCACGCGCCCTTTCATTCGATTCGCTGTCGACTGGCCTGTCAGCCTTGCGGTTGCGGCCGCGGGTTTTCGCGATTCCTGGCGGGAAGTTCACCCTGATGCGCTGGCGGATCCTGGCCTGACCTGGTGGGCGGGCCGGCCACCGCTCGAACTTTACGCGCCCGGAGAGAGCGACCCCGAAGATCGCATCGACTTTATCCATTTTTCAGGACCGGTTTCGGTTACCGGCAGCGAACTTGTCGGCGAACCGGAGGCAAAAGGCGTTTCGATCAGCGTCTCGCCCTGGCCCAGCGATCATCGCGCTCTCGTATCCGGGTTTGCTGTCAGGCCCGCCGAGCTGCCACGCATGCTGACAACCGTGCATCGCGTATATCGCACGGGCGACAGCATCGCGATTCTTTATCGTCGGGCTGCAAACGATACGATTCGCGTTTCGCGAATCGCCGACGACGGTGCCGAAACGACAGTACTCGAGCGACCTGCAAGCGGAAACGGCTCGATACAGGTTGCAGGCGGGTTGCTCGGCGAGGGGCATTTCAGGGTCGATATGACGAACATGGGCGGCGAATCGACGCCGTCCCGGGACTTCTGGGTATTGAACCCGACGGCAGAGCCCGAAATCGAAGTCACTGCAACGACATTCAGCTCCGGCAAAGCCATTTCCGTCCGCTGGCGTGATGCACCCGGCAATCGCAACGACTATGTCGGGATTGTCCGGGTGAGTTCTGATTCCGTTGCTGATTCCGTTACCGATACCAGCCTGCCGTGGGCCTATGTCAACGCGATGCCACAGGGACAACTGCTCATCGATGAGACGACCTCCGAGTGGGGATGGCCGATTGACCCCGGTATCTACGCCGCACATCTTTTCCTGGACGATGGTTACAAATCCCTGGCTCGCTCCGAGGCATTCGTCGTCGACTGATGCAGGCATCGCACGTCGATTCGCGCCGGTGTTATTTTGCTTCGACGGTCGGTTTTTTTACCTGGATGCTCCAGTTTGCACCCGAAGCGATGCCATGAGTATTTGCAAAGCTGCCCTGGTTGATCGCCAGCGAAATATTGCCAAGGCTGTTCAGGTAAATTATCGGCTCGCCAACTTCGACGTAGCCGAAGGTCGGGAAGTACGCAAGCCGTCCTTCGAAGACGGTCGTGTCGTCGTACGTAATGCTCACGTCGAACTGATCGCCTGGCTCGACACCCAGCCCGCGAAAGGTTGCGCGATCGATGTTGGTCCAGACGTTTCCGTACTGGATATCGAGGATCGGGATATTGCCTCGTATGACGCCGCTGTCGATCGCCGGTTTCTGATAGTCGATGCTCACGACGCGCGGCGGCAACAGCCTGCCTACCTGTTCGAAGGTGATCGTGCCGGACGCGAGACGTGCGCCGGTATACGCGTAAACGTCGCGCCCGTGAAAAGTGTAGGACTCTTCGGAATTGGCCAGGCGATTGACCGCTTCGTCGATTTCGCGAACAGCCTCTAGCCCGAGCTCCTCGGCGACAAAGGTCAGCGTGCCGTTATCCGGCGTGACGAAGTAATGGCCCGATTTTGTGAGCAGCACAACCGACTTTCTTACCGTCCCGACACCGGGATCGACCACCGAAACGAATACCGTACCCTTCGGCCAGTAGTCGGCTGCCTGGATCAGGCGCAACGACGCCTCCCAGATGTTGAACACCGGAATTTCGTGAGTGAGGTCGTAGATTCCAAGCTCCGGCGAAACTCCGACTGCAACGCCCTTCATCGATGCAACCGCAGAATCCCGCAGCCCGAAATCCGACTGAAACACGAGCGGGCTTCCTGCATTCGAAACGCTGGACAAAAATATTGTTACAAGGGCGATTACGACGCGCATGAATTTCTCCTCGGGCGAAATTTGTACCGGATACCTTTTTATAAAATCTGTACCGGATACCTTTTTAAATTGGGAAAATGTATCCGGCCCTATTATTTACTCGGTGATGGCGAAGGGAAGCCGCTTCAATGCGACCTGGCCATTGCTGATCACAAGCAGCACGTCCTGCAGTGCAGCGATATCGATCAGCGGGTTTGCCGGTACAAGGATCATGTCCGCCTCGTACCCTTCCGCTATCCTGCCGGTCCGCTCCTGCAACATCAGCAATTCAGCTGAAACGACGGTCGCCGCCTGCAGTGCTTCGAAGTTGCTCATGCCCATGCGAACAAAGTGTTCGACTTCGACGGAAATACGATTGATCGATTCGCTCTCGTAATAGTTGTCCGCGCCCGTTGCAATCTTTACGCCCGCCTTGTGCGCCGCCCGGAACACGCTCTCGAGTTGCGGCACCATGTGGCGGCCGCGGAGTCGCAATACGTAGTCGTATTTCGGTTCGTTCATTTCGTCCATCGTGACGTAGGTAGGAACCAGCCAGGTACCGTTCTGCGCCATCAATCTCAGGGTCTCGGCCTGAAGGTATGTGCCGTGTTCGATACTCCTCGCTCCCGCGCGCACAGCCGCCCGGGCACCTTCATCTCCGTGCGCGTGCACCATGACAGGCACATTGCGCTTTGCGGCCTCTTCGACGACGACACGCAGCTGATGCTCCGTATAGACCTGCTGGCGCGGGTCTGTATCGGGCCTGCCCGCTCTTTCAGTACCGCGGGTCTTTATCACGTCGACACCACGATCGATATTGACGTTCACGAGCAAGCGAAGCGCTTCGTCGGTTCGAACTCCCTCACTGAGCGCGACCAGCCGGGGATCTGCCAGCAACGTTTCATCGAGATTCGGCGTGACGTACACGCCGGCAGCCACGACGTCCGGTCCGGGGATTTTTCCGGCCCGCACCAGTTCGCGCAGCGTGACATCCTGGAATGCCGGCACGCCCGCGGTGCGCACCGTGGTAACGCCTGACTCCAGTGCGCGCCTGGCTCGCTCCAGCGAGTCGAGGTGCGTATGCACATCGATCAGACCGGGCATCAGGAAATTGTCTTCGCAATCGATCCGCAAGTAGTTATCCGGGATGGGCGCGCCAGCAGGTGCAATGCGCTCGATTCTGCCGCCGGAAACGAAAATCGTTGCATCGGAAATGATGCGCTTGTCCGATCCATTGAAGACATTGACGTCGGTTAGCGCGAGGTTTTCGCCGTATCCGCTGACCGGAAAAATGACGCAAAGCAGCACGGGCAGAAGCTGAAGTCGCAGGTATGTCGCTTTCATGTCGGAACCTAAGCAATGGCGGGGCGGCATGGCAGTGTCTCGCGTACCAACACGGCGGACAAGCCCGGCTTTGCAGGCGCGGCATTTCCAGCCTATTCGAGTACACTACAAGCCTGATCGGGAAATCATTACAAACAAGATGATCAGGCACACGATGTGGGGGCATCGATGCATACATTCGTGGATCCATTGAAGCGCGCGCTATCCGTTGCGTCCGACAGAACGGCAATCATCAGCGACGAAAAGCGACTGACCTATCGCGAGCTGTGGAGTCGCTGTCGCCGTCTCGCCGCCGTATTGCAGAACGCGGGCGCCAGGCCCGGCGATCGCATAGCGATCCTTGCTGCAAACTCGGCGCAGTACATAGAAACGTACGTGGCCGTTCCCGCTGCGGGATTCGTCATCGTGCCGCTCAATACGCGGCATGCCGTGCCGGAGCTGAAATACGCGCTGAAGGACGCCGCGGCGAAAGTCCTGCTGACAGACCGGGATCCCGGCGCGCTGCGCGAATTGGTAGAAACGGTCATCATGATGCCGGACGAATACGACGCGCTGCTCGGAAAGGCAAGCGAAGCGGACCTCGGTGTCGGCGTCACCGAGGACTCACTTGCCGGGCTTTTTTATACCGGCGGCACGACCGGTGCGTCGAAGGGCGTCATGCTGTCGCACCGCAATCTGATCGCAAATACGTTTCACTTCATGACCGTTTCGCCGCCGGACGAGAACAACGTGTTTCTCGTGATGGCGCCGCTGTTTCATGCAGCAGGATCCAACGGCGTGCTTGGCGGTATCTGGTCGGGGAGTTGCCAGATTCCGTTGAAAGTATTCAATCCGGAAGTTGCGCTCGACCTGATCGAGAAGCACAAGGTCACGCATACGCTCGGTGTGCCGGCGATGATCGCCGCCATTTCCGAGCTGCAACACAAGAAACCACGGGATACGAGTTCGCTGCAGATCGTGGCGCACGGCGGCTCGCCCATCGCGACCGAAGTCGTGAGGCGCGCCAGCGCGGCGTTTCCTACGGCGGAATTCCTGCACGTCTACGGCATGACCGAGGCCTCGCCGCTGGCAACCGGGCTGCGTCACGAAGAAACATTGTTGGACCTCGATCGTGGCCGTTCCTGCGGACAGGCGTTGATCGGCGTACAGGTGAAAATTATCGACGCCGAAGGCAAGGAGGTGCCGCGAGGCGAGGTCGGTGAACTCGCCGCCAGTGGGCCGAACATCATGCTGGGCTACTGGAACAAGCCGGAACAAACAGCCGAAGTATTGAAGGACGGCTGGTACCGCTCGGGTGACATGGGTTATGTCGACGAAGAAGGCTATGTCTTCCTCGTCGACCGCGCCAAGGACATGATCGTCAGCGGCGGTGAAAACGTTTACTGCTCGGAAGTCGAAGAGGCCTTGTACAAGCACCCTGCCGTTCTCGAAGCCGCCGTGTTCGGCGTACCCGACGAGCACTGGGGCGAGGCCGTGCACGCAGTGGTCGTGCCGCGCGAAGAAATTACTGGCGACGAGCTGGTCCGATTCTGCCGCGAGCACATCGCCGGCTACAAGGTTCCGAAAGCAATCAGTTTCTCCGAGACGGAGCTACCCAAGTCCGGGCCCGGAAAGATTCTCAAGCGCGAGCTGCGCGCACCTTTCTGGAAAGGCAGGAAGAGAGGCGTTAACTAAGATGTGTGGTCGTGCCGTGCGCGCGGCATCGGCTCTTACCGCACTCTGTCTGTCTGCCTTTTCTCTTGCGCAACCGGTTGTCGATGAGAAATTGCCGGATACCTGCAATGGGGATGAACGGCAAATTGCCCACGTGTTGACGCCGCCGGTGCAACTTGAGCTCAAAGGTCCCAGCCCGTTCAACAAGAAATCCGGCTACACGCTGGGTGGATTTGCCATGGCGAGTGGCTTGCTCGAAGTCATCGCAGCGGGATACGCCATCGAAAACGCCATCGACTATTCACGGGAAAAGGGCGAATCGCGACGATCTTTCAATCAGGCCAGGCCGCTTGGCGAAACCTTCGATTTTCATGAAGCGGTGATGAACGGTATCGAGCAGGTTGATGACGATACGGAGCTGGAAATCGTCGAGGTTCACCAGCAAAAATACGAAAGCCGCAGAAGAATCGTCCGATCGATTCTGCTACAAACCGATGCAGAAGCCGTCATCTGTATCGAACCTACCTATTTTATTTCACCCGGCCTGGACCAACTGCGCCTGGTGGTCCAGGTCTTTGTTTATACGCAAGTGGATCCTGTCGATCTGGTCAGCGGGCCGTACGACAGGTACTACGAGTATCTTTCGCCATCGCGTGGCAAGCTGTTTCGGCCGTTTTGCGATGGCGAGAAAGCGGCACTGATGGCTTCAACTAACGAGTTTTTCGACCGGAAGACGCAATTGTATCCCCACAATCGAAATGCGTACGAAAAGGACCGGAAGCAAGCTATCGAAGCTCTTGAGAATCGCGACACGGTGCTCCCGGAGATGGCAATCAGCGAACGCTGGCCTGCAGACTCAATGGATCTGGAACTTCAGTCGGCGACCGATCAGATAATGCAGTTGATTCGCAACGACCTGATGAACCTCGACGCGGTATTGCCGGAAGATGCCGAGTACGTGACGTTTGCGGCACTGGATTTCAAGGGCAAACCTAAACTGGTAGACGGGTATGCCGTCAGCACGCTTGGAACGAGCACGATTTACCGGGATGAAAACGGCAACGTGTTTTCCGTACCCGGCAATTGAGCCAACAAATCCGGAGATAGAACAATGACGTTTCGTCTGATATTGATTGCCCTGTCCATCACCGTAGTACCGGGCGTGCAGCCTGCGGCCGATCCGGTACGAGCGCCGTCGCATGGATTCTCATACGATTACGCGGTGGAGGCAGCGCTGGCTGCGAAAATCGACGTCCGCCGGCCCGACCCCCGGGAATTGCGCGCGATTTTCGCAAAGCGCCGCGCGCGTGTAATCGAATCCATTCCGGACGGTGCGATGCTCTTGTTTTCCGTCGATCGCGCACAGGAGCGCCGGCTCGAGTTCCAGGTTCCGCATTCCGACAACCACGACTTCATTTATCTCACAGGGCTCGACGGACTCGACAGCCTGAACTCCGCACTGCTGCTAGTACCTGCAAGCAATGGTGCCGCGGGCCGGCTGGATGAGGCGCCGCGCGATCGCGTTGCATTGTTCACGTCTGCGGACCCGATCGCAGTCGCCAAACGCACCGGCATTGCCGATGTCCGTCCCTTTGCCGAACTCGAGCGCGAGTTGTCGGTAGCGATGACCGATTTTCGCGACTGGCGTATCACCCAGGTGCGGCGCTGGCCATTGGCTGCTGCCTTGTCGCGTTCATGGGGAGAAAACGAGAAGGTCTTGTACCTGAACTACCCGCGATTCTTCAGGCTTGGCGAAGCGGAACCCTCGCGTCTCGATACCTTCGCACGCATACAGCGGTTTTCGCCGGAGATGAAGATCCTGGATTCGGCGGACATTCTCGATCGCGTGCGCATGCTGCACGACTCCTGGTCGCTCGCGAACCTGCGCCGCGCCGTCGAAATCACCGGTGACGGCGTTGTCGAGGCGTTGCGCGCTGCGCGTGCCGGCATGACTGAATCCGAAGTAATGGAAATTATGGATTTCGTTTACCGCTACCATGGCGCGACGCTCGGCTTTCCGACATCGGTGCGCCGGCAGCCGGCGACTGGCGCCGAGGAAGGACCTGCGATTCCCGAGGGCTGGATCGAATTCGTGCCCCGCTCCGGTGGCGCGATACTGCGGCCCGGCGACATGGTGTGGACGGACACCGGCGCAGCGTTCAATCACTACTCGGCCGACATCCAGCGAAATGCACCTGTCGACGGGACGTTCACGGACGAGCAGCGACGCCTTTATTCCATTGCACTGAATGTACAAAAGACCGTCATCGGCATGGTAAGGCCCGGGGTTACCTGGTGGGAGCTGCACGACAAAGCAATAGCAATGCTGCGCGATGCCGGCGGCTACGACGAAGACTATTACTACGGCATCGGTCATTTCATCGGCATGGAAGTGCACGACGAAGGCGACTATCTCATCCCGCTGCAAGCGGGCATGGTGCTATCGATCGAACAGGGCGTCATGAAGCCCGGCGAAGCACGCATTGCATTCGAGGACGATGTCCTCGTTACCGAAGACGGCTACGAATGGCTCAGCCGGTCAATTCCGATAGAAGTCGACGAGATTGAACAAATGATGAAAACGCCCAGTGCATTCCGGGGTTTCGTCGAAAATCGTGCAAATTCGCTGCAGTAATGATCCAGCCGGATCATGCCTCCGGCATGGCCAAGCCGGTAGGCCCATCGGCGTGATCACGGTTTCACGCCCGAGCTGATGGCGACGTTCAGTCCGAGTGCAATGTAGCCAGGATATTTTCCGGCGCGTAACCGTGAATGACGGTGCCATTGACGTTGATAACGGGAACACCCCTGCCGCCAAGCTTCCTGTATTCGCGATGGTGCTTTTCGGATTTCTCTATGTCGCGCTCGACATACGGAACGTTGTTGTCGGCAAACAGTTCCCGGGTTTTCTGGCAGTATCCGCACCAGCTCGTCGAATACAGTACGACCTCGTTGCCGGTCGCACTATAGTCCGGCGCGCCGAATATGAACCTGTCGATGCTGCCCCAGTTCTGATAGATGCCGAAAATCAATGCGGCAATGATGAATTTTTTCATCGCAAACGGCTGATGACGTGAAGCGAAAGCCTCGACCGGGCGCGCCGGGAAAATACGGCCACGAGGTGGCCCAACAGAAGCAATGTCAGCGTGAACCATTGCAGTGAACCGCCGCCGCCGGAATCCCCGCCACCACCGCCACCACCGCTCGAGCCGACAGTAATCCGTACGGTGGCCTGGTTGTTATTGCTGTTCGTATCCGCAGCGGCCGTGATGTTGCCGACGAAATCCGCATTCCCGGAAGTCAGAGCCGACACGGTGATGCTTATCGTTTCGCCTGTGCCTGCTGCAACGGATCCGATATCGCAGCTGGCGGTGCCGGCGCCGCTGGTGCAGGAGCCGGCCGTAGCCGAAACGGAATTCAGGCTGACGTTTGCCGGAATGCTTACATCGACCACGACGCCATTCACTGTCATCGAACCGACGCTATTGGCTTCCAGCGTGAAGGTTGCCGGGTTGCCGGGCAACACGGCGCCCGACTGGCTGCCCACCACCAGCTCCATGTCCGTACTGGACAGCGGCGTGATACAGGGCGCGGTGTTCACGTCATCCTGCATTTCTGTGATGCTGCAGGATGAAAACACGCTACTGCCGTTGATTTGCGGCGCCATGATGAAGGTTTGCGGTTCCGCCTCGCAGGCCGATCCGCTGGTACCGTCGTGCGGCGCGCCGAAGTTGTGACCTATCTCGTGCGCCGCGATCAGGCTGTCTGTTGTCAGGCTGTGTGTACCCTGCGTGAGCCCGGCGCCGAAAGCTGTGCTGCACAACGCGCCCGTATAGGCGACTCCGACAGTCGACGTATCGAGGTCCCGTCCGGTGAACAGGTGAGTAAGGCCGTTCGCAAACTGGGCAGGAGTTGTCTGGCGATAGTTCCTCAACTCGATCAACAGCTCGTTTGAGTCGGTTGTGTCGCCGAATGGGTCGTTGTTGGCCGGGAAGGTATCGATGCGATTGACGTTCAACTGCACGCCAAGCTGTGAGCTGAAGATGCCGTCGATGTTATTCATGCGGGTAATCAACGCCGTGTCGACGGTAGCGCCCTTTGCCGATGTAAATTCGAAGTCACCGATCAAGGCCATATTCATCTGCGAGGTGGCGCCCGGGCCGAGCGCCGCTGTTTCGGCGAGAATGGCTTTGGCAAATTCGCCGACATTCGTTACTGCTTCAAGTTGCGAACAACTGAGCAAGCCCGGCGGAATCTGCATGTCTTCGAGGCGGAAAATCACGGCCTCCGCGGTTCCTGTCGTTGCATTGTCAACGACCTCGATAGCCCACATCCGTTCGCCGTCCCACAGGATGCCTCGAG
>Ga0224510_10000437_pt1 | contig 32394 bp, 29 predicted proteins | sample SF_May12_sed_USG_FD_170161 | JGI IMG/M metagenome (GOLD analysis project Ga0224510, IMG submission 170161) | Sediment microbial communities from San Francisco Bay, California, United States - SF_May12_sed_USGS_4_1 | ecosystem: Environmental > Aquatic > Marine > Sediment | place: USA: California... | reverse complement strand
TGGTCATGCTATTGCCGCAATATCCGGAGGCGCGCAATACCGTCGTTCGTCGTTTCTGCTATCTGCGGCGGGCGAGCAGATTTTTCCATCATTCATGCAGATTCAGGAACGTCCGCACATACTCAAGGGCATGTCCAGCGCTGCGTACGACGCCGAAGGCGTTGCGACTTGCGATCGGGAGCTCGTTACGGATGGCGTGTTGCAAGGCTATGTGCTCGGCAGCTATTCGGCACGGCGCCTGGGACTCGAATCGACCGGAAATGCAGGTGGAGCCCATAACCTGGTGGTGCCGGGGAATACAGACAATCGAGAGTCGATCATCCGGGCAATGGGTACAGGATTGCTGGTGCACGAGTTGATAGGCCATGGCCTGAATGCGGTAACCGGCGATTATTCCAGGGGCGCGGCAGGGTTCTGGATCGAGAATGGCGAAATCGCTTTTCCTGTTCACGAAGTCACTATTGCCGGCAACCTGCGCGATCTCTACAAGCGCATTGCATTGATTGGCAATGATCAGGACCTGCGAGGCGGGATTCGATGCGGCTCCCTGCTGGTCGGTGAAATGGCAATCGCCGGCGCCTGAGCGCCGTGTGCCGGGATTATCATCAGGCCTTTGCCGAATTATCCATTTTGTCGAGAAGGTCGGCCAGCGTACTGTCGGCCACGACGCCAGCTACCGCCGTGTCGATCGCGCCACCCAGCGCATTGATGGGATCGGACCAGATTGGCGCGCGATGCGATCCTGTTTCACCTACTTCACGAACTATTCGAAGAATGTCGTTCAATTTGATACGCGACAGTTCCCGACCAGGCAGCAGCAGTTCCTTTTCGGTCGTAACGAGCAATCCTGCCTGCTCGAGCGCTTCGGTAATCGGTGCCAGCGTGATAGCCGGAATATTCAAACGCGAAGCAAGGTCTATGGCGGCTATGCCTTTTCCGGGATCGCGGAACGCTCCACCGACCAATAACATGATGTTGAGCGCAACGCGTTCGCGCATTGAATTTGACAACCGCGGTTCCTGCCGCCCCATCCTTAAGTAAGCCGGGTTCTGGTGATAGAAAGCCAGCTGAGCGCCGATCAGCAGTATCAGCCAGTTCAGGTACAACCAGATGAGGCTCACGATGCCGATCGCGAATGTTGCGTATACCGCGAGCGTTCGTACCGATGTCAGGACAAAAGTCGTGAAAATGACGCCCATCGTCGCCCACATGATGCCGCCCGCAAGCCCGCCAACCAGCGCGGACTTGAAGTGAACCTCGGTATTCGGCATAAAAATGTAGAGGAAGGTGAATACCGCAGACACCATCAGGTATGGCAGAAATTTGCCAACCAGAAGGAATACTTCTGCAATTCCCGGCAATTGCTCCAGGTAGGCGACAGCCGTCGTGCTGCTCAGCGCGCCGATCATCGTGAATGCCGAGCCGATGGCGACGGGTCCGACCAGCAGAACGACCAGGTACTCGGTGAACCGTCGAGCCAGGCTGCGCGGCTTGCTGACATACCATACGTAGTTGAAACTCGACTCGACCTTTTGCACGGTCGAGACCGCGGTCCACAGGAAAAAAGCGACGCCGATGCCGCCGATGACGGAACCGTTGACCTTTTCGACCATGTCGAACAACTGGCTGGAGATTTTTTCCGCGTCGGGACCGAGGTGAACCAGAAAGGTGTCGAGATTTTCCTTCAGCTTTTCAAAAACGCCGAGGCCCTTGGCCATGGCAAAGCTGATGCCAAGCAGTGGCACGATCGACAATAGCGTCGTGTACACGAGGCTCATCGAGTGAAGTGTCAATTGGCCAGACAACATGTCGCGAAACATGCCGTACAGGTATCGCAGTACAGTCGCTGCAAAACGTCCGGGCTGGCCGAATCGCTTCAGGTAGTCGCTCCAGACCAGTTTCTCGATCATTTTCCGGAAACTGTCGATCATATTTTGTCCGACTCCTGCGGCGCTGTAAGAATGCGCAGCGCGTCGCGATACTTCTCGCTGGTCTTTTGCAGAATTGCCGGCGGAATCTTCGGCCCGGGAGCAGTCCTGTTCCAATCCAGCGTATCGAGATAGTCGCGCACGAACTGCTTGTCGAAACTTGGCGGGCTTGTTCCCGTCCGGTAACTGTCCAGCGGCCAGAAACGTGACGAGTCCGGCGTCAGTACTTCGTCGATAAGGTAAAGACGACCATCACCGTCGAGACCGAATTCGAACTTTGTATCGGCGATGATAATACCGCGTGCCAGTGCATGTTCGGCCGCACGTTCGTAAATTCGAATCGAGCAGTCCCGGACCCGGGCGGCAAGGTCGTGGCCTATGAGCTTTACAGTCTTCTCGAAACTGATGTTTTCATCGTGATCGCCGGCATCCGCCTTTGTGGCAGGTGTAAACAGAACTTCCGGCAACCGCGATGCCTGCTGCAGGCCGGCGGGCAGGCTGATGCCGCACACCCGCCCGGTCGACTGGTAATCCCGCCAGCCCGATCCGATAAGGTAGCCGCGGACCACTGCTTCAATCGGCAGCGGGGACAGGCGGCGGCATACGATCGATCGGCATTCCAGCGACTTACCGGGCGTTGCAGGGGGCAGGACGCTGTCGAGAGTTCGGCCCGTCAGGTGATTGGGCAGAATGTCGGTCATCATGTTGAACCAGAAATTTGAAATTCGCGTCAGGACTTCGCCTTTGCCGGGTACCGGGTCCGGCATGACGACATCGTAGGCCGACAGCCGGTCGGTTGTGACTATCAGAAGGTAATCGTCGTCGACGGCATAGATGTCCCGCACTTTGCCGCGAGCCAGCAAGGCAAGGCCGGGTATTTCAGACTGAAAAAGTGCGTCGCCGGAGCTCATGCTGGTCCGCTGGTTAATTGGTGCAGAGATTTGTTATCAGTCGATGATGGCGGTTCGGTCCCCGACTGGCAAGGGCGGGCAGCGTGCCGTTCACCGGCAGCGAACAACACATGGAAATCGCGCATGGGATTCGCCCGCGGCTGAGGTTAGCATTGATGTCCGGATGACAGCGACAGGCGCGTGACCATGCCGTATTGGGGAAAGATCATCGGAACGCTCATCGGGCTGGCCACAGGCCGCCCGCTGCTCGCGCTGCTCGGTCTCATCCTCGGGCACCAGTTCGATCGAGGATTTGCCGGGCGAATTCCGGGTCCGGGACAGCATGAACGCCTTTCCGCGGAATTCATCGCGGCACTGTTCCAGACCATGGGTCATCTGGCCAAGGCCGACGGGCGCGTCTCGGAAGACGAAATCAGGGCCGCAAGATCGATCATGCATCGCCTGAATCTCGGCGCGTCCGATACGCGTCAGGCTATTGCCTGGTTCGAAGAGGGCAAGAGTGGCTCGTTTCCGTTGCAGGAGACACTGCAACGGCTTCGCAACCGTGGCGCCAACCGGCCTGAACTGCGCGGATTGTTCGTGCGCCTGCTGATGGAAGTGTCTCTTGCGAAGTCAATGCTGCACCAGCGCGAACGGGCCGTCATCTGGACGATCTGCCAGCAACTGGAAATCGGTCGAGTCGAGCTTGCGCAGCTCGAAGCCATGTTACGTGCGCAAAAGAGTTTCAAACGTTCGCCGCAAGGGAATGCCGATGCAGTACAAGTCGACAATGCCTACCGAACGCTGGGTATCGACAAGTCCTCGACCAACGATGAAATCAAGAAGGCATATCGTCGGCTGATGAACAAGAATCATCCCGACAAAATTTCGGCCGATAATCCGGCCCCTGCGGTCGTTGCCGAAGCCGAGCGAAAGACCCGCGATATCCGCGGTGCTTACGAAATGCTCAAGGCCAGACGTTCGATTCGGTAGATGCGTTTTGGCAGAGTGAAATGCGAGTCGGGATTGGTTACAGTTCGACGGCCAATCTCAGGCCAGACGTCAGACAATGCCCAGGCAAGTACACCCGGCAAGGAATACCACCGTGAAGTCACTCATTGCACCTTCGATACTTTCTGCCGATTTCGCTCGTCTCGGTGACGACGTCAATGCAGCCATGGAAGCCGGCGCGGATATCGTGCACTTCGATGTCATGGATAACCATTTCGTACCCAACCTTACGATTGGTCCCATGATCTGCGAAGCGCTACGAAAATACGGCATAAAGGCTCCTATCGACGTGCACCTGATGGCTGAGCCGGTAGACCGGCTCATCCCGGACTTCGCGCAAGCCGGGGCGACCTATATCTCTTTCCACCCCGAAGCCAGCACGCACGTACATCGCACTATCGGGCTCATTCGCGAGCAAGGTTGCAAACCCGGACTGGTTTTCAACCCGGCGACCCCGCTGACGTGGCTCGAACACGTAATCGACGAGCTGGACCTGGTGTTGATCATGTCTGTCAACCCGGGATTCGGCGGACAGAAATTCATCGATTCGTCACTGCCCAAGCTTGCCCGGGCGCGGAAGATGATCGATGCCAGCGGGCGGGACATCCGGCTGGAAGTCGATGGCGGAGTCAAAGTGGATAATATCGGCCGCATTGCAGCGGCCGGCGCGGATACTTTCGTTGCGGGATCGGCAATCTTTGGCAGCAAAGACTATGCGAAGACCATTGCGGCGATGCGCGCGGAAATTGCCCGTGCTGCCTGAGAAACCGGCTTACAGTTTGCGATTCGGCCGCGCACCGTAAACGACAATGGTTTTGCCGCTGGCAGATACCAGGCCCTGGTCTTCGAGAACCTTGAGCACCCTACCTGCCATCTCGCGTGAACAGCCAACGAGCCGACTGAGTTCCTGACGACTGACCTTGATCTGCATACCGTCCGGGTGCGTCATTGCGTCCGGTTCGTTGCAGAGATCCATAATGGCGTGTGCAACTCGCCCGGTGACGTCTACGAACGCCAGATCGCCCAGCTTGCGGTTCGTCCGGTCGAGACGCGTTGCAAGCTGTGTGGCCAACTCGAATACAAGTCCCGGAGACTCGCTGGCAATCTGGCGGAACCGCGGATAGGTCATTTCCGCGATTTCACATTCGCTGCGGGTGCGAACCCAGGCGCTGCGAGTGGGTTGTTCGTAAAACAAGCCCATTTCACCGAAGAATTGTCCCTTGTTCAGGTATGCGAGGACCATCTCGTTACCGTCTTCGTCTTCAATCATGACTTCAACTGAACCGTCGACGATGTAATACAGCACGTCCGGCAGATCCCCGGCGTGAATCATTACCGTCTTGGACGGAACCGTGCGAACCCGGCAATAACTCAGGAAGCGGTTGATAGCCGGTACATCACTTAAGGTTTTTGCTGTGGTCTGCATTTTTGGTCCTCGACGCTGCCGCGCTCATTCTTTTAATACAGTCAGCTCAGAAGAGCAAGCTAAGTGCGTAATTTTTATTGGGAAACTTCGCAAAGCGCTGCGACGGAACCTCGCACACGACGGATTCACCAGCTCAGAACCAGTACGCAGTGCGAGTCATTACCCTTGCGCCCAGTCGCATCAATTGACGAATCGGGACAGGCAACGCTGCGGCGCCCGCGCTCCTCGCATTGGCGCCATGCTGCTCTTCTTCGTCACGCATGTGGCGAACAATAGCCCGGCTCCTGGCGTCTGTCGCCGGAAGTTCCTCCAGATGGCCGCTGAGGTGCCGGCTGACCTGATTTTCCGTTTCCTCGATGAACCCTAGAGACCACTTGTCGCCAAGAACGCCGCTTGCTGCACCAATCGCAAATGCGCCGGCATACCACAGCGGGCTCAGGCGACTCGGCCGGCTTCCCAACTCCGCCAGCCGCTCTTCGCACCAGCCGAGGTGATCGAGTTCCTCGGTAGCGGCGTTGTTCATCTGCTGTTCGATATTCTTGTCGCGAGCGACCGCCGCATGTCCCTGGTACAAACCCTGAGCCGCGACTTCGCCTGCGTGGTTGACGCGCATGAGTCCGGTTGAATGCATGATCTCTTTCGCGGACAGTGGGTTCTCCGCGATTCCCGCAGCGGGGTTCGGTCGGGCTGCGGGTGCGTTACTGGTGGCAACCGTCTTAAGCGCGCTGTCGATGCCGGAAATCAGTCGGTCGATGGGTGTCAGATTACGAGTTTTCATTCAAGCCATTATAGCGCTGTCCGCTGCAGCCTATGAGCGATTTGCTGACCAGCCGGTACAGATTCGGAATTGAGTCGACCAGCAGCTATACTGCGCGGCCATTTTTTTGCCGGCAAGTGGCATGGACCTCGCGTCCATTGATCACGTTTGTGCCAGCCGCAGTCGGTATACAAATACCGAACCGGCGAAAAACTATTTGTCAGAAACAGGAGATAACGCATGCTTGCGCATAGGATTTGCTTAGTCTTGGGATTCGCATTTTGTGCCTCGACCGCATCGCTGGCGGCTGAGGAAGAAGCGACGGGCCCATGGTTCGGAAACGTCAAGTTCGGCTACCTGGCGACCAGTGGCAACACGGAAAACTCCAATCTGAACACGAGTTTCCAGCTGGGCTACGGCACGGACAAGTGGGTGCATACGTTCGATGCCTTCGCCATCAACGCGACCGACGACAATACAACGACGGCGGAGGCCTATGAGCTGGCCTGGAAGACCGAGCTAAACCTCTCTGAAGTCGATTTCCTGTTCGGCCGCCTGAACTGGCGTAACGACCGCTTCAGCGGTTACTCGGAGCAGTTTTCGCAATCGCTCGGTTATGGCAGACGATTGATCGATGCGGCTCGGCACACCCTGAACGCCGAAATCGGCGGCGGTGCCCGGCAGGCTGAAAGGACCGACGGCATCACGGAGAGTGACCTCATTCTGCGGGCCGGACTGGACTACAAATGGCAATTCAGTGAAACGGCGGCATTTACCCAGAAACTGGCTGTCGAATCCGGCCAGGACAACACGTACCTGGAGTCGATTACGGCAATCAAGGCACGGTTGATCGGCGGCCTGGCACTGGTGGCGTCCTATACTGTCAAGAACAACAGCGACGTCCCGGTCGGGCTCGAAAAGACGGATACCTACTCGGCGGTTTCCCTCGAATACGAGTTCTAGGGAGTGGCCGGCGTTGGCAGATTGGTCGAGGGAACTCCCGAGTTCTATATAAGTGTATGAAAATAAACCGATAATTGAAGTTCCGGCCGGCCGGGGCGGGACCGGAAAACTTGCTGTCTTTGTTTGCATTGCGGCATGCCGTCGAGTAGAATTTCGCGCCTTTCGCCGGGGAAATACCGGGCTTTGCCCGATCCGGCGGGGTGATTCGCCGGACCGGCGAGCCTGCCCGAAGCTAGTCTCCAACTGGAATAAGAGATCATGAAGACGTTTTCTGCCAAGCCGGACGAGGTTCGTCGCGACTGGTTCGTTGTCGATGCCGATGGCAAGACTCTCGGCCGCCTGTCCACGGAAATTGCACGCCGGCTGCGTGGCAAGCACAAACCCGAATATACGCCGCACGTGGATACCGGCGACTACATTGTTGTAGTCAACGCCGAGAAGATCCGTGTGACCGGCAACAAGATGAAGGACAAGATGTATCACCGCTATACGGGGTATGTCGGCAACCTGAAATCCATCCCGCTCGAGAAACTGATGCAGGATTCACCCGAGCGCGCGTTGCAGTTTGCCGTAAAAGGCATGCTGCCCCGCAATCCCCTCGGCCGGAAGATGTTTTCGAAACTTCGTGTTTTTACCGGTCCGGAACACACACATGCGGCGCAACAACCGGTACCGCTGGAAATTAATGCCTGAGGCGTGTCGCCAACAGGATTGAGGCAAGAATAATGACTGCAACACATTTTTACGGAACTGGCCGGCGCAAGACTTCGACTGCGCGTGTCTTTCTGACTGCCGGTTCTGGCGAGATCAATATCAATGACCGACCGCTGGACCGGTTTTTCGGCCGCCAGACGGCTCGCATGATCGTGCGACAACCGCTGGAGCTCATGAAGCTTACTGACAAGTTCAATGTAAACGTGACAGTCAGCGGCGGCGGTACCACCGGTCAGGCCGGCGCAATTCGACACGGTTTGACACGTGCGTTGATGGCATACGATGAATCGCTTCGTGCGGCTCTCCGAAAGGCCGGCTTTGTCACTCGTGATGCCCGTGCGGTCGAGCGGAAAAAGGTCGGTTTGCGGAAAGCACGTCGGGCGACCCAGTACTCGAAGCGCTAGAATCGCAATTATTGCTTGGCTGCTACCTGCTTCGAAACGGACAGGTTCTTCTCGCGAATTGCGCTGGTTTTAATGAACCTGGATCGGCCCTGATGCCCGTGGAACGCAATTCCTGGGTTTCGTTACCAAAGGTCTGCATTGAACAATCAATGTGCCGGCGCTGAGCAACGCGGGCAGACTTGGGGGATCGTCTAGTGGTAGGACTGCGGACTCTGACTCCGCCAACCTAGGTTCGAATCCTAGTCCCCCAGCCAATATAAAGAAGGCCCGCTCTTGCGGGCCTTCTTTATATTGGCTGGGGGACTTCCCGGATGAGAACCTGGGTTCGACAAAACGGCAGGATTGCCGTTTTGGACGGGCGAAGCGCGCCCGAAGGGCGAGGCTCAGGGATGAGCCGAGTCAATCCTGGTCCCGTGTGAACGAATCCGCTCTTGCGGGCCTTCTTTATCGCTCTTGCGGGCCTTCTTTATATTGGCTGGGGGATCTTTACTTTCCCATTACCCGAATATTTGAATCTTCGCCGATGATCAACACATCGGCCGGCCTGTGTGCAAAAATCCCTACAGTTAGCACGCCAGGCAGCTGGTTGAGGCGAGTTTCCATCTCCAGCGGGTTGCTGATCACCAGGTTATGGATATCGAGAATGTGGTTCCCGTTATCCGTTACGAATTTTTCCCGCCAGATTGGCTGGCCGCGCATTTTGGCGATTTTTCTTGCCACAAAGGATTGTGCCATCGGAATAACCTCGATCGGCAGTGGAAACTCGCCAAGCCTGCCAACGAGCTTGCTGTCGTCAATAATGCAGACGAATTTTCGCGCAGCGCCGGCCAGAACCTTCTCTCTTGTCAGCGCCCCGCCACCACCCTTGATCAGTTGCAGGTGCTTGTTGGCCTCGTCCGCGCCATCGATATAAAGGTCGATATCACCAACCGCATTTAGCAGAGAGACTTCGAAGCCGAGTTCTTCAAGGCGGGCGGTGGTCGCGGTGGAACTGGAAACGATCGCTCGAAGACGGTCTCGCACCGACGGCAATAGGTCAATCAGGTAATTGACCGTAGAACCAGTTCCTACTCCGAGAACGATATCGTTCTCAATGTAATTCAATGCAGCCTTGGCGGCATTCTGTTTCTTTTCGGCTTGTTGCATTGGCTCGTGTTTGTCCGATTGCGAGTATATTGGGAGATATCGGATTGTCCGGTCGATGCTCGATTCGGCAGTGAGCTTAGCCGATCGATGCAAGCGATACCAGATCGCAGGTCCCAAAACGAAATATGCCCGCAATTGCGGGCATATTTCTTATTTTGGAAGAAGGCTTACGGCAAAGTCATGACCCTTGTTCAAGTAACCTGGGCCACTCGGCTGCCAATCTTCCGTCAGTCAGCTAGCCTTTCTTGGAGCCCTTTTTCGAGGACTTCCGCTTGCTGGCTTTCTTCTTGGCTTTGCGCTTCGTTCTGCGCTTGGCCTTTTTCTTGGCTTTCTTCTTAGCCTTCTTCTTGGCTTTCTTCTTGGCTTTGCGCTTGGCCTTTCTCTTGGTCTTGCGTTTCGCTACTTTCTTTTTAGCCTTGCGCTTTGTTTTGCGCTTGGTCTTTCTCTTCGTCTTACGCTTCGCAGCTTTTTTCTTCGCTGCTCGCTTTGGTGCCTTACGCTTCTTGGCGACTTTGCGCTTCGAAGCTTTCTTGCTTGCCTTCTTTTTGGTAGCCATCATTTTCTCCGTGTCGGGTACCCGGCGTTGAGTATATACAACAAAAGCCAAAAATCCAGCAAGTTAAGTGAACCGGTTAACATTTTTGACGATACCGAATTTCGGTGTTTTCGGCATGAAAACGAGCGAAACAAAACTTCGTATGCGGAGCCGCCGATGGCGAAATCGGAAGTGTCCGGAATCCGCAACAACTTTGTCAACGGCAAGGCCGAAAATCCTGGCGGGGAAATTCCGTCGGCAGGAATTCCCCGGCGGCATCTCGATAAGCCTCGTGGGCAGCCTCGTTAATTCTGTCCAGGATAAGAAAAAAAGTTTCGTGCGGTCACCCGGACGGCGACGGCATATACACGAAAAACCCGTATATCCCAAGGGTTTGGCGCGATTTCTTCAATTATTCCCCAATCGATCGCGTCTCCAGAAATCTCTGCACAGGCTTGATGATTTCGGCACAGTTGAGCAGCGAATCGGCGACAAAAATGGTGCTCTTAGGTTTTTTGGGAGACCCATTTCGCCACCGGCTGCGGCGGTCGTAGTATCTGGAAAGCCAGATGATCAAGTCATCGGCGCGGCGCTATCGACAAAATCCGAATTGCCGCAAGGGACGAGTTCGAGTTGGCGATTCGCTTGGATTTTCTCCACGGCGTTACCGTGTCATCGCGCTGCGACTGCGGGTCGAATTTGCGCTTTTTGCGCATGCAATGCGCAAATCTGCGCTGTCGTTCCCGAGTCGAGTGACTGGCGAATTGAAGCAGGCGTCGCTTGTACTTGTCGCAAATACGTGACGTGGTTCGCAAAAATTTTCTAAAGACGGTTGGCTAGGATAGCGAAAGCGATGGCAGGATTCCTGGCATTGGAAACGATTTGCCAGTGAAATCGCATCGCTCCTGGATCGGATACGCGAATCGGGCGTCCGGGAAAGAGGTGACGCCTCCCGCCTGTGCCGTTACCAGCCGTCGCTCTCGAACCGGAGCAACAAGTGGGGTCAGCCGTGACAACAACAGGCATTCCACACGAAGTGGTAGTGCTCATATGTTGCCGACAGTGCACGACCCCGAGGTAAAACGTTAGGGTCGAAAGGTTTCCAGGCCAGCATCGTACACTGCAGGAGGCGTCAATCCTGTTTGACCAGCGGGGCCGGACCAATTCCAGCCATTCGCGGTCCGAAATCGATTATTAAAGGTCGAGCTGCCGGCCGGCGCCCAAGGCCGCATCGACCCGGTCGGCAATCAGTTTGAGGCGCGGTCCGAAATTCGATTCCAGCGCCTTGTCCTTGGCACGCGAATGCAGCAACTCGTTCGCCATATTCAGAGCCGCCATTACGGCGATACGATCCAGGCCGACGACTTTGCCGCTGTCCCGGATTTCTCGCATCTTGGCATTGAGAACCTCGGCTGAATCCAGAAGGTCGGTCCTCTCGCTGGCAGGGCACGATACCTGGTATTCCTTTTCCAGTATTCGAACGCTGACGTGCGCATATATATCGTTCATCCGGTTTGTCCCATCATCATGCAGTCCTGACCATTCGGGGCGTCGACGTCAGCCGCCTTGCTCCATTGCTTTGAGTCGCCCGATCATCGCCTCGACCCGCGCCCGAACCTGCTCATTTTTCTGCAACAGATTGGCACGTTCCGCGGTAAGGACGTCCTGGCGCTGCTTCAGCGAACGGTTTTCGTCCTGCAGCTGGTCACAAACTGTAACCAGCGCGTCCACGCGCTGCTCCAGTCGCTTCAGCTGCTGTTCGAATGCGGCATTGACGTTGTCGGCCATAGCGGCAATATAGAGCCGCAACGATACAGAATCAATCGGTGGTCAGGCCTAATTGGGTTTGAAATGGCCTGTTGCCGTGTTACATGGGATCATTCCCGGTTAATAGGCGGTCCGGGCATTTAACAATGACTAGCCAGAGGCGTATGGCACACGAAATCGAACAATTGGTGCTCGACTCGGTACTGCGGCGCTGCGGTTCCAGCTGGAATGCATCGCAGGCGCATGGGCTGATGTGCAGTCGCCTGGCGCTGCAGGGTGCCGATGCGCTCGAGGGATGCTTGCAACAGGTTCTCGAGGGCACGGATGAGTCCGGTTCGGCGCGCAAGGAGTGTGCGGACCAATTGCGTGAATTGCATGACGATACGTTGCAGCAGCTGGCCGAGCGTGGTTCCGAATTCCGCCTGTTGCTGCCGGACGAAACCGAGAGTACGGCTTTGCGTACCGAAGCAATGGGGCAGTGGTGCGAGGGATTCCTGCACGGACTCGTTATCCGTGCGGAGGGAGATCGACTGAGGAAACGGCTGGCGTCCGAGCCGCTAAGCGAGCTGATAAAAGACCTGCTCGAGATTACCCGTGCCGAGGTGGACGACAGTACGGACCAAGAAACGAACGAAGCGGCTTTCGTCGAGCTTCAGGAGTATCTTCGAGTGGCCGCCCAGTTTGTTTATGAAGAGCTGGCGGAGTTTCGCCAACCGGTTACCCCGAAACTTGCGGGCGGCAGCCCGTCGGGCCACTTGCATTGAGCTGCGCCCGTCCCGTCAACCAACCAAGTCTCTATTGAGTATGAACAGCAAGGAATTTGCACGACGACGCCAGACGCTAATGCGAATGGTGGGCGAAAACGGCATCGCCATCCTGCCAAGCGCACCGCAGGCAATTCGCAGTCGCGACGTCGAATACAAGTACCGTCAGGACAGCGACTTTTACTACCTGACCGGTTTTGCGGAACCGGAATCGGTCGCGGTACTGGCTCCTGGTCGCGAGAACGGCGAATTCATCCTCTTTTGTCGCGAGCGCGACAACGACAAGGAGCGCTGGGATGGGTCCCGTGCCGGAACGGACGGGGCAGTATCGGACTACGCCGCTGATGATGCGTTTCCGATTTCGGATATAGACGACATTCTTCCCGGCATCATGGAGTCCAGAAGCAGCGTCTACTACACGATGGGCGCTTACGCCGATTTCGATGCGCAGGTGGCAGAGTGGGTCAATTCGCTGCGGTCCAAGGGCTCCTCCGGAATTCATACACCGCAGGAATTCGTGGCGCTGGATCACGTGTTACACGACATGCGCCTGTACAAGAGCCGCGCCGAGATATCGGCAATGCGTAAATCAGCGAAAATCGCCGTCGCGGCGCATACCCGCGCCATATCGATGATATCGGCGGGACTCTTCGAGTACCAGGTAGAGGCCGAGTACCTGCATGAATTTCGCCGCCACAACGCCACGATGTCCTATAGCCCGATCGTCGGCTCAGGGGAAAATGCCTGTACCTTGCACTACATCCGCAATAATTCGAGGCTTGAGGACGGCGACCTGGTGCTGATCGACGCCGGTTGCGAACTGGATTATTACGCGTCGGACATCACCAGGACCCTGCCAGTCAGTGGTCGCTTCACCCCGGAACAACTCGCGGTGTATGAAATCGTGCTGCAGGCGCAGCTTGCTGCAATCGACAAGACGCGTGTCGGCAATCACTGGAACGATCCGCACGATGCCGCGGTTGCCGTTATCACGCGCGGCCTGAAAAAACTGGGGCTCTTGCAGGGTTCATTGCCGAAGCTTATTCGCGATGGCGCGTACCGTGAGTTTTTCATGCATCGGACGGGACATTGGATCGGAATGGATGTGCACGACGTTGGCGACTACAAAGTAGGGGACGAGTGGCGGCAACTGGAAAGCGGCATGGTTACGACGGTCGAGCCCGGCATCTATATCACCGCAAGTCGAAAAGTACCGGCCAGGTGGCGAAATATCGGAATTCGCATAGAAGACGACGTGGCTGTCAGCAGCAATGGTCCGGACGTGCTGACCGGCGGCCTGGTCAAGGAACCTGATGCCATAGAAAAGTTGATGGCGGCCTAGGGTTTTCCACAATGGCACAGCGATTGGACTACGACCTCGTCATTGCCGGCGGCGGCATGATCGGAATGAGTCTGGCAATTGCGCTCGATCCGCTCGGGCTGAAAGTCGCCGTCGTTGAGGCAGTCGCGCGCACCGAGCAACAGCAACCCAGTTTCGATGAGCGGTCCACCGCGCTCTCCAGGAGCACTCAACGCACCTTCGAGGCGATCGGTTTGTGGCCGCAGATCGTCGCCGCATCCACGCCAATTCGCAGCATTCACGTGTCGGAGAAAGGTCGTTTCGGCTTTTCGCATATTGATGCGGCAGAACAACGTGTCGAAGCACTTGGATATGTAGTTATCAATCGCGTCCTTGGCAGCGTTCTTCAGGACGCGCTGTCTCGACAAGACCGGGTAGACCTGCATTGCCCTGCCAGGATCTCCTCTTTAGAGCAGGCTGATGAATCTGTCATCGCCACGCTGGAATCCTCGGCCGGCAGCAAAAGACTCCGTTGCCGCCTGCTTGTTGCTGCCGATGGCGCAGGGTCGACTGTGCGCGAGATGCTGGGCATCAGCGCCAGTAAGGTCGACTACGAGCAGGTTGCGGTCATCGGCAATGTGCTGCCGGAGAAAGATCCCGACCATCGCGCATTCGAACGATTTACGCACGAAGGACCGCTTGCATTGCTGCCAATCGCGGACAACAGGGCAGCGTTCGTATGGATTCTGCCACCGGGCCGGGCAAAGTCGGTTTTACAGCTCGACGACAGGTCTTTCACGAATGCATTGCAGGACGCATTCGGCCAGCGTCTCGGGGCATTCTCACGAGTCGGTCAACGTGCAGCGTATCCACTGGCACTGACCCGGGCCAATGGTCTGCATTCAGGGCGCGGTGTGCTGGTCGGCAATGCGGCGCACGGCCTGCATCCTGTGGCAGCACAGGGATTCAACCTGGGCATGCGCGATATTGCGGCGCTGTGCGACTGCCTGCTGGATGCGCGGCGTGAGAATTTTGATCCTGGCGCGATGGAAATACTCGAGGCCTATGCCGCGTGGCGCCGTGACGATCAACGAAAACTCGTCCGATTTACCGACGGACTGGTGCGGCTGTTCGGTGACGAGCGCAGGTCACTTCGGCTGTTACGCAACATCGGCATGCTCGGGTTCGACCTGGTTCCCGGCGTCCGATCCCTGTTTGCCCGGCATACCATGGGACTTGCGGGACGTTTGCCTCGTCTGTCGCGCGGCGTGCCGCTGAAATGAATGAGCGCTTTGACATCGTCATTGCCGGCGCCGGCATGGTCGGCTTGACCATCGCGGCATTACTGGCAAAAAGCACGCATGCGGAGCGATTCAATGTCAGCGTGCTCGATGCAGGTCCCGAACCGCATTTCGATGTAGCGCAAGAACCGGCTTTGCGAGTGTCAGCCATCTCTCCGGGTTCGGCCGAAATCCTGAGCGATGCGGGGGTCTGGGACGACATCCTGTCCACGCGCGCCTGTCCCTATCAGTCAATGCGTGTCTGGGATGCCACCGGTGACATCGATGGACCCGAGACGCTGCATTTCGATGCCGCAGACCTCGGCGTCCCGGAACTGGGGTTCATTGTCGAGAACGCACTTATCCGGGACAGACTGTTACGAAATCTCGCGCAGTCCGGACAGTCGGTACAATTCAACACGCGCATACTGGATCTTCATGCAGCCGGCGATCGGTACCTGGTCAGTGTGGCCAATCGGCCATCGCTCAGGCCGGAGCTGCTGGTTGCGGCAGACGGAAGCAATTCGGGTGTACGCAATGCTGCAGGGATCAAGGTTCGGTCCTGGAACTACTCGCAATCGGCACTTGTCACGCAGGTGCATTGCAAAAGACATCACGCTTACACTGCCTGGCAACGTTTTCTGCGCAGTGGCCCGTTGGCACTGTTGCCGCTGTCCGACGGTCGCGTGTCGATAGTCTGGTCGACATCGACGGATGAGGCCGAACGAGCAGCGGTCGCGTCGGATGAAGAACTCGGACGAATGCTGACCGACGCAAGCGACGCCGTGCTTGGCCAGCTGGTACCCGGTGGTCCGCGTGCCACGTTTCCGTTGCGCGCCCAGTTTGCAGAGCAATATGCACGGCCGGGTCTGGTGCTGACGGGCGACGCGGCGCACAGCGTGCACCCGCTCGCCGGACAGGGAGCGAATCTCGGCCTGGCCGACGCCGCCGCCCTCGTTGCTGAAATCGAAGCCGCACTGGCTGGCGGCGAATTTCCCGGTGACCTGCCGGCACTGCGCCGCTACGAGCGTGCAAGAAAAGGCGCGAATCAGCTGATGTTGCGTTTCATCGATAGCATCAGCCGCCTATTTGCGGCCGAGACACGGCCGATGGCCAGCCTGCGCAGCGGCGGTATGCGACTTTTCAATCGAAGCGGCCCGATTCGCCGCCAGGCTATCCAGGTAGCGCTCGGCCTGCGCCGTTGAAAGTCAGGACAGTGTAGAATCCCGCAGGTCTCCCGGGGAGCGCTGCTGCGACCGTCAGCAAGAATCACAAGAAAATAGGGTCTACATGACAAAGAACACTGTTTGGATACTGGCAGCAATTCTTGTTGCCATCGGCATGCTAACCTTTCTCTACAAGTGGCTGGTACTCGGTTTTCCTCTGTATGCGAAACAGGAAACGCCCGCCTGGACAATCGAAACTGCGATTCGATTTGACAGCGGACCGGGATCGATCAAGGTCAATCTGCAGATTCCCAACCTGACGCCGGGCTTCGGCAAGCTGGATCATTATTCGGTATCGAAAAATTTCGGATTTGGCGTCAACTACGCAGGCGGTGGCCGCGAGGCGCAGTGGACCGTGCGGCGAGCGGACGGCCGACAGACTCTTTTCTATCGAATTGTGGTTTACGAAGACAAAGGCAGCATTCAGTCGGATACGACGCCTCCGTTCCCGATTCCGCCGGTGATTGAAGAGCCGCGGAAAACGGCGGTCGAAGTACTGGTCTCCGAGGTTCGGGATCATTCCGCCGATCCGGCGACTTTTACCGCAGAGTTGTTGCGGTTGGTCAACAGTCCGTCACCCGATCCGAATATCGAGCTCTTGCTCGCTACCGCAGAATCTCCGTCGGATTTCGTGCAGACGATGACAGACGTACTGGCGTTCGCGCGCATTCCGGCGCGCATGGTGCGCGGAATCATACTGCAGGATCAACAACGCAATGTAAGTCCGGTTGCCTGGCTGGAAATTCACGACGGCGATCGATGGCGCTACTTCAATCCGAATAGCGGCGCGGAGGGCTTGCCGGACAATTATCTCATCTGGTGGCGCGGCAGTGAGCCGTTGATTCGCGTCGAGGGTGGCAGCAACGTTGAAGTCAGCTTCGCCGCACAAAGGAATTATATCGATGCCATGGCGATTGCAGAGAAGCGTGCTGAACTCGAGCAGTCGCCCTTGTTCGATTTTTCCTTGTTCAGTCTGCCGATCCAGACTCAGGCTGTGTACAGCGTTATCCTGATGATTCCAATCGGTGCCCTGATCATGGTGTTGATGAGAAACGTTGTCGGCATCGACGCATTCGGCACGTTCATGCCGGTGTTGATCGCATTGGCATTCCGCGAGACGCAATTGTTGTGGGGTACGATTCTGTTCGTGCTGCTTGTCGCGATGGGCCTGAGCATTCGCTTCCTGCTCGAACGGCTGCGGCTGTTGCTGGTGCCGAGACTGGCCTCCGTGCTGATCGTCGTCGTCATACTGATGATGCTTATCAGCATTCTCTCGCACAAACTCGGCATGGAGACGGGGCTGTCGGTCGCATTGTTCCCGATGGTCATCATTGCCATGACTATCGAACGGATGTCCGTGGTATGGGAAGAACGCGGTCCGGGAGATGCGATGCGCGCCGGTCTCGGCAGCCTCGTCGTTGCAGTCGTTGCTTACCTGGCTATGGGCATGAACTGGCTGGAGCACCTGATCTTCGCTTTTCCCGAACTGCTGCTTGTGGTGCTCGCCGGCGTCATTCTGCTTGGACGCTATACGGGCTACCGGTTCACCGAACTCGGTCGATTCAAGGCAATAGGAAAGGACTGAGATGCTCGAGACCGTCAGACGCCTGAGGAATGCCGGTGTGCTCGGCCTGAACGAGCGCAACGCCGATTTCATCATGCGTCTCAATCCGCGGCATTATTATCCTCGCGTCGACGACAAGGTACTGACAAAGAAGCTGGCCATCGAGGCTGGCATGGCCGTGCCGGAACTTTACGGTGTCATCGATCACCAGGGCGATGTGCGGAAGTTCGCAGAAATCGTCGAGGACCGTGAAAGCTTCGTCATCAAGCCGGCGCAGGGCAGCGGCGGCGACGGAATCATCGTCATTGTCAGTCGCACCAAGCGGAAAAAGGACACGTTCCGGACCGCGGGCGGATTGCTAATCACAACGGCTGAACTCGAACACCATATCTCGAATATCGTCAGCGGCCAGTACAGCCTGAGCGGCGGCAAGGACGTCGCGCTGATCGAGTATTGCGTGCAGTTCGATCCACTGTTCGAACATGTCAGTTACCAGGGTGTCCCGGATATACGCGTGATCGTCTATCGCGGATACCCGGTGATGGCGATGGTGCGCCTGCCAACCCGTTCCTCTGACGGAAAAGCGAATCTGCACCAGGGTGCGGTCGGTGCCGGAATCGATATGAGCACCGGGATGACCTTGTCCGGCGTGCTCGGCAACGACGTCGTCGATGAACACCCGGACACCGGGGCATTGATCGCCGGTCTGAAGATCCCGCAGTGGGATTTCATTCTGCAATCGTCGGCGCGCGGCCTCGAGGTGACGGAACTGGGCTATCTCGGTGTCGACATGGTGATCGACCGAAATCTCGGTCCATTGATTCTCGAGATGAACGCGAGGCCCGGACTGAATATACAGATTGCGAATGGGATTGGTATTTCCGGGCGAACCCGGAGAATCGACGAGATTTACAACGCCGACGACGATCCTGTCGAGCGCGCAAGGATTTCGCGAATCGAATTTGCCGCCGAACGCCAGGAATCCCTGCCGCTCGACGACACTAATTAATCGACGGTTATTTGCCCGGCAAGCCAGCGGTGCATGCGGGTCTCCAGCACCTCCAGCGGCAGTGCGCCGCCGCCCAGCAGCGCGTCGTGGAATGCGCGAATATCGAAGGCATCGCCGAGCGTCTGTTCCGCGGTGCGTCGCAGTTCCAGCATTTTCAGTTGACCGATCTTGTAAGCCAGAGCCTGCCCCGGCCAGCCGATATACCGGTCGATCTCGTTGATGATGTCGAGTTCGGTCTTCGCGGCGTTTTCCTTGAAGAAGTCGATTGCCTGTTGCCGGGTCCAGCCTTTGTAGTGCATGCCGGTATCGACCACCAGTCGGACGGCGCGCCACATCTCGTAGGTGAGCGCGCCGAAACGCGAGTACGGGTCTTTGTAGAGGCCGAGGTCGTATCCGAGGCTTTCGCTGTAAAGCCCCCAACCTTCCGTAAACGCTGTGAACCCGGAAAAGCGCCGAAACTCGGGCATGTCGCCGAGTTCCATCTGCAACGCAATCTGCAGGTGGTGGCCAGGCATCGCTTCATGCACTGACAATACTTCCATCTCGTATTTCGGCCGTACTTCCGGTTTGTAGAGATTCACGTAGTAGTAACCGGCGCGACTGCCATCGGCCGCCGGCTGGTTGTAGTACGCAGTGGTCGTGTCTGGCGCGATGTTGTCCGGAATCGGGCGCAGACCGTAAGGCATGCGCGGCAATACGCCGAACAGCTTCACGAGTTCCGGATCGATACGTTTGCAGATCGCCAAGTAGGCATCGAACAGTTCCTCCGGCGTCTCATAGTAGAACTGCGGATCATTGCGCAGGAATTCGAGGAAATCGGTGAAACTGCCGGCAAATTCGAGATCGTCGATGATCAGCTGCATTTCGCCACGGATGCGCTTCACTTCCGAAAGACCCAGGCGATGTATCTCGTCCGGCGTCATCGGGGTGGTCGTATAAACCCTGGTTCGATATTCGTAAAAGGCCTTGCCGTCGGGCAGTTCGGATGCGCCGATGCTCGCGCGGCTGGCCGGCAGGTAAGTTTCACTGAAGTATCTTGCGAAGTCCCGGTACGCAGGCACGATGGAACTGTCGATGATCTTTTTCGCCGCCGCCCGGAGCCGCTCCTGCTCTGCCGGCGGAATGTTGTCCGGCAGGTTTTTGAAGGCACCATAAAACGGGCTGTCCTCGGCGTTCTCGACCAGTTGTGCAGCGATCTGGTCGGGCACGCGGTCCATCAGCACTTTTGGCGGCATGTAGCCCCTCTTTCTGCCTTCCTCCTGCAACGCCATGGTCTGCGCGATGACCTGGTCGATGGCTGCCATACGCTTCAGCCAATCCTCCACGTCGCCGACCGTGGTCAGGCGGATCCTTTCGGCTACGGAATCCAGCGTTTGCACACCGCCACGCTGACTGATGGGCATCAGGTAATTGCGAAACTGGAAGCCCTCGATCTCGGTCATCAGGTCGCGCCGAAACAGTTCGTAGTTCAGCTGGTTGGCGGAATCGAGTTGCGTTGGATCGATCGCCAGCAGCCGCCGCATGAAATCACGTTGCTGCTGCTGCTGCGCTTCGATGTTTTGCAGGCTCGAATCGCTCCAGCGATCGTTGTAACGCCGGTCACCCAGCGATGAGGCCATCACCGGGTTTTCCCGGAGCTGCCACTCCCAGGCATCCTTCAGCAGCACAGCGAACTCGTCCGTGGGCGCCGCGATTGAAAGATTTCCGATAAGAATCAGTAATGTTGCAACAACAGTTCGAACCACGCTCATGACGGCACTCCGGAAAAGTCAGGCAGGCATTGTTGCTGCCTTCTTTGCAGCTGGCAACCACATGCTGTCTTGGCTATCATGCGCGCACCAATCCACAGGGTATGCAGAAGAGACCCCTAACGGGGCGCCGAAGGCGCAACTCGCTCGGAAACGCTCAGGCAAACGGACTGCATACGCTGATTGGCTCTGGAGAGAGGCCGGCAACGGTCCGCCGAAGGGGTAAGCGGCCGGTAGGGCGTAAGATCTCTCAGGTAATCAGGACAGAGGGGCGACTGCGAAGGTCTCCGGCCACACCAATTTTCGACATTGGTGTGGCACGGGGATTTGGCAGTCGCCCTTTTTTTTTGTACCTGAAAAATACGGCTGGGGAAAACTGTGGGCAAGCGAACACCGCTCTATCAGAGTCACGTCGACGGCGGTGCAAAGATCGTCGACTTCGGCGGCTGGGACATGCCGCTGCACTATGGCTCCCAAATCGAAGAACATCACGCCGTCCGGCGCAAGGCCGGCATGTTCGACGTGTCGCACATGACCGTCGTCGATGTGGCGGGTGCGGATGCTCAACGCTTCCTGCAACGACTCCTGGCCAACGACGTTGCCAAACTCAAGACCGAAGGCAGGGCGCTTTACAGCTGCATGCTGACTCCGGAAGGTGGTGTCATTGACGATCTGATCGCCTATTACAGAGGGCCACAACGCTACCGTGTTGTAGTCAACGCTGCCACGCGTGACAAGGACATGGCATGGATCGACAGGCAGGCCGATGCCTTTGACGTTGCCGTTGACGAAAGGCCGCAGCTGGCAATGATCGCGATGCAGGGTCCGGAAGCCCGCGATCTCGCAGTGCCACTCGTCGGAATCGAGTGGCGCGAGGCGGCACGCGACCTGTCGCCATTCTGTGCGCTGGAGACGGACACGATGTTCATTGCCAGGACTGGCTATACCGGCGAAGACGGTTGGGAAATCATGTTGCCAGGCGAAGCCGCTGCGGATTTCTGGCGACAATGCGTTGATGTCGGCATACGGCCCTGCGGCCTTGGCGCGCGCGACACGCTGCGCCTCGAAGCGGCAATGAACCTGTACGGCAACGACATGGATGAAAGCACCTCACCGCTGGTGTCAGGACTCGGTTGGACCGTTGCCTGGGAGCCCGCGGATCGTGATTTCATCGGCAGGTCGGCGTTGGAAAGCGTACGCGGGGACAGCAGCAAGCCGCGATTCGTCGGCCTGATTCTCGAAGGCAAAGGCGTGTTGCGAAATCATCAGCGTGTGGTTGTCGCCGGTCATGGCGAGGGTGAAATCACGAGTGGCGGTTTTTCGCCCACTCTGGAACGATCGATTGCGTTGGCGAGAGTGCCGGCCGGCGACTACGACAAGGCGCAGGTTGACATCCGGGGGCGACTGCTCGACGTTCGCGTCGTTCGACCGCCGTTCGTGCGCAACGGTAAATCCTGTATTGACTTGTAAGAGCACTTTTGGAACACCTTAGGGGAGTGGAACGATGAGCGAATTGCCAGGCGAGCTTTTATATACGGAAGAACACGAATGGTTGCGCCAGGAGGAAGATGGCAGCGTTACCATTGGAATCACCGACCATGCGCAGGCTGCCCTCGGTGACCTCGTGTATGTCGAGTTGCCGGAAGTCGGCGCCGAGCTGGATGCGGGCGACGAGATGGCGGTCGTCGAGTCGGTCAAGGCGGCATCGGACGTATACGCGCCGGTGGGCGGGACCGTTCTCGAGGTGAACAGCGATCTCGCGGACGATCCCGAGAAAATCAATTCCGATCCTTACGGCGACGGATGGATCGTGCGTATGCAGCCGAACGACTTGGACGAGAGCAACACCATGGATCCGGACGCGTACCAGGAACTGCTGGATTCGCTGGAAGACTGAGCGTCAGTAACAGAAGGGACAACAGAGACTCATGCCATTTATTCCGCACACGGACGACGACGTCAAAGCGATGCTGGAGACCATCGGGGTCGACAGCATCGAACAGCTGTTTGACGAGATACCCAAAGAACTCAGGATCGATGAACTGAAGGGGGTTCCGGAGGCGCTCTCCGAAATGGAAATCACGCGCCTGATGCGGGCACGATCCCGGCAGGACGGCGTGCCGCTGTGTTTTATCGGTGCAGGCGCTTATGAGCACCACATTCCGACAGCGGTGTGGGACATAGCCACGCGCGGGGAGTTCTACAGTGCCTACACACCTTACCAGGCAGAGGCGAGCCAGGGCACCTTGCAGGTCATTTACGAATACCAGTCGATGATCACGGCGCTGACCGGCCTGGATACCAGTAACGCGTCGCTTTATGACGGTGCATCGGCGCTGGCTGAGGCGTCGCTGATGGCGGTTCGCTCGAATCGCACCGCCAAATCCAGCCGCATTCTGCTGGCTGCCGGCGTCAACCCGACCTATGAAAAAGTGGCTGCTGCCATATCCGGTAGCCAGGGCCTGCACTTCGAGCGCTTGCCGCTGGACAAGAAGAGCGGCACGACCAATCTGGCGGCGCTGCAAGGTGACCGGCAGCAAGCGGTTGCCCTGGTCGTTCAGCAACCGTCTTTCTTCGGCACGCTCGAACCAATGGACAAACTGACTGACTGGGCGCACGCGAACGGCGCGCTGCTCATTGCCGTTGTCAATCCGACGTCGCTTGCGATACTCAAAGCGCCAGGAGCCTGGGGAAAGAACGGTGCCGACATCGCTTGCGGTGAAGGGCAGCCGCTCGGGGTGCCACTGTCGTCCGGCGGCCCCTATTTCGGATTCATGGCGTGCAAGCAAGTGCTGGTGCGGCAAATGCCCGGACGTATTGTCGGGCGAACTTCCGACGTCGATGGCAAACCGGGATTTACGCTGACACTGCAGGCGCGCGAGCAACACATTCGAAGAACAAAGGCGACCTCGAATATCTGCACCAACCAGGGTCTAATGGTAACGGGAGCGACTATCTACATGTCGCTGCTTGGCCACCAGGGCATCGCACGGGTTGCGCGGAGTTCTCAGGCGGCGACAGCGCGGCTTGCCGGGTTGCTGAGCCAGATCGACGGCGTCAGTTTGCTGTTCGACGGCGCGCATTTCCACGAAATTGTGATCGGCCTCGACAGGCCGGTTGCACCGGTGCTCGATGCGCTGGCCGCGCAAGGCATTCTCGGTGGCTTCGATCTCTCGACACACTACCCGGAACTGGGCAATGCGCTTCTGGTGTGCGCGACCGAGACCAAGACGGATGCCGATCTGGAAGCCTACCAGGCGGCGTTGGGCAACATCCTCGCGAAAGGAAAAACCCGATGCAGCGGATAGTCTACGACGGATCGAGTTATCGTACCTACGGTGATCTACCTGCCGTTGGCAGCCGTGCACCGGACGTATCCCTGGTCAATACCGAGCTTCAGGATGTATCGCTTGCAAACTGGCTGGGCCTGCGCAAGGTACTGAATATTTTTCCGAGCATCGACACACCGGTGTGCGCGCGCTCTGTGGTCGTTTTCGACAGGCTCGCAAAGGATCACGACGACGTTGCGATGCTCATGGTGTCCTACGACCTGCCGTTCGCTCATCGACGTTTCCTCCAGGAGCACGACCTGACCCACGTGGTCAGCCTCTCCGCCATTCGTCACGCAGGCTTCGGCGAGAACTACGGAGTGCAAATAGTCGAAGGCCCGCTTGCCGGCATGTTTTCCAGGGCGGTCGTCGTGCTGGACGAGAACAACACCGTGGTACACAACGAACAAATTGCTGACATCGGCGACGAGCCGGACTATATCGCGGCCTACAATGCGCTTGGGATCGAAGTCGATCCCCACCTACTTGACGATTAATACTGGAACGACTCAATGACTGAAATGTTGATATTCGAGAGATCGCGGCCCGGGCGAAGGGCTTACGCACAGGCGCCGGCGGCCGAGGATACGATCGATATTCCGGCGCAGTTCCTTCGTACCGACAGACCGCTGTTGCCGGAAGTCTCGGAGTTGCAGGTTGTCCGTCATTACACGCGCTTGTCTCAGCAAAATTTTTCAATCGATACGAACTTCTATCCGCTGGGTTCGTGCACGATGAAATACAATCCGCGTGCCTGTAATGCGCTGGCGATGTTACCGGGCCTGGCGAATCGCCATCCGCTCGGCCCGGTCAGTCAAGGCCAGGGATTCCTCGCCTGCATGTACGAATTGCAGGAGATGCTCAAGGCCGTCACCGGCATGCGCGCCGTTTCGCTGACACCGATGGCAGGCGCACAGGGCGAACTGGCCGGCGTACTGATGATGCGCGCTTATCACACGTCGCGAGGCGATCATACAAGGACGGAGATCATCGTTCCGGATGCCGCGCACGGCACCAATCCGGCAACAGCAACAATGTGCGGCTGCGTGGTTCGGGAGATTTCCACGGGTCCGGACGGCGACGTCGATATGCAAGCGCTCAAAGCGGCGGTCGGGCCAAAGACGGCGGGCATCATGCTGACCAACCCGTCAACGCTCGGTGTGTTCGAACGCAGGATCAGCGAGATTCGGCGCATAGTGGATGAGGCCGGTGGACTTTTGTATTACGACGGCGCCAATCTCAATGCCATTCTCGGCAAGGTGCGGCCGGGCGATATGGAGTTCGACGTCATCCACATGAACCTGCACAAGACTTTTTCGACGCCACATGGCGGCGGTGGTCCGGGTTCCGGCGCGGTAGGCGTCGGCAAGCGACTGGAACCGTTTCTGCCGATTCCCGTGGTAGGCAAAGACGACGGCGGCGCGTACCGATGGTTCTCGGAAGAGGATCTGCCGCACAGCATCGGCCGCCTGTCCGGATTCATGGGCAATGCCGGAGTGCTTCTTCGTGCTTACGTCTACATGCGCATGGTCGGCAAGGACGGCATGCGTCGCATCGGCGAGTTCGCCACCCTGAATGCGAATTACCTGCAAGCTAGACTGAAGGCTGCCGGGTTCGAACCGGCATTCCCGCATCGTCGCGCGAGCCATGAATTCATTATCACGCTGAAGACAATGGCGCGAACCCTGCACGTCACCGCCATGGATGTCGCTAAAGCCCTGCTGGATCAGCAGCTGCATGCGCCAACCACCTATTTTCCGTTGCTCGTACCCGAATGCCTGCTGATCGAGCCGACTGAAACCGAGACCCGCGAGGCGCTGGACCGGTTCGCGGATGCGATGATCGCCATTGCCGAACAGGCAAAGGTCGACGCCAGCAAGGTCAAGGGTGCGCCTTATACCATGCCGGTTCGACGGCTGGACGACGTCAAGGCTGCTCGCAACCTCGATCTCGCCTACAAACCGGGTGCCTGATCCTTTTTTTTTGTGACCGGACCGCTCGTCCGCGCAGCGCGGATTTATGCATAATGGCCGTCGAATCCCGAGCTGGCTGAAAAACCGGGGAACTGCATGCCCCGTTTATCAGTCCAGAGATACGGACACATCGTCCGCGCAGACAGGATAACCATGCGAAACAAATTGATCCCGGCAATGATCTCGCTCTGCCTGTTGCAGGCTGCCGCAGCGGAAGTGCCGGAGTGGGTCGGAACCCTGGAACGTATCTCGAGCGGTGTCGTTTCGATACGCGTCGACAGCACGCGGGCGTTCGATACCGAGTGGAATTCATCGAGCCAGGCCACCGGTTTTGTCGTAGATGCAGAGCGTGGCCTGATACTGACCAACCGGCACGTCGTCACGCCGGGACCAGTCGTTGCCGAAGCCGTATTCCTGAATAACGAAGAGGTCAGGCTGACACCGGTGTATCGCGATCCGGTGCACGACTTTGGCTTCTATCGCTACGATCCGAAGGCACTGCACTACATCAAACCGGCAGAACTGCCGCTGGTTCCCAGGGGAGCTGCCATCGGCCGCGAGATTCGTGTCGTGGGCAATGATGCGGGAGAACAACTCTCTATTCTCGCTGGCACGATCGCGCGCCTCGATCGCCGGGCGCCGGACTACGGGCGAGGCAAGTACAACGATTTCAATACTTTCTATTACCAGGCGGCCTCGGGAACGTCGGGAGGATCGTCCGGCTCGCCGGTGGTGAACATAGAAGGGGAGGTCGTTGCGTTGAATGCCGGCGCGAACAACGCTGCCGCAAGCAGTTTTTTCCTGCCGCTCGATCGAATCGAACGTGCCCTGAAGCTGATTCAGGACAATGAACCGATCACGCGTGGCACATTGCAGACGGTTTTCATCAGCAATGCCTACGATGAATTGCGCCGGCTCGGCCTCAGTGAAGAGTCTGAAGCGCTTGCGCGCAAGGTCGACCCCGATGCGACGGGAATGCTCAGCGTGCAGCAGGTCATTCCCGAGTCCGCCGCCGATGGCAAACTGCAGGCCGGCGATATCCTGCTTCGTATCAACGGCGAGTTGGTCACCGAGTTTGTACCGCTGGCGGCGATTCTCGACGAAAGCGTCGGCCGGACTATCACGATTGAATTCGAACGCGGTGGCAAACACAAAATCGAAAAAATCGTCGTTGACGACCTGCATGCTATTACGCCGGCCGAGTACCTCGAGTTCGGCGACGCTATCGTCAACAACCTGTCGTATCAGCAGGCCCGGCATTACAACCGTGCGGTCAGTGGCGTTTACGTTGCGAATCCGGGATACATGCTTGGCAAGGCCGCCATTCCGCGCGGCGCGGTGATTTCCGAGGTCAGCGGCACGCCGGTACACAATATCAATGACCTCGAACGCGAGATCGACAAGCTGGCCGAAGGCGACCGCGCTGCAATTCGTTTCCATACGATCGAAGATCCGCGAAACAGCGTTTTGCGCCCCGTGGAAATGGACCGCAACTGGTTTCCGGCGCGTTATTGTCACCGGGATGATGAAACGGGCCTGTGGCCGTGCCGCGCTCTGGCAGCCGGGCCCGCTCCTTCGCCGCCGGAGTCCGGCAGCACGCGATTCTCGACCTACGATGATCCGTACATCAATGCCATTGCACCGTCACTGGTGGTCGTTACTTTCGACCTGCCTTACACGGTATCCGGCGTGGCGGACAAGAATTACTACGGCACCGGCCTCATCGTCGATGTGGAGCGCGGTTTCGTCGTCGTCGACAGGAACACGGTTCCGATCGACATGGGCGACGTGACGATAACCTTGGCGGGTTCGCTTCAGATCAAAGGCACAGTCAAGTACGTTCATCCGCTGCACAACCTTGCCGTCGTGGCCTATGATCCTGCACTGATCGGCGACACGCCGGTGCGTGCGGCGGTTTTCGATACGACGGAATTGATACCGGGTCGCGCGGTATGGGTGGCCGGTCTCAAAGGCGATCACCAGCTGGTGCACCAGGAAGCCATCGTGGCGTCGGTAGAACCGATGATGTTGCCGTTGTCGCGGACGTTCCGGTTTCGCGATTCGAACCTGGAAAGCGTCTCGCTGGTCAATGGACCCAATGATTTCGACGGCGTCGTGATCAATGACGACGGCCAGGTTCTCGCGATGTGGTCGAGCTTCGCTTACCAGGCAGGCGGTGAATCCGATCAGTTCAATCGCGGCATAGCCAGCGAACTCGTGAGCGAATTCGTCGACATTGTGCGCTCCGGGAAGCCCGTATACTCGCTGGAGGCTGAGTTTGTATACCTGCCGCTGTTTGCTGCGCGCAAGCTCGGTCTGGATGATGAATGGCTGGCGAAGCTCGAGCAGCACAACCCGAAGGGCAGGCGCGCGCTGAATATAAGCCGGCTGGTGGCCGGTACGCCGGCAGCGGAAAAACTGCGCAACGGCGACATGATTCTTGCCGTAGACGGCAAGATCGTCACCACCTATCGGGAACTGGAGCGTGCCGTGCAGAAAGCGAAAGTTCTGCTGACCGTATGGCGCGACGGCGCGGCGCAGCAGATCAGGACAGAAACCGTTTCGCTGGGTGGCAACGGTCTCGACCGGGTCGTCTCCTGGGCCGGTGCTCTGTTGCAGAATCCCCATCGCGCCATGGCGGCACAAAGAGGAATAGAGCCGTACGGCGTGTACGTCGCTTTCTTCAGTTACGGCTCGCCGGCAACCCGTTACGGGCTCTGGGCCGGGCGGCGCATCGTCGAGGTGGATGAAATCCCGACGTCGGATCTGCAGACTTTCCTGCGGGTCGTAGCGGGAAAACAGGACCAGACTTCGGTCCGGCTGAAAACCATAACGTGGAATGATTCGATAGAAGTCATTACCCTGAAGCTGGACAACCACTACTGGCCCGCTTATGAGATCAGAAAAACCAGGGATGGCTGGCAGCGATTTGAGATCGGCTGACGTATCCTCAGCTCGTCGTCGATCTGCCCTGACTGCCGGCGCTGGCCTGTTCGTTGCCGTGGTCGTGATGAGCCATGTTGCAGTCGCGCAGGCCTTGTACAAGTATCGAGGCGCCGACGGCGAATGGATCTTCTCGGATCGGCCGCCGGCCGAGGAACGCACGGTCGAGATCCGCGAACTGCAGAGGGGCCCGGGGAAGCCGAAGGTGCAGGTGGTCGACCGGCGTTTCGATCGACAGATAGGGCTCATAGCCCTGAACGAATTCTACTCGCCGGTCGAAGTTGTGCTGGCACTGGACGAATTGCGCAACGTCGGCTTGCCTCCACCTGATACGAGCCTGCGCTGGGTAGTGCCGGCGCGCAGCAGCGCCGAACTGCTGCGGCTCGATGCGATCGAGGACAACGCGGCGTCCGGCATCAGCTATCGATTCATCTGGGTTGCGGGTGATCCGGACAGTGAGCACCTGCCGCCGCGCCCCTATCGCGCACCGTTTGCGCTGTCACGAGCCTATCGAATTTCGCAGGCGTTTCCCGTCGGCATAACGCACACGACTCCAGACAGCCGTTACGCCGTCGACATCGCAATGCCGGTTGGCACCGATGTCTACGCGGCCCGTGGCGGAATCGTTGTTGAAGTGGCTGCCACGAACTATCGTGGCGGTCTCGACACAAGCAGGGAAGGTGCCGAGGCGAACCTGGTGCGAATCCTGCACGACGATGGCACTTTCGCCATATACGCGCACCTCAGTCTCAATTCGATCCGGGTTAAGCCGGGCGACGAGGTTGTGCGCGGCCAGTACATTGCCGAGTCCGGAAACACCGGCTTCTCAAGCGGTCCGCATCTGCATTTCGCCATCGTGCGCAACCGAAATCTGCGCATGGATTCGGTTCCGTTCGTCTTTGAAGGCCAGGGCGGCAGCGAGGTGACACCCGAAACCGGAGTCGAGCTTCGCGCCTACTGATCCTGTGCGGGCTCGCGCATGGCGGTCGCCAGAGCTTCGAAGCTCGTCAGCGGTAACGAACAGTGCGTGCCCTTGCAACGATACGCGACAGTTTCTCCGGCCAAGGGACGCCGATCGTCGAGTACGCCGGGCAGACCTGTGGCTGCCCTTTCAATGGCGAACACGAGCCTCGCGGGGGCATACAGTTTTGCCGCAGCATCGCGCCAGTGCGCGACTTCGTCGGCGTCACCGCGGATTACGATGATTTCGGGATGCTCGAGATATTCTTCCAGCGCCGTAATCAGTGAGACATGACCGTGCGGGTACTCGCGCATCGCTTGCCAGGCATTCTGCAGCGTCTTCTCCGTGGCATCCAGGAAACGCGTTTCGCCGAGCAGGAATCCCAGCCGCTGCAGTGCGAATGCCGCGATGCCGTTTCCGGACGGGACCGCTTCGTCCGCCAACGGTTTCGGCCTGTCGATCAGCGTTTCGTGGTCGTCGGCGGTGAAGTAAAAGCCGCCTTCCTGCCGATCGTAGAAATGCTCGAGCAGCAGGTCCGCGAGATCCATGGCGAATTCGAGGTGTCGCGTTTGCCAGTCCGACTGCAGCAACTCGAGCAACGCATCGAGCAGAAACGCGTGATCGTCGAGGTAGGCAGGGAAACGGACTCTGCCATCCTTGTAACTGGCGTAAAGGCGTCCGTCTTTGATCAAAGTCTGCCGGATGAAATCGGCCGCCTGTCCCGCCGCCGCCGTCAGCTCCGGTCGGCCAAGCGCACGACCGGCTATCGCCAGTCCGCGAATTGCCAGCGCATTCCACGAGGTCAGCTGTTTCTCGTCGCGAGCCGGCCAGACGCGAGTGCAGCGGGCGGCGAGTAATTTCGCCTTGGCAGAAGCCAGCCGTCTTGCCAGATCTGATACCGGGGATTTCGAGGACTTCGCGATGGCTTGCAGGGTTTCATGCACCGTCAGGTGCCAGTAGCCTTCGAAATTCGCTTCGGCATCGAGGCCATAATGCGGTGTTACGATGGAAAGCTCATCCGCGGTGAGCAATTCTTCGATCTGCTCGCGGCTCCAGACGAAGAAGCGACCTTCATGGCCTTCCGAGTCTGCATCACGGGTTGAGTAAAACCCTCCATCCGGCGAGCGCATGTCCGCGAGGATCCAGTCTGCCGTCTCATTGGCGATGCGTTCGAACAATGCTTCGCCAGTGGCCGCGTGGGCCTGCGCATACAGCGCGAGCAGCGGCCCGTTGTCGTATAGCATTTTCTCGAAATGCGGAATCTGCCAGTAACGGTCGACGGAATAACGGCAGAAGCCGCCGCCGAGCTGGTCGTAGATTCCACCCTCGGCCATTCGCGTCAGAGTCAGCGACGCCATGAACAAGGCGTCGACATCCGGTTCGGCACCGTTCGCCGTACTGTGCCAGTGTCGAAGAACCCGATCGATGCTGGTCGGGTGCGGAAATTTGGGTGCGGCACCGAAGCCGCCGAATTCGCGATCAAAGGATTTTGCGAGCGCTTCGCGGGACGCACGCAGAGGCGCGTCGTCCAGAGTCCTGCCGGCGGCCGGCCGGGGCTTCAGGCGAACGAAAACGTCGCTCAGTTGCTCTCCCTGAGCGCGCACATCGTCTTTGTTGTCGCGATAATATTCGGCGACACGACGCAACAGGTCGCCGAAAGAGGGCATGCCGTAGCGCGCCTCATTCGGGAAATAGGTGCCGCCGAAGAAGGGGCGCTGGTCCTCGGGATTGATAAACATCGTGAGCGGCCAGCCGCCGCCGCGCTGCGTCAGCAGCTGGTGCGCCGTCTGGTAGATCTTGTCGATGTCCGGCCGCTCCTCACGGTCCACTTTGATATTGACGAACAGTTCGTTCATAAGGCTGGCCGTTCTGTCGTCTTCGAAGGATTCGTGCGCCATCACGTGGCACCAGTGACAGGCGGAGTAACCGACGGAAAGCAGGATCGGTTTGTCCTCTTCACGTGCTTTTCGCAGTGCCTCCTCACCCCACGGATACCAGTCGACCGGATTGGCCGCGTGCTGCTGCAGGTAGGGGCTGGTTTCGCCCTCGAGGCGGTTCGGTTTTTCGTTGTTTTTCGTCATGGCTGGGCACTATAACCCAGGCCAGGCACGCCGCTCGCCTAATCCGGTAGCAATGCTAAACTAGCGCGCATGCTCACCTATCCCGAAATCGACCCGATCATCTTCTCGATCGGCGTCGTCAAGATTCGCTGGTACGGACTGATGTACGTCATCGGTTTCGTGCTGGCATGGTGGCTGGCGAAAAGGCGCGCGGTCAGGAGCTGGTCCGTGATCAAACCAGCCCAGGTCGACGATCTGATTTTCTATTCGATGCTTGGCGTGATCATCGGAGGCAGGCTTGGCTACTGTCTCGTATACGGCTGGCAGGACCTGCTGCGTGATCCGCTGTACATCTTCAAAATTACTCAGGGCGGCATGTCGTTTCACGGCGGGCTGGCCGGTGTCATGGTCGCGATGTGGTGGTATTCGAGGCGGCTTGGCGTACGCATGTGGGGCGTATGGGATTTCGTGGCGCCGCTGACACCACTCGGTCTCTTCTTCGGACGCATCGGCAACTTCATCAACGGCGAGCTATGGGGCAAGCCGACCGACGTGGCCTGGGCGTTCGATATCAACGGCGTAGGCCTGCACCCGTCACAGCTTTATGAAGCGCTCCTCGAAGGCCTGTTGTTGTTCATCATCCTGTGGCAATTCTCGGCGAAGGAACGTCCCTATATGTCGGTATCCGGCCTGTTC
>Ga0224510_10000435_pt1 | contig 32412 bp, 28 predicted proteins | sample SF_May12_sed_USG_FD_170161 | JGI IMG/M metagenome (GOLD analysis project Ga0224510, IMG submission 170161) | Sediment microbial communities from San Francisco Bay, California, United States - SF_May12_sed_USGS_4_1 | ecosystem: Environmental > Aquatic > Marine > Sediment | place: USA: California... | reverse complement strand
ACCCGCCCCCGCCAGGTGTTTTGATAGTCAAACGTTTTCCCACTTTGGCAGTAAACGTTTTTTTGCCTTCCAGGAGTTGGCCGTCGTAATTATTCTCGCCAGTTGCACCGGGCTGGCCGCCGGCACATCCCCAGGGCGCCAACCGGCGTCGTTCGGTAAGCAAGGTCACGCTGGCGTCGGCCAAAAACTCGAACTCACGCACCAATCCATCACCGCCGCGATATTTGCCTGCACCACCGGACCCACGACGAATCGCGTATTGCGTGACGCGTAATGGATAATGCATCTCCACGGATTCGATCGGTGTATTCAGCGTGTTGGTCATGTGGGTTTGACGAGCGGATAAGCCATTACCGGCAGGACTGGCCCCAGCGCCGCCGCCCATGGTTTCATAGTAATCCCAGTGTGTCGTCGCGCTGCGACCGCCCATAGCGAGATTATTCATGGTTCCCTGGCTGGCTGCCGCCAGACGTTGCGGAATCGCCTGCACCAGCGCCCCCATGATCACATCCACCACTCGTGAACTGGTTTCAACATTCCCTGCCGCCACTGCGGCAGGCCGCTGCGCATTGAGCAAACATCCCACGGGCGCACTGAGTGTAATTGGTCGAAATGCGCCGGCGCACGCTGGCGTTTGTGCCGGCATCAAACAGCGAAAAACATAATACACTCCCGCCGCCGCCACCGATAACGGACAGTTGATATTGCCCGCCACTTGCGGCGCAGTGCCGCTAAAGTCAACGTGAACGCCTTGCTCATTTACCTGCACCTTGGCGCAAATAACCACGTCGGTATTCCCCTGACCGTCATCGTCAAGTCGATCGCTGAAGTTATATTCACCCAACGGAATATCTGCCAGGGCAGCCCGCGCCAGGCGCTCAGCATAGGAATTGAGTTCATCAACCGCGCTGACAAACTCAGCAACATTCATTGACACCAGCAACACCTGCAGTCGCGTCACACCGGTTTGGTTGGCACTGATTTGCGCCGACAAATCTCCCCGCCCCTGATGCGGATTGGCCAGTTGCACAAGAATGCTCGCCAGCAGCGATTCATCCAGCCGTCCCGCCCGCAGCAGATGCGTGGGCGCGATCACCATGCCTTCTTCATCCAGGGTCGACGACACCGGCATTGATCCCGGCGAACTCGCGCCAATATCCGCGTGGTGCGCACGATTGCAGACAAACGCACACAGTTGCTGCTGATGAAACACCGGTGCAATCAGCGTCACATCAGGCAGGTGGGTTCCGCCCAGATAGGGATCATTGACGATCAGCATGTCACCAGGCTGCCAGGCAATCGTCTGGACAATATCTTTCATCGCGTACGCCATGCTGCCCAGGTGAACGGGAATATGCGCAGCCTGCGCAACCAGTGCACCATGCGCATCAAAAATAGCGCAGGAAAAATCCAACCGATCTTTGATATTGGGCGAAAACGCCGCGCGCCGCAGCACCGCCCCCATCTCGTCGCAAATCGCAGTAATGCGACTGGAAAACAAATTTAATTCGATAGCATTCATGGTCGCTAGTCTATGCCAAAAGCCACACAGTGACTACGCTTGCATTAGTCACCCCGGCTCCATACACTCAACGATAGCCATTCGCTGCACACAGGAGGTTTTATGGAACACAAGTTACCAGATCTGCCTTACGCCCTAGATGCCCTGGCCCCCGTGTTATCCAAGGAAACGCTGGAATTTCACTACGGAAAACATCACCAGACTTACGTTACCAACCTGAACAATCTCATCAAAGGCACTGAATTCGAAAACGCCTCGCTGGAAGACATCGTGCGCAAATCCAGTGGCGGCATGTTCAACAATGCCGCTCAAGTGTGGAACCATACTTTTTACTGGAACGGACTTACTCCCAAAGGCGGCGGCGAACCCAGTGGCGCACTTGCCGGTGCGATCAACAAAGCCTTTGGCTCGTTCGATGAATTCAAGGCCAAATTCAACGCCTCAGCGACCACCAATTTTGGCTCGGGCTGGACTTGGCTGGTCAAAAACAAAGACGGCAGCGTGGCAATCGTCAATACCTCCAACGCCGGCTGCCCGCTGACCGACGGTCTGATCCCACTTTTGACCATTGACGTCTGGGAACACGCCTACTACATCGACTACCGCAATGCCCGCGTCAAATACATCGAACATTTCTGGAGCCTGGTGAACTGGAAATTTGTCGCTAACAACTTCGCTTAACACTTGACGGGACAAGGCTTGGCGCCTTGTCCCGCAAACTCTTTTCTTTCCGTCCCTTACCCGATACAATCGATGGCTCTTTTTAAAAGCACGGCCCCTGAGACCGCGTGAAAACGCAAATGGGCAGCCAACGAATTTGTCCAAATGGCTGCCACATTCACCCTGCCTCGAGGCCGTTTTGTTTTTTCTGGATCAGTAAGGAGTTTTCGGCGGAACATGGCTAATCACACGATGAACACCTACAATCGCCTTCCCATCGCCATCGACTGGGGACAAGGCAGCTATTTGTGGGACAGCAACGGCAACCAATATCTGGACGCGCTCAGCGGCGTCGCAGTATGCAGTCTGGGCCATGCTCACCCAGCCGTTGCCCAAGCCATCGCCGAACAAGCGCATCTGCTGATGCACTGCTCCAATATCTACCGTATTCCACAGCAAGAAGTGTTGGCAGACAAACTCTGCAAACTGGCCAAAATGGACCGGGTTTTCTTCGGCAATTCCGGCGCGGAAGCCAACGAGGCAGCGATCAAAATTGCCCGTTTGTACGGCCACAACAAGGGCATCAAGGAACCGCAAATCATCGTTGCCGAAGGCAGCTTCCACGGCCGTACGTTGGCCACCCTGAGCGCCACCGGCAATCGTAAAATCCAGGCAGGCTTTGAGCCGCTGGTTGCAGGTTTCCTGCGCGTGCCCTACAACGACATCGACAACATCGAGAACGTCGCCAAGCTGAATCGCAACGTCGTTGCCGTGCTGGTCGAACCCGTCCAGGGCGAAGGCGGCATCAATATTCCCGATCCTGCCTACCTGAAACAATTGCGTCGCATTTGCGACCAACATGGCTGGCTGCTGATGCTGGACGAAATTCAAACCGGCATGGGCCGGACAGGTCAATGGTTCGCGCATCAGCACAGCAATATCGTTCCTGACGTGATGACCCTGGCCAAAGCGCTGGGCAACGGCATGCCCATCGGCGCATGCCTGGCACGCGGCGAAGCTGCCAACACATTCCAGCCCGGCAACCATGGCTCCACCTATGGTGGCAACCCATTGGCCTGCGCAGCTGCGTTGGCAGTTGTCGAGACCATGACCAAGGAAAAAATTCCAGCCAAGGCCGCCAAAACCGGCAAAAACATTCTTGCCGGGTTCGCCAAAGCCTTGGCTGGCCAGGCCGGCGTCAAAGACATTCGCGGCCACGGCATGATGATAGGCATTGAACTGGATCGGCCTTGCGCCGAACTGGTTGGCATCGCTGCCCAGGCCGGCCTGCTGATCAACGTCACTGCCAACAGCGTGGTACGTCTGCTGCCACCGCTGACCATGAGCGATAGCGAAGCCAAACAGCTGGTTTCACGCCTAAGCCAAGTCATAGGTGATTTTTTGAATACCAAACGTGAGGATGCCGCTTGAAACCTCGCCACTTTCTGACATTGCTGGACCTGACGCCAAGCGAACTGCAGGGCATCATCACCCGTGCGCACACCCTCAAAGCCATGCAAAAGCGTGGCGAGCTGTACGAGCCGCTCAAAAACAAAGTACTGGGCATGGTGTTCGAAAAATCATCGACGCGCACCCGGGTGTCGTTTGAAACCGGCATGATTCAATTCGGTGGTCAGGCAATTTTCCTGTCGCCTCGTGATACGCAGTTGGGTCGCGGCGAGCCCATCGAAGATTCGGCCAGAGTGTTGTCCTCGATGGTGGATCTGATCATGATCCGCACCTTCGAACACAGCAAGATTGAAACGTTTGCTGATTACTCCTCGGTTCCGGTAATCAATGCGCTCACTGACATGTACCATCCCTGTCAGTTGCTCGCCGACATCCAGACCTATGAGGAGCATCGTGGCAGCATCAAGGGCAAAACAGTCGCCTGGATTGGCGATGGCAACAACATGTGCCATTCGTACATCAACGCGGCCCGGCAAATGGACTTCACGCTGCGCATCGCCAGCCCGGCCAACTACTTCCCGCACGCGGAAGTTGTGATGCCCGCCAAAGACCGCATTGAACTTACCGAAGACCCCATGGAAGCCGCCACTGGCGCCGACCTGATCGTAACGGATGTCTGGGCCAGCATGGGCCAGGAAGAAGAACAAAAGCTGCGCGAACGCGCTTTTGCCAACTTCCAAGTAGACAAAAAACTCATGGCTCAGGCCAAAAAAGACGCGCTGTTCATGCACTGCCTACCCGCTCACCGTGGCGAAGAAGTCAGTGCCGACGTCATTGATGGCCCACAAAGCGTGGTGTGGGACGAAGCAGAAAACCGCCTTCACTCACAAAAAGCCTTGATGGAATTTTTGATGATTGGTCCGAGATAGGCAAACCAAGCGGCCACAAAAAAAGCGGACCTAGGTCCGCTTTTTTATTCTTGCAAACTTTACACTTACTCGATGGTAGACAGGTACTCAGCAACCGCATCGATTTCTGCGTCGGTCATGCGCTTGGCAACATCCATCATCATACTAGCAGGATCGTTTTTACGATCGCCAGACTTGAAGTTCTTCAGCTGGTTTACCAAGTAGTCTTTGTTCTGACCACCAATCACTGGGAAAATCTGGTTCGTAGGTGACTTGCCGCGTCCCTTGGGACCATGACAGTTCACACAACCGTATAAGCCAGTTTTCTCGTTACCCTTTTCGTATACACCCTCGCCCATTTTGACAGCTTTGCTATCAGAACCAGCGTCCATCGCTTTCATCGGCTTTTGCGCAGCAAAATAAGCCGCGATGTCAAACAAGTCTTCCTTGCTGGCAACAGCCTGAGCCATTGGACTCATGGTGTCGTTATAACGATGATTATTCTGGAAATCTTCTATCTGTTTTACCAAGTAACCAGGTCTTTGACCTGCCAGATTGGGAAAGTTTGGTGCAATCGCAAAACCTTGCTCACCGTGACAACCGGCACACATGGCAGATTTCTCCAGTCCTGCCTTTGCATTACCCGCAGCCTGAGCAGTTCCCCCCACCACAGCCAAAACAGACGCTGCAGCTACTGCAGAAAATATTTTTCTTATCATAATCAATTCCTTACGGTCTCTCTACACTACCCAAAGCCAGTCCAAAACGGACTACCCCTTCAAAACCTTGAACAATGTATTTTAATAATGTTGAGTTGGAAGTAAAGGCTTTCTCCGACAAATTTTACTGCCTCACCGTCCTCCACCCTGACTACGGTAATCCCAGTCTCAATGTGGCAGCGACAACGTTGGCCTCTGTCTCATTTACAGGATCATTGCGCCGCCAATGATTAAAGCTGGCCAAGGTCTCGATGTGTTTTCCGAGTTTTTGTGATAACTGCGTATAGACGTTCACCGCATCATCTTCATACCCAGGCTGACGCTGCTGCAAGTAACGTAATTCCAGCTTCAGTGAGCGCAAGGGATTGAAGTTACGGGTCAAGGAAAATGCCGCAGTATCAATATCAACCACGGAAGTTGCCGGCAAGCTCTCTCTGGTTTCGTTGGAGACCATCCACTGAACCAATGAGTACGTCCCCGTGACCGTCACCTGCGCAAATGCCCGCCGACTTAGATAGTAGCCAACATCGGTCGTTGCATAGCCCCACTGCGATGGCATGCCCTGCACCACTGCAGCATTTGCATCAAGCACTTCGAGCTGCAACTGCCGGCCAACCAACACATCCCGCCGCTCTTCCACGCGCTCGTCATAGCCAACCGTCCACACCCAGTTACCGCTCTGCAAACTGCTACCCAGCTTCGCCAGATCGCCAACCTGTTCACGTGCCACTCCGACGTACCAACTTAGCCGCTCAGGCTCATCGTAGCGCAAGTCGGCCTGGTAGGTTTCACCAAATGCCCGCTCGCCATACAGTGCCTCAAACTTGGTAAATTGCCCCAATTTCGCCTTGAACTGCACCGTTCGTGTCTGCCCTTCAGCAACAGACCCACCAACATTCGTATTCAAACGAGGCAATCGTTCCTGGCCTACATTGACCAATAATTGATAACGACGCGCCCAATCATAGCCAACGGTTGCCAGTGAACGCCAACTGGTTTCATCGGCACGAAACTGATAATCACGCTCCTGAGTTTCAAACGAGAAACCCCAAATCATCTGCTCAAAACTGGTCCCATTCTGCAGGGACGCGGATGCTCGCCGGGTTTCAGTATCTTCCACGAGCACTGATTCGTTATAGAGCTTCTGGATAGATGCTTCAGCCTTGGCATCAACTAATCGTTTCTGACGATTTTTCAGTCTAACGCCACCATCCGCCGACATTTCAAGGTATTTGTCACCGTAAACAAATTCATTGCGCAGTAATTGCCCATGATTTTGCGCAGATGCTCGCTGGCCAACATTACCACCACCAAACACAGTGATGTAATCTGGTACAAGTTGATAATCCATTTTGCCGTTTGCACCGTATTGGTCTTGCACCACGTCATCACGATAAAAATGCTGACGCGTCGCAAACGCACCAAGACCCAGCCTCCCTCGGTCAGAACGCATGTCCAGACCTATCCCAGGAGTAATTTCAGAAATAAGCTCAGTTCGCGTAGTCGGAGAGGGCTGCAGATGCACGTTATCTGTCGCTGCCTCTTGCCACTGCAGGTAAGGCACGAGCTGGGTTTTGGCATGCAGCGACGAACTAAACAACAATATCCCGGCCACACACGCAACGCGTTTAGCATAGTTTTGCATAATGATTATTTTTGAGATGGCATCGACCGCTAGTATACGGCGATTTGTTCCTGAGAGAAATCAGACTCAATACCCTGCTGACTTACCGCAGTCACTGCAAAATAATAAGTACCGGGTGAAGTCACGACGTATTTGTAATTTAAAACATTACCAACATCGATTGACTTGGTGTAATTGCCCGAGGTCCGCCCCATGTAAACACGATATCCTGCGACATTGGGACTAATGCTCGCGTCCCAACTCAGGTTAAATGAATGACCACAGTCAGTCGTAGATAACGTAACTTGGCCCGTTGCGGTGTTGCCATACCCGGCATCCACTACATAGGAAAAACTATCAATACCGCAATAACTACCAAACGGTTTATATTCAAACACGCCAAAGGAAACCGCGCGCACCGAGCCATTTGCAGGAGTGGACAACAAATAAAGTTTGTCTGTTGTGAAATACCCCGCGTCATTTTGCAAAACGTTAAACATCACCGCCTGCCCTTGATTGTATTCAATCAAGTCAGGCGAACTCGACATTGCCAAACGGCAATTTTGCGGAGTCAATGCAACATTCGCTTGCGCTGTTCGCCCCCCCCCCGTCAACACATACCTAAATGTGTCCGCACTGCAAAAACCATCTCTGGGAACATACAATACCGTACCGTCACTAAAAACACTCGCAGCACCACCGGCCGGTGAAGTCAGCAAAGCAAGCTGCTCATCACCGATCCTGCCAATATCGTTGGACAATACATTAAACGTCAACGGCTGACCAAAACTAAAGGCAACATTATCATCAATCGCCTGAAGCGTCGCAAGACACCCAACCGCACGCAACGAAATTTTGGCCGCACTATACTCACCTCCCACCCAGACCGCATAGGTAAACTGATCAACGCCACAGTAACCTGCGTCAGGCTGATACACAATATTGCCCGCCTCCTGAAGCACCACACGTCCGTGTAACGGTGCCCCCATCAACACAATAGATTCAGCCCCCGTGGCTCCAACATCATTACTAAGCACATTGAACGTTACAGAAACGTCCTGGGTAAAATTAACATTATCAGCGACGGCAATATAGGACTGAGAACAACTCGCAACCTCTGCTACTAAAGTAACTTCAGCTTCTGAATAACTTCCCTGCCCAACCAATGCATACAGGAACCGATCTTCACCACAGTATTGAGTGCTGGAAGTATACTTAACCACACCCTGAACATTATCTACTTGCACAGAACCATGAACAGGTGAAACAACTACAAAAATTTTTGCCAAATCAACCCGGCCAATGTCGTTAGAACGAACATCAAAGGTCAGCGAGCTACCCTGACTAAAGCTAAAATGATCTGCCTGCGCCTCAAACAGCACACACCCCACCCCCTCCATGGTCACACTTGCTTCGGAGTACCCCCCAATGCCGTCGTCCAATGCATACACAAAAACATCTTCCCCACAATTTCCTTCGGCAGGAAGATATTCAACTCGACCATCGGCATTTACCATAGCCACCCCCTTCTGAGCAGCACGAACAATCCGAGCAGAGACACCAGAAACGACCCCTCGGTCATTTGCCATCACATCCACCAACATAGACTTATCCTTAACATACAAGGCATTGTCTGGATTAGCTTGCAGACGCAATGAAACTTGCACTGCATCACCACAGGCACTTAGCAATAGCATCAACACAAGGGAAATAAAAAAGGCCAAATCTGCTCCAACTTACATCAGCTAATTTACAGGACGCAATCGAGCTGCAAAATGCATTCCTAATCGACCATATTACTAAAAATACTAACAGCACCACAAACAAAAAAGGCCCTGAGGTACCCTCAGAGCCTTCATCTAAAATCTGTCTAACCCCAGAAGAAGGATTAAGCAGTCTTCTTACGACGGGCAACAACCAAACCGATCAAGCCCAGAGCACCCAACAACAAGGGAGCTGGCGCAGGAACGGCAGTGATCGCACTAATGTAGAATTTGTTTTGCTTGGCGTCCAAACCTTGGTTAGCCAACCAAAAGTCAAACTTCGTACCAGTCAAAAGTGTCGTGAAATTATTAACCAGCGCGTAGCTCACGGCCGCACCACCATCGATGGAAACGTTAACCATGTTGCCCGCAAAGTTCGTCTGGTGCTCGCCATTAAAAAACTTAATGGCTTCAATGGTAACTTCCTGACTAAACACCAAGTGCAACTTCTCGCCTTGAGTCACGTTATCATCGTTGCTCGGCGTGCAGCTACTACCAACACCAGGGGCACCATTCAGCGCTTTACAGACACCCAAGCCGGCACCACTACCAGCCCATGGATCAGCATCCAAGTAAGCATAATAACGATTATTACCAGACAGATCAGTTCCTGTCGCGGTTACAGTAATACCATCATTCGACATTGAGTACGAGTTAAAACCACCCTCGCCACCAGCGTTTGCTGCTGCCTCGAAATCAAACAACGCAGCATTTGCAGAAGCTGCAGCCAAACCAGCTACGAAAGCTGCGGCAATCATGCTCTTCTTAATCATTTCAATCACCCTTAGTGAATAGTTAAATCCCAAGACACCAATGCACCTAGCATGCCAATATTATTTTTCTTTTTATTTCATAGAGTTAGGACAATAAAGAATCCATCCAACACCAATCCCGTAAAGTTTACCGACATATCCCCCTCAACCACACCAGTCTATTTTCAATCCACTGAGAAAAACTGGCTTTTCGATACCATACATCATTATCCTTGAGAATCGCATGGGATAAACTACGTTTGTACTGGTTGTCGCCTATCAAAAAGTCATATCGGTCCATTCCAAGCAGCTTATTATGTTCGATAACCCTGCAGTGACACACATATCCTGGTTTGAACTTCTGATTGGCGAGGTAATTTAAGCCAGATTGAATCATAAATACCGAGCCTTGGTGGATCAGACTGTAAACATATCCGACAATATGTGTACCAGCCACGACACGACAGATCTGAACACCCTTCTCAGAGAACCGACGCTCGATCAGGCTCCTGTGAAATGCCTCCCAGCGACTGTCTGCAAATGCTCCTGGCTTCCCCTTTGCCTGCCAGCGCGACTGATGTAGCACCTTCAAATGACTGAAATAATCCAATGCCTCATCAAGGGTACCCGCCTCTGTTAGTGTCAATTCCCCAAAATCCTTCTCGTACTTACGCATAGCTGCTCGCAACTGGGAACGCGTATTCGCACTTAGCGACTGAAGGTACTCCGCACTGCTCGCAACAAGATGTCGCAAATTTGCAACGAAATATTCTCGATCCTCTACTACAAGCCAGGGACTATAAATTTCACGAGACACCGCCGGTATCGCATTCGGAAAATACAGCTCATCCACACCCACGGCTTGAGTTTGGACCCACCGAAACAGTGTTGCATACACTTCAGCATCCAGTCCCGTTTCCACCAGCAGTCCATTGTGCTCAATCGTCACATCACAGTCAGAGTAAGTGCTGCTATTCACCACCAATAGGGTTCGGCGAAATAGCTTTCTTCGACGAACTCGTTCACGGGAAACAACGGCAAGGCCGACTAATTGGTGTTCGACGTAACACCGCAGGACGTGCAAATCAAGAAAAGGGGAATATTGCTCAATCCAGGATGACAACCAATCCCAAGTAAGAAAAACACTGGACTGGTCTGAACGACCATAAAGATCACACCACTCCCCCTGTAAATGCACCGTATCCTGCAATTTTTCGAGAGAAACTTTCACTTGGCTAGGAGTCAATCATCCCTCACAACCGAATCTAAAACTTCGATTATTTTCCGTCTATATGCTGGCGTTACTCCAACATGACATGGCAACGTCACCAGCCTATCACAAAATCGTTGGGCATTAGGCCAGCTTTGTTCACCAAACTGAATGGGCACGCCATCAGCCAGTGGCAATAGCGATGGATACAACGCAGACATCCCAAAATCACTTCCCAATGCGAGCAATTTCTGGCGTTGATCGTGCGATTTAACAAGGATAGGATGTCGTAGCAAAAACGCACCTGCACCCAGATGACAACTCTGAGCTAAATCTATCACACCGAACTGTGCATAATTTCGAATTTCTGCCTGCCAATCATAAAAATAAATATTTTTATTGGTCAGAGCACTACCAACAACTCGAAAAAGAACTTTTTTTGCGGTTCCATTCATACCTGAGATAGTTTGGAGAGTTTTGTATTTCGTCTTTCCTATACCTAAAAATTTCAGCTTTGATAGTAAACCAAAAAAAATGGGGGTAGACAGCAAATTATATGTGAGCACTTTCAAAGTGTAGACAAACACATTTTTAACTGATGAGGACTCAACATACACAGGAAGATTCACATTAAGATTTTTATCTACCAAAGCGCACCCGCCAGTCAACACACTTTCAGGCTTGCCTCTACCAAAACTGAGTATCGAATAATGTGCACGAGGTCTACTCTTTGACTTCCAGGGTGCAAGCTGCGCACTATCTTCTATGACCATAACGCCATGAGGTCTTGCAATATTATCAATTTCGGGGATCCGCTCTTGGATTCCCAAAAAATTGACCGCAATTACTGCAAGCACATCCGCCGATACCGATTCTTTTAGCTCCTCAAAGGACAAAAAGGGTTTGTCCTGTTCAAAATCTACCACAACAGGCTCTAAACCACAGAACAGAACAGCCGTAAGAACATCTGGACACGCATATGCGGGCAGAATAACTTTACGCCTATCTGGTCGATGTCCACTTAACGCAAGAAGCACCGCGGCCAACGATGCAGTGCCACTTTGGTAAAAATACGCCTGATACCCATCAACAAAACTCACACATGGCTTGCTACCACCAAATAACTGACCTAGAGGGATAGGATTGCCAACTGGTCTGAGCTTTGAAATCCTCATCTCTTAGATGGTTTCCATGTGTACATCCGTTTTCCAGAAAGGAACAAAACGGACGCATGAGCTATGGCTAAATTCACCTGAACAAAGAAATATGGGATCTTAAACAGCGCAGAGCTCCTCAACCGAGGAACGATCCAAGCTAACAAAACAAGCACATAAAAAGCACATTGCATAGCGAAAATCACTGCAACCCAAAAAGAATCGATAAAAATAACTGATGCCACAAAAAGAAATAGCATAAACCAAGGAACCAACCAGCGAGCAACTTTGTGACTAAATACTTGAAAGGCAAAAAAACCATACTTGAAAGGATTTAACACCTCAGCGTGACGAGCAACAGCTGTCATGCCGCGAATGATCGTACGAATCTTTCGCTGATATTCTTTGGAAGAGTCTGCTAAATCAGAATAGTAACCAAACACATCAGGCATGGTCACCGCCCGAATGCCTTTTCTAGCACAGTTGAGCGCTGTATTAAAATCGCTCGGAGAATAGATATCCCAGTCATCCAGACAGATATCTTTGCGCGCCGCAAAAAAAGATCCGCTCAGCCCAACCAATCCTGCCGCCTGAGACTCCATGCGACGCAGCCACATCTCATACTTAACATAAGCCCCCTCTCCCGCAACTTTTCCATCAGTTGATATAAAACGATCCTCACTTGAAACAGCTCCAACTTGTGGATCATCAAAATATCTGACTAAACGCGCCATCGCATCTGGCTCTATGACCGTTGCAACATCAGAAAATACGATGATATCTCCGAAAGAGGCTCTAATTCCATGGAACTGAGCATTTTCTTTGCCTTTATGGTCCTCTACTTTCACAAGAGCAACACCCTCGGCTGCATACGAGTCAACAATGCTATTAGTAGCATCCGTCGAGGCATCAGAAGCAACAATTATCTGCAGCTTATCCTTCGGATAATCTAAACATAGAGAATTCGATAGTTTATTTCCTATTCTCCGCTCTTCGTTATGTGCCGTTATCAATAAAGTTATCCTGGGCAGAGAATACCCCAAGCTCATTTTGGTTTCTTTTTGCCGGCGCCCGCTAAATATTGAAATCAAAATTGGATAAATAAAGTAGCTGTAACAGCAGCCCAACACCAACACAAAAATAACAACCAAGTCCAAGAGAAACCTTTCCCATTTTCACAGCTATTTAACGATAAACCCCAAAGGAGCCGCGGGCTTTTCCAACAAATCTAGTGTTGTCGACAAATACAAATCATCTATATACCTAACCAATGGAGTCGTTGGTTCGCCACATATTGCTCCCGAATAATTTCCACCAAACCACATACTCTGCCAACCATCACCCTGCGTAACTCCCCGTGCTGTTGACTTCCACATCACAGCCTCATTCGAATAGACTAACACTCCGTCTATCCAAATTTTGAGAACCCCATCAGCCACATCTACAGCAGAGTTGAGCACCATCCATGTTTCGAATCGATACCAGTGACCTGTTCTAATATAAGGCAATCCATTACCGTAAATGGCTGATGGCAAATACTTATACTCCAAGTCTTTGTTAAATATAGCATTATTCATTCCCATGCCATATTGTTCGTTACATGTAGAACTGTACGTTTGCCAGATTAGCTTTTCTGACATGTACGCATAATTCCCCTGAGGAGTAGTAGTTTTATAATCAGGTGTCGTAAAATAACGTGACGTTTTCAGCCCTACAGGCCAATTCCCCTCCCAGCCTGGGGCATAGTACTCATACTTTCTCGTGAACAAAGATGGAGTCGCTGGAAAAGCTACCGGTTTTATTTCAGTACCGGCCTCATTAACAGGATAATTTATTTTTATTGCATAACTGCCAGAGTGCGCCTTCTCTGTAGTAAGTTCAGCAAACCCTCCCCCGTAGTTATTAATATCGTAAAACTGCGATTTTAAAGGCGCACCACTCTCCAAGCCATTGCTATATATCGCTCCAGCATAACCAATACCACTAAATACAGATGTTAAAGCGAATAAAAATAGTGATGATTTTTTCACCGACATGTACCTCTGTTCTTCGAAACATTTATCACCGCACATTGTGACAGTGCCGCAGGCCTATCTATTTGGGGTATCGGCTAGAATCAGCAGAGATACATGACAAACGTCACAATAGTTAAGTCGCGTCATTCTCTAGCAGATACATTAGCAATAACGCTGATTACGCCATTTTGTGGGTTATACCTTTCAAAATACGGATGTTTTTCAAAAAAATGCCGCATTCTAATAGCGCTTGCCGAAACATTAACATCTGCCGTACCTGTATCTTTTAGTACACGCGCAGGAATACCACCAACCGTAGAGTTACAAGGCACGTCTTTATTGACAACTGCATTAGCTGCGACGATCACGTTATCACCAATTCTTATGCCTCCAAATAATTTAGCACCCGGGCCTATCCACACGTTATTGCCAATTTCAGGTACCTTATTTTCATCAGCATTACCGATATTTTCTCCAATATTCACACCTTGATGAATATCACACCACATACCTATGCTAGCAGAACAGTTTATGACAATATTTCCAAAATGATTTATTCTTAGGCCAGCTCCAAATACATTAGAGGGAATATCAAACCCCAGTTGAATCCCCAATCTATATTTTCTGTAGTTATACACTTTCAGCATCAATTTGTGGAAGAAGCCACCTTTGGTATTTTTATAATATTCGACCTTACGGAGCAGTATTTGATAACGCCACACATCATCAGTTAACTTTGGCCTTTTCTGATGGTCTTTTTCAAGAGAAAACTGGTCAGCCGCTAAATAAAACTCCAAATCTTCCTTAGAGTTAATCATAAAATCGCCATAGCCCTAAAAAAATTGAAAAATATCGACTATGGAATTCGTGAGATAATGGACTTGAATTTCGCACCTTTTCCTCGTTCAATGTAATCCACATATTCGATTTCTATACTAATACTCTGCCCAAGTCTTTTTCTTAATTCCAAAATAAAATTGGCCTCCGTTTCCGCAGTATACCCTTCCGAGGATACTAACAATACCCTAACCTTTGACACACAATCCTGAACATACTGCGCCTCTTTAACTGGAAACCCCTTGAGAACAGGACTCAACCTTCCAACTCTCATCCCCTCAGGAGTGACAATAACATCATCATTTCTACCTAACAATGCTTTAACTTTAGGAAACGGGCTTCCACAAGCACAAGGTACTGAGTCACCAACTAATGCCCTATCACCTATACGGTACCGAATTAACGGCATAACGTCATTAATAAATCCTGTACACACAATTTCCGCTTCTTCACCAGGCATTGCTGATTCACCTTTATCATCAAGGAACTCAACAAGACCAAAATCATTATTTACATGATACGTACCATGACTGCATTGAGAGATGAAAACACACATTTCCGCAGAACCATATTGATCATAAACATGGACACCAAACTTTTTCTCAATAACTTCTCTTTGAGCATCATGGAGCGTTTCGCCGGAAGTAGTAATTGCTGTTGTCAAACCTTTTATATCTATACCATATCTTTCAGCATAATCAGCAATCATGTAAATACTGGATGGATAAGAATCAATGTAATGGGGAAAAAACTTCCTAAGTTTTTCAATATAAAGCGGAATAGTTTCATCGGATAAGTGATACGATGACATCAACAAATTTCTCTGAAAGAAACTGTATCGCCAATAGGGAGGACGATGTAAATCAGATGGAATTAGTATTCGCCCACCGAGTGTTGCTTTACGTTTATTTGCGGCAATACCAACCTGCGATAAAAACCGGTCATAAACGGCATAATTCCGCTGCCGAACATTCGCATTACAATAAACGGATAACGGTGTACCAGTAGACCCAGTCGTTCCAATTTTTGTTAAGGATTTATTAATATAAGATTCGTTAATAAAATCCATGGACTCTTTTCTAAGAGTTTCTTTATCTAGCAAGGGAATTTTCTTTATATCTTCAATAGTCGAAAAGAATTGCAGAGAAAAACCAGTCTCGCTAAAAAATCGACGATAATAAGGAACTTTCTCGGATGCGACTTCTAGTATTTCCCTTAATTTCTTCAAAGAGTAATCGTCGACCTCTTCTTTGGAAAAACCAAGATGAGTGGAGTACTCAGCAAGATACTTGTGATAGTCACCAGAATTCCTATTTAATTTCAGTTTCAACCCATATAAAGAGATTGCGATATTTTGAAAAAAAATGGGACTACGATAATATAATTTTTCGAATAAGCCAGAAATCATACCAACGCATACCTTACTTGTTATTTCTCACAGAAGAATACTGGTTTAGCAGCGACTTTTGATACTTATTTATAAGAAGTCCATAATTAGAGAATTCTTGCAATATTTTTTGGTCCTTCAGGAATGGACCCGCTGTTTGTTCTTGAAAAACGATATCTGGATTTGCATTCACCTCGATCAGAATGGGACCGTCATCGGATAAGGCAATATCGACACCAACAAGCTTATAAAATGAACAGGCCTGTTGAACCCTAATGGAAATATCTACAACCTCATCCCAAAGAGGAATTTTAAATCCCTCAAATCGAATTCCAGACACCGGATGCTGGTGGAATTGATTTCCATTCTTATCAAATGCCACACTCATCAAACGGCCGCAATGGTGATCGATACCAACAGCAATACCGCCCGCACTCCAGTTATCGATAAAAGCACCACCAACCCCAAAGCGCATCGAAGCACTTAGCAACATAACTTCGTTACTTTTTGTTAAAAGTGTAACTATACGAATAGTATTGAGCGACGATGACGAGAATTTAGAAATTTCTTTAGATTGAGTGACAACTCTCTGAACAATTGATTTTTCTTTTAATCGATATGAATCGGCCCTGACACGAACAGAACCATCGTTAACAAAGATACCATCAGGCGTCGACTCCGCCATAACAATCCCTTGCCCAGCATGCCCAAGTACGGGCTTTACAATCAGCTTCTTTAATGAAGTCTCAGTAAATATTTTTTTAAAGAAGGAATGCAAATCATCTCTCGGCAAAATAACACCAAAGCTATCTGGTATAGGTAAGTTTATACCCCTACATAATATTTCGGTAACGCTTTTATCATTAAATATAATTTGATGTTGATAGGTTTGAACTTCACGCCGAAGATTTTTTCTAGGGTAAGAATTATATGTAGATCCATAATAATACACCCATTCATCACGATCTTTTTCCCATAAACGGCAAGCCGAATAATTATCAGGGTAATATTTCAATTTAAAGAATATGTATAACAAATCAAACGCCACGCCCAGCTTTGATTTCTTACATTCTTTCCAATTAACTATTCTCACATAGTAATAAAATAAGGCAGAAAATCTAATCGCCCTCCTAAGAAAAACCGGACCCTCAGAAAACATACACTATCCCTTCCAATATAAATCGCATATCACTACTTAGAGGCAAGCTTATTAATCACTGAAAATAAACGCTCAGTATCTCTTGACCAATTGTATTCGTCAAACACGGCTTTTTTCCCGTTCTCTCCATAATTTATATCAGAGTTATATAGCGATATAATAGAATTGGCTAGCTCTTCCACATTGCGATCACGAAACACGAGACCGCATTCGTTATCATCTATAATTTTCTTCATAGGGGGCGAATCCGACGCAATTACAGGTATGCCACACCCCATGTAGTCAAATATTTTGTTAGGTATTGTTGTTTTGACATGATCCGTCACATAATGAGGAATGATTCCTACACTAGATGAAGATATATAACTATAAATTTCTTCATGTGACACCCAGCCAACCCAGATAACATATTCCCCTAGACCTTTTTCAGAAACCAACTTCTTTATCTGATCGACCGCATAACCGTCCCCTACGACCACAAAGCGGAAATTTGGAATATACTTGATCACCTTTGGCATAGCTTCAACAACAAGCTGTAGTCCACGACCTAACTGTATACCGCCAGTATATATAACAGAAAAGGATTCTTTCATTTCACGCATAGCTTCGGAATCGAACAAAGATCGCTTTGAACTAAAGACTTCTAAATCGGGGGTATTGCTTACTACGCTCACATCTAAAACATTTCCCCCGCCATTCACTACAACATCAATTGCTTCATCAATTACAACAAGGGTATGATCTATATTTGAAAATGTATATTTCTCGACCATTTTTGCCAAATAAGGGTTTCTAACAAGCAAATTTAAGCCTTTAAATTTCCTCAATTTCCAGATATCTCTGACCATAGCAACATAGTCTTCCGCCATATCAAATATAACAGGAACGTTATATCGTCTTCCCGCCCAGATTCCAGCTATAGCTAGAGGAAGATCTCTAACAATGATTACATCAATATTATTTTCTTCGATAAGCCTGTCTAAAAACCTTTTCCAGATCGGACTACAAAATAATGGGAATGAGAAAAAATAATTCAACTTATCATTGCGCCAAATATTCGTACGATGAATATGAAGATCATTAACTTTTTCATAGACAGGTTTCTTTTTTAAATTTCTAGAGGCAACATGAACTTCATGTCCTGCACTCATCAATGCGTTAGATATTTTCTCAACTCTGACATCCCAAGGATAATCAGCATCCCAAATGTACAAAATATTCATATAGTTTCTCTATATAATGCCAATGTATCATCAACCGATTTACTCAAGGAAAACTTAGAGTAAATCAGCTCTTTTGAGTTCCTGGCCAATTCATCAGAAAACCTTTTATCTGCCAGCATACGGTAACAAGCTTCAGACATACCTTTGGAATCATCAGGTTCAACCAAAAGCCCTGTAATTTTGTCCTCAATGATTTCGGGTATGCCGCCTACTTTTGTACAAACTACAGGAATAGATGCACGCATGGCCTCTAATAAAGATATAGGAATACCTTCATCTCGTGATGCGAGGACGAACAAATCCAGAATTGATAAAAAATCTGAAACATTGTTTTTAAACCCAAGAAAAATTACCTTATCACGAACATTTAACTCATCCACGTAATCTTCAAGCTTGGATCTCAGCGGACCATCTCCAATTATCAATAATTTCGATCGAATTTGAGACAAGGGTTCTAGAGAAATAGCTTGGATTAAGCATTTATGATTTTTAACAGGAACAAGCCTGGCAATAATTCCAATAACCTTATCCTCGTGACTCAGATCCAGAGCCAAACGTGAAAGTCGGCCTATACCAGACTCAGCGGGATCAATACCATTATGTATGACTGATATCTTTTTCCTATCAAAACCTTTCGACAAAATAAAGTCCTTAAGGCTTTCTGAAACAGAAATAATCCGTTTAGAAAAAAAAATACCATTTACCTTTTCGATAAAATCATTTTTCCAATTTACACCAAGCATCCCCCTTCCATGAAAAGTCCTAACTAGTAAATATCCTCTATAAAATGAAGATATTCCCGATAAAAAATTTTCCTTGTACCCATGAGAGTGGACGACATCTGGTTGAAAATCAGATAATATTTTCCGCAATTTCACTATTATCGCAGCTATTCCAAAATCCTTCTCATCCACACAGACTACGTCAAGCCCCTTGCTTCCTGCCCTTAGAAACAGCTCACCTTGATTAAAGGTAATCAAAAGTACGTCAGCAAAAAGTCGCTGTTGATAAATTAACGATAGGGCCTGGGCCTCAGCCCCTCCCCACAAATCACCAGAGACAACATGTGCAACTTTAATTCGTTTCACTTTTACAACCCGAGGTCACAAAAAAGTTCTGTATCAATCTCGCAATCTGCACACAGGAATCACCATCACCATAGGGATTTTTTGGCCTAGACATGGAATCATAGTAATTTTTATCATCTAGCAGCCTTTGGACCTCCTCAACAATCCTTTGTGTATCAGTACCAACCAACTTAACTACACCAGCCTGAACAGCTTCTTGCCTTTCAGTATCATTACGAGTAACCAATGTCGGCTTTCCTAGCGATGGAGCTTCTTCTTGCACTCCACCAGAATCAGTAACGATAATTTCACATTTATCCATAATGTAAACAAAAGGTTCATAATCAAGAGGTTCAATAAGGTGAATATTATCAATTCCTGAAAGTATTTTATTGACTGGAGCCCTCACATTAGGATTCAAGTGTACGGGATAAATCAGCTCCACATCTTGATTGCTTGTTGCTATTTTTTTCAATGCCAAACAAACACTCTCAAACCCAGAACCAAAGTTCTCTCGGCGATGGCCGGTCACTAATATTATTCTTTTTGAAAAATCGATCTGCGAAAACATATCAAAAGAGGTTTTGGTGTTTTTTAATTTATCCCTAACCCATAACAGAGCATCAACAACGGTGTTTCCTGTTACAAAAATCGAATTTCCAGAGACTCCTTCCTTTAGCAGGTTCGAGCGTGCATATTCTGTGGGTGCGCAGTGTAAATCAGCCATAACTGAGACCAGTCGCCTGTTAATTTCCTCTGGGAAAGGGGAATATTTCTTCCCAGTCCTCAAACCGGCTTCAATATGCACTATCCTTACTTTTCCATAAAAGCAAGCCAGAGAACCTGCAAATGTAGTCGTAGTGTCACCCTGAAGAATGCAAATATCTGGATTAATACTAGAAATAGCCTTACCGATCTCCGTTATACAACGCGACGTTACATCGTATAGGGTCTGATTTGGCAGCATAATATTAAGATCAATATCGGGAGTAACTCCGAATACCTGAAGAACTTGATCAAGCATCTCCCTATGCTGTGCTGTAACACATACAGTTACTTTGTACTTTTCAGGGTGTTTTTTTAATTCAATAACAAGCGGACAAAGTTTAATTGCCTCAGGCCGAGTACCAAAAACAAACATTACTTTCAACATAATATCATCTCGTCATTTCAATTGTTTTCTCTGAAAACTGATTAGCTGGACCTAAGCTGTGATATATACGAATACAGGCAACAATGATTGCGGTCAAATACCAATAGTGCGGGTAATATAAAACCGACAAAAATGAAGCCGAAACAAAAAATCCGGCTAACGACGCAATAAAGGCAATAGACATAGCATTTAGGAATTTTTCATCCTCACTCAAGTTTGACTTTCGTGTTCGCAATTTTCTAAGATCACGAATATTATACCGGAGAAGCTTGTAATAAATAATAATTCCAAGAACACCAAGCTCAGGAATTAGTGTAAACCAGAGCGAATGAGAAACACGCCCCCCCATTTCCTTTTTAAACCTGTCACCTTGATACTCTGGAAAACGTACCTGGAAATTGTTACCACCTACACCCAATGGATTATCCAGAAACATATCCCATGCTGATGCCCAAGACATTAAACGGTCATTAGCCGTACTTTCCTTTGTATCTGTCACTGACGACATTTCACTTTTATATGCGTCACCACTAAATAAATAAACCGCACCCGCCAACATTCCAACAATAAAGAGAGACAACATTTTTTTCGGACTAACCAGCCATATAACAACCGCTATAGCGAGCAACCCCAAGAAACCACCCCGTGAAAATGATACTACTACTGTAAGGATTCCAACAATTAAACCTGTCAAATACAGATATTTCACCCACTTCTTTGTTTCAACAAAAAAAAGGAAGTAGCAAAAAGGAAGAACCATATTAATATAAAGTGACAAGTCGTTTTCATCGCTGAAATATGCACCTGAACCAACCCCCCCATGCAACCAGCCGTATATAGAAACATACACCATTATGCCTACATAGAGTCGCATAAAAGTCTTAAGCCTAGCCATCGAATTAACACATATAACGACAGACAAGATAAACGGCATAAAAAACAGCATCGTACTAAATGTGTTGTATGCCAGATAATTATTGTGTGCAAACGGAACATACAGCAATAGCAAAAGTATAAAATACCATACAACCCGCACTTGGTCAGACTTTGCCAAAGCAATGCCATTATACTTAATGACAAAAAATAACAATGCCAGTATCACCCACATCCCTGGGCGCAACACACCGATCGGCAACAAATCTTGCGGCCTACCATAGTCCACCACTAGATACAATAGAACGCAATAAAACCACGCATTAGTAGCAATGGGGGTATTTGCAAGGCTAGACTGTATCAATTCAATTTTTTTCATGATTTTTTTGAAACGATGCTATTCGAACAAGCTGCGATAGAATTTTAATTTATTTTCAAAGTAAGTTTCAGTAGAAAATTCCAGCTTCGCCCGTCTAGCTGATGCAGCTCCAAGTTTTCGTCTCAGATCACCACTTTCCATCAACATTCTCATTTTATCAGCTAGATCTTGAATATTTTCTGATTCAAACAAAAGTCCATCTACTCCATCATTGATAACTGTCGGGATACCATCGACATTAGAACCTATCCTTGGTTTGCCTGCGGCCATGGATTCGACCAATATCCTGCCCATAGCCTCGGAACGCGATGGCAACACCAACATACCGCATAAACCAACGTGAGTCGGCATTTCGCTGTGCAAAACAGGAGGGTGATATATGATTTTTGGGTGGCCATCAATCGCAGCGCTCAATTCTGTCATATCAGGATACCAACCGAGTATTTTCAAACTCCATTCAGGGAAGTCTGGCGATATTTCTTTAAAAGATTGAATCAAAATATCAACACCTTTTCTATAAAAGGGAAAACCAACAAACAAGACTTCTTTTTTTTCACCTAAATTACTAAACTTATCAACCCTAACATAGTTTGCAAATCTTGAAATTTTCTTTTCTGACAGCAGAGCCGAAAAAGGGGAAAGTTGAGAATCAAACAAAAGCTTTACGCCATCAGATCTCTTAATGACGAAATGCATAATCTTAGGAATAATAAGTTTTTTAATTCTAACTGAAAGACTATAAGCCCCATCAATATACTCAGCTTCCGATGTATATACTCCATTAACTTCCGGAGCAAACTTGGCACCAAGAATTGGTGCCACTAAAGCCCCTATTATTCCCGTTTTGATAGGATCATAGGTAACCACAACATCATACTTGACGCCTTTCAACCGCTCTTTAATGGCAACAAACAGACAGAAAACAATAAACGAAATGGCCGAATACAGCCTGTATTTTTCGTAAAAAATTCCACACCGAAACGAGAAACCGCACAGCTCACGCCTGTTGACTATTGCTTTATCTTCAGAAGTAGTAATAACCATCCCTTCATAGTCATCATACAAACGAACATACAACTCCTCATTCAATGAAAACTTTGGACCAGGAGAAATCATAAATAATCTATATTTCATAAAACAACCTTGATTGATAGCATTATTAAACTTAAGGACATTAGCTTTTTCTCCATGATTTTATTGAAAGTAGCGTTTCCTTGTCGAAAATCCACAAAACCAGTAGGTATGTCACTACAGCAATAAACACCTCAACAATAATCAGAAAATATGAACTAAAGCCAACAAGAATATCAACGCTTCTGATAACATAAATCAGCATAAACATTGCCAACGAAGCCAGCGAAGGCCACACAATTGATCTTAAATAATTCGCCCCCCCTATACCTAACTTAATATTGGTATAAACAATCCATGCAACAGAAAGAATGACATAAGTTGTAAACCATGGAATCAATATCATTTCTTTTTCATAATCAACAGCGAAGTAAAATGAAATAGACATAAGTAGTGCGCATGCACCGTAAAATACCGCGCCTCGTGATGGATATCCCAAGGCCATATGAACATAGCTGACAATTGCATTTAATGAGGTAATAATTTGAACCAAGCATAGAAACTTGAATAATGCAATCATGGGAATCCATTTTTCGCCCAACAACAATGGAACAATCCTCTCAGCAAAAACAAATCCACCCACAAATATGGGAAAAACCAAAACCGAGGTCAATTTAATAGTTTTCAGGTAGTATTCAATGAATTTTTCCCTATCATCCTGGTAGCGAGAAAACAATGAATAGGTCACGTTGTTAATTGTCGATACTATTTTATCCATAGGCATTTTTGCCAATTGCATAGCAAGCAGATAATAACCCAATACCTCCAATGGCCACGCTCTTCCAGCGAAAAAACGATCCGACATTTCAAATATATAAAATACAGAAGATGAGAATGCGACAACTATTCCGAATTGAAGATAATCCTTTGCCTGAGCATAATTATAATAGATGTCTGGTTTCCATTTTGTCGCACGGTACACCAGAACAAGCCTGACGCCCCCCCTAATAATTCTTCCACCTATAAGTGTCCAAACACCACCATCAAAATAAGCTATCCCAACCATGCAGAGACAAGATATTGTCGTTGACTGCATTTCTATTATGCCAATCGTCTTATAATCCAGGTCGCGTTTGAGTAAACTCAATGGAACAACTTGCAGGCCAGTGAATATAAATAAGACTGACACAGCTTGAACAAGAGGAATTACCCTTGGTTCATTAAATATATGAGCAGTCAAATAGGAAATAGGAAAACAGGCTAACGCAAATAAACAACTAACACCTAACGCAAACCAAAAGATCGATGACAAATCTCGTTGTGTCTGAGTTTTCTTCTGTATTATTGAGGCCCCTATCCCCATTTCACTAAATATCTCGGCATACCCCGTTATCAGTGTCGCCATTGCTGATAGAGCATAATCCGCCGGCGATAATATCCGAGCAACAACAATAGTTACGCCCCAGGACAGAACCTGACTAACCGACTTGAAAATCGCAAACCATACTCCATTCTTAACGGCTTTTCGTGCCAACGACATTTTATATGCTCAACAATTCAAGACAGGTATTTGTTATCGTGAAAATAACCATTAGCAACCACACTTGCTTTATGATCTATAGCAACTTCAGAAAGAGAAATTGACTTAAACCCTTTAAAATTCGCATAGGAAAAGTAGCTTTCTAGCTTTCTCAAAAAGACATTTCTCTCCGCACTTGTTTTAACATAAGAGGTAGACCCTACTTTCAAAGTTGGTGAATGAAAATACATATGCAAAAACTCAAAACCACAATCGATCATCGTCTCACTTAAAGAAATCATTTCCTCTACGCTACTAAGCTCAGGTGACAATGTAACCTTTTTAAGAAGTTTTAACCTATCCAAAAGCCCGATCAGCCTGGTCCTCCTTATCCATCTTCGGCTTAATACTCGGTGTATCTCATTTTTTAATGCAAAGTTTCCTCCAAGATAACCGACGGAAACAGGAATCTCTAGTAAAGACCGTTCAAAAGCAACCTCACCACCAAATCTCAACCAAAACATTTGTGGAGATCTCAGCGAATAATCTGGCCCAAAATATGTACTCCAATTCGTATATGGAGTAATTGAACTATCAACAAGATAGCCAAGTTCCACCAGTGAGTCAGCAACACTATCACTACCAGCCCACCGGCCAGATCGAAATGAAACAGGTTTCACCCCAAATTTATTTTCTATGAGATGAGTTAAACTGGACAGTTTCTCTTTCTGCAATATTGGTGGAAGATTACACAACATGCTGTTGAATGCGCTTGTTTCTTCCTCATAGGGCGGTGTGTTCCACGGATGACAGTGAGATCCTATTTCGCAACGCTGATCAAGCATGACTTCCTTCAATATATCAACAGCCCAGTCTTGACTTGCCACAGCATAATTAACCAAATAAGTTGGCTTAATTTCATTGCGATTAAATATCGCTTGCAATTCAGGAATATTCGCAATATTTTTAACAGAGTGACCAGTGGAACGAAAATTCCCCCACTCATCTTCTTCAGTATCAATAGTAACAATGAGCTTCATGTTATTGGAAACTTACACATTCTTTTCAGTGAATCCAGAAATAAATATATCTTGGTATTTATCTACCATGCCTTTCGAGCTAAATTTTTTATCAAATATTTTCTGCCCAGACTCTGCATACGCGTCTCTCAGTTCAGGATTATCTATTAGCTCTTTAATAGCCAAATAAATCGCATCCGAATCACGGGGAGGGATCAAGGTACCATTAACACCATGTTCTATCGCTTTACCAACACCACCAACATTCGTAGCAACAATTGGACAACCGCTTGCCATTGCTTCCAGCAAAACCATCGGCAACCCTTCCCAAAATGAAGGCAAAACATATATATCAATCACCTTCAATATTTCATCTATATCCATTCTTGGCCCAAGAAACTTCACATGCTTCCCGAGTTTTAGATCCACAGACATCTCTTCCAGCGCCCTTCTCTGATCACCTTCACCAGCAATCAGCAATACAATGTTTGGGTAATCACTTATTAATTTATTCATTGCATGAAGGAGATAGGAAATACCCTTCTGTTCCACAAGACGAACACCCAAACCAATAACTAAATCATCTGGAGAAATACCAAGTTCTGCACATTTTTTCTTATAATCTATATCCTTTCGATAAATATCCCCATCCACCCCATTCTCTATAACCTGCAATTTTTTGGAAGAAATATGTTCATATTTCCGTAAATTTTCGCATGTATGAGCAGAAACTCCGACGACTTTATAGGCGAATTGTGACATCAACCACTCGGCAAACATGTATCTATATTTATCAGGAAAGTCTCTCGCATGATCCGTGTGAACAATCAACTTTCTACCGGCCAACAACGCTCCCAGCGTACCATCCACAAATGGCTGAGTATTGTGCGTATGTACAACATCAATATTGTTATCCTTGATGATTTTGGCTACTTTGGTAAAAGCAAAGTAATCCACTTTCCCCGGCCTTTTCTCAATTTCAATAACATCTATTCCCAATTTTTCTATTTTGGTCGACAAAGGCCCCTTGTCTCTTAGGCACAATACTTTTACATTGAACCTGCTTTTATCGATAGACCGACAAATATTCACCACAACCTCTTGTAACCCACCAATCCTCAAATCGTGCGTGATCTGCAGCACATTTATTTTTTTCATCGTATTAATCATAAACAATCGGTTCCAATTATTGCATTTGCAGACTTAATTAAATTCATCATTTCAGACGATACGAAAACAACGAAAGGCTACAGGAAATATCCTCGTGCAAACCTATTCGTTTAAGTGAGTATAAACCACCATCTGGTGTTTCAATCCCCATTTTGGTAGAAACTGCTGCAGCGTATCCTGCTGAAATAACCATCGCTTTTATTTCATCGTTAAAGCGTCCGTTTGGGTAGCAAAACACGGGGATATAATTTATATTTCTTGTCGACAGCCTTTCATTGGACTTTTCTATTTCCTCCTGAGCTATATCTGACGTAATAGTAGTCAAAATATGATGCTCAGAGGTATGAGATCCAAAAGAAATCCCATATTTTGCCATCTCATCGACCTCATCCCAGTTCAGCATCAATCGATCCTGCGTACCAGCATCCTTCATCGGGAAAGATAGTGATTTTATCGCTTCATTTATTTCATTCAGCGAAAACCTTTTGCATTGCTCAAGAACATAATTCAACTTCTCAATTGAAAAATCTCGAGAGTACACAAGATCAGAAATCATCACTTCCGGCTCATTAACAAACTCTTGCTTCTGATCATACAAATTATGATCTCTAACAAAAGCTATTAATCGAGCAATTTCTTCATACCAAAAACACTTTTCCGTGCCGACATACCCCTCTGCCAGAAATATTGTGGCCGGAATGCTAAGTTTTTTTAAAATTGGGAAAGCCACATCGTAGTTGTCGCGCCAACCATCATCAAATGTTATAACGCAATATCTCTCACTACTATCAAACGCTCGAGCTGAATATCTATCCAAAAAATTGGACATGGAAATAATCTTATAATTTCTTGACAAAAACTCCATCTGCATTTCAAATGTTGATTTCTTGACATACATCCCAGGCTGCATTAGAGAAATGTTTTTATCGTCATCCTCCAACACCCTGTGGTACATCAAAATAACAATATTGCCAAAATGATCTCGCTTATACTTCCCGGAAAAATAATATGCCTTCGCGAGTAGCCTGCGCATCATCAAGCGAAACTTACCGACAGTCAGAGACATAAAATTTCCCATTTAGGGAATGTTCCTAACAATAAATGGCCCTACGAAATTACTAATCATGACAGGCAATTTTTTCCAGACAGAAATGAATACCTTGTATTTCGGATTATCGGGATTTATCGCTGGAATTTCATCTTCGCCGACAAGTTGATAGTTCCAATAGAATGGAACTTCTCTTGCCCCCCACTGCAGCTTAAATTTATATGTCCCAGAACCTTTCGTACACCGGCCAAAGTCAAACTCGGCATCCCCTTGATCTATCGCTTTTTTAATAATTTCCCAATACATCAACATATTCACGCCGATAGAGTTGAACTCTTTTATTGTGGATGCCCAAGGTATTTCTAATTGATCCTTATATCCAAGCAGAAAAGCAGCACCAATTGGCTTGTTGTCTTTATAGGCAACACCAATGTATGCATTCTCTGGAAACGCTTCTAATATCTTTAGGAAGAAACTTTTCCCATATGGAGGCGTACCCAAGTCCCGCATATTTGTCGAAAAAACCCTGTAAAAATCTTCAAAAGAATCTTCTCGGCCAAATTTAACTTCCACCCCTTCGCGAAGGGGACGTTTTATTTGCGATCGGAGTTTCGCTTTAAACGACGAAAACATCGCATCATGCGTACTCTCTAGCGGTAAAACCATCGTTACCTTATCAGTGCGAACAGGAAATCCATTCCTTGGTTTTGTCTCCCTATATTCGATATACCGCACGGTTTTATGGTTCTGTGATAAATTTAGTAAGCCATCAAGCAACATCTCTTCAATTTCTTGACTATCTCCGAGCGGACCACCATAGTTGAGGTATGGCATCGAAATCACAAAATGGCCGAACAAACGACTCAGCATATTCACTGAGGGTAGGATACCGCGGATTTTGCTCTCAGAGTCCAACGCGAGCAAGTATATACATTGATGCCCCATTTCATTTTCAACAATCGACCGCCACGCATAGCGATGACAAATACGGCCCGCTGGATGACGATCAACATATTCATCCCATCTTGTCTCATCTAGATCCGTCGCGCTCACTACACGCAAAGATCGTCCAACATTCAACGTCATTCGAAGTCAAATCCTTCGTCTAAAAGAACCTCAGTCATTGTGGCAAATGAATATGTTCCAAGCATTGATTCAAGTCGCCCCAAGGTGTACCGTAAATTTCTATAATGTCGAAACGTCGAGAGGAAGCCTGCTTTTATTCGCGGTTGATCAGGATCTAGTTCCCAGGGATGCAAATAGAACACCCCTACTTTTGACTGTATCGCTTGCTTAAACTGCCAGTTAAAAAACCAATAGGGAAAAATACGAAAATAACCACCACCAGCAATGGGAATTTTAGTTCCTAGGAAATTATTTGTCGTCAGTGGAAACTCAATAATCCTCTTCCTACCTTCTAATGAGATCCAGTGCGGCACCACATCCGCATCAGTAATACCATAGCGATCATGTTTAACTGGAAAAATACTAGAGTCATATTTGAATCCCAATTCTGCCAGTACATCTAGCGCCCACAGCGATTGATTTGTTATGGAGTAGCTTGCTGCCCTGTATCCATTGACAGCCTTGCCACAAATATCTTCCAGAAGTTTTTTGCTGCGGGCGGTTTCATCAATGAAAGTCTTTTTACTTTGTTGATAAATCAACTGATGACTATAGCCATGACTAGCGACCTCATGCCCACGATCCGCGATTTCTTTAACTAAATTCGGTCGTCGCTCAGCCTCCCAGCCTAAAACAAAAAATGTCCCGTGCGTCTGGTACTCATCTAGTAAATCCAAAATTAAATGGGTATTCTTTTCCACTCTACTTGGAAAGCTATCCCATTGATCATAGCTTACCGAGCCAGCCATAGCGGATACCTGATAATAATCTTCAACATCAATGGTAAACGCGACTTTTTTCATACGGTCATTTATCGCCATAATAATAATACATACCAGCACTTCGCAGCCTGGCTTTATTTAAAATGAACTGTATGTTTTTATTCGCCTCTAATAGATTCAATGCGTCGGAGACAGCATTTGCTGGCGTATGAGCTGCGGAAACAACAAAAACCACATTGTGCAGAATATGAGCGAGCGCTTGTGATTCCGTCGTCTGCAAAATTGGCGGCGAATCTATTACAATGATGCGATCAGGGTAACGACGTGAGATCTCATCACAAAAATCATGCATTCTATCGCTGGATAATAACTCAGTATCACTTGTACCAGACTGCCCCGAAGGGATAACTGTCAAATTATCAATACTTGTTTTGTATATAACATCAGAGTAATCAGACGATGAATTTCTTACTAAATCAACCAACCCTTTAGACTCTGGAATTCCTAAAGTTTTACAAACGCCGCTTTTAATCACATCTCCATCAATCAACAAGACCGTCCGATCAATTTCCATTGCGATACTAAGAGCTAGATTGATAGCAGTAAAAGTCTTCCCATCTCCTTGCAAGGCACTAGTAACCAAAATCACATTCTGATACGGTGTATCAAGCGCTCTCATCGACTTGAACAGCCGCCTTTTAATAACGCGGTATTCTTCTATAATATCTTTGTTTTCACCCTTAAAAATATAGCCTTGCTTGACCAAGCCGGCTTCATCGAAAATAATTCGATTTCCAGATACTGCGCCAATTGGAGTATTTATCTTCCCTGCTGCTTGGCTTTTTTTAGGGCTTTTATCACCGCCCATCCATTTTTCAATGGTAGATGTCATAACACCAGACCTATATTAAATATTTGACAATTTTTAACGGATCGTCATACATCACTTGGCTGCCGATCAGCGTCGCCGCAACCACAAAATGGACTGCCATCACCGAAAACAGTGCCACCAGTTTCTTGCGCTCATATGCAATTTGATGTTCCGACATAACAACCGACACAGAGCCAAGTACCGAGACACCGAATCTATTCTTGAGCTCTTTTACGCTCATTACTGCCGGACGTAACTGTGCAATCAACCAGGCCAAGGCCGCTCCAAGCACCAAACTGCCTATATACACCGCCGCTAATAACAAAGGTCTATTGGGACTCAATGCGACAAGAGGTACTCTGGGCGGTTCAATAATTTTAAATAAAACCTGATCTGAGCTAACGTCTGCTTGCTTGGATATACTCGCAGACTCCCGTCGACTGACAAGTGAATTGTATTTTTCCCTATTAACCTCGTAATCCCTATTTAACTGGGCCAGCCTTGCTTCTACATCCGGGATCGTATCAATAAGTCCTTTCAATCGATCAACTTCTCTTTGATACGCGCCAACTCTGACACGTAACGCAGAAACGTCTGCAGCAACATTGCTTTGAGCCACTTTAAGATCCTGGAATAGCTTATTATCTGTAATGTCTGCTCTTCCATCTGACGAAGAATTTGAAGGCTCTTGCTGCTTGCTTTTCAATTGGTCAATTGACTGCAACACTGCAACTACACTAGGGTGATTGTCCGTGTACGTTATTCTCAACTCATCCAGTTGTCGATTGAGCGATACGAGCTTATCTCTTATCTCTGCATCTCGCTGACTTTTGACAAACTGACCTCTTCCAGAGACGATTTGATCGACTTGTTCAGATAGTTTCTTCTCACGCTCCTGCGCTTCACCTAATTGCATTTGCGCATTTCGCAAATTATCTTTGGCCATGGAGAACTGCTGAAAATAACCTCCCTCCTGGCCTGACATAACATTGATATTCTCTTGCTTAAAAACCTTCAGTGCTTGCTCAGCCTCCATAAGTCGTCTCTCGTATTCAGAAATTTGCTCATTTAAAAAACTTTCCGTTAACGTAGAATCCTTTCGAGTTGCACCAAGACTGCTTTCAATAAAGATATCTAGAACAGACTGAACCACGGTATATGCAGTTTTCGGGTTTTCGTGCACATAATCAATATTGTAGAAATTATCCACCTCACCTTTCTGAGTTGCACCAGAGCTAGAAATCCATATTGAAGAGCGCAAACTCTGAATTATTTTCTCTTTTTCCTTAGAATTTTTCGCTTCAATATCCAAGTCGGCTTCACGCATGACTCGCTCAAGATTACTAGTATTTAGGATGGTTCTTCTGGTGATATCGGCAAATTCCGCTGCAATATCCGATTCGACTGCAAGCCCTTTGAGAACCGGCTTTAACATAGTTTTGGTATCAACATAGATCTTTGTAGAAGCCTGATATTTGTTCGGCAAAACAAGAACTATAGACCACGCTACTAAAGAAACGATTACCGCAGTAATAACCATCAACCAGCGAAAACGCCAAATTGCCAATCCATGCTTGGTCAATACATCAATTAGTTCGGCAATTCCATCACTCTTTTGGACTTCGTCGTTCATAAGTAATTAGAACCATCTCTCTGGTAATAACAGCACATCCCCAGGACTCATAAGGATGTTCTTTTCCATTTTACCTTTCATCAGCAACGCCTTCATATCAATAGAAATTTCAGAAATGCGCCCACCATCAATAGCTCTTATGACCTTCGCATCGCTAACTGCCACAGATTGAGAAATCCCCCCAAGCCTAACCAATACGTCAAGCAGTGTTAAATCCTTGGAATATGGCACAGACAGAATTTTTTCTGTATTACCTATAACCTTGATATCTCGTTGGTAATTACTACCAAAATTCATCACCATCACACTAACTTCAGGCTGTTTGATGAATCTCTCCAACTGCCCTTCAACCTCAGTGCTCAGCTGTTTTGGCGTCTTACCTGCAACAACTAGATCATCAATAAGCGGAAGCGAAATCC
>Ga0224510_10000434_pt1 | contig 32474 bp, 45 predicted proteins | sample SF_May12_sed_USG_FD_170161 | JGI IMG/M metagenome (GOLD analysis project Ga0224510, IMG submission 170161) | Sediment microbial communities from San Francisco Bay, California, United States - SF_May12_sed_USGS_4_1 | ecosystem: Environmental > Aquatic > Marine > Sediment | place: USA: California... | reverse complement strand
CGATCTCCCCAAGTAAAGCGTTCAACTTAGCCAACTGTTCACCCGTCAGCGTCTTGCCTGGTGCCGGCGGCGGCGGAGGTTGCGACCTCGGATAGATCCCCTTAATAAAACTGGTATCCATTGGCGACAGAACCCGCCCGCCCGGGATGCCTTTGCCGTCGCACGTCCATGTATCCGGAATAGAATACTCCATTATACTTTTCCCGTCGAACGCCGTTGCTGTTGTTGTGCTTTTTGGCAGCGTTCCAAACACGTTAAAATCGACGGTGGCTTTGCTCCAGTTGTTCGGCGGGCCTCCAAGGTCAGCGTAAACCCTTTCTTTATTCCAACATATTGTACTATTTGGGCTTTGCTGTTCGTGGCTTAATCCTAGTAAATGGCCTATTTCGTGCAAACAAACATCTAACCCGCTCCAACCTATATTCATAGTTGGCGTGGTTTGCGAAATCCGGGCATTGTCCAATCCAATGTAAGACCAGGAACCAGCCCCGGAAACGAATTGAATCCGGCAATCAGATACGCCAGATTCGACGAACTTAAAATCCAGATTGGCGTACTTGCCCCACTCATTAAAAGCGTCTGTGATGTACTTTCTTTGTGTCGCTGCGCCACCGTCCAACCTGATACGGATAGTTTGCCCTGGCTGCCAAAATTTGGCCGTCACGCCCACCGCGCCGGGGATGTCGGGCAGTGGTGCAATAGTGTGGCAAAATTGCGAATCAGGAACGATTCCAGGTGCTGGTGGGGCTGTGTTGGTGCATCGTGTAAACGGGTACACGGCCGCAATTAGCAGCGCGGCGGCTACTAGCGTGTAAACGGTGGGGCGGATCATTTCGCCGTGTTTTTCTTAAAAAATATATTCCAGGCCATAACGGCGGCGGCTACCAGCGCGGAAAGTATTGCTCCGAAATTCTTAGAAATAACCGCGTCAACAACCCCGCGTAAAGAGGCGACCAGCTCACCTGCATTTGGCAAGAACTGCCCGACCGTTGCGGCAATATAAACCCAAGTGTTTGAATTTTTAATCCAATCGCCAAATCCTGAGAATTTCGATGTTTTTAGCTTTGTCCAAATGAGCGCCCCGGCTGTGATTAATCCGGTAACTGCGGTTACTATGGAAGTCGCGTCTGTTTCACTCAACCCCCAAAGGGAGCCGAAAAGAGCAATAATGCCGATAAAAAAACCGCTGGATTCCCATCCATGCGATTCGATCCAACCTTTTAATCCTGTTAATTCTGCCATGATGCTTTAATTTTTTTTGATGAAAATAGTATCCTCTCCGCCTCGCAGCGGATGGATTAGAATTAGGTTTTTTTGTTTAGGATTTTTGGCGTTAATGTTTAACATCGCTTCAGTTTTGGACAGCTCCGCCCTTACCATCGCCAATTCCCGTCGAATCTCCGGCGGCGTTGGCGGTATCTGTTTAGGTGTTGGCGCATCGTTTCCGCCAAACATTGCGACTACTATGCACCAAATGCATACCCCGACGGCGGCGGGGTTTACGTTTTCAAACATTGTCAACATATTATTTTTTTCGTTTTATATTATTTTGCAAATCTTGTATTCTGTCGTAAAGATTGGCAAGCTCCGCACGAAACCCTGCCTGCTCTTTATTGCGCATCTCTTGCACACTATTGGCGTAGTCTTGCAACTGCCTGATCTCTGTACGGTGTACCGCGTCCTGGGTTACCAGTAGGGTAAACAGCGCAACAATAGCCAAGGCCATTAACCAGACCGTCCACCTTGGGACCTCCCCGCTTTTCGGCATTGTGACATTTGACATATCTTATTATTAAATGATTAGCGTGTGGATTAAATAAAGCCGAACGAGTGCAATAATACCGCACTTATTCCTACAAAAATAAGCAAAAATCCAGCCAATTGCCAAAATACTGGAAGCGACGAAAAACCCGCCCGAAATTTCGCGTTTTTAGCGGCCAATGTGGCAAGGATCACTAAAAGCCATATTTGAATTTTTTTGTGCTTATCCATACCCTAACAACACCCTTGCTTCAAAAGGTAATCAGTTGAAAACGAATATTCAAACGTGGCGTAACAGCCGCCAACCTCCCATTTCGGGACTACCTTAATATCCCTGACCCCTGTAAAGGCTGGTAATGTAGGAAACTCTATGGTAACCGTCTCGAAAAGTGCGCTACTTTGTAGAGCATCTATTACAGCCTCACTAACTGGATATCCCTCTAACCTCCAGCGCTTGGATGCCCTCTTTTGGTTAGCCACAAAAACGCCGCTTGCATCAGCATCTCCAACCTCGTCTGTCTCCCATTCAGGATTAGACAAAGATGCCCGCAAGAATAAGAAAAACGACTGTTCGGCATCAGGGTAAGCAAGCACTGGCGTAACGCCGTCAGTCGAAGTATCCGCGACAATACATCTCCCATCTGTCCAAGTCAATTTAACCCACCCGTCCGAGCATTGCGGGAACGCCTCGGACGTTTGCTCGATATAAAACGCCTCTGTATAGTGCGTTTCTGTGCCGTCCTCAATTCTCAAATAATAATTCCCTGGTGCCGGGCTTCCAAGTGATGACCATGCCCCGGCAGGGAAAACGCTCATTTCATATGCGCTTATAGGATCGTCCAAATCAAAGTCCGCCCGTGTTGTAGTGGTCATTGTGTACAAATCAACATCCAATATAGTAACCAAGGTAACCGTGCAAACAGCGCCAGACGTTAGCCGCTTGAACATAACCATAGGCATGGCGTAACTGTTAGCGTTAACCAACACCCGGTTTTCATAAGGCTTGCAGTTCCCCTTTCGGAAACCCTGCATTTCCATTGCAGTATAGGACGGTATTGACTGTGGAACGTAGTACATTAGATTACGCTTTCTATTGTTACAATGTTGTTTTCCTTGCCGCTAAAGTAGTCAATTGTCGCCTTTGATACGTCAACTATTCCTGCCTTTGTTGTGATGTAATCCAGGGCATCCCATCCGTCCGAGCAACAAATATCTACTTTAAACGGCTCCATTTTCCGCGTCCGTTTTATCGTGTTGAATGTTTCCGGTACTAAATTCATAGTGCCGTCTATAAAATACCGCCCTTCCCGGTGTAAATTATCGTGCAGCATAACCCATCCAAGCGGATCATTGCCCTCTTTCATGAAGTACGTCCCTGAAATTATCTCAGTAGTTACCAGGCAAAAACCCGCGTCTGAAATTTCGGCCTGATTTTCAACCGTTCTAATATATATAACATCGTTTGAAAACAAGTTTATCCGCCTGTCTTCTTTGCCTGTTCCACACGCGCCGTACTCTATTGGGTATCCTTTGTGAGCCGTCGAAAATGCCGCGCTATCTGCCCACCAAAAATATTCCTTGTTTGGTGCGCTGCCCTCCTGCTTGCCGTAATTTACGACAAAATTGGAGGTTGAAAGGTCAAGTCCGGCGGTAGCCTCAAAGTAGCTTAAATGCTCTATTATTAAATCTGTGCCGTCTATGATCCAAAAAACATTAAACATTGTTTTAAGATCGTCTAAAAACTTTTTCCACGTCAATTTCCATACAAAATCCTCTGCCGGATCGCTGGCATCCGGCCTTTTAATATCGCTCTTTTGGTGGATCGTTAAATTCTGCATATACGTCGTGGCGTATGTGTAGGCATCGTTTACCGGAGCCGCCGCATGTGTGGCGTTCATTCCAAGAAAATGGCTCCTTACGGTCAGGCCGCAATCATTCCGCGTTGCAAGGTCGTCAAGTACGTCATTAAGTACGCGCCCACGACTAAAAACCCCAACATTGACATCATTGCCTCCGGGGCATCTCCACCAAAGAATACCCGCCCCCGTATAAGTCCAACCGGTATCGTACGGCGGCGGATCGAAAGCCGTGCCTTCGCCCAAAATCCGATGGAAGCAAGAAACTGTTATCCTAATTCCTTCCTGCGGTATTTCCTTGTGCTTATTTTTGTCGAAGCACATATTGGCAGGAACGGCGCAAACCGCACCCACTGGTTCCGGGTCGTTTATATCCGTTTCAATGTCGCAACATTCTAACCCAGCCTCATAAGTGCCCGAAACGCTGCGAACGACAACAGATGTCACATATTCAATGGTGTACTCGGTATCTATTTGATCCAAAAAACATTCGTAATCGTTTACCGCTATTGGGTCTACTGTCGCCTCGCAAGTGCTTTCGTTAAATTTTACATCATAGGTCGTAAAATAACCGCGCCAGCGCTCTACCCATGCCGCGCCGCAATACTCTTCCATGTATATTTCCACGCGCTCGCAATCTGGGATATCTTTTATAAGGGTGTATTCCGTTTTGGTAAAACGAAAGTCTCCACTCAATTCGTCAATAAAAAACACCTCTTTAGAATCGCGTTTGCGATCTATCCGCCCACTCCATGTAGGGAATACCTGCGTCACCAAAACACTAACAGACTCTATATATATGCGTACCGCGCTCATGATATACGAATTTTTCTAGTATGCCCACCTTCGCGCTCTACCCTGAAATTTCCCTCAATTGTTATTATCTTTCCGCCCAGGCTTTTGCTTTTCCAGTCCTTGAGCATGGTCTTTGTTTCTTTGTCTATACCTCCAATGGATACGGATGATCCAGAACCCGCGCCAATAGCCATATCGACGGCCGTCCGATCCATCGCCCCGCCTGTTATTCTGGAAAGCGCGAGCGCCATGCCGCCTTTATCGTCTTTGTTCACCGCTGCCAACAGGTCGAAGTGTTTAGTTGTCATTTTCTTGTTTACGATCCCGAACCGCTTACCATCGGTTCCAAAGTATTCACCGCCTTCGGCCTCTATACCGACACCGCCGTCATCGTGCGACGCGCCCACTATAATACTATTGCCATCCACGCGACCGCTGCCGCCGTGCTTGAACTTTGTGGCTTGGAGCGCCTTTGCCCTGGTTGCCGCGAACGCTGTGAACATTGCCGCAATAGCAGCGATACCAAGCACTTGCCCGACAAAAGGAATAGTTGACCAACCTTTTAGTATATTAGCTGCTGACGTTATAAGGCTTGAAAGTTGCATTGCCGTGTCAAGTGCAATCTGCTGTTTTTGTGCCGATTTCTTTTGTGCCAGCGCCTTGGCTTCGTCTGCTTGCGCGTCTGCCAGTTCTTTTTGCTTTAGCGTTACATTGTTTGCGTAACCCTCCGCCGCTAATGCTTTTTCTTCATCCAGCGCCGTTTTCGCCGCGCTCACTTTTTCCTGTGATGCCTGCAATTGGGCTTCGGCATTCGCTACGTTTGCCGCCGTCAACTGATTAAGATACCCTATAACCTCCTGAACTGCTGGCCCCATAGCATCTATTTGTTCCCGGCTTAATCCCAGCCTTTCAAGTAGTGATTTAGGCTTTTCAGCGCCTTGGCTATCGCCGCCCAAATTGGCTATCTTACCCCGTATAATATCGATATTATTAATAACCTCCTGGAGCCTTGCATCGTCGCCCTGGCCTATCGTTTCCAGCATTGCAATCTCAAATTCCAATTGGTTTTGTAGCCTTGCCTTTTGGACTTCCAAATCGAGCGCCTTTTCGGCCTCTTTAATTTCCGCCTCGCTTTTGCCTTGCGCTATTAGTCCGTTTATAATCCTTATGCCTGCCTGCTCTTGTATTTCAACCTCCTGATTTTTAAGGTCTAGCAAGACCTTTAAATCGGCTTGCTGTTTTGATCTGTCAGCCTCTTTGCTATTGGCCGCGTCTTCTTCTGCTTTTAGCGCCGCCGCCCATATTTGCTGCCTGATTTTCAATGCAAACTCCATTGACTTTTGCGCCCGGTCGGCTTCACGTTGGCGGATCGCCGCTATATTGTCCGCGTGTTGCTCTTCAGCTTCTGATGTATCCAAATGAAAGCGCTTTAACTGCCTTATCAATTCGCTGAAACGGTAATTTTCCTGGGCAATCTCTTTTTCTACGCCGTCTTTCATTCCTGCCAGTATGGCCTGCTGGCGCTGATCTTCAATTTGTTGCAATCGCTTTGCATTTGCATCTGCAGCCTTTGCTGCAAACTTAGCTCGTTCTGCCGCCGCAGCCGCTTCTAATTCCGCTTTCTTTTTCAACTTAGCCGCCGCATCATCGTCACCACCGTCGTCTATTGTGAAAAATGCCCCAGTTGCGCCGCCCGTATTCAGGTACGCCGCATACGCTTGGCCAAACTTTTTAACAGCATCAATACTGTCAGTTATTTTATTTATAATACCAGATAAAAAGTCTCCTATCCCGTCACCAACCAAAGTAATAACTCCGCTCATAGAATTTACCATCCTATCCCATGCCCCCGAAACACCCTCAGCGTTCAACTTAGCCTGCCCTGCAAACTTTCCGTCGGCTTCTGTAAGGTTAAAAAACGCCAATTCTAACTCCGCAAAAGATATTTTACCCTCACTTCCTAGTTTTTTAACCTGATCCGCCGAAACGCCAAACTGCTTTGCAAATTCGGCTACAATTGGAATACCCGCATCAGTAAGCTGATTAATGTCCTCCGCCATCAAAACGCCCGCCGTTCTGGCCTTGCCGTATATCGTGGTAAGCTCATTAAAGTTCTTACCTGTTGCGCCTGATATATCAGCAATTCTAGTAAGCACGTCCGGTAGGTTGTCTGCATCTTCACCAAAAGCCAAAAGTGCCTTACCAGCCTTTAAGATATTGGCTGTTGATATGAAGTTTTTTTGCCCCGTTTCAACAAGGCTATTCACTATCTTATCGGCTTCTTCGGCGCTACCAGTAAACCCCTCAATAGATTTTTTAGCTACTTTTATTTGACTAGAAAGGTCAACCGCGTATTTTACGAACTTTACAACCGCTGAAATCGCTGCCGTTATCAATGCGACTTTAGTGAACGCTCCAAAGAAGTTTTCAAAAACTTGTTTTCCCGTTCCGGCTTCTTTGTTCGCCTTTTCAAGATTAACCCCGGCGGCCTTACCCGTCTTGCTTAATTCATCCATGCCCTTTTCAAGTTGGGCAATGGATTTTGTGTAGAGCTTTATTACTGCCGGATCGGTAGCGCCTTTTAGCGCATTTTTAAGGATGTCTGCGCTCTTCTTAAGGTCGTCAAATTCTTTTTGCAATCCGTTCACCGCATCCGCCACACCATGCGCCGCGTCGTTATCAAGTGCGTTTTCAATAGCGTTGCCCGTCTTGGCCGCTTGCGCTTGTACATCAACCATTCCGCCTTTCAGCTTGGCAATGTCTGCCAGTGCTTGCGATACGTCTATGACAATCCTTTCGTCGGCCATTATTTTGAATGCAATTTATTATTCATGCAAATTGGGCAATTTATTGGATGGGAAAACGCAAAGTAAATAAGGTAACCGCATGAAACTACCCCAGCCGTAAATACCAGTCCACCTATAAACCATCCCCAACTAAAACGCTTTATTGGCGTAACTGTCCGGGCGCAATCTTCACAGTATTTCTTAGCCATTGATTACCTTTTCAGTTATGACCCTCGCGAGTATATTCAATTCTGTTTCGTTTGGCTCGATTATAGACCGGCCTTCCTGGCCTCCCATCCATTCAATCCGTTCTTGGCTTACCTTGGTCTTGCCGCCAATCACAAGGATATACCTACCCCCGTCGAATGTAGCCTGCTTCACCCCGAACCCGCGCCACATCTCATTCGTAAAGCTGAAATTTTTGGGAGCGCCTGGAAGATTGTTGAACTCCCTGAACTGCTTGTAAGAAACGCCCTCTTTCTTTTTCGCTGCGGCCTTTATTTTAGCTTCTCCTGAACCGTTGCGGCTTCGCCCGGTGTACCAGAACGCCGGGACGGGCTTTGTGCTGTACGCGCTGAATAGCGTACCGTCTGCGCTTAATCCTTTGTTTATTACACGGTCGGCAATAGCGGCTGCGGTGTCCGCCCCGGCGGCGGCGACTATATTATTAGCCCCACCCCTTAAAAGACCTTCAACGCGGTCTAATTTTGCTATTGCTTCAGATATTGTCATTTTGTTTTACTTTCCTCGATTACAGACAAAAGGGCAAAAAACTCAAATACATCCATCTTTTTCAGTTCGGTTATGGATGTTCCGCTTTTTGTCGAAACAGCCGTCAAAGTAGATACCCAAAATTTGGTTTGGTCATTCAATAGGTCGTCCATCAATCTTTCGCTATCGTCGTTTCCTGTTCGTTGTCCTCCTCCGAAATATCCCTTAAATCGTCGAATAAGCCTTCCTGATAATGCCTGCACAATTGCAGGGATAAGCCGAAAAAATCTTCAACAGGGTAGCCCTCCTTCGACCAAAGCTCTATCTTTTCGTTTGCCGTTTCTTCGCTCCATGTTGCCCGGTCTTCATCTGACGTACAACAGAAAAGCGTTGCCATTAATAGCATTGGGTTATGTTGCTTATTCAATGCCCTGACAACCCCTTGCATCATATTGTTCATTGCAATATCCGCCTCAAACCTTTTTCCCTTGTTTATTAGGTCGGTTATTTTCAAAAAACCGCTGTGAAGTTGTGCATAATTTTGTCCGTAATTAGCCCGCACTTGCAGCTCCTCCAATACCCGGTATCGTTCAATATTAACACTCGAATGAATAATGAACTTTTGCCCTCCAGCCTCAAAGCTGTTATCTGTTAAATTAATTCGTTTTCCTGTGTCCATTTAGCGATAATAAGATAAAAGAATATTGTTTGCGCTGTGAATGATAATTGCCCCGTAATTGTCCATTCTGTGCAATATGTCAGCAAGTACCACCAAAATCCAACCTGACCTGAAAAGCACGTTCCACAATCTCCGAGCGGTTTTGCCAGCCATTCCATACCCCTATTTTTAAGCCTTTCAAGCCACTGCGAATAAGGGTAAAATATCATACCGCCCTCCATTAAAACGGCAGTAAATACCCATGCAACAATTGAGGCGCTTATGCTTTCAAGGAACAACACTAGCAAGCTGGGTTTAAAATGTTAACCGTTTGCGTTGCGCATCCTTGCGCTATCGTATAAACAACCCGGTACTTTTGCTGGAATATCCGGTGCGGAGTTACGCCATATTGAAATTCTGGCTTATCCCATCCCCACCTGGAAACCGGGCTGCCTTCGTTATCGCCTGAGTAAACAATTTCCAAATCTCTGACTGGGCCGCCCGTTGTTAAGTCTAAACGCGCCGTTTTGATCGCGTTCATTATTTGCATTTCAGGGCTTGCTAATTCGCTCCGTCCTGTTCTGTTTCCATTGATCCATCCCGTTAAAGTTATCTCATTTTCAAGTTGCATTAAGTACAAATCTTGCCTTATTACCCTTGTTGCCCCGGCTGTAAAAAATGTGATTACCGTCTCGGACTTATCCGGCGAAACCCTGACCAGCTTGCCATCCGCAAACGGCGCTATTTGTGCCGATGTTTGTACTACGGTGGCCCCGGTGCCTACAATAGTCGTTTCCTGTAATAACCCCCCAGACTTGGAAATAAACCCAAGGTCGTTTAATTTTAGAGCAAGCCCCTTGATGATGTTTTCAAGCACTTCTATCATGGTGTTTTTGTTTGCAAGCCCATAGAATATTTCGGCTTGCAAAAAATGCAATCCGTGTTCCTTGTATTAACATTAAAGCGTATGTAATCAATCTGCTTTTGGTAGTCTTCAGCCCATTGCTTAATATCGGCACCAAGTATTTCCCGGCTTGATACGCTGTTCTGGTATGGCTCCGGGTTTCTTATGATCTTTTCGGCTGTTATCATTGCCGCCTGGTATCTGATCGCGTGGGCTGTTGATAAGGAAACAGGATCGTTAAAATCCAGCGTGTCCAAACAAACAGCACTAGCAGGGTCGCACGTTAATTCACCGCTAATCGTTAATCCATTCATTCCTGACCCTGTAAGCACTTCCAGCGCCTCCAGATCAAAATCTGTAAGGTTGTCGTGTCCCCATGCGCCCACCATCATCCAATTTGCCCAGGATTCAGCCCCCGACCAGTTATGTTTGTAATACGGGGAATCCAGCGAAAATGTAGGTACAGCCTTTTTAGTGCAAGGTGAACAAAAAAGCCGCGTTTGTCTTGGTAGGTTGTCCTGGTCAACGGTGTACACCGCGAAGTATTCTGCATTTTCAGCGCCATCCACCCAAAGAGGCAGCGTTATATTGCAAACTGTTGAAACGTGCGCCCCGGCGACCGTTGTAAGCACTACGGCAGCTCCCACCGTTGCATTGAATCGGTCGTAAATTTGGACTGATACAGTGCCGTTAGCATTGAAACACCCGCCTATCCTGTTTATATGAAAATATCCACCCTTTATCCTTGCCGCCGATATGCGAACACCTGCATAAGTAGTATCAAGTGTTTGTGTTTCCCGGCGTGTCTTTTCACCAATCATTCCAAGCCATTGCTGGCGGGTGAATTGGTTGGACTTCATCAACCCTGCCTGAATATCTCTTAAGACGATGTTTTTTGCTTCGGCTTCTGCCCTTGCCAGTATGTTCCAAGGGTTTGCAGGATCGGCACAATCCGCCGCGCTGTCGAGCGAAGCGAACGGTACTAAATCAGTAATATATAGCCCGCTGGTAGCCTCATCGTATCCCTCCGGCGCTATTTCAATACGACAAGGGCACTCGCAGTTAGCAAGTCCTATAACGCCATCAAAACAAGATGTATCTAAAGCCATGTTTTTAAATTAAAATGGGGCAACGGCACAGTTAGCGCCGCGCCCCTATAAAAGTGCTTGTTGAAACCTTTCTTTAAGTCTTCTTTTTTAAGACCACTCGAATTACATAAGAAGATGACTGCGTCCCTGAGCCGTCCACGATAATCCTATACGATACCCCGTATGCGTTCGGTATGTACAGGTTTTCGGTTGTTGCTGTTGTTGCGGCGGTTGCAGCGGCTGCGTTTGCGCTGTTAAGCGTTGCCGCCCATCCTGCGGTCGGTGGCGTACTCCCGGAATAACGGTAATTACTTTCTTCCACTTTCACCGCCAAAGCGGTCGTTCCTGAAATATTCGTTCGGGTTACGGCTACCGACATTTGAAAGTTTGACAAAACCGGGCGCATTGAAGCAGGCAAATAAAGCGTGTCATTTGCGGCGTTCGTGATGGTGTCGGTTGTGTAGGTGTACTCGTAAATCGATCGGCTTGATGCGGAGTCTTCGGATATGGTTGGTTTGTCCCAGGAAACCAGGGTCACAACGAAAAAAACGGCCAATACTAGCGCGGATGAATATGTTAGATATTTCCAGAATTTCATATCAATTATTTTTTTTAAACTTGAATTTGTGATTGAATTAGATTCCTGAATTTGTGAATGCGAGTAATCCAGTTCTTGTGGCCGTACACCCAACAGGATTTACAAAAATCTTGTAACGTGGAATTACTTTCCAGTGCTGGCTCCAAACGCCAGACGCGCAATCAACGCGGCTTTCAACGTCATGGATCAACTGCGGAAAGAAACGATTTGCTATACTGAAACGGGTATAATTTCCGTCTAATGTTTCAGGCCGCGTTGGATAGTACCCTTTCGACGCGAAAGCAAGCGCTCCCCGGTTAATCATGTATGTGATCAGGTCGGGATCGTTCACGCTGTCCACATTGAAAATGTCGCTGTAAATCGGCATTTCACTAATCCGGCGAAAATCACCCTTACCTTCCCCGTTACCGCCAGACGTGCGGGCCATGTATGCCAATTGATACATATTCTCCCCCGTTAACAGGTAAGGAGAATCGAATTTGTTTTTGCGGGCGGCAACTTGGAGACGGCCAAAAATTGCCGTGCTGTCGAATTGTTCTGAAGGAATCTCGTTGCTGGTGCCTGCCACCGTCCAAGTCCCATTTGCCGTATAGGTGCTTTCGCCAAGGTTGGCGTTAATAACACCCACCGCATAAGCGGCAACCGCTTCGGCTTGTAGTTTCATTGCACCGTTTAGGTTGATGGCAACAGCGTCAGCAAAGCCAAAGATGTTATCCCTCCACGCGTCCAAGGCAACAGAAAACTTCGTTTCCTTGGCCTGATCAATGGAAAGGTCTTGCTTTGAAACGCTTGCCTGATCTCCCGTGAAGGTGCAATCTGTGGTTACCAAAGTGTCAACCGAAAGATCACAAGTGGTCATCCACGCAATCCGAGCATCAACGCCGTCGGGAAGGTTTGCGTATTGTAGTCTTGCCGTTTGTTGATCTCTCACAGCATAAAGCGTTTCAATTTGTGGAATAAAATCTACTTCGCTCATGTTGTTCGGCCAAGCCATGCTTGCCTTTTCTAGTACTAGGGGCAGCACCCCATTAGTAATTGCCATTGTTTGTGTGTTTTAGTGTTTGTTTGTTGTGCTGCCCATCTATACTATCCCCCCGTTTGCGATTCCTCAAATGCTTTCGCAAGTGCTGATTGCTCTAACGGGTCTGTGATATTAAAATAGGCAGTTTGAAATTCATCTGCCGATTTTGGCACGTTGTCTTTTGTCCATTTGGTTGCGGGTGCTGTCGGATCGTTCGGGTCATTTCCCGGCGTTTTCCGACCTGGCTGCTTTTCAATGTCGAACCATTCCGAACTTTTAGCCTTTGTAAAAGCCGATAAAGTTATTGGATGTCCGTGTGCGTCTTTAAGCAGTTTACCGTTGCTGTCTTTCAGGTACGTTCCTGTTTCGTTGGCATCGAAGTCGTAGGCTTTGAATTGCTCCAAAAATGCGCTTTTCAATGTTTTGGCTGCTGCTGGATTCTTTGGCATTACTACCCCCGCCTCCTGCATAGCTTGGTCAATGTCTGGCAAATGTTGGCTAAATCTTGCCTGCTTTTCAGCTGTTGTCTTAATCTCGGAAATTTTACTTTCGTATTCCGTTTTTAAGGCTTCGATTGCGGCTTCGCTATCTGCTTTCAGGCCAACGAAAAGCGGGTGTGTTAGCACCTTATCTTCGCTACTTTCTGCCTTGGTTGCGGCTAATATCGCCGCGTTTACGATGTCATCAATCTTTTTTCCCTCGACATTGAACTTCTTTTTAAGGTCTGTTTCGGCCTTTGAAAGCGCTTCAAATTTTCCGGCCTGGTGGCCTTTGTCGTATTCAGCTTTTAGGTCATCGCCTCCCAAACCTTTAACGTGGTCTGCGTGTGCTGTCTCTAATAGCTCCAGGGCATTATCGGCTATATCTGGCGATATTTTGCCGTCATCGGATTTTTTAAAAATCAGTTCCGTAACTGAATCATTCGACTTCCCTAGCGTCTTCGCCAGGTAGTCGATCATCAATGTTTGTAATTCCATCTATGTCAGATTCCGCGTTTTTATCCTTTTTAGATGCGCGGACAGGTTTTAACTCCTTTGGCTTTTCGGGTGCGTTTACTATATTATAAGCGTCGGACTTTCCGAGCGCCTTGATTTTCGCCCATGCTTCAGCGGTCAATGTGTACCGCTTTTCTGTTTTAATGTGCTGAACGATCATCGTTTTTTCTTTTTCTTGGCTATTGATGGTGCGACTTGTGTGGGCGTTTCCTGAACTGGCACAGCTTCTAATTCACGAGGCTTTTTGACCTCTAAAATCCATCCATATTTAAACGACCCCATTGCCTCCCATTGGCGGGCGCTAAACTGTTGGCTTTTGCCGTCCTTCCATGCTGTCAATTTATCAGATGCCGCCATTTTCTAAATATAAGTTTTCAATGCGATAATAAAGCCTTAACCCTGCATCCGTCGTCATTTCAATTTTGTATAATTGTAGGACGCGGGCGACAATTTCAGTTAATTGCCTTTCTGGACTTTCCATTTTTAGAGCGTAAGCGGCCCCGAAAATGATGTGAGAATGAGTATCAGCCGTATAAATACGCGCTACACCCCCGTTTTTACTGTCTTTTTTAGCCATTTACAAGCACTTTTTGCAGCTATACTACAAAATTAAGCAAAAGGTAGGCCAAACGCTGGAATATTGGCGAATATTCTGCCTTAATTTGTGAATGTTATTGCCGCGTTTTCTGTAATCCCATCCAAGTAGTCAATTACAACTAACTCGACCTCATCTAATAGCTTGTCGCTCGTTTCGGTGCCTGCTCCGGTCTTTGCATCAATTTCTGCCTTTGTAAAGGTAGTCAAATAATTTCCTGATACCGCAATGTCTGCCCCCGCGCTGTAAGCAATTAACTCACAAGTGAATACTTCGGTAATCGGGCTGTACTTGTATTCAACTGCTATTGTTGTACCGTATTTTACTAAACTGCCTTCGTAAAATACAAATGTCGCGTCTGCTGTAATCATATCTTTTTTATTTTATGCGTCGTAGCCGTTAACAGTAAACATAAAACCATAGCTAGTGCTTGCCGACAATGTACCAACCGCGCTTAATTGCGTTTGGTTTAATGCTGCTGAGCTTATCTTAAATTTATTGTAATCCGTCGCGCTGGCGTTGGTTGAATAAGGAGAAAAAGTAGCCTGAGTAAATCCAGCCGGGAAGCTTTTAGGGAAAGACGCTGTAAAGACTATGCCGTTCGCGGTAGGCGCCGTTCCTGTTGTGAATACAATTGTGAACGCATTATTGCTGCCGATAATGGTGGACAATGTTGGCCCCGTTCCCGCCCCCGTCCCAAAGGTAATATTGCTGGAGTTCCAAACGTTACCCTTCCCTATGTACTGCTCGGCTTGCGTTACGCCGTTAACATCCATTGCGTGTTTTGGAGCATCCCTATTTATACCAACTTTCGGCACCGCCTCGTTAGTCATAATAAAACCCTTGTTAACGTTCTGCCCCGGTGAAGACTAGGAGATATTTTAAACTTGTCGCCGTCGCTGTTGTCCGGCCCCATCGTAACAGTTCCCGCCCCTCCCGAAATAGCGAATTGTATCATAGGCTCACCCGCCGCCGTGCCTCCCGTTCCTAAGGTTAAAATGGTATTTGCGCCTGAATTAATCCCATTTACGTTGTAAATGCCCATCAGGATATTGCCGCTAACATTACCCTCTGCATGGATTATCTCATTCGTGCCGCCCGTCGGTATTGCGAAATTTAAGTTCGCGTTACCTATGCCAAAATTAGGGTTTATATTCGTAATCGTTACGCGACCGTTTGTCCCGTCAACTACAAATGCCGCGTTACTCGTTAATGTGTTCGCGTCACTCCAATACGCTAAACGGTTGGCCGCGCCGGCCCCATCCACAAAAGCCAAAAGCGTTTGAAGTTGCGCCGCTGTTAACTCCGTGACAACACCCCCCGCGCCGCCCACGTTGCCAAGTACGCGGTTATTATTCACCACGTTTTGCATCTTCGCGTATGTGACCGCATCGTTTGCGATGGTTGTAATGTTGCTATCCGCCGCCGCTGTCACGTCTCCAGTAAGCGCCGCGCGCTGCATGGTTGCCGACCCTGAAAACTCTAAGGATAACCCTAGTGCTATTGTTTCCACATTGCCCGTGCCTGCGGCATCCCTACCTAGTAGCTTATCTGTGCCTATTTGCTGCATTTTAGCGAACGACACGACATTATTGTCTATCGTCCACGTTGCGCCCGATCCTGATACCGTTATGTCGCCTTTATCGCCGTCCGACACTCCGCCCGTTGCCGTTAGTACGCCCGCCGTTAAATCAAGCCCTGTGCTTACAGTGATGGCACCCAGGTCGCCATCCGCGTCAGCGCCCACTATTCGTGTTGGGCTGTCGGTTGTAAGGTCGGTTATTCGAACTTCACCAGATACTTCTAATGTTCTTGCTGGCGTTCCTGTCCCGCCTATTATAGTATTGCCTGCCAGGTGGTTGCTTGCGCCTGTACTCGACTGGAATATAGCCTTTTGGCTGGTATTGCTTATTTCTAATGCCCTGTAATCTACCGCCGCTGTTAGTGTTGGCACAATATAAACGCCTCTCGTTATTCCACTCGCGCCGCCTGTCTGGTTTATCGTTTGGTTTAGTAGGAAAGTAGCTGTTGTGGCCGTTCCGCTTGTTGGGGCAAAGGTTTGTTGGGACCTAAACCAATAAGCATTTCCTGTGGTCTGTAAAAATGAATCGCCTACAAAAGCGAATGCCCCCTCTGAAGCATCGTTACCCCCAGTATAATTATAAAAAGACAGGTTTCTTCCTGTCGCGTCCGGTGATCCTGAATTAGTAGTGAACGGAAACGATAGAACTCCGTTGCCAGAACTCCCATATCTGATACCGCTTTCAAGCGTAGAATACCCGACAACACGGAGCTTTGTACTGGCGGATGTTGCGCCTATGGCTACATTATCGCCCGTCGCTGTGAGGTAAGTGGTTGCGCCGCCGTCTGTCCAAAGTGATGAAGATGACGCCGCAATAGTGAAATTAGGGTAAGTGCCCGTTATGGTGATATTTGCGCCTTCGGTTAATGCTACCGTCTGATCTGGCGTCGTGTTGGTAATCGTAAATGTCGGGTAAGTGCCTGTTACGGCTATCCCGGTGCCGTTATTCAGCACAACAGTCTGATCAGGTACCCTGACGGAATAAATAGGCACCAATATCGCCCCCGATGGAATATCCACCGCTGCCGTGCCGGATGCTGCGAGGGTAGTACTTGCCGTGCTGTCGGCTGTAACCGTTAGCTTCACCCTCGCCCCAGTGGCGTTGTTTATTACTGAGACAATGTCTCCAATAAGGTATTCGCCAACAGCAAGCGTATCGGTTACCGTTATCGAAGTAACTACCCCCGTCAATATGTCCGCCGCCGTCATATTCAAGGAAACAGGCTCCAGGTACGTTTGTGCTTTTTGGTAATCGAGTGCGGACATTGATCCCGGATCTGTTGCCGTCGCCGGATTGATTGAAACCGTTGTAACGCCGTCAACAGTGGACACAACTATCGGGGCGTCGCCCAATATGATCCCATCCAAAGTTACCAGGAAATCACTTGCCGCATAAGGGTTTCCGAAATAGGTAGTTGAACCGCAAGTATTTTGGACTATGTTCCAATCCGCCTGAGTAGCATTGGTCATGTCCGCCCATTGTGGGCAGGTGAACTCAAATAAAAACCCTGACGTTATATGTTCACATAGTACGCTCATTTCGCTTTCGCCTCGATCTTATCTTTTGATTGGTTTGGTAAATTGCCGTCCGAGGGATGGAATACTATAAGAACATCGCCGTCCTGCATTTCAGCGAGTGCCGTTGCTGCGTTGTTATATGCCATGCCCACGATCATCATGGCTTCAGGCTCAATCTTTGCAGCCCTTACGCATTGCATTAATACCTGTAAATTCTGTTTCGTTATCATATTTTTATTACTTTAATCGCTTGGCGACCGCATCTATGTTATAAGTACTTCCGGTAAACGTGCCTGTCGTTTTAAATACTATCGTGGTGCTTGCCTTACATCTGATATGAGACGGTACTCCGGCATAAGGCACTGCCCCGTTTGAAAATCTAACTAGGGTGGTTTGGCCTCCTGCTAAATTCGTGAATGCCATTGTTAGCACCCTTGATGTATTACCCTCGTCCGTGTACGTCGCTGTTACTGTGAAGTTCTGCCCAGAAGATGTTGTAACAAGTACATTTGTAGAAATTTGATAACTCGCATCTGCCGCCGCCAAGGTAACCGTTAGCACATTCGTATTTGCCGCCGTTTGGGCTGTTGCTCGACCGTGCGATATTTCTTCCCCACCGTTTGCAAAAGGTAGCGTACCTGTTACGCCTGTTGTAAGTGGCAATCCTGTGGCGTTAGTCAAAACACCGCTTGTTGGGGTGCCAAGCAATGGCGTCACCAATGTGGGCGAAGTAGCCCGAACAAAATTGCCCGTTCCCGTGCCCGTATATTCCGCACTTGTTAAATGGTAATATTGCGCCGCCGTTCCGCCTTGTAAACTTTCTAGTTCACTATGCGCAATTGGGTAGCCATCCGGGATTAGCAAAAAGGAGTTTACAGTAACGGCGACGGCAACCACCTGGTACCTGGCGCTTGGCTTGGTAACCGTGTGCGTGCCCGCCGTGCTTGACAAATAAAGCAACTGCCCAGGCTTTAAAGTTTCCTCTGTGGGAAACTCCCCTGATAGAAATACTTGGCCGCTTGCCGCCGCGCTGATCGCATCCACACAGTACCCCGTTGCCGCTTTTGCGGCTGTGTCGTTATCTGCCAAGTAGATAAGCCCGTCTGAGGCATCAATGTAGACGTGGTTTTGCGCCCCAATGGCCTCTCCTGCTACGGCGGTGGCAATTGTTTTATTCATCTCCTTAGCGTTTCATAGGTTATGGTGCAAAATAATGAGCGAGCACCCATGCCAAGTAACATATTTGCAACCCTGAACTTCAACGGTTGCTTTCTTGCCCCAATTATGAAAACGGTTGTCGCCATTGGTATCACGCTCACGGCATTCATGGTGTGCCAAACGTCGCGCCCTACATTGCCGAATAATTCAGGCTTGTGTCTGTTGTTTGGATCATTCCCGTAATAGTTACGCTCCCAGGCGTCAGACCCCCAAAATGATTTAGACCCCACGCCCCACCTTGTTTCAAAAACATACGGATCGGCATGGTATGCCTCCCTCATCCCTTGGGCTATCCCTGTAAGCGCCAACACGCCCCATGTGGCGAACTGCTTGCCGTCCCAGGTCATCGTATATTCGCTCCAATTCAGGAACTTGTTTTTTTGGCTGGTATATTCTGGCGACTTAAAATAGCTTGACCTATCCCATTTAAAAGCGTCGTAACTTTCTTGGGAGCTTAGGCAAGTTGCAAATAGTATAATTATTGCGGCAATGGCACAAATCATTGCGGCGGCGGTTGAAAATTGTTTGTTTTTCATGTTTAATGCAAGTTTACCCACGCCGCCCCGGCTCTTACCTGGAGCTTGGTATCTGTGGTGTTGAAAAGTACTAACCCGTCTGCCGGGCTGCTTATTGCGTCGCGTTGTGTTGTGGTCATCCTTGGAAAAAGTACGCCGCCTGTGGTGCTTGTTATGTCTAATGTTGCCGATGCGTCGGGAGCGTTTGTCCTGATTCCTACCCGCCCGCTTGATACCGTCGTGCCCGTCCCGTCAACACCGACCCCAAATATAATGTTCCCAATTGTTAATTGGTTTGCTGTTGTGGCGCTTGGAGCATCAACGCCCGCGCCGATTACAATACACCTGTCGCCCGTCGTTAGATTGTCGCCTGCGCTGTCGCCTATCGCTACATTGTTACTGGTTGTCGCGTTTTCAAGTGCCGAGCGCCCTATGGCTACATTCTTATCTCCGGTAATATTATTAAACAATGCAATATAGCCGATTGCTACATTATCGTTTCCTGTGGTGGTATAAAACATAACATTACTACCTATTCCAACTGCCCTCGCCCCTGTCGTTAATGAAGCTATGGCACTATCGCCTATCGCCACATTGTCGTTTGTTGTCGCATTTGCCAATGCCCCGTTTCCAAGCGCAAAATTAGCAATACCGGATACCATTTGCCCCATTGCGCCGCCGCCGCCCATTACAAAATTTTGTCGACCTGTCGTTATTTTTCTCGCTGAGTAATTGCCGATAATGTAATTGTTAGAGCCTGTTGTTAACGCTGTCAAATTAAAATCGCCTATTGCGACGTTGTTATCGCCCGTTGCCGCCAACCTTCCAGACGGCCCCACATAGGTATTAGAACGGTTAATATCATGGTACAACACCTGCCATCCACCTATCCGATAAAAATTAGTAGTCGATGCTTCCGGCGTGTTAATGCTGCCAGTTACATCTAATTCATAGGCTGGCGCACTACTCCCAATTGCGACCTTTCCATCATTGCGAACGGTTAAAATACGAACCCCTGTCGACTTCTCCGCCGTGAATGCGTTTGTGGCACTCGTAGCACCCGCACCACGCGCCGTCAGTCTCCCCGTTGGTGCAGATGACAACCCTACACCAACATCGTCACCTGTCGCCGTTAAATAGGTGTGAGCGCCCGCGTCCGTCCACTTGCTTTGTTGTATTGCATCAAATGCCGCTTGCAAGTCGGTTTGATCGCTTAGCGTGCCTGTGATGGTTCCCCAAGCTCCGCCCCCGGCAGTTATTTCATTCCAATTTGCCCCGTCATACTCATACTCAATCAAAGTGCTTGCATCAATAGCACGCAAACTTCCAACCGTTCCAGGGTCAAATGTTGGGACGCCATCTGTGTAGGCAATCCCGGCGTTAAAAATTATGTTATTTGCTGGCATGGCTATGGAATTTCTATTGGTATGCTTCTATGTACGGCAACATGGCTGCCGGATGCCTTATAGTATTGTCCTGACACAAGCCCAGCCGTAACCGCGTCCTCATTGCTGTCATATGCCGTTAACGATGCGATCCATTTAGCATAGCTTATACAAGTACCTAAAACTTTAATGCTTGTTTGGGTGGAGACATTTTGCACCACCGTTTGCGACGAAATGGCTTGCACAACCGTTTCAGAAGATATGTTCTGGATCGTCGTAACCGCTGTCGTGCTTTGTACCACCGTTTGCGCGGCTTCATTTTTTATAACCGTGTCGCTCATGTTAATGAGAATGAACCTTCAAACAGGCACTTATCAAAGTCTGTTGCATTCACATAGTTGAAATCATACGAATATTTACACCCCTTCGCCCAATCTGAATAAGTCTCTTTTACTATCGAAACTACTACCTCATTATCCGTTACTGTGATGCCGTCACCAACCGTTAACGCCAGTTTTACCGTCGTCGCGTCCTGCTCATATATGTTCATTGTGAAATCACACCCTGTTAAATCGGTGGGTGTTTCAGTTTTATCCGTCGCCACGTCAATAAATGGCAAAGTCAAAAGAAAGTCCCCTTTTTTAGACTGCGCTATATTCCTAAGCAGTGGCGTGTCGCCTATTGTGTAGTTTGCGTTCATTCTAGTGCTTTTCTTTCGTTATACATTTCCTCGCTGATCCACATTAAAAAGTGCCTGCAATTGTAACGGCCCCGGTCAATCAGTGGCTTATATGTCGCTTTGTGTTTCCTATCAATCAGGTCAGGGTCGTTAGGCCAATTTTTAACTGCCTCTTGTTCACTGAATACCTTGCCGTTCTTTTTTATGCAAAAATCCCGGCTTGTTATGATTATTCCTCCTTGGTACATAAAGTGCCTTAAGCCTATCTCATTCTTAAAATGCAAATTGTCAACCTCTCTTACCTGTGCGAAGGCATCATAAGCAAAATTGTTCCAGTACCCAACCAACGCCCCGTCAACCCCCTTCCCTCCTTGTATCAATACTTTCAATCCATTTTGAAAGCCTTTCAAGTCCTGCTTTGTGGCGATGCTGGTCAAAACATATTGCTTAACCCTTTCCCGCACCGCGTCCGACCTTCCAAGTCTATACAAAAAGCCGTCTTTCAATAGCTCTCCATCCGTGCCGATACCCACAATGCTACGGATTAAATTCGAGTTTTCAGCTATTGCAGCTACCTTTTCCCTGTCAAAACCTAAAGCAAAATAATAGGCCGCGTTCTTGCCTGTTATCCCTATCAACTCATTTGCATAGTCTTTCAATATCAGGTTAATTTCATCTTGACCCATCTCGTTAAAAACCCGCTCGATCAGGTTAACCCTTGCCATATTTGAAATCGTGCCTAGTAGCGCCCCTTCCTTAATTCCTAGCCTTGGCAGTACGTCGGCAATGATCCGGCGAAGTAACGCACCTTCTGCGTTACGCAGCGCCTTATCTATTCGCTCCTTTACTGCGTCAAAATCGCGTTCAAATCCAAGTACCCAGGCAAGTATTTCATCCATTAAACCAGTATTGCAGGGTTAACGGTTTCTGTTTCGCTCATTATCATTTCTACTTTTGCATCTACCATTGCCTTTTGAACTGGATATGGTAGTTTATAAAAGTATTCCACCTCAAACTCCAATTGGTCAAAAATGTAGCCAAGGTTTGCGTAAAGTACCCGCTGTGCGCGTGGTATCAGGTCGCTTTGGCTCCAAAGTACTTTTTGTTCGTCTGTGAACCCGCTGAAAGGATTAAAACGCTCGCGCACCTGATATTCAATAAATCCATTCGGGTCGTCAACTGTTTGCACTCTCATTATATCCCATTCAATACTTTGCCGTGTTGCCGGGCTTGCGCCGCTATCGTTCGCCTGCTTCAAATCAGCAAGCAATTGATTAAGCGTTTTTAGTTTTAAGTCCTTATTTACGAATATTTCAGCCTCCAATCCTTCGGACTTGCCTGTTATATCGGCAAAAGCGTACACGGTAAACGCCCAAAATTCAGCGTAAAAACTGAAATACTTGTAAACAAAATCATTGGCGTTATCCTGGTCAAGGTTCTTGCCTGTTGCCGTGTCGGCTATCTCTTTGCGGCTGTAAATCTCGCTATTCAGTACCGCGCTTTTGCACTTAGCTTCCAATCTATCGACATAAGCCTCTTGCCATTGCAAGATTGAAACGTCTGGAGATATGTAGTGAACTACTTTCGATAAATCCAGCATATCCGCCGGGCTTTCAGGCATTGGTGTAATTACGATCTCTTCCAGGCCCGATGTGCTTGACTTTTTCTTTCCTGTGCCGTTGCACACGCCACACACGCCAGCCGAAGTATGCCCGCCCTCGCATTCCGGCGCACTGCAAACATCGCCAAACCTTATTTCCTTTGGAAAAGCCACGTTTGCCGCCGTGAACTGTAATTCAGAGACAACTTTTAATGTTTGGAGTAGGTACGGCTCGGCAGCCTCAATAGGCCAAACAAAAGTACAGCCGTTTGTAAGTTTGTCGCGTTTGTAGCCCGCCCTTTTAGCCTTTATATCACCAAGGTTGTGGTAAAATTCTTTGTATTCCCATTCCCTACCCGCAATTGTTACTGTCGCGCCTGGTATTAATTCCTTACTATCTGCACGTCCTGTTGTGTTGCCCGTTTGGATTAGTACAGAACTAAAATCCTTTTGATAGCAGGTAAGTTTTCTGAACGGGCTATTTTCGTCCTTTGGATTGTTGGCGTAGGTAAGCACTGTAAGGTATTGCAGATCGCCGCGCTCATAAAAGAAATCTAGCGCCGATTCGCTCGATGCCTCGAAAGGATACGGTGCGGCGTGTTCCACCACATTATCAAAATCCTTCCATTCCTGAACGATCCATGTATTTGGATCAATGGAATTAAGTTCAATTAAACGCGCCTCACAATATCCATCAACACCCATACCACCGGCGTAATCACCTAACATACCCTCAAATTCTGCCGTCTTGGCTTCGCTAATTTCGTCACTGCCATAGGTCAACTCCCGGCGATAAAAAGACCTGTAAGCCTTTTCCAATATCGTCATGATATTATCACAAATAGACGGTGTGATCTGTTCGGTTATATCAACCCTCACGGCGAAGGTTTCCGCGCTTTCCCGGCGGCTATACTTTTTCATGTACTTGGAAATATCCAACCCCGTTGAAAGCGCCGTGTACAATTTCGCCCTTTCTACAGTCCGCTCATAATACCTATGCACCCGCTTCCCGGCGGCTACTTGAATCAATCGGCTGTTTATTTCTTGTTGTATCATAACTAAAAAAGCCCAGCCCGTTAAAATCGAGCCGGGCTTTTGTGTTTTGAAGGCGAATATTAAAGTACAGGATGGGGAGTAGTCACTCCGCTATTAATACTTGCCTTTGTAGTAAAGGTAATATTTATTCTTTGGGGATCTGTGCGCCCTTCAGGTACTACCAGGTCAGCCCGTAAAGAGCCATTTATGCCGCTATCGCCACCAAAGATAAGATCGTCAGCCTGATACCACACTTTTTGCTGCGTGGTGCCTGCATCCCTTAGGGCGATGCCCATTGCAATGTTTTCGGTCGTCATGTCGTACACGGTGAAATTAACTACCTTGTTTCCTGGGAAAGAATAGGTTTGATCCAGTGGGATATCAATGTCGTTCACGTCGCCCGCGTCGGTGCTACCGATGCCCGAAAGCTCCCTGATTGAAGCTGCGGTAACAGAATCCACAATTGCGGCGGATTGATCTAGGCGGTCTGTCCATTCTGCCAAGTCTGTGACATCTGCCAGAACATCGACGGCGGTTGGTCTGGTAAAAAAGAACTTGTATATCTGCCCTTTTTTAATCGTCTGACAAGTATCGTCCCCTGATACCGTTGGGAGTAAGTATGTGCAAGCCATAATTCCTTTTTTGTGTTTTGTGTTTGTTGCACAAAAATAGACACGTTTCGCGCCAAAAGCTGCGTTTTGTAGGACGCGCGCGACAATTTAGGGTTAATAGTGTATTTTAATAGGCTTGCTGATATTGTCGATTGTCCAATACCTTGCAGCATCAATAGCGTGGTTCCACTTATCAATAGGCTCCCCGGTGGGCTGTTCGGTGTGCCTATCAAGTTGCCAAGCATAGTGGTCTAATTCAATTTTAAGGTTCCGGCTCCTAGCTGTTATAAACAGATCAAAACTTTTCATTAAACTAATCCCTGCCTTTACGCTGCCCGGCCCCTTAGCGGCTGCCCTGATATTGTGATACCCTTTTGTCCTTAACTCCTCGATTGCCTCAGGGTTTCTGTCTGCAATAATCTTCGCGCTCATTGGTACGCCTCGATTCGCCATCATTTCTGATTTTGTGGAGCTTGTAAGGTTGTTTTCATAAACAACTTCATCCAAATATAAGCCTTGGCCCTTTGTTCCGCAATTGATAAGTGCAAACGGATCAGGATAAAAGCCCCAATCAAGGCCGTAACCATTGCGCTTTAAATCGGGCGGAATATCTGTTATGATTGAATATTCTGGGAAAACAAGCCCTTGTTTTAAACTACCCCAATTGCCAAGCGCATACACTTCGTATTCGTCCGGCTTATGCTCTCTTAGTATCTCATATTGCAGATGTTCGCTTTCAGGAGAAAAATGGTTATCAAGGTATGTTGTTTTTAAGATGAAAGCCCCGTAAGAATCTGATTTGAAAAAGTATTCATGAATCCAAGATTGAATACTAATAGGGTTGAAGGTTAAGTGAATATGGTTTGATGCCTTTACGCTGCGAAGCCGCCTGTTCAATTCTGTGAAGTCGCTACTTGATACGCTGCCCCGCTTATCCATTGGCTCCTCAATCCAAACGTCTGTAATATCAGAAACCGACTTTAGCTTATCCACGTCATCAAGCCCAGCAGAAAGCATCATGTTCCCGTTTGACTTGCAAATTATATCCATTTCCGATTCCTTGATTTGGAAAAACGGCTCAAGCGCGTAACGCTTAATAATATCCTTAAATAGTAAGAACTGAGAATCCCTTATCTGTGTGCTGTGCTTCCGGCAGAATAGCACCCTGCAATATGCGTTTTTCAAGCACTTCAAAAGCAGTTCGGTAGCTTTCCAATCTGATTTGCCACTGCCAGAACCGCCATAAAGTATTTGTATGCGTTCGGGCCTGAATCTATTTGCAAGGTATATGTCGTTTGCAATTATTGGCAGGTCTCCCTGATTGCGGATAACCTGCAAATGTTCGGCGGTTAAATCTTTTGCCTCTGATGCTTGTAGGTATGTTATCGTCATCCACCTTTTAGAATCTTGACTAGGGCGGCTGTTGATTTTGCACTTAATTCCTTTTCGCCTGTTACATCAATTACGCCGCCAAGGTTTATGTCTTTGGTGATAGGGTCTGTATTCTCAAAAATCTGCTTAGACGCTTTTAGCATTACATTCGGGTCTTGCCCATCCTGCAAAGCGGCCTTTACCATCTTTAGGGCAATGGCCTCTTTTCTGGTTAGCTTCTCGATGCCGTCAATATCATTGACTTCTATCTCTTTTGATAGCAACCGTTCCAAAATAGCCTTTAATGATTGCGCCCCGGCATTTGCCCCGGTTACATTCCTTCGCTCATCATTCCCTTTTTTAAAATTAACCAGGTTTCCTGGAACGCCACCCTTTTTAGACATTTAATCGCAGCTTAATCGCAGCTATTAAAAGGTAATAGCTACACTTTCTCATAAAACTTATCGCTCTTAGTAACTGGCAAAGATTCCTCCGCCAATTCTGAAAGCGTGATACACACTCGCGCTTGCGCCGGGAAATTGTGCCGGCCTGCAAGGCGAAGGAAAACAACGGGTTCATCTGGGTTTGGCACTCCATGTTGTATTCCTTGAATCCGCGTAACCTCGTAAACCGCATTATACATTGATCCGGACACATTGCCGGATAGTTCGTGCTTGGTGCCGATTATGTAGGACTGGCGTATCCGGTAAGAGTGTCCTGTCTTTTGTGCTGGTGCTGGTTTACCTATTGGATTTGCTGATTTTTTCATATTTATTTAATGTTTTGTAACCGCCGGGCTTGCCCTGTTGAGTATCTCCCTTTGGGGCTTTCCCGGCGGCTTTTCGCTTGCAAATATACGGTAAAAAACGCAAAAGCCCGCACTGCTCATTTGCGGCGCTGGGCTTTTTGACATTTACCTAATACTTCCTTCTTAATATCTTCTGCAATTTTCATGCCTTATTTTCTTTAAAACCCCGGCCGTCTTCCTCACAAATCAGGCCGGGGCGGTCGTAACCATGAACTTCTTTAAAACCCGGCCGCGAAAATGGGCTAAACGCAGCCGGGGAACTAAACTATAAAAACGATGCTAACAAAAGTACAATTTTATAATCAATCCACAACCCAAGCCACACAAACAAAATGGCGATGTGGCCCGGAAATATGAATGTTTCTGTATGCCCATCACCCTTGTAAAAGTTCCACCTAAGTGGATATAAAAGGGCATGGATAGCCTGCTCTATATGCCACGCAAATGGTATTATCATAAATCCTATCGGTATCGCCACACCTGGAGCGGCGTCAGATACCGACCTTGCCCTTTTGCGGATGCCTCGCGTTGTTCCGGTGTAGCCTATCTTAACTATCCATATCCCAGGCACAAACAGCATAATGTAAACTATGCCGATGCCTAAAAAGTTGAATTTGGGTAGCTTAAATGGCTTTCTCATTTCGTTTCTATTTTTTTATACCAACTCAAATTCTCGGCTTCCTGGATTTTGGCTTGGAAGTACTCTTTAAAAAAGTATTTGACCCGATCTTTAATATCAAGGGTACCGGTTCTCCATGCCTCAGCATTGTTGCCAAACTGGTAAGAAGTTTGCAAAACAGGATGTCGATCGGATTCACCCCAAAAGCCTTCTTTAACCGTCATCCATTTGTGGACATTTGCCCAGAATACGAAAAATCGGCGTTCTTGTATTTGCAGTTCAAAGTGCCCCAAATATTTGATGTACCTAACTCGGCACCTTATGTTTTTTGAATGATAGATAAAGTTCTTCATTTTTTAATATTTTAAGCGGCTAACCCTGCTTCACCGCCAACACCGCCTAAACGGCGGGCTGCGTTGAATCTTTGGCTATTCCGAATCCGATTTAAAATATGTGCTAAGGTTTAGCCCAATGACTACACCAATGACAAATATCAAAAACCCAATAATGGGTAATCCAAAGTCTTCGATTAATTGAGAGTGTTCCATGTTTTTTTGTTTGAAAAATTACTCAGAATAACCCTGCTTGACCGTACACCGACCGCTAAACGCGGCGCGGCGTACAAGCCGCAGTTATCCATTATTCTGATTGTTTTGGTTATACTGGTTGTATTCATGCCTATGGTACTCCGTCTTTCCTCCAATCCGAACACCTGAAAATATACCGCTTAACAGCCAGGCACCGCCCGCGCAACCAATCAGGATACCAAGTGCCGTGTTAAGCGCCCCGGATACGAGCACCTGGAAAAACCCAATCGCCCCGGCTGTTGGGAATACTACCGCCGACACCTGTAACGCCAGATTAACCGCTGGCGCAACCTTGACTGTTTCCTGCGGCTCATCATCCGGGGTTACAATTGGCGGCGGCACATAAGGCGTAATCCTACGCGCCCGATCTAAGGATGCCATTATGCCGCGCTCTATATCCTCGCGGGTTTGTGGCAAGTAAGCTCCATCCGTCCACCCTGTCTCAAGTGGTTGGCCTTGGTATTTGGCGGCTGCCTGCCTAAATCCGTTTTGTATTTCGTCGCTCATAGTGGTATATTTCCCCAGGTATCCTGGTCTTTTTTATTTCCGTCTCTCTTCGAGAAGTATTCTGAAATTAGCCGATCTTGCGCGGCCCTCATTTCAGGACACATTTTCGCGGGTTTCTTTTTTTTAGGGCGGCGCGTCTTAGTGTTAGGCGCGGCTATTGTCCCCGCAGACTTTTTGCCGTTTACTTTCATTCGCCCCACCTTGCCCCGCGCCGCCTTTTTCCTTGTATTGTTCGCGTCCCTTGCTTTCGCGTCGTGGTATCCGCTCGCTATTGTAACGAGCATGGATATTGCCAAGAACGAAAGTAGAATTTCAAACACATTTTAGTTTTGATTGTATCGTACTTGCCCGGCGAACGCTTGCCCCGCCGCAGCCCTGATGTATCCCGATTTTTTAGCTATCCAATCCGCTTTCCTTTGTGCCATCTCTGCCGTTACCGCGTCGTACCACCTGGAATGATTCTGTTCCAAGGCTTGCACGTCTTTGAATATGTCCATGTTCGCCCGGTAAACCACACACCACACCGCATAGGTGCCGTCAGGGTTAAGCAAGTGCTTATTCCCGTGCGCTGCCAGCTTTTGGCAATACTCATTTGCCCGCGCTTCAGCGGTTTTGTCAAACGCGTGTTCGCTTTTGACAATTATAGGCTCCCTACGGTTTGCCCATTCAAAAGCTTCCGCATCATCACACTTGCGCTGCCATGTTCGAAAGATGAAAACGATTATTCCGCCTAAAATTACTGTCCAGAAAATTGCCATTTTTTATAGTTTAAAATGTGTTCACCCTCACTTTCCCCCTATTCACCCCATGAAAAACGGGTGCTTTCAGTGGTGGGGGAGGGGCTTATTGCGCGTTTGAATGATGGTATCAAGTCTTTGGCCGTTCCATCTCCGATGTTGCAAGCGGCGGCCATATCTTCCTTTTGGCAGGATGGGTGTAGCGCAAAATACGCTTTTGCGTCCTGGTATTTCGGGTTATCAGGGTTTAGGTTCTTTTTACGGATCTCTACCTTATCCCTGCTGGTTAAATATTTCGGTATTTCAACGCCGCTATAAGGGTTTGCGCCATCCAAGAACTCTACTATCCCGCCGTCGTCAATCCTTACCCGATCATTTACGTTTGATCGTCCCTTTATCCCTTCTAACTCACCATTCCAGCCCGCAATGTATTGCACCGTCCCTGCAAACCTTAGCGGGTCGGCCTTTGGCGGGTTAATCGCGTTTCGTATGGCGCTAAATAGGTTCATAATATATCAAACTCAATTGCCATCCAATACTCGCCGTCTGTGGTGTATCTTTCCTCTTTAAGGTCATATACAACCATGCCATCCTGCCAATGATTGGCAGCTTCAAAGTTATTGGTAAAAAATGGTGCGTAGTCTGGCACTGTAACTAAATATCTCATTTTCTAATCTGTTGGATCGCGGCGACCTGTGCCGCTGCAATCATTAAAGCTACAAAAACCGCCGTAATTGTGGCGCAATCCTGATGATCGCGCCCTGTGAAGTTTGAAACCATGTCCAAGAATTGCGACGGCTGGCCTGATACCCTTGTTAGATAGTAGGCCATTGAACCCATAAGCGCCTTAAACACGCTTACTGCATTACAAAATGCCTCAAACCCTATGGTGACTGCTACAACTATGACTGCAAACCAGCCACGAACGCCAGCCAATAAAAACAGTATTGCTGTCAGGCTGGCTACCCCGGTAATTAATGCGCCTGTTAACTCGCTGTTGCTTAGTGCGTGGCTTACTCTAAAGGTATTGGTAACACTTGCCGCTGTGGGTAAAATTAGGGCTGTTGAAAGCAATGCCAGCCGCCAATAATTTGTGGCGGTTGGTGTCGGCAAAGAGGAAACCGGGTTTGATATTGCCCCCGGCTCCCCTTCTTCTACCGCCAATGGTATTTTTTTTCTCTCTGGGTTTAACTCTCGATATAAGTCCCTCACCTGTTCCCTTATCGGATCCTTTTCATACTCTCTCCTGCACTCCCACGATATTTGAATATTTGATTCTGTTTTGATTCTTTCCAATTCGGCCAAATACAGAATTGATTTTTCTGCCTTTTCTGCCGTCCACCTTCCGCGGGCCACTGTCCTATTTCTTACAAACTCAATCGCATCGTCAATAAGCATTGAATCTGAAAAAGAAAGCCCGTTTGCCCTGATAGCATCTGCCGTCATGTCGATACTTCTGCAAATATCAGATACTGTTATTGTTGTGACCGGTTCGGTCGAAAACTCGCCTTCTCCCTCACAAAGTACTGGTATTTGATTATTGTAAAGCATCTCTTTGGGGGTCAAAAGCATTATTTTAGCCTCAAAAATTAGCAGGTTCTTTCCTTTATCCCCCATCATATCATGCTCCATACCGTCAATAAAGAAGTATATAAACGGTTCGCTGTCGCTAAGAAAATGAAGGTTCATTTCATTGCACAGGTGCTGCCCTGATCTTAGGGTAGATAAGTGTGCGCTAACCCTATGCTTTACATTCTTACTGCTGCCTATGTAAATCTTATTTGATTCCTTATTGAATATCCCATAAACGCCCGGGGTACTTGGAAGCTCGTTTGATGCCTCGCACAAAAGGCTATAATTCCCCGACGACATAGCCTCCAAATAAATCTCTTTATTCGTTTTGGTAATCAAATTGTCTATGTCGGTATCCATTCCCATTGTTTCGTAATTGAATAACAAATGTAAGCCGCGTATTTTATACCGCAAAATTTTAGGGCAATTAATTTCCCTAAAAATAAAAATTCCTATACATTTGCCCACATGGAAGATAAAATATTAACCCCGGCGGATGCTTGGAACCATTTTTTTGATCGGTTCAAAGATTCGGATAGGTGGAATGAATTAGACGAATGGGAGCGCCACGCTTTACGGGCTACCCATCGCTCCGTACTCGCTGGCACCTGCGGGTCCCGTAGAATACAAAAAGCCCTGGAGCGATATGCGCCAGGGAGATATAGGTTTGTGGACTTGTCGGGGTTTAAGTTGGTGGACTAACTACACTGAAAGCTGAAATTTTCATGTATCTTTGTTTCAGGATTGGCGGTTTGTCGGTCGGTACGAGGCTGCTCTTTACGGGTGGCCTTTTACTTTTATAATGTCAAATAAGTAATGGTGCCAATCAGGCAGCGCAAAATCATCTTCACGCGCCCGGTCTTCAATTTGGTAAAACTTCCCGGTCAGGTGTTGCCGTAGCTGCTCTTTCCGTTCCTGGTCTTGCTCCTGATCGTATAGCCCGTACATTGCCTCCATAATACGTTGGCCGTTGGGTAACATATAAACCCTGCCAGCCTCAAATAATAGGTGATAGGTGCGGGTCAATAGGGTGATATTTTCCGGGTTTGCCGCCAACCATTTGAAGCCCTCTTGCGGGTAGTTGTGCGAATGTTCGTAATTCCGCGACCCACAAGCCTCGCAACACATTGGCCTGGTCTGTGCAATTTCCGCGTAGGCTTTTGCGACTTCGCGCTTTTGCTTTGCGGCGGCGATGGATTGTCTTTTTATTGGCATGGCTTTGTATTTTTAGCTAACTGTGCGCACCCGGCCATTTAGCCTAAACGGCTAACGGCGGGGGCGCTTTAGTTATTCGGAAATGAACTCTAAAAATGAGTTTCGACTATCTTCTGCGTTGTGAGCCATCCAATTAATCCTCATGCCTTCCTTTTCAGCTTCAAAATGAACTGAAAAAAACGCATCAATCAACAACTGAGGGGCTAAGGGCGTAGAAAAAATCGCCTCAACTACACTTTCAGGTAGTTTTCTTCTTTCGAGGAATACTCTTAGGTGCATCTCTTCTATTTCTTTTTGTGTCATTTTTAATAAGTTTAGATTCGCATAACCCCGCTTTCCTGTAAATACTCCCTAAACGGTTAAAATCAGGAAAGCCCGAGTTATGCCTTAGTATAATAGTTAGCCCGCGCTCGTGCTGAAACCAATCCAAGATAGCATCAATAAACGCCCGAAAATCATCAAGGCTCAAATCTGCAAGGCTTGGCGTTTTTTCATAGTGCCATTGGTAGGTTACTCCTTTTTTTTCTGGATGATTAACCGTTTTCATCATAGGGCTGCCGTCTGTGTAATACTGTTTAACCTTTGGCAAAAACATCTCTTTTAGCTCTGCCTTTATTGTATCCCTCCCCATATAAACGCCATCCGTATCCATGTAATGATCCTGCACCTGTGTAATTATAGGCCCGTGAAAGGCTCCCAGCTGTGCCGCTGTTTTGCCCTTGTAAGGCTCCCGTATTACGACCTCACAAAATAAGCATTCCCCAACATTTTTAATGTCTTTTTTTAGCTGCTCGCTTGGTAAGGTAAGCTTCCCCTTCTGGATGCTTGCCGGGTAGGTTAGGGGCTTCATCCGTTATTCAGGTCTATTGTAATCGTGACATCTATCGCCGCCGCAATAGCGAACAGCGTTTCCGCGCTGGCAGGGAAAGCGCCGTCTAAAATGCGCTGTACCGTGCTTTCCTTCATCCCTATGTGTTCCCCTATGCTTGCTGCGTCGTGAAGCCGCTGGTGGGCTATTTCCGCCATCCTGCGCTGTAATTGCTTGCACTTGTTCCGATGGTCTGCTGCTTTGTTCATGGTTGCCTATTTTACGAACTGCGTTAAAAATTGTGTGCCGTGTTTAAGGGTGTAGCCCCTGTGAAAGTTT
>Ga0224510_10000429_pt1 | contig 32556 bp, 32 predicted proteins | sample SF_May12_sed_USG_FD_170161 | JGI IMG/M metagenome (GOLD analysis project Ga0224510, IMG submission 170161) | Sediment microbial communities from San Francisco Bay, California, United States - SF_May12_sed_USGS_4_1 | ecosystem: Environmental > Aquatic > Marine > Sediment | place: USA: California... | reverse complement strand
CGGATCGGCAAAGTGACCACGGATCTCTTGGAGCCGCTTCTCGGCCTGGTCATTGCTCTGCAGCCGTTTGGTCTTCTTAAGGGCGGTTTCAAATGCGTCAAATGTTAGTTCTTGATAGCCGAATGAGCGGATGCGCTTCACCGCCTTCATCATGGCCTGATTCCGAAATGTCGTCAAATGGTCGGAGTCGATCTCCTTCAAGCCCAGCTTACGAGCCCGCCGCTCGGCGGCTTTTCTGATCCCACTTCGGACAAAGTCAGGAGATGTCTGAAGCCGCTTCCAGGCGTCGTCCGTCCAACCAATTTTGGCCTGAGGGGCATCCCAAACCTCACGTAGTATCGATTCATCGATGCGCGTCAGCTGCTTCTCTCTGGCGAGGTCTTCGGTATCACGCTTCAGCATATCCGTCACGAAGTCTAGCGCGATGGGCGGGGAGTCTTTGAGTTTGTCCTGAAGTAACGACAAGGCACCCTCCGTCCACTCCATTGAAGGCTTGTCTTCTTCGCGAGGATCACCGAGTGCTTCAACCTTTTCAAATAACTCGATGTTGACTTCCAGATGCCCTCGCTCCTTGGCGATCTCCTCCGCAATCTGTTTGATCATGGCCTGCATGAATTCCGGCACGGTGGCCAATCGCTCTTTTGCCGCAGCCGTCCAGGGGAGCCGCCCTTGTTCCATCGCTTCGGCGGCAGCCGTCATGCCGGCTTCTCCGCCCATTCCGCCCATCATCTGCCCCTTGAAGCGCTCCAGAACTTCCTCGGTAATTTCTTCATACCCCAATTCACGCGCTTTTTTTTCAGCCAAGCGACGGACCATGCCGCGTAGAAAAATTGGCGCACGTTCCATGCGTTTCAATGCGCCGTCGGTCCACCGGATATCCGCCGCTGCAAACTGAGATGGGTCTGACATCGATCTGAATCCTTATGAGAGCGCTACGTCGTTATTGATTCAGTAACTCTTTGATCTCTTTGCCGGCTTTGAAAAACGGGACTCGCTTGGCCGGAACTGCGACGGTCTCCCCGGTCTTGGGATTCCGTCCCTCTTTCATTCGACGAGCGCGCAGGCGAAAGCTACCGAACCCTCGAATTTCCGTCTTATCTCCATTTTTCAACGAGTCTCGCACACAATCAAAAATCGTATTGACCACGACTTCTGCCTGCCGCTTGGTCAAGGTCGTGACTTGCTCCGAGACTTTTTCGATAATCTGCGCTTTCGTCATAGGCTCTTCCCTCCGCTTGATGATCACCGCATATGTGATGACACCGCTAAAAAGCCATCAAGTACTTCAGGCTGACACCTGGATGCATATCCAATTTGGGGAACATCATGCTCAGCTTGGAATCCAGCATTTCACGAAGGGAAAACCGGCGGCGTGGCTCGATGATCTTGGGTTCACCCTGGATACCTGCCACATCCGCAGCCAACTGAATGGCATCTTCCAGGTCTCCAAGCTCATCAACTAACTTTGCGTCTTTGGCCTGACGACCGGTGAAGATTCGTCCATCCGCAAGAGCTTGAGCCGCTCGCAGTTCCAGCGACCGGCCTTCTGCCACGGCTTCGATAAATTGTCTATGGACGTCGTCCATCACCCCTTGCAACAAGCCTCTCTCCTCGGCGCTCATCTTGCGAAGCGGAGATCCCACATCCTTAAACTTGCCGCTCTTGATGACGACCCCTTCCACACCGATCTTCTGGAGCAATCCCTCCACATTGGCTGTTTCCATGATGACGCCGATGCTCCCGGTTAAAGTCCCGGGATTCGCCACAATCCGATCCGTCGCGGCGGCAATATAATACCCTCCCGACGCCGCCACACTCCCCATCGAAGCAATTACCGCCTTATTGGACTTATTTCGGACTCGTTTGACCGCATCATGGATTTCCTGTGATGGCACCACCCCGCCCCCTGGCGTATCGATCCGAAGGACGATCGCCTTGATCGAAGGATTCTCGCTGAACCGTTTCAGCTCGCTGACCGTCGTTTGGGAATCCATGATGACGCCTTCCACACGGATCAAGGCAATCCGATCCTCACTCGACAGGTCGAGGTCGGGAAAGAAGACGTTCATCAGGACCATCGCACCCACCCCTGCCGCAAAGAGCCAAAAGACTTTGCGAAACAGATGGCGTTTGGGTGGGCGCACGTCTTGTGTCACATCATCCGCCATAGTACGAATCAGTCTGGTTCAGAGAACCCTTATTCTTGCTCGTCGGCTTGTGCTCGTTTTCGGCTCTGCTTCACAGCCCGCCCGAGACTGTGATCAATCGCGCCCTGCGTCGAGTGGTAGTCGTCGACCTGTTTGCGCTCCCAATCAAGCTGATGATCGCGAAGGCTGAGTGCGATTTTGCGTTCTTCCCGATCGACTTTGATTATCTTCGCCGTCACGTCCTCCTGCAACTTAAACTTTTCTTCCAGCTTCTGGGAAGAATCGAGGCCGGATTCGCTGACATGGATCAATCCTTCCACGCCGCCGTCGAGCTCAACGAAGATTCCAAAATCGGCGACTTTCGATACCTTCCCGGTCACAGAATCACCGACATGATATCGCGCGGGGATCGCCTCATCCCAGGGATCACGCGTCAACTGCTTAAAGCCGAGGGAGAGCCGTTCCTTCTCCTTGTCGATACGTAAGACGATCGCCTCAACTTTCTGCCCTTTCTTGAAGAGTTCGGAAGGATGCTTGATATGCTTCGTCCAGGACATATCGGAAATATGGATCAGCCCATCAATCCCTTCTTCCAGCCCAACAAAGACGCCAAAATCCGTCAGACTCTTGACTTTTCCTTCGATGCGGGTACCGATCGGATACTTCCCTTCGATCATGTCCCAAGGGTTCGGAGCAGTCTGTTTCATCCCCAAGGAAATCTTCCGGCTCGCCGGATCGACATTGAGCACCGCAGCCTCGACTTGGTCTCCAACCGCCACCACACGCGACGGATGCCGGACTTCGTGCGTCCACGACATCTCGGAGACATGCACCAATCCTTCCACGCCTGGCTCGAGTTCGACAAACGCCCCGTAGTCGGTCAAACTCACGACCCGACCACGGACTCTGGTCCCGATGGGATATTTGCCGGCAACGTTGGTCCAGGGATCAGCGCTTTTTTGCTTGAGTCCAAGAGAAATACGTCCGGTCTCGCGATCATACTTCAACACCGTCACTTCCACCTTGTCACCGACCGTAAAGAGTTCTGACGGGTGGCCAACTCGCCCCCACGACATATCCGTAATGTGGAGCAATCCGTCGATCCCACCGAGGTCAATAAATGATCCGTAGTCGGTGATGTTCTTCACGGTACCCTGGATCAACTGGCCTTCCTTCAGATTGGCCAGCGTCGTCTGCCGTTTCTTGTCGCGAGTTTCTTCCAGCAACACCCGGCGCGACACCACCACGTTCCCGCGTCGGTGGTTGATCTTGATGATTTTGAGAGGGAAAGTCTTGCCGACCAGCCCGTCTAAATCACGCACTGGATGCAGATCGATCTGCGATCCTGGCAGAAACGCCTTGACCCCAATGTCCACCATCATGCCGCCCTTGATGCGGGACACGATCTTACCCTCGATACTCTTCTCGTCCTTGTACATCTTCTCGAGCTCTTCCCAAATTTTCATCTTGTCGGCTTTTTCTTTGGAAAGCACGAGATTGCCGTCGGCATCTTCACATTCTTCGATATAGACTTGGAGCCGATCACCGATCTTGAGGTTTGCCAAGTCGTCCGTGGAAAATTGATCGTTCGGGATCATGCCTTCCGACTTGTACCCGATATCAACGATGACCTTGTCCTTGGTCAATGCCACCACTCGCCCTTCGGTAATGGTGCCTTCTTCCAGGTTGCGGAAGGTCTCTTCGTACAACGCCGCCAAGGCATCGCGGTCTAACTGCGCATCGCTACTGTTGGATACCGTACCCATATAAACATCCTACTCTTCCGACTCTCGTCGGGTGCTGATGGTGAAGTCGCCGGGCTCACTCAGCGTTGTGAGCGTCGGCGGTCGACCTGCTCGGTGTGTCATTCGCCACATCGTCTTTCCTTGTTGGAACGGACACTTGACCCAAGGCGGCGATATGCTCGATCACCGTACGGCTGACGTGTTGATAGAACTGTTTTGTTTCCGCTCGTTCTTTCTGTTTTCCCGCATCAAAGGTGATAGGGGCTCCAATCCGTACGGTCACCGGACTCCAGCGAGGCCAGGAGGCGCCGGGAGGCAGTACGTCAAAGGTCCCCTTCAAATAGGCCGGAACCACCGGACATCCCGTCTGAGACACGATCACTCCGATGCCGGCCTTGGGCTGTCGAAGGTGCCCATCCTGAGTGCGTCCTCCCTCAGGGAAAATGACCACTACATGACCGGCCTGAATCAGACTAACCGCCTTCCCGAAGGCCTCCCGATCCAGCCGGCCCAGCTTCACTGGAATCCACCCCAGCGATTGGAACAAGCTGTTCAAACCAGGGACGGGAAACAAGTCGTGACGCCCCAGATACCAAGCTCTTCGATTCATCCCGCAGCCGAGGAGCGGGATGTCGAGATAGCTGGCATGATTGGCGGCAACCAGCACCCCACCGGTGTGAGGAACTTGACCTTCAACACGGTAGCGAAAACAGAGCCAGGCGACGCCTCGCGCCAAGACCCACAACAATCCGTAGACGATCCCGCTCACAACCCCGTCGACACAGCCGCGATCATCTGCTCCACGACCTGATCGGGACTCAGCGTGGAGGTGTCGATGAATCGTGCGTCCATTGCAGGAACCAACGGGTCGATGGAACGGGTCCGATCTCGTTTATCTCGAGTCGACAGATCTTGGGACGTGGTTTCAATCGATCCTCCCCGTCCTGCAGCGACTAACTCACGGTGTCGCCGTGCCACTCGAACATCGGCATCGGCGTCCAGGAAAAATTTGAACGAGGCTTCGGGAAAGACTTTGGTTCCGATATCACGTCCTTCTGCTACCACAGATCCCCGCTGGCCAATCTGTCGTTGGACCGGCAATAACCATTCACGAACGGCCGGAATAGCGGATACGATGGATGCAGCCGCAGTCACGTCGGGTGTACGCAGTTGGTCGGTCACGTCCAAGCCATCGACCAGCACCTGCATCGCGCCCTGGTGAAACCGCATGTGGATGGAAGTGCCTGGTAAGAGGGTGGCCACCTGCGTATGGTCGGTCGGACGAATCCTCGACTGCAAGGTTTTCCATGCGATAGCCCGATAGAGGGCCCCAGTGTCGAGATAGAGATATCCGAGTCGAGTCGCCAGTAATTTGGCCACCGTACTCTTCCCCACCCCGGCCGGTCCATCAATCGCAATAATCACTCATCCCCCTTCGCATCCAACCCTTACGACGAATGGGTCAACAGCTCCGCAAGCACCGCGTCAAAATTCGGGAATGACGTCTCGACGCAACCGGTATCCGCAATCGTCATCCCCTGCTTGGCCGTCAATCCACCAATGGCTAACGACATCGCCACCCGATGGTCTCCATGGCTTTGAGCCTGGCTGGAAGCCTGCAATTGTCCGTTTTCTCCCCCTCGACCTAACCCGCCAATCACCATGCCATCCGGTCGCTCTTCGATCAAAGCGCCCATGGCCCTCAGCTCACGACTCATGGTTGCAATCCGATCGCTCTCTTTGACCCGCAGTTCTTCCGCGCCTGAAATGACGGTGTCCCCTTCCGCAACCGCAGCCGCCACACACAGGACCGGAAATTCATCGATCGTCTTGGGAATGAGGTCATGGCCGATCGTCACCCCCTTCAGGGCGGCAGACTGCACCCGCAAATCCCCGACTGGCTCCCCTGCCGCCTCGCGTAAGCCTAAGACCTGAATATCAGCCCCCATCTTTCTCATCACATCGATGAGGCCTGTTCTGGTCTGGTTCATCCCGACATTTCGAATGGTCACGTCGGATCCCGGCACAATCGTGGCGCCGACAAGAAAGAAGGCCGCAGCCGAGAAATCACCGGGAACCGTCACGTCCACGCCTCGCCATCCAACTGACGGTCTCCCGTCCAAAACCAGCGTTCCCTCTTCCTGCCTGAGAGGAATACCAAAAAACTGAAACATCCGTTCCGTATGGTCTCGTGACAACCGTGGTTCCTTATAGCGAGTCTGCCCTTGAGCGAAGAGACCAGCGAGAAGAATCGACGACTTAATCTGAGCACTCGCCACGCTGGATCGGTAGTCGATGCCATGAAGCCCCACGCCGGTAATCGCCAAGGGAGCCAATTCTCCTCCCTTTCGTCCAGCAACGACCGCGCCCATCTCGCGTAACGGTTTGACAACCCTCCCCATAGGACGACGTCTGATTGATTCATCTCCCGTGAGGACGGAGAAGAAATCCTGACCAGCCAGTAGACCAGTGAGCAGTCGAATCCCGGTTCCTGAATTTCCGCAGTCGATCGGTCCACTTGGCTCGCTTAACCCCCAAAACCCCTTCCCGCAGACGGTCAATTCGGTCGGCGTCTCTGTGATGGGAATACCGAGTGCCTGAAACGCCTTCATCGTGTTCAGACAATCTTCACCTCGACAGTAGCCGGCAATAGTGCTCGTCCCCTCTGCCAATGCCGTGAGAATGATTGCCCGATGGGTGAGAGACTTGTCGCCGGGAACGGTCGTAGTTCCCCTGAGTGGACAGCCGGGACTGATGGTTAAGGAAGTCATGAGTGACGCACCGTCGAGCTCGCAAGTCTTCCGCGTTCGCCCTTTGCCCGTTCCAGCGCTTTTTCGATACCGGCCCCATCGCCGGCCGCAATCAAATGCTTGAGCTCTTCCAAGGCTCTCGTGTATCGGTCGATATATAGAACCACATTGTCCCGATTCCACAGAAAAATATCACGCCACATCTCAGGAGAACTCGCGGCAATCCTGGTCGTATCCCGTAACCCTCCCCCCGAGTGAGCGGCAAGATCCAACGCCGGCAACGCCTGATCGCGCAGTTCAGACAAGGCATTCATGAGCGCAAAGGCGGCCACATGGGGCAAGTGACTGACGGCGCCAAGAATTTGATCGTGGAGATGAGGGTCCATGGTCAACATAATTGAACCGGTCTCTTCCCACAACTGCTTTACCCGTTCGAGAGCCGTGGCATCGGTCCGTTTCGTGGGCGTCAAAATACAGCGCGCCCCTTTGAACAGCTGATCAGACCCGGCTGCGACTCCTGTCTTCTCTTTGCCTGCAATGGGATGCGCTCCGACGAAATGTACCCCTGCAGGCATAGCTGCCTCCGACCGTTCGACCAGCGTCCCTTTGACACTCCCAACGTCACTGACGATCGATCCGGGAGCGAGGCAATGTGCCCATTCCTGCAGATGACGCTCATAGGTATCCACAGGCGTCGCCAGCACGACCAGATCTGCGCCACGCACACCTTCCTGGGGGTCATCCACATATCGATCGATCGCACCCAACGCAACGGCGGTCTTGAGATTTTCCACTCGTCGACCAATGCCGACCACGTGGTCAGCCAAGGCCTTGCGCCGAAGAATCATGCCGAGCGATCCGCCGATCAGCCCAACCCCGATAATTGCGACTTGCTTAAAATGGACCGGCATCGAGATACTACAACTCTCTTCCCACAGCCTTCGCGATATTTCTAAGATCCCCCATCAGCGTCTTGAATTTTGACGGCTTGATCGATTCTTCACCGTCGCAGAGCGCACATTCGGGGTTGGAGTGAACCTCAATAAGCAACCCATCTGCTCCGGCCGCGACCGCTGCTTTGGACATCGGCGCCACGAGATCCCACTTGCCGGTGGCATGGCTGGGATCCACAATCACCGGGAGATGAGACAGCTCTTTTAATGTTGGAATAGCCGCCAAGTCCAAGGTATTGCGGTACTGCGTCTCGAACGTGCGAATCCCTCGCTCGCACAACATCACATTCTGATTCCCACGTGACATGATGTACTCGGCCGACAGCAGAAATTCTTTGATCGTGGCCGATAACCCCCGCTTGAGGAGCACGGGCTTGTCGTAGGCTCCGACTTCCTTCAGGAGTTCGAAGTTCTGCATGTTCCGAGCACCGATCTGGATAATATCCGCCTTTTCCAAGAACAGCTCGATATCTCGGGTATCCAAGATTTCACTGACGACGGGCAAACCCGTTTGCTTTCTTGCCTCGACGAGGTAGTCCAGCCCTTCCCGCCCCAGCCCTTGAAAAGAATAGGGCGACGTTCGCGGCTTATAAGCCCCACCACGCAAAATCGAGGCTCCTGAAGCTTTGACTTCATGGGCAATCCCGACCGTCAGCTCAAGCCGCTCCACTGCGCAGGGGCCGGCCATGATCGCGAGTTTCTTGGCGCCGATCTTGACACCGCCGACATCAATGATCGTCGGCTCTTTCTTAAACTCACGACTGACCAGTTTCCAAGGCGCCAGGATAGGCAGAACGCTTTCAACGCCAGGGAGTGCGGTCAACGGCTGATTGTGCAGGATACGATCGTCGCCGATCACCCCGATGATGGTGCGCTCTTGGCCCGTGGAGATCTGTGATTTGAGGCCGAGATCACGCAGTCGGTCGATAATGTGGTCGACCTCGCTTTCCGATGCTTCCGGTTTCAATACGATGATCATAATTCCCTCATGCGATTCTTATCTGCCGCTACCAAGGACTTTCCCGAGCGCCTGAAGGAAAGCGGTATTTTCGTCGGGTTGGCCGATGGTAACGCGCAGCATGGTACCCTCGATATGCCTTGCTATAATGCCTTCTCGCAAGAGTGCGTCAAACACCCCGCGTCCATCACGTTTGGCGTCAAAGTAGAGAAAATTGGTTTCAGTCGGGATCGGTGTGAGTCCGAGCGCCCGTAGTCCTTGCCCCACCTGTTCGATCCCGGCGGCATTGACCGCCCGGCTCTTTGCCACGTGCTCGTCATCGCCCAAGGCAGCCAGCGCGGCTTTCTGAGCAAGGCTATTGGCATTGAACGGAGGCCGAACTCTATTCAAGAAATCGATGATCTCCGGCGTGCTGACGCCATACCCAATTCGCAATCCCGCCAACCCATAGATCTTCGAGAACGTCCTCAGGACAATGGCGTTCCGCCCCTGTTTTACATAGGCCACGGCATCTGGGAATTGAGGGTCGCGGACATACTCAAAGTACGCTTCATCAAATACCACAATCACGTCGTCCGGTACTCGTGCCATGAACCGGTCAACCGCGTCCGCCGGCACCATTGTCCCGGTGGGATTGTTGGGATTACAGAGAAACAGCAATCGCGTTCGGGGAGTGATCGCCCGTGCCATCGACTCAAGGTCGTGAGTCCAGTTGACGAGAGGGACGATCACCGGCCTTCCGTGGACAGCCGTGACTTCCATCTTGTAGATCACGAAGGTGTGATCCGCCATCACGGCTTCATCGCCGGGAGCCAAAAATGTTCTGGCTAATAGGCCGATGATCTCGTCGGATCCGTTTCCAAGGATGATATGTTCTGGAGTGACTTTCCATCGATCTGCAAGCGCCCGCCGAAGTTGATAGGCGCCCCCATCCGGATAGCGATGGAGCGTATCCTGAGCTCCGCTTAAGGCCGCCAGAGCTTTCGGTGAAGGGCCGAGCGGATTCTCGTTCGAGGCCAGCTTAATCACGCGAGTGAGCCCGAGCTCACGCTGGAGCTCATCAATCGGCTTCCCGGGTACGTATGGGCTGAGCGATCGGATATCAGGATGGACCTGGAGTGGCATAATTAGTTATGAACCGGGTAGGAGCCCAAAATCTTCATAAAAAGACAGCGAGACTTCACTTCTTCCACGGCCTTGCTGACCCGATCATCATTGATGTGCCCTTCAACATCCACAAAGAAAATATACTCCCACGCTTTGCGCTGAGAGGGACGTGATTCGATCTTGGTCATGCTAATGCCATAGGAGGCGAAGGGACGAAGCAGGTCATACAGGGCTCCGACTTTGTCCTTCACCGACAGCATCAAAGACGTCTTATCTTTCCCCGTCTGTTCCGACGGCTTTTGAGACAGTACGAGGAAACGGGTGAAATTATTCAGATTGTCTTCGATCCTGGCCTTAATCACCTTCAGGCCATAGAGCTGACCAGCTAACTCGGACGCGATCGCTGCCGACGCCGAGTCATCACTACACATCTCGGCCGCCCGGGCCGTGCTCGCCACTTCCACCGTGGGAACATGGGGCAGATTGGTCTCAAGCCAGTTTCGACACTGCGCCAGGGCATGCGGATGTGATTGAATTTTCTTCACATCTTCCATGAGGCCTGACTTTGACAGCAGATGATGGGAGACCTCTTGGAGAACCTCGCCATAGATCCGCAGGTTGGAATCGATGAACATGTCGAGCGTATGATTCACCACACCTTCCGTCGTGTTTTCGATCGGCACCACCCCAAAATTAGCCCGACCTCGTTCCACTTCACTGAAAACCTCTTTAATGCTCTGGACCGGCACATACTGGACGGATGAACCGAACTTCTGCATGCAGGCCATATGGGTAAAGGTCGCCCTCGGTCCTAGATAGGCGACCTTCTGTGGAGCTTCGAGCGACAGTGACGCTGACATGATTTCCCGATAGACCGATCGAATAGCCTCGCTGGGGAACGGACCGGTATTGAGCTTAGTAAGCCGCTGGATAATCTCAGCCTCTCGGCCGGCGGTGTGGAGGTTGGCCTCGGCATCCTTCTCTTTTTTCAACCGTCCGATTTCAATGACGCTCTTTGAGCGTTCATTGAGAAGCCGAATGATCTCGTCATCGATCCTATCGATTTCCTTGCGATATTCTGACATGTCCTTGGGCATACGGTGTCTCGCTTCACACACCCGTTCACAGGAGGGCTTCCTCATCCCGGTAAAGGGACGGGGATCATAGAGACAAGTGGGGAATTCTACAGGATCGATGGAAACTATTGCAAGAACAGCCCGTCTCTGCAGGAAGCACTCACCCAAGACCAAACGTGATCGGCTTACACCAGGAAGTGCGACGGTCGCTTAAAATGGTCGTACGCCAACTTCGTCACCTGACGGCCACGTCCAGTACGGTCTAAGAAGCCAGCCTGGATGAGATAGGGCTCGTACACATCCTCGATCGTGCCCTTATCCTCTTGGACGGCGGCGGCTAAGGACTCAACCCCAACCGGTCCACCGTTGAATTTCTCGATTATGGTAAGGAGCACTTTGCGGTCCATATCGTCAAACCCGGCCTCGTCAATCCCGAGCCAGGCCAGCCCTTCCTGAGCAACCTGTCGGGTGATATGCCCGTCGGCCTTGATCTGGGCGTAGTCTCTGATCCGCTTGATGAGCCGATTGACAATCCGTGGCGTGCCTCTCGCCCGACGTGAAATTTCCGCCGCACCACCACGATCGATCCCGACGCCCAGAACACCCGCCGATCTCACCACAATGGCCTCCAACTCGGATGGTTTGTAGAACTCCAGCCGGTAGACCAATCCAAAGCGATCGCGGAGTGGGGAGGTGAGAGATCCAGCTCGTGTCGTGGCTCCCACCAACGTAAACGGCGGAAGATCGAGCTTCACAGTCCTGGCAGACGGCCCCTGTCCGACGACCAGATCCAGCTGGAAGTCCTCCATTGCCGGATAGAGCGCCTCCTCCACGGAGGCCGGGAGTCGATGAATTTCATCGATGAACAACACATCATGTTCTTGCAGATTGGTGAGCACGGCGGCTAGGTCGCCGGCATGGGCAAGGACCAATCCCGAGGTGGACCGCAGCGCCGCGCCCATCTCCCGCGCGATGATGTGCGCAATAGTTGTCTTGCCAAGACCCGGAGGACCGTAAAAGATGGCGTGGTCCAGCGATTCTCCTCGCTGCCGAGCCGCCTCGATACAAACCCGAAGCGACTCCTTCATCTTTTCTTGACCGACATACTCCTCGAGCGTCTGAGGTCTCAGGACATGTTCCAGGCCCCGCTCCTCGTCCGTTGCGCGGTTGGTGACAAGGCGTTCAGTCATAGCCACACATCAACCCTTACTTGCGAGCAGGCACCTGTTGGTACTGAGGAGGTGGGGGAAGAGCTCCCTGACCAGGTTGAGCCGTACTGCCACAATCAGGTGGGCATGTTTTGTATCCCTGAGAAGCGTCTGGGAACGTCATCTCCATTTTTCGCAGCTGGCACTGAGTCAGCCGACCCCCATCACTGCTCCCACAACGTGCGGGAACCGAGGAACTCCCGATCTCTGCATACCCATCAGGGCATGTCCCACATACCCCCAGCATGTTCGCCCCCAGTGGCACGCATTGCACAAGCGTCCCATCATTATCTTTGCAAATTTCTTGGGATTGCGTCACTCCAGTCGTCGCATAGCCGTCCGGGCACTTCCCGCAGGTCATTCGGATGCTTTTGGGCTCCGAGGATTCCTCCGCAAGGCTCACGGACGGAGAGAGAGGAACAAACGACGTCCCCACCATCGCACAATACATAATGAGCCTGGCAGCATTCCCCGCATGAACTGGTACCATTTACTTACCCCCTTGCTAGTTCCTTGAGACCTTCTCGAATGAGCTCCTTCAGTGCCAGAGGGCCTGGCGCGGCGGTTGTCACCCGCTTTAGGGCTTCTTTGGCATCTTGAGCCCGGTAGCCCAAGTTTACCAGAGCGGACAACGCATCCTCGAAGAGATCATCGATTTCCGCAGGCGCTGCGGCGGCGGAACGGGGGTGGATACCCTGGATCTTACCGACCTTATCCTTGAGTTCAAGCGCGAGACGTCCGGCCGACTTCTTGCCGATTCCGGGAACAGTTTCCAGCTTCTCAGTATCCGCGGTCTGGATCGCCTGAACCAAATCTGTGACCGATAAACTCGACAGCACGCTGAGCGCCAGCTTGGGGCCGATTCCGGAGACGCTGATCAATAGTAAAAATGCGTCCTTCTCGCCCTGCGAAAGAAAGCCGAACAGCTGGATCGCATCTTCGCGAAGATGTGTATGGATATGCAGGGCCGTACTGTCGTCGAGGTTCGGGAGCGAATAGTAGGTGCTGAGGGGAATATGAACTTCGTACCCGACCCCCTGCACGTCAAGGATCAGATGCGCAGGTGATTTGACCGCTAACCGCCCCGTGAGAAAGGCGATCATCTCGTCTGGTTATCCAAAGACAAGTGCCAGGTGAAGGTCTGACGAGAATCAGCCCGCCGCAGCCGTGGCCACTTTCTCCATGACCTCATCCGGAATATCGAAGTTGGCATGAACCTTTTGCACATCGTCGTGCTCATCCAGAATTTCCATCAACTTCAGCATTTGTTCGGCCGACTTCTCTTCGAGCCTGATGGTATTCTGAGGGACGTACGTGATTTCCGCCAGTGTCGTCTCTATCTTCGCATCAGCCAATGCTTTTTTGATGGCTTCAAATTCTTGTGGGCCGGTGATGATCTCGATCGCTTTCTCACCGGTCTTGACGTCTTCGGCGCCGGCCTCTAAGGCCAAAGACAGCAGCGTATCCTCATCGACTTTTCCCGGTTCGATCGTCAGGAGTCCTTTTTTGTGAAATTGCCAGGCCACGGCGCCCGCCTCAGCCATGTTGCCGTGATTCTTAGTCAAGAGGCTCCGAATCTCCGCGACGGTCCGATTCCGATTGTCGCTGGTGATGTCCAAGAGCAGCGCGGTTCCCCCCGGTCCATAGCCTTCTAACGCAAATTCTTCGTAGGTCACGCCGGGCAGCTCCCCTGTGCCACGCTGGATCGCTTTTTTCAGGGTATCACCGGGCATGTTGGCTTCCTTCGCCTTGGCAATTGCCAAGCGAAGCCGAGGGTTCCCATCCGGATCTCCACCCGAACGGGCGGCGATCGTCACTTCACGAATAATTCTGGTAAAGATCTTTCCGCGCTTAGCGTCCTGAGCCCCTTTGTGGCGCTTAATCGTCGCCCAATGACTATGTCCACCCATGTGTGTCCTCCTCTATCCAGCCATACGCTCCAGGCCGGTTAGAGATCTGTGATAAAGCACGAATGACTTGTGAACGGTTAGAGGTAGCACAGGCCTCAGAAAGGTGTCAAATCACACCGGTCGCTATGAGCAGAAAGGATTGGTCATTGTTCGGAACTCACGCGCAGCAGAAGAGAGGACCACCGCATGGGCTATTCAAAATACACCAGGAGCTGAAGGCCTATGAGGATGACGCATCCCGCCCAGGCCAGTTCCCATCGCTTTGTCATGTGAGACGAGATGCCGGATGCCCATGCGACCATGGCACTCGAAATGGCCGCTCCAATACCTATACTGCCCAGAAGCGCGTGGTGCAGCTCGATGGCATGACTCGATGGATGATTCCCATGCGAGTGGATAAAAAGCAGCACGGCGCCGACCAGGCCGAGAAACACTAATGGCGCAGCCCAGGCCGGGTGCCGCCCCAGCCCAATACGGCGAATCGTTTCACTCACGGCAGCAGTCGCACCAAACACGCCGTAGAATTTGTGTTGGATGATTTCTGGATCTTGTCCGGAGAAGGTCTGTGCAAATGTGAGCGCACCAATCGGCCAGGCCTCATGGTCGCTCCAAATCAGTAAATAGGCTCCGATGACTCCAAGCGCGCTCGGCAGCACCAGACGAGTCCAGACAGGCACCTGATACCGCAGCGCATGCCCTAACTCCGCCAGGCCAAACAACAAGACGAACAATCCGGCAAACCGATGGTTGAACTCGGAATAGGCCATGCCTCGAGCTGACCCTTCCCACTTACCCTCATCCTGTTCATGAATCGACCCATGATCCTGGCTGGCTGGAACAGGGACCGCATGGTGGTCCGAAGATGGTTGGGAAGAAACAGCGACGCTCAAGAAGGAGATCAGAACCGTCAGGAGTAGTACAGACAGCAGAGGAGCCGACCACTTCATGCCATCGAACCGTTAACCGAATCACTGCACATAGGGGAAAGGCCCATCCAGATGGCCGGATGGGCCTTTCATTTCACGAGAGAACCATACCGTTCTTACATGAATTTCATGAACTTATCCTTGGCCTCATCCATCACCTGCGCTGTGATGGTCGCCAACCCACGTTCCTTGGCCATCCTCTCTACTTCTTTGCGGGCCATGGGACGGATAAAGTCGGGAATGTTCTCCAACCGCTGCTCGGCTTCACGTGACCACGTCATGCCTTCAGGGGAATAATTCTTGGAGTCGTCCATGACTTGCAACGAGATGGTCGTAAACCCTTGCTTGCGCGCGTACGCCTCCACACTGCCCTGCACCATCGGCTTGACAAATGCCGGAAGCCGCTCGAGCTTTTCCTTGGCATCAGCAGTCCAGGTAAATTCTGATGGTCCTGGTTTGCCGGAGCTGGTCAGCCCCATTTCCGCGACCATCGCAGAGAATGGACAACCACTCGCTTTCTCAGGAGCCTTCGCTGGCGAAGCCGCCGTGGCTGCCACAGCTGGCGCAGTAGGACTCGGCTTCGCGGCGGGAGCACCTTGGCCATTTCCCCCAATGGCGCGCAACCCTTCCATGGACGTTTCTGGCGCGGACTTCGGGCTCAGCTTCAGCCCCAAGGAATTCATCATGTTGGTTTCGCCAGCATTGGTCACCATCGAGAACTTCGCGCTACAAGAAGGGCAGGCGAAAAAGACGCCGAGCGAACCTTCCTCCGGTTTCTCCACCTTCTCCAGACTCATATAGGTTTCACAGTTCAGACAGACGAATTTCATACACACTCCTCACCACCCGAGCGAGGTGGTTGTAACAGCGTTTCGAAGCCTATAGCACAGAGAAACGTACGCTATCACAAGGGTTTTGGGGGAGTCAAACTTCACGCCTAATGGGGAGGAACAGCTCCAGATCCCGCTTCAGCCGCCTGAACCGCTGGCCATCGCCTACCAAAACGAGAATGTGGCTTGTTTGTGGAAGAACCATTCTAACGCCGGCCCGCCCCCGGAGATTCGCATCAGATCATCAGGCGACTGTTTATCCTGGGATCACTGCTCCAACTGCTCAACGGCACCGGTACGGTGAAGATCTACCGCATGCTCACTCACCTTGTCGAGCGATGCCTCCCCATTTGTTTCCGTGCGAGTCTTGATCTGCCCATCGATGGCGTTCCTATTAGCCTGCAACGACAGGGTCCGGAGATCAGCCATCGGATCAGGACGGTCGAGGTTCTCACTTGGGGGCGGGCCGTCGCCGAGCCACTGTCTATACTTCTTGTAGTACTCGACCTGCGCGCTGTACACCCAGTTTTCTCGTTGAATGCGCCCTGAAAAGTTGGGCAGGAGGAACTCAAACTTGTCGATGTCCGTCTGGCTCCAGGTCGCCACCTGGCTGAACCAGAAGACGCCCCGTTTGTGCAGAAATCGTTCTAACCCAGGGCCGACTCCACGGATTTGTTTGAGGTCATCGGGTGACTCTCCGGCCGCTTGTCCCTCATCCGACGGCTCACCGATACCGGCATAGCCCAGGTCCTCGGCTGGTTCGCTGATCGTTTGAATCGGTACGTCCCCATCCTGCGCGATCATCTTTTCAGCAGGAGTCTCGATCCGGTTCCCGACGACTTGCTCATCGGTCTGCACAGACTCAGCCATCTGCACAGAACGCTCGAGTTTCTCACTCGGGGGCTCACCGTCGCCGAGCCACTGCCTGTATTTCTTGTAGTGCTCGACCTGCGCGCTGTGGACCCAGTTTTCTCGTTGGATACGCCCGCCAAAGTTGGGGAGCAGGAACTCAAATTTGTCGATGTCCGCCGCGCTCCAGGTCGCCACCTGCCTAAACCAGACCACACCCCGCTTGCGCAGAAACCGCTCTAACGCTGGCCCGACCCCGCGTATCTGCTTCAGATCATCTGGCGACTCTGCAACCGCTTGCCCCTCATCCAACCGCTCAACCCCACGGGCATGATCCAGGTCCCCAGCTGGTTCGCTGATGGTTTCAATGGACACATCCCCGTTCTGCACAGCCATCCTGTCAGCAGGACTCTCGCTCCGCCTTTCAATGACCTCCTCACCCACCTGTGCAGATAGGGCTGGGATCTCTGTACTCTGCACATGAAAATCGGGGCTCTCATTTGTGGGCTCACCGTCGCCGAGCCACTGCCTGTATTTCTTGTAGTGCTCGACCTGCGCGCTGTGGACCCAGTTTTCTCGCTGGATACGCCCCCCAAAGTTGGGCAAGAGGAACTCGAACTTTTCGACATCTGCCTGGCTCCAGGTCGCCACCTGCCTAAACCGGAACACGCCCCGTTTGTGCAGAAACCGTTCTAACGCCGGCCCGACCCCGCGTATCTGCTTTAGATCATCAGGCAACTCCTGACCCGCCTCTCCCTCATCCGCTTGCTCAACGGCACCGGCATGGTTGAGGTCCACCGCGTGCTCCCTTACCTGATCTATCTGCACGCTCCTGGTCTGGTCCGTGGGAGTCTCGATCCGCTTCTCAACGACCTGCTCATCTGCCTGCACAGACCTGGCCCGCAGCTCAGCAATCTGCACACGAAGATCGGCGATCACCGCCACCTCGTCTTCTAGCGCTTTGATCCGTGCTACGTGCTCCGGATTGTCCACCGGCACCATGACCCGTTCTTCGCTCCTCCTCTCCCCTGCGGTCTGTGAAGCTACCGTTTGGGCCTGCGCGATCTGCGCCAGGAATCCAGCGATCACGACAATTTCTTCTTCCAACGCCTTGATCCGAGCCACCTGTTCCGGATTCTCGAGCGGTACCAGCACCCGCCCTTCGTGACTCCTCCCCCCAACCTGCGAGGCAACGGTTTGATACTGCGCGATCTGCGGGAGCAGCCCAGCAATCATGGCGACTTCGCTTTCCAACGCCTTGATCCGGGCCAGGTACTCCGGATTATCGACCGGCCGATCGACGACCTTCTCCACGGTCTTTTCTATCGGCACCTCTACTCGCTTCTCAATGATCTTCTCGACTGGCACTTCAATATGTTTCACCACCACCCGTTCGACCGGCACCTCCACCCGCTTCTCAACCGTTCGAACCTCAGGCGGCTGATTCGTGAGCTTGGTGAGCATGCTCACCTTACTCGTCAGGCGTTCCACCTCACGATGCTTGTCATCTATGACAGACCCCAACACCAGGCCCTTGATCCCCCACCCAAGGCAACCAGCTCCCACCACCATCCCGAGCCAGCATGTCCAATGCGCAGACATCATGGCTGCTCTCCCTTGGCGCCGATCGCAAATTCGATTCTTCGGTTTTGCCAACGCCCCTCATCGGTGGCACTATCCGCGATTGGTCGCGACGCGCCGTACCCTTTGGGGGTCAGTCGGTCGGCTGCAATTCCTTGTGAGACCAGATACTCAACGACGGCCTTGGCACGTTGTTCCGAGAGTACCCAATTCGACTGCTCCGGTCCCACGTTGTCTGTATGGCCGCCGACTTCAAAGGCCACCGTTGGGTCCTCTTGTAGAATCGCAGCCACGCCATTCAACGCAGTTTTCCCCTCCGGCAGAAGGATGGCGCTATTGAGTCGGAATGCAATTGGATTTCCGATCAGCAGGTGATCAATCTTCTTTTTCAGCACAGCCGTTGCAGCTACCAGTGGCGCTGGTGTAGACGATGATGGTGGCTCAAGGTTCTTCGGAGCCGGTGGAGGAATTTCAGACCGGTTCTGCGATGCAACCGGAGGAGGTGCCGTCTTCGCCCCTGAACCACAAAAGACGAACGTCACACCAAGGATGAATACCCCGAGAAGTGCCAAGAACAGGTCTTTACCCTGCATGAGAGTCACTTTGACCTAAGGAGAATAAATGAGAAGGCCACAACAGAATAGTGGTATTTATGGAAACCGTCAAGGGGTCGGTCTTGTGCCATGGCCAGAAAGGCCTGAAACTCACTTTCTGGGCCTGTTCCGTAGAGCCGCAGACTCGAATTCCTTCTTGTTTCAGGCAGCCTAGGGAGGATGCCTGCAGCTTGCCAAGTTGGCGGGGGAATGCACACCTAGCGCCAGCTCCCCCAGGCGTTTCATGTTTCCAATAAGACACGCCATCGCTGCGTCAGAATCTGTGATGGGTAGGTACGGACAACATCGGGATTCGGCTGCAGCTCTTCTGCTACCTTGCTTATATGGGAAGCGATGGCAGAGCGGCACGAATCGATGATCCGTGTGTTCAATTGCGCCTGACGCCGCTAGCAGACTGTGTCCGCATCCTGCTAGATGGAATATTGAAAGACCGGTTTGGCTCCAATGGCCTGGGCCAGGACGCCGCGGCGCTTGAGTTCTTCCAAGATTCGTGCAGTGGCTGCGTCAAAGTCCGTCGGACCAGTCAGGACCACATCCGTATTGGGTGGAGGCTCCTCCACGGTCTTGCTCATGTGCACCGCAATAACCGGCGCAGGATGGACGAGTGTCCTGATCGCCTCTGAGGCTTCGCGATAGGCGAGACCGAAGGGATTGGTGGTCGAGACAACGATCAAGCCGGTATCCATGAGCAGACGCGCCACTTCGCCGTAGCGTCGTGCCATCTCTGTGGTTTGTCCACGTTCTTCATCGGACAGATCCGCATCCAGTCCACGGCGCAGGTTTTCTCCGTCTAACAGGTAGGCATGGCGCCCATCTGCCACGAGCCGTCCTTCGAGTTTTCTTGCCAAGAAGGATTTGCCGGTATGTCGTCCTCCGGTGATCAACACGATCGCCGCCCGATGACCATATTGCTGTGCCCGATCCTCGACGGTGACTTCACCCTTCACCCAAGCAAAATCGCGCCGTCTGGCTTCTTCGCGAAGGAATTCCTGATCGTCATGGACCAGTTCCGTAATGATCCCTCCGCCTGCAATATCGTACTCATCGACCAGAACGAAGCGGCCTGTCGCTTCAAACGAGGCTGACAAATCAAAGGCGATCGGGGTTTTTGTGCGCAAGGTCAGTTCGGCCACCTGGTTCTTGCCGACGCTGTGACTGCCCTGCTGCTGAGCCAGGTCCATGGTATCGATGATCCGGTGGATCGAGGCAACCTCGCAGTCCACCTCTTTGGTGGCAACACGCAGCAGATATTTTCGGCCCTTCTCCAGTGGCCTCTTCCCCAGCCAAAACAGATTAGCCCGGAACGCGGTCGACACCGACGGCAGATGCTCTTGACGCGATGCAATCTCGCCCCGCTCCACAAAGATCTGTTCATCGAGCGTGATGCCGATCGATTGACCGGCCTGGCCCTCTGTTGGCTGTGGTTCAATATTGAAGGCCTCCACCGTCCTAATATTCGCCCGCTTGTTCGAGGGCGAAAAGACCAGGTGATCGCCAACTTTGAGACGGCCTGCCGCAATTCGCCCGGTAATGATTCGGCGCGCATCGAACTTGTAGACGTCCTGTACAGGCAGCCGAAGGGGTTGCTCCGAACGAACCGCTTCCTTCTGGAATGCGCTGAGCGTGTCTAAAACGGTAGGACCGCCATACCAGGACATCTGTCCGCTACGATTGGCGATATTGTCACCGAGCTTGGCACTCACCGGAATGAACTGTGACGGCACAGCTTTGAATTGGCCCAAGAATTCTCGGTATTCTTTTTCAATCCCGTCGAACACATCCTGCCGATAGCCGACCAGGTCCATCTTATTCACCACCACGGCAAACTGGCGGACCCCCAGTAGCGACAACAGATACCCATGCTTCTTCGATTGCTCTTTCACACCTTCTAAGGCGTCGATGAGGAGGAGCGCGGCCTCGGCACGCGCCGCACCGGAAATCATGTTCTTGAGGAATTCTTTATGCCCCGGCGCATCGATGATGATGTATTGCCGGCCCTTCCACATGAAAAACGTACGGGCCGTATCGATGGTGATTCCCTGCTCCTGCTCCTCAAGAAACGCGTCAAACAGAAACGCGTATTCAAATTCCTTCCCCTGCTGTTTGCAGATGGCCTGTACTTTTTCCAGTTTCCCATCGGGGAGCGAACCGGTGTCGGCATAGAGCCGGCCCAACAGCGTGGACTTTCCATGGTCCACGTGACCGACGATGACGATATTCAGATTTTCAGAGGGCTTGGTATTGGTAGTCGTCATACTCGTTCCATTTTAACAGAGTGCTCACACGGGCAGACCAGCGAGGCCGCAGGGAAGAAACAACCGGAGGCGTATTTCATTCCACCCGCCCACCCCAAGCTGCCGAGACAGCTTACACTCCGAGCGGGGTACGTTGAGGATTGTTTCGATCCGAGAACGAAGCTGGATGTTCGTTTTAGCATGCTCATTACATATATCCGTCTTTACGCAGTAACTCCATTCCTCGTCCTTCATCTTGTGCTCGACCTGACCGTTCCGCCACTGTCGTATGCCGCAACTCCTCGATAATGTCGTCGACGGTCTTGGCCGTCGACTTGATCGGGGTTGTGCAAGGCGCACAACCAAGACTGCGGTACCGTGTGCCATCGCCCTTATCGAGATACAGATCGATGAAGGGAATACTTTCAAGCTTGATGTACTCCCAGATATTGATCTCCGTCCAATCCAGGAGCGGATGAATGCGGATATGGGTGCCTGGCGGGAAGGTGGTCTTGTATTGGTCCCAAAGCTCGGGCGGCTGATCTCGGAAATCCCAATCGCCGTGTTTGTCCCGTGGGGAGAAATAGCGCTCCTTGGCTCTTGTTCCTTCCTCATCGGCTCGGACCCCAAGGATAACCCCGGTGTATCCCTTGTTCTCCAGCAGTTGCTTGAGGCCGTTCGTCTTCAGCGCGGTGCAACAGACGACCCGGCCCAGGGTGTGGTTCATACCGGCCGCCAGCGCTTCTTTATTTTGACCGACGACTAAATCCAACCCCCATTCTCGCGCAAGACGGTCGCGATATTCGATCATCGCCGGGATCTTGTAGCTGGTGTCGACATGCAGCAGCGGAAACGGCACGTGCCCGAAGAACGCCTTGCGGGCCAGCCACAGGAGCACTGTGGAATCCTTCCCCATCGACCAGAGCATGGCGAGGTTATTGAAATGCTTGTAGGCTTCTCGCAGAATATAGACGCTTTGATCTTCAAGTTGACGCAGGTGTTTCATGACCTCTACTCTTTTCTATTCTTGTCCTACGCTGCCACCGACTGCCTGATGAGATCCTCCAGCTTGCGGGCCGCAGCGCCACCATCAATCGCGGCGCGAGCCGCCGGGAAACAGGCAGCCAGCGACGAGCCTTTCCCCACGGCGTACAGTAACATCGCCGCATTCATCACCACCCAATCCTTTTGACCACCCTGCACTCGATTCTGAAGGATTCCGCGAAGGAGATCCGCTTCCTTCTCCCGCTGGTCCGGTGGAAATCCTGCCATCTCACGGGACGGAGCAAATGCCAAGCCGAAATCCTTTGCCGCCACACCGATCGGAGTAATCCGCTCGTCGCGCAGTTCCAATACTCTGGTCGCCATCGATGCCGACAACTCCGGATCACCCTCGACTCCCCGCACGACCAGGGCATGGGGACATCCAAGGATCCGCAGGGCTTCGGCCGTCTTTTCAAAATGAGGCGGATGCGACAACCCCACCACTTGCACCTTCGCCCGAGCCGGATTCAGGAGTCTGGCGATCGGGTGGAACACGTTCCTGACCCCAAGCGTCTGGCGCATTTCCAGAAAACGATAGACGGGTGGGTGGTAGAGTCCGATGTCCAAATACGCGAAGCTATTTCGATTGACCTCTTCGGCGACCTGCTTGGGTTCAGCATCCACGCGAATCCCCAGCGCTTTTAACACACCAGCAGAGCCAGGCCGCCCAGGGATTCCATCATACCCGTGCATCAAGACGGCGGCCCCGGCCGCTGCCGCCACGATTGATGCGGCGACGATCGCGTGAAAGGTGTCCTGTTTCCCTGCGTATGTAGGTACATCCACCAAGGCCAACTCCCGGGAGACCGCGAGCGGTGGCACGTACTGCCGAGCGGCAGCAGTCAAGCCTGCCAACTCCGTGACGGACTCCATCTTAAATCGCATGGCAATAAGGAACGCCCCGACCTGGGCCGGGCTTGCCTCTCCCTCGACCAAGGCTTTCATCGCTTGCTTGCATTCATCCCATGTCAGGTCTTTTGACGCTTTTGGGCCCTTGGCAATTTTTGCGAGAATCTCGTGAAATGGCATGTTATGACTTGTGTAGTCCACACTCGGTTTTGGCGAAATTCTTCCAGCGACCGGCTCGTGGATCATCGCCAGGAGCTACCGGAGCGGTGCAGTAGGTGCAGCCGATGCTGGGGTAGTTCTGATCGTGCAGCGGATTGTAGGGGACTTCGTAGACCTTGATGTAGGTCCAGACATCATTCCAGGTCCACCGGGCCAGTGGGTTGACCTTGACCAATTGAAATTTTTGATCCCACTCGATCACACCTGCATTCGCACGGGACGGGGCTTGGTCCCGTCTGATCCCTGTGATCCATGCCTCGTACCCTTGCAATACGCGGGTCAACGGCTCGACCTTCCGCAATTGGCAGCACTGATCCGGATTGTTCGTCCAGAGCGCGTCGCCATAGGACGCGGCTTGTTTCTCAGGTGTCAGTAAGGATTTCACTTGGATCACCTGCGCCGGCTGCAAGCCATACCGTTCAATCACTCGGTCTCTCGTCGCATAGGTTTCAGGAAACAAAAACTCAGTATCGAGATAGAACAGAGGCACCGACGGATTGATCCGATGGACCATGTCGACGAGGACCACGTCCTCAGCCCCAAAACTGCAGGCCAATACGATCTTTGGATGGTACTTCTCCAGAGCGTAGCTCATGATGTCCTGCGGCGATTTCGCCTCAAAGGAATCGCTGAGCGTCTTGAAATCAGAATTCACCACCCTACCCCTCAACCTTCTCCACCAGGATCCGATAATGCGACGCTTCCGGTTCCAACGCTTCCTGAATCAAGACCTTGTGTCCGTCATTCTTCAGACTCATCGGTACGTTCTTGATTGGTTCGCCTGAGTCGAGCCACACTTCGAGCTGCTCGCCCGCATCCATCATCTCCAGCTTTAGTTTCGTCTTCACATAGTTCATCGGACAGGCGACACCACGCAGGTCGTACACCGGAGCGCCGGTCGGAGCGGGAGCGGTCGACTTCACTTCGGTGGCGACTGGTACCACAGGCGCTGCAACGGGCTGCAGAGGAACCACCGTCTCTTGGACCGGGGCAAGCTTCAAATCTTTCCCCATCTGTTCCGTTGCAACACGGCACGCTTCGACAAAGCCCTTCGCAAACACCATTTTTTCATGCGCCGACTCGGCAGTCGTATCCTTAGGACCGAGATCACCGACCTTCTTATTGAGCTCACGATACTGGGCAGGGATCACGCCTTTCTGCGCAATCCGACTGTCGAATTCAATGAAGGTTTCTGAGTCGGTAGACGGCTCAAGGCCCTCTGTCACCAACATCGCCTTGGCCGCCGCCAACACCGCGCGATAAGATTTGTTCACTGACACGGAATACTGATGTTTCTCCACCAGCAGCTTGGCTTGATACAACTCTTGGTCGGCTTCGAGGATGCCGTTCTCGATCATTTCCAACGCGCCGCCGGCACATTCACCAGGACCAAGATCCTCAAGGATAAATTCATCTTCCCCTTCCCAGTCGTAGTAGAAGGTGGGATCCTCTCGATAGGACGGTACGATGGTGTAGGGAATCAATTCGTCCTTCAGCTTGGTCTTTCCGACACGAGCGATGAATTTCGGCAAATTCTCCTTCTCGTGACGATCACGCCGGTAGACGCCGATCAAATGCGAGAGCGCCGCCGGGACGGCTTTTGCCGGCAACTTCACGATCATCTGGCCAATCTTGGCCGTGCCGTTGACCGACCCACCGAGGTGCAATTCATAGTGCGGCGCGACATGCTCACCGATTCGCTTACCGACCCCATGCAGCCCGATCGTGGAGATATGGTGCTGGGCGCAGGAGTTATGACATCCGCTGATCTTGATATCCACCCCCGCCAACTCTTCCGGTACACGCCCGGCAGGAAACACCTCGGCTAACGCTCGTGCCAACCCTTTTGATGACGTGATGCCCAGGCCACAGGTATCGGTTCCGGGGCAGGCAATGATGTCTTCAACCAGTTCTGCCCCGGGATCAGCCAGTCCCTGTGATGCCAGATCCTCATAGAGAGAAGGGATCTGATCGGCAGGGATCCAACGGATCACTAGGTTCTGGTTAATTGTGGTGCGAAGATTCCCGTTGGAGTACCGTTCAGCCAGATCTGCGACAAACAGCAACTGCCGAGAGGTGATGTCACCCATAAACAGCTTGATGGCTGCCGTCACATACCCATCCTGCTTTTGCCGGACGACGTTGGTCCGTTTCCACATGTCGAATGGAGTTTCCTGTCCGATCGGATGGGTTCCGTTGCCGTTGCCATTTCCATTGGCTGTCCCGTTGCGAGTCGGCATGATGAGTGCCGGAGGTGCATCTTGATAGGACAGCAGGGCGATCGAGCCATTTTTCGGAACGGCGTGTCCCATTGAGGCATAGGCGGTCTCCCACCGGCGCTTGAATTCCTCAAACCCTAACTTGTCGATCACAAACTTCATCCGGGCCTTGTTCCGGTTTTTCCGATTGCCGAGGGTATCGAACACCTTGATGACGGCTTCGATACTGGGAATCAGCTCCTCCATGGGCGTGAACTCTCGGAGCAGTTGCGCGATCCGAGGCGTGGAGCCAAGTCCCCCACCAGCAACCATGCGAAATCCGATGACGCCGTCCGCCCGCTTCACGGCTAGTAAGCCGATATCGTGAATCGGTGTGAGGGCACAGTCGTGCGCGCACCCGGAAAACGCAATCTTAAACTTGCGTGGCAGACTTTGATTCAAGGGATTCCGTAGCAAGTGGTATGCGACGGTCTTTGCATAGGGTGTCACATCAAAGACCTCGCCTTGGCAGACCCCGGCCAGGTGGCAAGCCGTCACATTTCGCACGGTGTTCGCACAAGCCTCGCGAGTGGTCAGACCGACTTCCGCCAGACCTCGCATGATGGTCGGCACATCTTTCAGCTCGACAAAGTGCAGCTGAATGTCTTGCCTGGTGGTGACATGGCCAACGCCGGTCGCATAGCGGTCGGCCAGCTCTGCCACGCGGCGAAGCTGATTCGCGGTAATCCCACCGAACGGAATCTTGACCCGGACCATTTGCACACCTGGCTGACGCTGGCCATAAATGCCGTACTGTAATCGGAAAGGTTTAAAGAGATCCGTTGGGACGTCTCCCGCCAACGTCCGCATGGCTTCGGCTTCAAAGGTTTCAATTTCCTCCAGAATAGCGGACGGAATCGGTTGCGTCTCAATATGGGGAACAGCAAGAGTTGCAGCGTCGTTCATGGGTCACTCCTTAGTCGCCAGGAAGAAGAAGCTTTGTCCATTCAAATGTGGTACATGGGGCTACGTTGCGCATCCACGAGCCGCTGGCGGGCGGCCAGCTGTTCAACCGTGATGCTCTCGAGGACTTTCCGCTCAGCCTGTTGAAGTTGTTCGCACACATCGCCAAGAAGGAGATCAGATTTTCCCATGTGGCGATGTCGGGGCAGCGGATTGACACCCGACTGATGAAAGACCGACCCTTCAAGGGATTCAAATATCTCAGCAAGTGACAAGTTCTCTGACTTCCGCGCCAACACATACCCGCCCTGCGCTCCGCGGTGGCTTTCGACCAAGCCGGCATTCTTCATGGTATGAAGTACCTGCTCAAGGAAACGGAGCGGAATGCCCTGGCGCCTTGAAACGGCCTTCGCTTGAATAGGGGCGTCTTTCGCATGAATGGCCAGATCAATGGCTGTCAGAATCCCATAGCTTACGCGCTTCGACATTTTCATTCTTTACAATTCCTGTAGGAATTAGGATGGGGCAATGTACCCTTCCGAACTTGAACCTGTCAAGACTGATTCGTCCGCGCCAAACTCATGGCCTATCGGCGATCTAAGTATTTCACTCTTGCAATTTATTGGTATTACCGCCTCCTGAATCCAGGTCGCCAGTAAACACTTCGCCCCCTTGTGTATACGAGATCTCTGCGCGCACACCTCGGTGTGGTGAAATCGAGCCGACAGAAGGCCCTGGCCGAAAATCCGATTGACATCGATTCTGCCCCGGGCAATAATCCGCCCTCTTCTTCTACATGGTGCCTTCATGCCAACGTCATCACCGACATACAATATCGTATTGCTTACGACTGATCCGGCCGTCCATACTCACGTCCAACAGATCTTTACGGATGCCTCCATCAGCATCTTCCAGGATGCAGCCACCTTTCAGAGAGAGTCGTCGAACCATCGGGTTGATGTCGTCATCGAGGAACGATCCGGCACCCAGGGGCCTGTCGCTCCATGGCCCGATCATCTGGATTTCACGCAGACGCTGTTCATCCAAGGTACCCGCGACGTCTTACGACAAACCTTGACCATGATCCAAGCCATGATCGCACCAGGCAGCCCCCAATTGAACAAAACCCGCGACGGGTCTCTGGAAAATTACCTGGAAGTGAAAATGGGTGAATTCGTCAAAGGGATGCGAAGCGGGTCCGCAAGAAACCTTCACCCGATGCTCATCTCCGCGGTAGAGCGCCCCCTCATTACATCAGCGCTGCAAGAAACCAGAGGCAATCAGATTCAAGCTGCGGAGCTGCTTGGACTGAACCGAAACACGTTGCGAAAAAAGATCACCAATTTGCATATCCCGCTGAAACAAACCAAGCTCAGAGCGAATCGGAGTGCGTAGTGTGCCAATGCAGTGTCACCGGAGTCATTTTCTCCATTTCTTCACTACCCATTAAGGAGGGACATTATGACAAAGGAAGAGCTGATCGCGAAGATGGCCGCTTCGGCTGGAATCACCAAAGTTGCAGCGGGAACTGCCCTTGAAGCATTCACCGGTGCGGTAACCTCCTCACTGAAGAAGGGACAACGTGTCTCTCTTGTCAATTTTGGCACCTTTACGATTTCCAAGCGGAAAGCACGAATGGGGAGGAACCCCAGAACGGGCGAATCCCTCCGGATCCCAGCGGCGAAAGTACCCAAGTTTTCAGCCGGAAAAGAGCTTCGCATCGCTGTGAAGTAGATTTTACCGGGGGTGCCGACGATAAGAGAAGGAGAAGGTGGTGGCTTCTTCAGGTTCCTGAAGGGCGACTGTCTTCTCTTTCGTTTTCTTGACAGTATCGGCAGGGCTATATTAGCATGCCTCCTCTTCTGGATAGGCGCGTAGCTCAGGGGGAGAGCGCTACCTTGACACGGTAGAGGTCGACGGTTCAAGACCGTCCGCGCCTACCATAGATGAATTGAACGGTAGGGTTGGTCTGTACAGACGTACGACGTCTGAGTTTTTCCTCATGCTCGCGGTTGTGCACTAGACTCAATGAAGATTGCTCTCAAGGACGGCCACAGTACCGATACGAAAGCGGGTGACACCGTAGCGACCGCCCTTTCTACACTGGGAGTGGCGGGACAGGATGTGCTCGCAGCCAAGGTGGATGGGACCGTTGTCGACCTGTCACGACCTCTGGCCGGTGGTGCCCTGATTGAACCGCTTCGGTTTGATAGTGCGGAAGGCCGAGAGGTCTACCGCCACAGCAGTACCCACATCATGGCTCAAGCGGTCAAAGAGCTGTTCCCGTCAGCCCAGCTGACAATCGGCCCGGCATTGGACGATAGTTTCTACTATGACTTCGCCTTCGAGCGTCCCTTCACTCCTGAAGATCTGGAAAAGATCGAAGCTCGTGCAGCGGATATCATTCAACGCAACCTCCCCATTACACGGAGAGAGTTCTCCAAGCAGGAAGCCATTGATTTTTTCACCTCTCGTGGAGAGCAGTACAAGGTTGAGCTGATTCAAGGCTTTCCCGATGGTGAACCGATCACGGCCTACACACAGGGTGATTTTGTCGATCTGTGCCGAGGTCCTCACCTTCCCACCACTGGGCACATCGGCGCCCTCAAGCTGCTCAACACCGGAGGGGCCTACTGGCGGGGTGATGAGCGGAACCCGATGTTGCAGCGAATCTACGGAACCTCCTTTCCGACCAAGGCCGAAGTTGACGCCTACTTGGCCAGGCTGGAAGAAATTAAGCGTCGTGACCATCGAAAAGTCGGGAAAGAACTGGACCTGATCAGTATTCAGGATGAAATCGGTCCTGGGCTCGTGCTCTGGCATCCCAAAGGGGCGGCAGTCCGGTTGTTGATTGAGAACTTCTGGCGAGAGCAACATATTCGTGACGGATACGACCTGGTCTACTCCCCTCACACAGCCCGCCTCGATCTTTGGAAAACCAGCGGGCACCTCGACTACTATCGTGAAAATATGTTTCCGTCGATGAAGCTGGAGGGCAGCGAGTACCAACTCAAACCGATGAACTGCCCCTACCACATCATGATCTATCAGTCTCACCTGCGCAGCTATCGAGATCTCCCCATTCGATATGGTGAGCTCGGCACCGTCTACCGGTATGAACGGACGGGGGTCCTCCACGGGCTCATGCGGGTGCGTGGCTTTACCCAAGATGATGCCCATCTCTTCTGCCGGCCTGACCAGATGGAAGCGGAAGTCAGTCGAGTGCTGGACTTTACGTTTTTCGTCCTTCAAACGTTTGGATTCACTGAATTCGAAGTGTTTCTCTCCACACGGCCGAAGGAGTCGGTCGGTGGCGATGAGCATTGGACATTGGCCACCAGCGCTCTGGAAGCCTCACTGAAGAGTCGTCACATTGCTTTCCAACTGGATCCTGGAGGCGGCGCGTTTTATGGCCCCAAGATCGACATTAAGATCAAAGACGCCCTGGGCCGTTCATGGCAATGTTCCACGGTTCAGGTGGACTTCAACAATCCCGAACGGTTTGACTTGAGCTATATCGGGGAAGACGGGAAAGCCCATCGTCCGATCATGATTCATCGTGCCTTGATGGGATCCATTGAACGTTTCTTCGGCATCTTGATCGAGCATTACGGTGGTGCCTTTCCAACATGGCTGGCCCCCGTACAGGCTGTGGTCATCAACATCACGGATCAACAGCAGGACTATGTCAATGCCGTTGTGGCACAATTAAAAGCAAGCGGCTTCAGGGTGGAAGCAGACCTTCGGAAAGAGAAGATGGGATTCAAGATTCGCGAGGCTGAAAAGGCAAAGATCCCGTTTATGTTGGTGGCGGGGAATCGTGAAGTCGAAAATGGAACACTTTCAGTCAGGGGCCGAAGCGGCGCGAATTTAGGTACTATGACCGTGGCGGAGATCGTGAATCTTTTGCAATCCGAGCTCAAGCACACCCAGCGAGAGCTTCAACACACCCACTAAGAGAGAGGTGGCCTATCGTCCCCAAATTGCGCGTGAATCGTGAAATTCGAGTCCGAGAAGTTCGTGTGATCGGTCCGGAGGGAGAGCAACTCGGTATTCTTCCGACACCGGATGCGTTTCGTCAGGCTCAAGAGGGCGGCTACGATCTCGTGGAGGTCGCTCCCAATTCAGTTCCCCCAGTCTGCCGGATTATGGACTTTGGGAAATACAAATATGAGCTGAGCAAAAAGGATCATCAGAGCCGGCGGCACCAAAAGTCCACGCAGGTAAAAGAAATCAAGCTGCGTCCCCGGACCGATAAGCACGATCTGGAAATCAAAGTCCGACAGATGAAGACTTTCTTAGAAGAGGGCAACAAGACCAAGGTGACCCTGACCTATCGTGGGCGAGAAATGGCCAACCAAGAGATGGGCCGCGCGGTGATGAACTCCGTCATTGAACAGTTGGCACAAGCCGGCACGATCGAGTATGCTCCTCGTATGGAAGGACGTAGTTTGATCATGATCGTCGCCCCGAAACATTGACATCCAGCACTGCGATTGCTCAACCAAAGGAATTTCCACATGAAAATGAAGTCGCATTCAGGAACAAGCAAGCGATTTACCAAAACGGGAAGCGGCAAGATTGTTCGTCGCAAGGCGGGCAAGCGGCACATATTGACCAGCAAGCGGCACGACCGGAAACGCCGATTGAGCGGAACAGCAGTGGTGGATTCCACGGTTGTTTCTACATTGAATCGACTCATGCCGTATGCGTAGACGGCGATCGTGTGGTGTTATGAATTTCAGGACCCAAAAGGAGCAATGAATCATGCCTCGCGCAAAAGGTGGACCAAAAACGAGAGCCAGACGGAAAAAGCGGATCAAGCTGGCGTCAGGGCAGTACGGAGGAAAAAGCCGATTGTTCCGTTCAGCAACGGAAAGTGTAGATAAGGGCCTGACATACGCCTACACTGGGCGAAAGAACCGGAAGCGGGATTTCCGCCAGTTGTGGATCGCGCGCATCAGCGCTGCGGTGCGGAGTCATGGGCTGACGTATAACCGGTTTGTGAATGCGCTCAAGAAGGCGAATGTGCTGTTGGATCGCAAAGTTCTCTCGGACATGGCCATCAAGGACGCCACTGGGTTTGAGAAGTTAGTCGGCTTGGCCAAGCAACACGTGCCAGCAGCTGCATAATTCCTCTACCAGCGGCTACCTACCAGACACAGCACGAGGGGGAGCAACAGACTGTTGCTCCCCCTCGTGAGTTTCATGACGCCACACGTTGGGTGACGCTCAAGCAAACAACGTGGAGTATCGGCGGCTTACCCCTGACGGATGAGCTGCGAGAGGTTGACGTCGAAGGCGACAACCGGCATGGCGATTTGCCAACGCTCGAGCACTTCTGGATGGACCTCACCGATAATGCCGATGAGCCTTTCCTCAACCAGAATGCGCCCAGCACGACCTTCCAAAAATGAGGGGTGTGGGACTGGTTCCAACCGGTACTCCTTCCCCAAGTGATAGAACAGCGTATCCAGGCATGAATGAATTTCAGAAAAATGCGCCGTAGCATGGGCGATCACCGCACCCAGGATGGTCTCCGTCCGAGATCCCAACTCGGACGTTGCATCGGGAATGGCCACATCGCCGGCTTCGAACAAGCGATGCGGGTAGAATGCCCGGCTCGAAGCAGCTTCGATGCGCAGCAACGAGGGCAGCATCCATTGCCGCAGACAGGAAAAGTTCAACGTCATCACATTGTCGACCCTGACCATCTGCCCCCATTCCGTCTCGTCAATCCTCATATGCCCCGAATACTGTTCCGGTGAGCCAAGGATATTGGAAATAATCTCCTGAAATCCTAATCCCACCATCAACTCACGAGCGCGGTCGGAGACTTGTTCAATACGGGACAATCCACCGACCGTAAACTGCGACGGCATGACGGGTGTAAACTCAGCATACCCACGGCTCATGGCCACGTCTTCAACCACATCCATCGTGTGCATCAGATCCTGCCGATAAGGCGGCAGCTTTACCCGAACAGATCCCTTTCCGGTCGCCACTTCATAGCCGTAGACCTCAAGCGCCTGTTTCACGACTTTGAGACCAAGTTTTTGGCCGAGCGCTTGCTCGATCGTGTGAATGGAAATTGTCTTGCTCTTCCGCAGATCCTGTGGTGTGGCCACTCGTGTGCCCAACAGAGTACGTGTTGGATACTCCACAAGAATCGGCTCAATCATCGCCCCACGGTCGGCAAGATTGGCCGCGAAAATGTTCAAGGTCAACACAACCATCGGCAAGTCCGTGCCGGTGACTTCGACGAACAGCTGGTCGTCGCCCACCTGCACTTCACCGACTTCCCGGCTGTTGATGATGGGCGGAAAGGACAGCGGTTGGTTGGCGGCGTCTCGCAGGATCGGAACAAGGCTCGCTCCTGCCAGAATTCCGCCGTA
>Ga0224510_10000428_pt1 | contig 32627 bp, 29 predicted proteins | sample SF_May12_sed_USG_FD_170161 | JGI IMG/M metagenome (GOLD analysis project Ga0224510, IMG submission 170161) | Sediment microbial communities from San Francisco Bay, California, United States - SF_May12_sed_USGS_4_1 | ecosystem: Environmental > Aquatic > Marine > Sediment | place: USA: California... | reverse complement strand
GGACAACTTGGAGGGTAAAAATGGGGGATTTGGACACAAAAAAAGGGTTAGCGATTTCTCGCTAACCCTTGGTATTATTGGTGCGCCCGGCACGATTCGAACGTGCGACCTGCGGATTCGTAGTCCGGTATTCTAATAAAATAACTTGCTGATTTTACACAATTTGATAAATTATAAAATAATTATTGGACAATATATGGACACAATGGCTATTTGGCGGAGATACAAAAAATGGCATCAATCGACAAGCGAGGACCATTTCAGTGGCGCGTGAGAGTAAAGAAAAAAGGCTATGCATCTGTCACTAAGACTTTCAGCGACAAGCAGAACGCTGAGGCATGGGCTCGCAAAACTGAATCCGAGATGGAGCGCGGGGCATTTGTCTGCTCACGCGAGGCCGAAAACACGACACTCTCTGAGGCATTGGAGCGCTATGCTCAAGAGATTTCGATAGAGAAAAAAGGTCGCGGGCAAGAGCTTCAGCGCATCAAAATCTGGAAGACTCATTCGTTGGCGCAACGGGCGCTGTCTTCCCTGCGCGGGGTTGACCTCGCGAAATATCGAGATGAGAGGGTGGCCGCAGGAAAAGCGTCTAACACGATTCGTCTGGAACTAGCCATTATCTCTCATCTGTTCACCATTGCCAGAAAAGAGTGGGGCATGGAAAGCCTGGTTAATCCTGTCCAGTTAATTCGTATGCCAAAGCCTGCGATAGAAAGAGACCGAAGGCTGCAGGGTGACGAGGCGGAGCTGCTGCAAAGCGCGGCGAGCAGGTCAAAGTCTTGTGAAATCGGACCGATGATCGACATAGCTTTAGAAACAGCAGCGCGACGGGGAGAGATCGCGGCCATGCGCTGGGAATATATCAACCTGACCCGAAAAACTTGGCATATCCCGGAAACAAAGAATGGCACCCCGCGGACAGTACCACTTTCTCTGAAAGCAATAGAAGTTTTGCAGCGACTTCCCAGGATGATTGATGGTAACGTGTGGAGGTTGCGCCGAGAGCAAGGGATCACCCAGGCTTTCGAGAGGGTTTGCGCGCGAGCCCAGATTGGAAATCTTCATTTTCACGACTTGCGCCACGAAGCGACCAGCCGTTTTTTTGAAAAAGGGTTGAATATAATGGAGGTGGCCAGCATCACCGGCCACAAGGATCTCAAGATGCTAAAACGTTATACTCACCTTCGAGCCGAAGATCTGGCAGCGAAGCTGGGGTAAAGCCAAAGATGCCACATAAGCAGGCTGTGTTTTTCGAGTTTGCACCAAAGAGGCGGTATCTGATAGGGTAAGCCATTTATGTGAACCAAGAACCACAATAAACCTTTTTCCGTCTTTGCCCGAAATCAAACTGTGATCACGCATGACACAAAATAATTAATGCCAAAGAAACAGCAGGTTATCAGGTTGCGTGAAAGGAATACGCAGAATTTATAGGCACAATAGCCAGAATTTGCCCTCCCTCCACACCTGGCTAAATTCTGTCTAATACAATGTTGGGCATTTCAAGTAAAAGGAGGTCAATTGGGTGGATAATCAATTTGAAATATCAGATGAACTAAATTCATTGTTGTCTTCCGCCAGAAATGAACCTTCAGGTATTTTTGCTAGAAAATCACTAAGAGAGATAACTGAAAAATGCAAAGAACGGATACAAAGAGGTTCTGAAATAGCCAAACACGCAATAATTGCAAGCGATGCTTTCTCGGAACTAGCGCAATTAGAAAACAATATTATCAAGAGGAAGCAATACAGGCGTGACGCCTTACGTATATGCAAGGAACAAATGGTTAAAAGTGATCAATTTGATTCAAATTTTGCCATCAATTACGCCGATAAAGCTGTAAATTTATTTTATGATCAGTTTATTAGGGAAGAAAAGCCTCTTCTGAATTCAATATTAGCAGATGCGAAAAAAGCAATTAGCAGCTGTCTCAAAAACGAGGACAACACCGACACAAGAGCCCATCTCCTATGCGAAAACTCCTCGATTTTGCGTTGTCAATCGCAAATATCAAATTACAAGGAAAGTCATAATTTCAACCATGAGGCACTCAGAGCCTCTAATAAAGCCCTAAACGAATCACCAGAGAACCAAAATGCTTATTTGTCTTTAGGGCAATCTTTATGGCATGTTGCCAGAAGGGTTAGTGATGATTCAAAATATTTTTCCTTTATGAATAAGGCTGAAGAAGCATTAATCAAAGCTCAATCTAAACATAATCCTGTGTCAACTTTAGTTTTAGCTAGATTCTACCGGCAAACATATCGTCCTTCTTTGGCAATTTCTACATGGTTGAACTATTCAAATCATGAAACCCGAAACAAACGGAGATTGTTGGCGGAATCATTTTTAGCTGGTGAAGCAGCCATGCAACTTTGGTTTAACAACTTTGAATCCTCTCATGACGCATTAAAACAAGTAGTCGTTTTTCTTCGTGAGGCTTTTGATGCTGGCTATGAAAACTCAAGAATTTTTATGGCTCTTGCATCTGTAGAGGCAGCTTTAGGCAATTCCATTTCTGCGAATTCCGTAATAAAAAACATCTACCAAGGAGATGAGGTAGATTGGAATATAATTGTTAAAAATGCAAGTAATGCACTCAAAAAAGACGACATTGATTTGTTCGAAAACAGCTTTGCTATTGGCATATCAGACAGTTCTACATGGAATGCGCTTGGTACTTACGCAAAAAATTTCATGAATGATAGAAGATTAGCAATTAATATGTATGAAATTGGGAGACATTTGAATCCGCAAAATTATATTTTATTAACAAATATATCAAGGACACTTACTGAAGAAGGTGACAATGAAAGTTTGGCACTTGCTGAAAGATATCTAAGTCAAGCAAAAAATTATTCTCACAAGAACAAATCATTTATTTGGTGGAAAAGTGTTGAGGATTTGCTTATTGACGTAAAAAAAATTTCTAGATGTAAGCCGTGTATTAAGTCAACGAAACTAAATCTTCCAAATTTATATATAAGATTTCAACAACTAGAAGAAGGAATAGTTGATCCACACGCAAGAGGTTCGCATTTTGAAGAACTCTTCTTTGACCTATTGACCTTAACGTTTGGAATTGAAGTGATTCAATCAAGCCATTTTGTTGAAGTTGGCAGTGAACGAGGAGTTGATGCTTCATTTAAGTTTTCAAACATTCACTATCGGGTTGAATTAAAATGGCATGAACGTCCAGTTGGTCCAGGCATGCTTGATTCTTTTAATACTAAATTAAATACGGCTGAAGTAAGAGGTTTATTTATTTCAATGTCAGGCTTCACAGGAGGCGCAATAAAAAATGCCTGTGAAATTGGAAAACGACACACCATAATTTTAATGGATGGTGTTGATGTGAAATCAATTTTTCGAGGGCATAGTCGTTTAGAGCTTCTTCTTCAGAAAAAACTCGATTTTTTTCAAAGAAAAGGAAATCCATACTTGAAGTTTGCAGATATTGCCCAACCAGACGCTTGAGTGGACGCGGTGGACTTTGGCGGTCTTGCTGCCAAGACCATTGGCGCGCCACTCAGCTTAACGTTATCTTTTTTTCCTCCACTCCCAAGGTGGAGTTGAGACTGAATCTTGCCAAAGTCCCAATCGAGCTTTCATGGCTTGCGCCTGCTCTGCTTTCCAGTCTCGGCATTCCGACCGACGGCAGTATTGCTCATACACCCAAGCATAGCCTGATTTGACCATCTCGCCGTTGATCACGGCACCATCTGCTCTGACAATCCCCACGGTGCGGTCGTAACGGTCAATGTCCACTGGTTCGATGTCAATCTGCTTTCCTGTGACCAGTGCTTGTAATTGACTTTTGGCGGCTTGTCCAAAGGCTTGTTTCTTCTCGGGGGCGTCAATGCCATAGAGTCGAACTTTCACCTGCTGACCATCGTGTAGAACTTTCACGGTGTCGCCATCAGTAACGGCAACGATCTGCCCAGGCCACGCGAATGCATTGCCCGCAATGACAAGGTGAAAAAGCGATACGAGAAGAAAAAAACGACATGGCGAGTTGCGTGAAAACATCAGCTTCCCCTCTTTTTTATGCCTTAATAGTCTGCCGTTCTGTCAGCCGAGAGAGCTTTCACTACCGGCAGTTCCTTCCAAGAGGTCGTGTAGGATGGAGACCTCCTTTCTTGTTTGTTTTTCCAGGGGCTTAGGAGTCCGGCTGCGGCACTGTGCAGGGTATCTCTGCCCCACCTTCGGTTAATCTTGTCTACGGCGCTCATGAGCGATTCCTGCCCCTTTGGCGGGGCATAGAAAAGATGGCCCTGCGCGTGGCAGGCTGAAACCAGATCCATAAATACCACTCCGACCTTCTGGTAGGTGTAGCCGGGACGGAAGAGCTGCCGCAATGCCTCGGCGCCATAGTGGATCAGCTCCAGCGTAGAAGAAGTGTGGATTGGCAGGGTAACGGTCTTGCTGTTGGCGTACTGCGGATCTCCTTCCCGGAACCGGTTGGTGGTGAGATACACCTGGACACACCTGGTTTTCATCTCCTCTGCCCGCAGCTTTTCGGCGGCAATGGCGATATAGGAGGAAAGCGCCTCCCTTAGCCATGCAAGGTCGGTGACTGGCTGACCGAATGATCGGGAACTGGTGATGGACTTCCTGGGCGGGGGTATCTCCTCCAGCGGAAGACAGGAAATCCCGCGCAGCTCCATGGCGGTGCGTAGGCCGGTCACTGTCAGGTGTTTGCGCAACCAGGTGTCATTGCCGTTCTTCAGGTCAAGGGCGGTGCGGATACCGCAGGCAAAGAGCTTCTGGCTCTGGCGTGGGCCAATACCCCAGACATCCCCCACCTCGATGGTGGCCAACAGGGCATCGAGCCCCTGATCCGGCAGGGCAAACACTCCGCCATGCTCCAGACGCTTCTTGGCGATCCGGTTGGCGATCTTGGCCAGGGTCTTGGTGGGACCAAAGCCGATGGACACCGGGATGCCGACCTGTTTCTTAACCGTGGCCCGGAGATGACGGCCGTTCTCAAGCAGCGCCTCTTCGTTGGCCTGCGGAAGGCGGATAAAGGCCTCATCGATGGAATAGACCTCCACCTCGGGTTCAAGCTGGCAGAGCACATCCATGACCCGTTGAGAAAGATCGCCATACAGTGGGTAGTTGGAGGAGAAAACCTGGACTTGGTGGGCCGCGATCAGGCCGCGGCATTTGAAGAAGGGCTCGCCCATCTTGATGCCCAGGGCCTTGGCCTCGTTGGACCTGGCAATGATGCAGCCGTCGTTGTTGGAAAGCACCACCACCGGCCGACCTTCGAGCCTGGGGTTGAAGAGTCGTTCGCAGGAGACGTAGAAATTATTACAGTCAAGCAGGGCAAAGATAGATGACATGGGCAAGCCTACAGGGCGTGGATCACGAAGGCGACCACCCCCCAGATCTCGCAGGTGTTTCCTTCGGTCATATGGATATCGGGATAGTCAGGGCTTTCGGCCTTAAGGTAGATGTTCTCACCGTTTTTGACCAGTCGTTTCACGGTCAGCTCATTGTTGACCACCGCGATCACCACCTTACCGCTGGTCGGCTCAAGGGAGCGGTCCACCACCAGGATGTCGTTGTGATGGATGCCGGCACCAATCATGGAGTCGCCGGCCACACGGACAAAGAAAGTGGCGGCGGGGTTAGCCACCATGAACTCATTGAGGTCGAGCCTTCCCTCAATGTAGTCGTCCGCCGGGCTCGGAAATCCTGCTGAGACGCTGCAAGCAAAGAGGGGGCGTTTCATCTCGCCCGTGCGATCGAATGTATAGATAGCCGAAATGGTTGGGGTGGGGGAGGGGATCATTGGTTCAGTATACAGGATAAGGTCGGGCGTGTCATCGTGGGAAGAACGGCGATGGCTAGAACTGGTTGGAGGAATGTGGCATCGTGAGATTTTTTTGATGTAGGACGCCATTTGTCCCAGGTATGGGGGTAGGTTGTCAGTAAAATAGTGCGACGAAATGCTATTGCGCTTGGATGCCCGTATTTCCCCGGTATTGACTTTTGTGGGGCAATTGTTGGATAGATAGGCTAATTTCTTTGATGGTTTAGAGGCTTCTAGGTAGTTGCGAGAGCAAATACATCGGGAAGCCCTAAATTTCTATTATTGCATGTCCAGGTTTTGAGTGAGGCTCAGTCGCGCTGCTCAAAGAGATATTAGTAGGGACATAACCTAAGCATCGGCTGCATGGAAAGGTCATCATGTCTACTTTGTCAATACCAACATGGCTTAAAGACCGAGTGATTGATGAAGATTATCATGAAGAACTCAGGCGGTTAGTCAACGGAAATATACGGTTTTGTTTTAGAGATATTACCAAGGAAGCAATTATAAAATATTATAACAATTACCCCAGGGAGTCATTTTATAGACTCCTGCGGATACTCGGTTTTTATGGCGTTAAGTTTACGGGAAAAATTGCAGTGTATAGTGGACCGCAAGAAAAATATCCCGATGTTGTGTCTATTGAAAAAGCACATCGGGAAGAGAAAATTATCCTCCCAGAAGTTAACCTTTCTCTTGCTTCGGCATTACGCTCATTCGGTCTCTTCAAGGTAAAACAACTTCACGGCGTTCCAGTAGAAGGCGTTATCGTTTTGTCCGACAACAATCTGTCTATTGAAGAAATTACAACCTATTTCCCTGCAACAATCATCAAAGTTCATGATAATTTTTTTACACCCAGAACAACAGCTTGTTCTGGCGAGAGTATTAATTTTATTGGCAATGATGAATCATATTATCAGCAGCAACCCGCGCCATCTGACTTGCATACTACCGCGGAAAACACTGCCAATGAATATTTTGACCAACGGTTGTCACAATCCATAGAGAGCCTGCAATTATCTTCAGAATGTTTAGACAGTTGCCGGGCCAACAATATTAATTATATCGGGGAATTAGTCGCAAAAAATGACGAAGACATAATGGAGATTCTTCATCATAGCAAAAAATATTTGCAGGAAATTAAAGTTCGACTTTGGTTAATTGGTCTCTGCACCGGATTAAAAGTAAAAGTTCTCAAAATAAATTCTGAGTCTCCGGTCGAAGACGAGAATATTTATCTTTCAGTAGAGACTATCCATCTTTCAGTCAGGGCTGCAAATTGCCTCCGGGAGGCAAACATTAGGACAATTCCAGAGTTGTTGTTGAAGACCGACGACGAACTTCTTGTGATTCCGCATTTCGGGAGAAAGAGTTTAGACGAGATAAGAAATGCACTCGCAGAACTCCAACAACCTAAGCCAAAAATAGTAACCCAAAAATTCAGTCTCGTGGAAACAGGCCAGCTGAAAATCGATACCATCCAGGATGAAATATTTTCAAAACTCAAAACAAAAATTAGCGATCTGGTCCTTTCTGTTCGCACAAGAGGGTGCTTAAAAGAAGGAAACATTGAATACATATGGCAACTTGTACAACTATTACGAGATGAGTTGTTTGAGATTCGCAATTTAGGTCGTAAATCAATTAATGAATTAGATGGAGTTGTGGAAAGTTTCGGGTTTTGGTTTGGTATGAAGTTTGCACCGAGCCAACTAGCCGCTATCCATTCGTTCGAGCCGTCTTCAGAGCTGCTGGTCTTGGGGGCATCAATTAAACAGCTGGTCGGTAAATTCAGTACCTCTCCCATTTGTTTTTTAAATGATCGCGAAAACTTGATCGTCGAAGAGCGTTTGTTCAAGGTAGGAAGAAAGAAAACGTTGGAAGACTTGGCGATGCAGTTTTCACTCACTCGTGAAAGGGTGCGGCAATTAGAGAAATCTGCCACAAGAAAGATTAGGCAGCAACACCTGAAAGAGTTACGAACGATTGTTGATAGTTTGAAACAGCGAGTTGATCAGACTGCAGGACTTGCGGATTTGGATGCGCTGGAAATTGATCGACGAGAATTATCCACCCAAGAGCAAGCCATTACCAGTTGCCTATTTCATATGGTGGACGAGAAGTCCTATTTTGATTGGAAGTTCGGTCTTGTTTCCACCCGGGGGGAGGAGTGGCTACTGTCAATTTGTGATGCCATAGAGGTGCAAATTAACGACACCGTGCCAGATAAATTTTTCACAGCGGACAATCTGGCAGAAGTGGTTGAAAAAGTCTGTGACGGTTTTGGCATTTCCTCGGACTGTTGCCGGGAAAATCTTATTAAAAGATTTCACCTGGAGAAAAAGGTGAAATTCCTGGATAATTATTTGTGTTGTGGGAGGGTAACTAAGCAAGATCAGATAATTTTGACTTTCAAGGAATTATTTCCAGAGGGGTTGGAGGTTTACAAGAAACAAGATCTGTTACTACAGAAGCTAAAGGATTATGGCCCGGAAAGGTTTGGTCCCAGGTCACCAAGGTCAATCCTGGCCAGGTTAACAGACCATCCTGATGTCTTTTTGTGGCGGCGAGGGTTTTTCATCCACAAAGAGCACCTTCACTATGAAACGATAGTTGTTGAAAAAGTTGTTGCCTGGATCGAACAACGTTTTGATCAGGGGCATTCCCGCTTCCAGGTGGAAGTCCCTTTTAATATTTTCAAAGACGAGTTGCAGCAATCCGGAATTCCAAACCAATATGCCTTATATACTCTTCTCCGACTCCAGGATAACAAGCGGATTGGGCAACGAAAATTTCCAACTATTGTCGATCTGCAAGCCGACATTGATATTCAGGAGGGAATACTTGAAGAGTTGGATAGCTATTTCTTGCAAGCCGGAGGTGCAGTCCCATATTCGCAAGTGAAGGAAGAGTTTCTTGTTAAGCGGGGATGGAAAGTTTATAGCGTGCAGCAAAATATTTCCACACACTCGGAAGTGATCTATCCCTGGCATGACAGCTCTTACATCCACCTTGAGTTTTTGCCGGTCGACTATGCCAAGTTGGAGGAATTGCTGGATGCTGTTCGTGCGAAACTAAACGTTATTCAAGGAGCCTATAGTCTAAAGGGGTGCAGAAAAGAAATGGGTGTTCTCTGGGAGCAGGCCTGTCCTTCCGCCTCGGTTAGGACCATGATCAAGTTGATCCGCTATGTGGACCCGGAAGATCTGCTGATTGATAGGCATCTCATTCAGTATGCCGACCAATTTACCGATTCTATCTCAGTTTCGCTTGAACTTGAGGAATTCTGTCTCGACAAGGGCGTGGAGGTGAATTCTCATGAGCTGCATGAAGAGTTTTGTGCGCAGCGGGGGTGGTCTGAAAATCAGTACTATTCAGCGATGCGCAAAGCGAAATTGTTTCGCTCTGGGAAGTCAACATATCTCCACCCAGCGACAATCAATTGGGATGAATCACTATCCCTGGCTGTCCACCAGGTCATTGAGTCCTATCTGGCCGCGCGTAACAAAAATCATTATCCCCACATGCAGATTGAAGAACTGATTTACCAATATGCTCTCCCGGAGCTTCCCCAGAATATTCAATGGACTCGCTATCTACTAAAAAGTGTCAGCGCGGAATTCGGTGATTTTCTCTTTTTTGACGATGCCTACATTGCCATTGATAACGATTTTGATATTGAAGACCTCGATGATATGATAGGCTTTTTAATTGGTCGTCATTTCCGCATGGGCATCACAAAAAGAGACGAGGTCGAACAGATGTTGTGGCGAGAGGGGATTCTTGAAAGTGGCAGATCCATTCCTTCCGACCAGTATTTCAACGAGTCATCCATTGTTTTTTTGCCGGAAAGCGATGAGGTAGGCTTAAGCCCCACGGGAATTAAGCGATATGCCCAATCAGTTTAGCCTTCAAGATTTTGCGATAAAAAAGACTTACTCAAGCCTAGAGGTGGATCTGGTTGATGAGGTCGTTGTTCCGCTGTTGCAGCGTTCTGTAAATTACGACCGTGGAGTGGGGTTCTTCACCTCCGGTTGGCTGAAGGAAGCCGCCAAGGGGCTGCTTGCTTTTGTCAAAAATGATGGAAAGGCGCGAATCATCACCTCGCCCAATTTATCTGAACGGGACTGGAAGGTCATTCAGCAAGCCGATCAAGCTAGGCAGGAAGGACTCATCGTTGCTGCTTCCATTGATAATGTAATAACTGACTTAGAGAAAAGCCTGTCGTTAGATACCCTGGCGGCGCTGGCCTGGCTCATTCGCGATAATATTCTGGAGTTCCGTTTTGCGATTCCTCAAGCATGTCTGGCGGGAGGCATGTTCCACAGCAAATTGTCACTTTTTTCAGACCAGTACGGCAATGGGGTTGCTTTACATGGTTCGCAAAACGATAGTATCCAAGCCTCGCTTAATGAAGAGAGTTATTCGGCCTTCTGCTCCTGGGATGAAGGGGCCAAATGGTTTGAGGAGCATCGCTATCGGTTTGATCAGATGTGGCACAATCTTTATCCAAAACTTCGGGTTCTGAAAGTGCCAGAGGCGGAAAAGGAAAAACTTGTCCAGTTCACGCGGAAATACTCGTGCCCATATACTGCCTTGCCAGCAGAGGATCTAGATACTACGGCCCTCCCCTGCAAGCCCGCGTTGCAGCTTTCAAAAACCCCGCGTGACTATCAACAAGAAGCTATCACCGCTTGGGAAGAACAGGGGCGCCGGGGCATCTTCGAAATGGCAACCGGCACGGGCAAGACTATTACAGCCATTTCTGCCGCTGTTAATGTTTTTCAGTCCGAAGGCCGCCTAGCTTTGGTGGTCCTGGTGCCATACAAACATCTGGTTGATCAATGGATAGAGGAGTTACAAGAAGTCGGTTTCCGACCTATTCCTTGTTACGAAAGCGCCAATTTCTGGAAAAAAAATGCAGCAGAAAGTATCAGAGAGTTTAATGCCAAACTTGTTGATCACCTATGTCTGGTGACCACGCACCAAACCGGCTCTATGGAGCCCTTTAGGAAAATGCTGGCGAGGCTGCACCCACCATTTCTGCTGTTGGGTGATGAGATCCACGAGTTGGGTGCGTCTAATTATCGAAAAGCATTGGCTGAACAGGCACCATGGCGGATTGGCCTTTCCGCCACCCCGGACCGTTGGTATGACGAGGAAGGCACCTCAGTTCTACGCGGCTATTTCGGAGAAACCGTTATCAAGTATGAGCTTGACCAGGCAATAAACGACAAGGCTCTGACCCCATACCAGTATTATCCGGAGAAAATAGATTTTAGCTCGGATGAGATTTCTGAGTATCTACGCCTTTCCAAGCTGATTGCTCAAATGAGCTGTGATAAGGAAAATAACAAGGATAGGCTGGAAGATTTACTGCGAAGACGTGCCGACCTGATTGGCAAGGCCGTCAATAAAATTCCGCGTCTTCTTGGCATGATAGAAGAACATCGGAAGGCATGTGCAAAGAATGGAGAGAAATTCCAGCATATCCTTGTGTATTGCAATAAAGGAACCCATCGTGAGGTATTGGCTGCCATGGCCGGGTTGGGTCTGCGTATGCATGAGTTTGTTTATGATGTTCCCCTGGCGGAACGGCGCAATATCCTTTCTGCTTTTAGTAAAGGTGATATCGACGGCCTCGTTGCCATTCGTTGTCTCGACCAGGGCGTTGATGTGCCGGCTACCCGCCGGGCTTATATCCTTGCTAGTTCTACTAATCCAAGGGAGTTTGTCCAAAGGAGAGGCAGAATATTACGAAAAGCCGAAGGAAAACAATTTGCACAAGTATATGATTTCCTGGTAGGACCATGGAGTACAGCTGAATGTTTAGGAAAGGACTCGGCAAAAGGTTTGCTGCTGCGCGAGTTACCGCGGTTTGCTGAATTTTCTCTGGATGCCGTGAATTCGCAGGAGGCCAGGGACGCTATTTGGGACACTATCATGAGCTTGGATCTGGTTGCTTCCCTGAGGAAGCGGCCGTGGGAAGTCTACCAAGAGATGCAACAAAATAACTAGGATCAGCGTGATGAGCGATAAGGTATCCATTGACTCGATTCTCGGTCAAATAAACGATCCCGCCATTAGGATTATGGCGGAGCATTCATTAAAAACAGCCCGAAAGGCCTTGGACATGAGCGATTATTCCCGTAAGCAGTTTGTGGTCGAAGAATTACACAAGATCTTGCCCCGGGCCTTGAAGGTTAGAGCTGACAATGAAACTGCATAATATTGAGCTAGTTAATTTCCGGCAATTCAAAGATCGGCAGACGATCGATATTGCAACCGATTCACCGCGAAATGTCTCGGTCATCTACGGTGAAAATGGTCGAGGCAAGACAGGGATATTCCGCGCTTTGATGTTTTGTTTGTATGGAGACAAATGCCTCTCTCAGGATGAGCTCAGCGGAGAACAAAAAAAAGAAGGATTGAACCTTGTCAACGAGGTTGCCCTAAAGGAAAATGTCGGCACTTCAGTCGCGGCCCAGGTCGCTATGGCTTTTTCCCATCAAGGCCAAACCTTTCGGATCGTCCGCAGCATCGACGCCCTGATGAAAACAGACGGTGCTATTGTCCAAAGTCAAGGTAGTCGGGTTGAACTGCAACAAACCGATGTAACTGGCAACACCCAGCCAATTGAAACCGATCCGGATAAAATCACTGCCCTCATTCAGGAAATTCTTAATTCGCGCTTACGAGATTATTTTCTGTTTGATGGTGAGCGGATCGAACGATTAACCCGCAACACAAAGGAACGGCGGGAAGAAGTGCGCCAGGGCATCAGAGCACTCCTTGACCTTGATGCCATGGAACTAGCTATTGCCGGGCTAAAAAGCCTGATATCGCAAATAGAGAAGGAAATCAGCCATAAATCCACCGGCGAATTACAGCGAGTAACAACCATTATTGCTGACCTTAATGCGAAAATTGAAAAATTGGAAAATGCGCAGGAACTTGGCAGTCAGGAATTAAAACGCTTGGTGCATAAAATTCACGAAATTTCCGAATTGGTCAGTGAAAACAAAGAGACCGCTGACAAGGAGAAAAAACGACAAGAGCTTCTCAAAAACAGCCAAGATCTTAAGGTGGAGAGGGATGCGCTAAAAAGAGAGATGGCCGGCTACTTGAGCAAGGGCGCACAATTGGTCGCTTCCGAACTTATCGAACAACTTCGGGAAGAATTGGAACTTCGGCGCCACAAGGGGGAGTTGCCCCCCAATATTCGCAAGGAATTTGTGGAAAACCTCCTGGACAGTGAGCGGTGTATCTGTGGCACCTCCCTGGGGCATGACCATCAGCAGGAGCGCGAGTGCCTTCTGGAATTCATCAAAAAACATTACACTCCAGGTCTTGGTCCGGAAAGCTTGGATCTCCTTCTATCTTTAAGCAGACTTTCCAGTGCCAATACAGGGTTGGCAGACCAGTTTAATCGGTTGTTAACCAACAACAAAAAACTTGGGGATGAAATTCTGGAGCTTGAATCCAAGATCAAACTGTTAAGCGACGAGCTCCAGGAGGGTGGAACCAATATTGATGACCTGATTCAAGAAAGGAAGAAGCTTGAGGAGGACAAACGCAAGTTGGAACGTGAGATGGACCGGCAAGCAGATGATATTGTCAGGGCGCAGAATGAGCGGGAAGACCTGAAGAAGAAGAGTATTGTTTTGGAAAAACAGCAGAGCCAAGTGAATAGTCTGGTTTCTAGGCGTATACTTGCAGAACAAACGCTGGAAGAACTTGAAAAGATTTATAATCGGTTTGCTAATGCCGCCAAAGAAAAGCTAGCGGAAAAGTCTACCGAAAACTTTGCCAGGCTAGCCGACGATGAAACCAAGAAGGATATCAAGAAAATCAGCATTGACGAAAACTATATGCTGGACGTACTGAACTGGTCAGGCCAGCGCCGACTTGGCGAAATCTCTGCAGGTCAGCGGCAGATCGTTTCCCTGTCGTTTATCATGGCCCTTATCCAGGTTGCTGGCAATCTTGAAGTTCCCTTGTTTATGGATACCCCTTTCGGCCGACTCTCCGGCATACATCGAGATCATCTATTGGACACCATCCCAAAAATGGCCTCGCAATGGATCTTGCTGGCCACCGACACGGAATTCACCGAAGTCGAGGCCCATGCTCTCAGGCAGACTAACGCCTGGGGTAAGATTTATGAATTAGTCAAGGAAGGGGAAGGGACCACACGAATAGTTGAACGTGATGTTCACCAGTTCACTCCCAAGCGCAAATCAATCCATTAAGGTGCTCTCGTAATGTTGGAATCAACAGAAAATCCCATGGCCTATATAAGCAAAAGATGGGAATCCCTTTACGATGTGCTTTGCAAGCGCGATAGTGTTTTTGATCAGATGACCAACCTTTTTACTCTCTGTGCAGCCATCGGTCATTTGAACGGGGAAGAGAAAGCGCCAATTGATAAGAAGGGGATATTTCGGTGGTCTAATCTTAACTCAGAGACCGACGTATCCATTCTGACTGCCATGGCCTGGGATGCCAGGGAAAGGGATCTCTCCATTTTAGCAGATAAAAAAAGGATCATGGAGATTGCCTGCGACTATGCCGAAAGCGGCATGCAATATCTCTATGATAATTTTTTCGAGGATTACATGCAGGATGGTCAACTTCTCAGGCCGGAAAAACTGGATATCGAATTAAACTTGGCGCAGATCCTTGAAGGACTGAGACAGAAGCAGAGTGTCTTTTAAACTTGTTTTTTAGGATTATCATTATGGGAAAAGATTCCAACGACAAAATAGAAATAATATGTAAAAAAATGAATTTATTTTTTAAGCTATGGATTGATCTTTTCAAAGAATTAGCAAATCGATTAATTGATCCAGTGCAATCGCCAAACTTTATTTTGTATTTTATTGTTATTGTTATTGGTGTTGGAGGAATAGGACCATGGATAAATTTAGCAAAAAAAAATAATTTGCCTGAATTTTATTATTCTGTTGCAACATTCGCGCTTACATTGGCGTCTGCATCATTTGCGGATGTTGTTTTATATAGAAATAGAAATAATTCAATTGACGAAAATAAAAATTATGACATGCTAACTTTTCCATACACATGTATATTTTTTATAACTGCAGCAAGTGCAGTATTTTCTCTAATTATTTGTGGGTTTTTCCCTGAGAATCTAGCCACTGGCGCAAATTTTTCGTTAGTATCCTTGTTCTTCGGTATCTTTCTATGGTGGCAAGTAAATTCAAGAAACCCACAGCTATACAAAGCACCTTTGGAGGCAGAAAACGCCTTAGGTGATGATACGCAAATTCACCGTGGCGATACTGCTGGGTACAAAATCAACTAAAGTTAACATAAAGAAATAAATTATGAAAAAACTTGCGTTCCAAGTTGATCAAAGATTTGGTTCATTCTATGTTGTTAAATTCCAAGCATGTGAGTTGCTGGAACTTGCTTATTCTGAGCCATTGCGCAGAGAAGACGACCTGTTGCTCGGGAATCAGCGCCAACTAAGCGAACAGCGCCGCAAATCAATTAGGAACTATATAAATAGTTCTGAGTGTGCCTTTCCTAATAGTATTATTTTAGCTGCAAATTTTCCAAAAGATGGAAATGGACAAAATGAAGACGATGACAATGTTAGGTGGAGCGTACAACCGAATGAAGATCATTTCTATCTAGAAATACCTACCATGGCCCCGATGGCCGTTATTATTGACGGACAGCATCGCCTTATGGGATTTCGCGATGCCGATTTAAACGCAAAAAAAATGGAGTTAGTCTGTTCTGTTTATATGGATCTACCGAGTTCTTTGCAGGCTTTTTTGTTTGCAACAATAAATTCAACCCAAAAGGCTGTTGATAAAAGTTTAGCTTATGAATTGTTTGGCTTTGATCTCGTTAACGAAAGCCCCGATGCTTGGTCACCTGATAAATTGGCAATTTCTTTATGTAGGAAATTAAATATTGATCATGATTCTCCATTCGATGGACATATTAAGCCAGGGGCAATCGTGGAGATGCCTTTAGGGCAAGATGGAGAATGGAAGGTGTCTACTTCTTGTATTGTTGATAGTATATTGCGGTTAATTAGTTCAAATCCAAAAGATGATAAGACTTCACTTTATAAATTTGGGGAGAAACAACGACTTAGGCATAAGCTGTCTAGTGGAAGAAGAGATAGCTCGCCACTGAGAGAACTGTATTTGAACAATCACGATGGGGTTATTTATGGTATAATTTGTAATTTTTTTAATGCGGCAAAATTTGTTTATGAAAGCTTCTTTAAAGAAAGTAGTGCGCTTAATAAGACAATTGGAATACAGGGGCTATTTGATGTATTGAAATTATATATACTCTCAAATAAAGGTGTCAATCTGCAAGAAGTCGATTTTACATTCAATGCTTTCTCTGAAGTTTTTAAAAAATCAAAACATATAAATTTTAAAGATGATATGTTTATGAAATTTTCAGGAGTTGGGCGATCTCGTGTCAGAGATGCTATTTCAGTGGCCGCTGGTCTTAAGAATATTGGCGAAATATCAAATGAAGAATTTCGTAATTGGGTCAATGACATTATTGATAATTAAGCTGAAGAAGATTGTGTATGTCTACGGTCGATTTTATTCTGGTTGATAATATATATATTCCTCTATTGGTGTGCGCCAAGAACATTTCATCAATATTTGCATCTTGGGACTTGTCCAATGACATCCTTGTGTTTAAAAGAGCGATGATGATATAATCATATTTCCCTAGTAGTGTATAACGGTTAATTTCTCTGCCAATTTTGAAGTGTTGAGGAAGAATAGTTGGCGCGCATCGTTCCTCTAGTGACATGCATAATCCCATTCTGCACAATATATTTGGTGTAATCCCAGTGCGTGCTTTAAGCATACGCAATTGATTGTCTGCCTCTACTGTAAAAGGTATGCGCTGCAAGGTTAATCCTGGCATTTTTTGCTTTCCTTCCAAAAATATTCTTCTATCGGCTCTGTAAGTTGGCCTTCTTTGTCATAACACAAGTGATAGCAGTGTGATATGTCGGGGCTTAATTGCTTGTATAACTGTTGATCCACTTCTGTGTCAGTTGAAAGCAGGATTACCTGATGAGAGGCCATTGGAAAGTAATTTTCGATCAGATTGCGGCGATGGTCACTGTCCAGGCGCCCGAGTGGGGTGTCGATGATTACTGGCAGAGGGCGACCTGAAGTTTTTGCCAATCCCCAGAGCATGGCGATGGCAAAAAGCTGCTTTTCCCCGGCAGAAAGGCTTTTTTTGTTGATCGCCCTCCCTTTTTTGTCAAAGAGGGTGGTGACAAAAGACTTCGGAGCGATGGCGATATCGCTGATCATGTCTCCTTTGCGGGAGAGAGAGTTGAAGCCTTGGGTCACAGTCTGGCGAAGCTGTTCAATTTTTTGAGTTGTCAGTTTTTGGTGATAGGTGTTCAGGGCATTCTGGATATTTTTGACAAGAGATAGTCGCCCTTCGCTGTCATCCTGTTCCATCTGCCGGTCGATATGTCTTCTCTGCTCTCGCTGTAACCCAATCAGTTCGTTTTCCTTTTGGGATATTTCAATTTTTGTCTGTTTCTCTTCTTGTTGGAACTCTCCTAAGCGTTGGTTTAGCAACGAGAGGTCATTGAAAAGAGGGAGCGTTTGCGCTTCGTCAGGTGTTTTGGCTAGGTCCTTGGCCGTTTTTTGCAAATGGCGCTGCAAGTCGATCAGTTGTTCCCCGGTTTTTTTTACATTTGGCCGTGATAGATTTTCAGCTTCATCCAGGAAACTCAGAACCTGATCGGCGCTGGTTTCGGAAAGCCCATGGAGTTCTGTTGTGGTGCTGAGATGGTTGGCTTTTTCTAAACGCGAGGCGAAGGTCGCCTTGATTATTCCATCCACCAGTGAGCGCGACTTTTTGTCCAATCCATTGGTGTTTGAAAGGATTTCTCTCTGCACGCTTGTCAGCTCGTCCCGAACCATTGACAATCGTTTCCATTGTTTTTCCTCTTGAAGTTGGCTGCGGAGGGCGGTGGCGATGGAAGGGCAGAGGGAAAAAGGGAAAGTTTTCTCGCATTCAAAGCGAATTTGATTTTCTAGTTCCTCGATTCGGGCGGTGAGCTGGCTCTGGTTAATTTTCAGGTCGTCCCGCCGGATTGCGTAGTAATGCCCCTCCTGGTGCAGACGTTTTTCCTTGTTCTTGATGTCGGCAAGCACACCGGTGATTGAGGTGCGAACCCTGGCCAACTCATCTAACTTCTGTTCAATTTCTTCTTTTGCTTGGTTGATCTTTGTCTCAAAATCTTGCCACTTGTTCTTGTCTGTCTTGGCACCACTTTTTTTGATTTCACGGCCTATGAAAATGGAGAGATCAGCCTTGAGTCTGTCCACGACATCTAGGCCAAGCAGGGTCTTAATGGCATCGGCCAACACCAGGCTTCCGTTATTGTCATCGGCAATACTTTTGATCTTTTCGCCATCAAAGAAGAAGAGCTGTGAAAGTCGTTCAGGGATAATCTCCTCTACAAATCCCTGCCAAAAATCATCGCTGACATTCTCCAGCTCTTTGCCATCGACTTTGATTTGAAGATATTCTTTTACCCCTTTGGTTTTTCTGGCGGTCCAGGATCGTTCAACGAAGTAGGTTTTTTGTTCACCAGCGGTTACGTAGTCAAACTCAAGAGCGACTCGGGCGAAATCAGGACTGATAATTGCCTTGGTGTCTCGATGAATGTGCCCGCGCAAGAAGTCTTCATAGTCGTTTTGGCTAACTCGGTTTCCCAAGATTGCCTTGCCATATAAAACGAGCCTGATAGCATCCAGGAATGTCGTTTTCCCGGTACCGTTCTTGCCGCCAAGTAGAATGATAGGTCTTTCCTGGCCATATTTGACCCGTGGCAGAAGATCGAGCTCAACTTTGCCCGCGTAAAGACCATAATTTTCCAGGATGATTTTGCGTAGCAGCATGATCTACTCAGGAGGTTATGAAAAGTTTGTGACAATTCTTACGATTGGTGAAAGCCGATTTTGGACAGCGCCTCTTCCCGAGACGCCCAGTCTTTTTTCAGGATGGAGTCGATATCACTATTGATGGCGGATCGTCTGCTCATTCCGTGTTGGCGCCTTTCCGCATCAAAAAGTTGAGTGAGAAGCTCAACTGGCAAGTCATGTTCGGCGCATACTTCCTGAAGGATTTGAAATTCAAGACCACCCAAGCCGGAGCAATCATCCTTGGGGACCTCAAGTTTTTCGCTGGTAACCTGTTCATAAATCTGCGGTAGGGAATCATGCCAGTCACCTTCTTCGAACAGCCACAGTTGTCTGATTTTCAGAAGTTCTTCTCGGGAAATCAGCTGTTCATTGGGGTTGGGGCCATTATGCTGTATAGCCTTTTGGGCTTCCAAAAGACGTTTGAGAATCTTTTGGCGAAAAACTAGCAGGTAAGGCCCCCAGATGATTTTGTGGTCACCATCTGTTTCCTTGTACTGGATCTTTCCGGAGCGCCGTCGTACATCGCGAATTTCTTTTTTGCCTTCAGGGTCTTGGGTGGTCGCTAACCAATCCCTGAAATCTAGCAGCGGCTTAAGCCACTTTTCGCCTTTGTCGATCATCGCGGACATGGAGGTATCTTTTGCGACAACTGTGCAGGTCCAACACCCGAAACGACTGTTCCCGCATGACGGGGAAGACTTATCTATTACGAGGGGACATTCGCCATCCTGGGCATTTTTGTACATGGTCAACAATTCTTGATTGTTGTTGCCCCATGGAGAGGGTACGGATAGAAGATATTCCCAGACCTCTTCGGTAAACCAATCTTCAATGGGCGAGAACACCCACGCGTTGGTAAGATTGCTATGCCGTGTCAGGTGCTCTCCAACCTTGGTCCGTTTATCCATCTGTCCGGCCCGGTTTGAGCTTTCTGCCCTTCGTACGCCCAACACAACCACTACCTCGCCATGCGTGGTAATCTTCTCGGTTATGAAGCGATTGGCTGGCTCAATTTTAAGGCGGTCGGTACACCAGCGAAATTTGCTGTAAGGGGCAGGATACCCGCGACCAATCAAGTTAACCCAAAAGGTGTTGTCCGGTTGTGGTGTGACCTTGTGAGCCTCAAAAGGTAGATTTTGCTCACGGGCGGAAGTGTTGATTCGGTCGAGGGTGGTATTTATGTAGTTTACGATCACCGGTGTTTCGACGAAGGTGTCAGAGGATATTACGTAGATTTTCTTGGTTAATTTGGTTTTGGGAAGTTTTTGCAAGCTTGACCAAACAAGCTGTAAAGTAGCAGATGAATCCTTGCCACCGCTGTAGCCAAGCACCCATGGCCGACTGTCTGCCAGGTAAACCTCCTGGACCTTTTTGTAAAGACTTTCAAGGTAATCACCAGCAATGACGCTGCTGTCTTGATTGCATTGCTCAGACATTTGGGCGCCCTTTGACATAACTTCTTTCCACTGTTGCTTCCTGTGGGTCCAAAGACAACCCAAGGGCATTTTTAATAACATTGGCCGTCAAAATGACGTTTTTCTGTGATTTGTTCAGGGTGCCACCGATCATGGCGCGGCCTTCCCAGAGTTGAGCATTAGCACGGGACCAGTCTATCTGTCTAATTTTGGCTAATTGCTTCTGCCAATCGTTGGGATGGTTGTTAATCAAGCTGCTTCCTGCAATAGCCAAAGCCTGTAGGGCTATGCCATGGGCATGGACATAGTCGCTGCGCAATTCGCTTGGCGAGACTTTTTTGGCCAAGGCATCACGCCAATCCGGGATGTGTTTGGTAACGGTTAGCCAAAAATCAAAAACCAATTTTTCTTCTTTGGAAGAAATCGGCGCCCCATCTTTTTTTTGCAGAAGGCGTTTCGTCGCTTGGTAGATACTGCTTAAGGTGAAAAGCTTGCGCGAGCGATTTGATATCGAGCTTTTTGCCATTTCCGTCATGCCCTTGAATACCGGTATTTCATCACTCAGTTTGTGACTTAGTCGCGCCATGGGGTCGCGATGATCATAGAGGATATTTAAAGATGTAGTTGGCCGTACCGCATACCGATTGAGGTCGGCAAACATCTGCTGGCTTCGCTTGAGTCCGGCATCAACAAACAATACGACGGATATGGTTTCATATTGAAGGGCGGGATTATCTTTGAGCGCGCCTTTAATGGCTGCAAGCCGGTGCTGGCCATCGTTAATGATGAATTGTGCATCCATAGGAACGCACAAGGAACCAATTTTGTTACCGATTGTATCGGTACCGTAAGCTTCGAACTGGACTTCACCATCGATGGAGGCGGCAATGGCCGAAAAGACATAGCTGTCTTTATTTTCTATTAAGTATTGGGTGATAGGCGGAATTCGTACCTTGTTCATCTCGCGTTGTGCTCGCAACTCCGGCGAAAGATCATTTTCCCCATTCCGAAACATTGCCGGTAACAACTTGAGTGGACACATTGTCACGTAATATTCACGGCCCGCTTGAACCCCACGGATGGCTGGAAAGGAATGAGTGAACTCACGAGACAATCGGTTGGTTTTCGAGTTATTTTTCATTGGATCCGAGAGAGAATTTATGCATATTAGTCCTTGTGAGTGAAGATAGCATCTTGGCAATTCGATTGGAAGTCAAACTTTAAACTTCCATTAAAAAAGATAAACTTCCTAGATATATGTGGACGGAAATAAGCATTGCCCCTCTCTGGTGTAGTTGGGCAGTAAGGGTCACGTTGTATCCAATGAAATACCGGGTCACTGTTGTTCTGTCCGCTCTGTGAAAATCTGTCGGTCTGTCATCATTTTTGATTCTCCGGCTTTGTGGTCACAGTGAGCTGCAGTTTGAGTTCCGAGAGCTGCGCAGTCAAGCTAGCTGTTTTCTCTGCTGCCACCGCAGCCTCTTTCTCCAGGGTAGCGATCCTGGCCTGTGCCGCCTTTTCAATTTTAGATGCTTCGCTTTGTGCTCTGGAAGCCTCGGCCAGAGCTGTCTTCAGCTCTTTGCCTAGGCTGGTCCGTTCCTCCTGCTCTTTGGTGACTTGGGACTTGATCTCTGTCAAGTGATTATCCATATCTTTGGAATGGGTCTCGGCAACAGCTGCTCGTTGTTCGGCTGCTGCCAAGTGATTCCTTAGTTCCTTCACTTCGTCCTCTAATTCACGGACCCGCGACTCTGCCTTTGCTGAGGCCTTGTCTGCCCGATCAACTTGGACTTTGGATTCGGCGGCGGTGGTGCGAGCAATTTCACCTGCCTCAATGAGCTGCTTTCTCTCGGTCTGGAGACCAGCTACGGTTTGCTCCAACTCCCTTATCCTGCCGGCTGCTTCTGCCCCCGCCTTTTCTGCCTCTTGTCGATCTTGGTCGGCTTGCTTTTGGGATTCAGTCAGTTCGTCGGTCAGGTGTTTAATTTTGCCATCCTCGGCTTCCAGAGCATCAAGAGCCTCGGTCTCGTTCGCTTGAGCCTTATCTATTTCGTTTTTTGCTTCGGTGACGCCTTCCTGGTAGGACTGATTCATTAGCTTTAAGAGGGTGTCTTGGGCATATCCCGGGAGTTCTTTCGCAACGACTGGTTGTGTCCCAATATTTGCTCTCCGCTCCTTCATCAGTTTCAGGACCGTCGCCATACTGCCGCCGGTGATCGCCATCACCGCTCGTCCTGAAGGATTAACCACTCCCTCGGCCTCAAGTTTCTGAATCGCCCGACCTACCGTTTCTAATGTTGCCACCTGTTGCATATCGGTCCCTCTCTTTTGATTTGATATTATATCATATCGATTTAATCGATATAGTATCATATCGTATCGGGATAATCAAGAAAAAAATAAATAAAATAACGTAAAAACAGCTATTTCCGTATCGTATATATGATACGGAAATAATCAGACCGCAGGTCTTGGTGTCGAAGCGGGAAAGACTCGTCGAAGAAAAATCGGCGCTGCCGGGCGAACCCGGCTGAAGCCGATCACTGACCAAACGCCTTGGAAGGGAAGGCCTTCGGCCAACCTTCCCATTCCAGGAAGGCGCCAGAGGCGCACGCTAGGCCTTGTTGCCTAGCGCCATGCCCTTTGCGACGTTGACCGCTATTTCTTTAATGTGAGATTTGCAGCCGAAAGATCGCCGCCTTGAATAGAAGCTGGGTGTATTGCCTAGCGCATTGAACAGATACCCAGGCGAAGGCCTGGGGAAGGAAAATGAAATCTGGGCTATGTTCCCAGCGGGTCGAAAGCTTAGGAAACGGCGATCGATTTTATTTTTGGGTCCGGCGGTCTGACGTAGTGACGCATGAAGCGTCAGACCGTCAGATGGTGTGATGGTAAATACCTCAGAGGGTAAATACCTCAATACATCAATACCTCAGACCCAAAACAACTCAATACCTCCCCTTGGTATGCCCCTAGTGACGCAGTGACGTTCTGACGATGTGACGTATGAAGCGTCAGATCGTCAGACCAAATTGCAGGGTACTACCCTACCATGGTGCTACCCAGACAGGGGGGCAGGGCAGCACCCTCTGAGGTATTTTACCTCAGACCGTCAGAGGGTGTGAGGGTAACTACCTCAGAGGTATTGTGGTTCTGTTGTACTGTGGTTCTGTGGTATTGTTTGGTCTGCCCATCTGACTATCTGCCCATCTGCCCCAATTAGGGGCAGATGGGCAGACCATTTTTTTGTCCTTTATTTTTTCACAATCTCTCGTAGTAGTACCGGCACATCGGCCTGGATCGAGGCCTCGGTGAAGCCGTTAGAATTCACCTGGCCACTCTCATAGTCGGCTTTGCTTGGAATGCCCCAGCAGTCCACGATAATATGGATCTTGGCTGCGATCGCAGCTTCATCGCCCCACATATTCCGGATCTCTTCGATCCCTTCTGCGTGGTGCCGGTGGCGCCGGTGAGCCGGGCCAAATTCGGCAAAAAGAGCGTCAAGCCAAAGGTGGACTTCTTTCCATTCATTACCCAGGAGGCGTTTGCAGTCGTAGCAGTGTTCGTGCAAATATGCCATTTTTCCTCACCGTTCAGGAAGGCAAGCTTTGATCATCATCCAGGCTTCATCCCAAGTCGCATCTTCCTCTTGGCCGAATTGATTGACGAAACGATTTTCATAGTCGGCTTTGCTGGGGATGCCCCAGCAGTCCTTAAGAATATGAATCTTGGCTGCGATCGCAGCTTCATCACCCCATTGCTGCCGGACCTCTTCGATCCCTTCCACATGGTGACGGTGGCAGCGGTGCGCTGGACCATACTCCTTGAAAAGTGCATCGAGCCATTTGTGGACTTCTTCCCAATCTTGGCCGAGCCAACGCTCACAATCGTAGCAATGTTCATACAGGTGAGCCATGGATTATTTCTCAAAATAATTGTGACGTTCAAGAAGATACGCTTTTGTAGTCTTCCCAAGATCAACAAGCCGCTGCCATTCCTTAACGTAAGGCTGGGAATTGGCGCAGACGATCTGGCTCCAGCGGGCGAGCGTTCTTTTCACGTTCTCGAATAGATCCGGATCGCGCCGGATCTTCTCCGCAATTAACCGATGCAGTGCCAGACTGCGTCTATCAAGCCATTGATGGGAATGAGTTTTCATAGTTCATTATCCGTTTTCTTTGGATTGAACCGCTTGACCAAGGCCTCTTCTATTAGATGTGATTGCGGGCGATCCTGAGCCCGCAGCCATGCGATCAGCCATGGAGGCAGCATGACATGCAGGCTGGCTTTTTTCTCTTCGGGGGGCAACGGCGGTCGCCCTCCTGGATGTTTTTTAAGTTTGTTCATCGATTTTTGCTTCCAACCCCTGCGCACAGGGGAGAGACAGGTGGTGGCAACTAGAAAACCATGTTGTAAACAGCGGTTGGCCCAGCCTGTATTTTTTCTCCGAGGCAGGCAACCCGGGCCACCAGCTCCTCAAAATCAACATTTAGGAGTTGCCCCTTCACCCACTGACCATCATCTGTCTCAGGGACAAGCCATATCTTCGTTCCATTTTCCACTTTTTTCAAAGTCAGGCGCTCCTGGTTGGCTCCCCAAGAGGGATCGCACCAGGCTCGCTCCAGCACAACCTCTTTGTCTGTTACCCGGGCATGGCCGACGTGGCCTTTCCAGTTGCCGGCCGATTCAGTTCTGAGGTCAAATTCTCCGTTTTCCAAAACCGCATCTACTGTTTGCTCTTCCATTTTTTCCTCCATTTTTTTTGGGGTGGCTGGATTGCTTTCCCTTTAGGTTTCAATGTACATGAAAACGCCAACCAGCGCAAGAGGAAAAAATGGAAAAAATAGCAATATTACAGTGAGTTACATTTCTATACAGAGCGGTTCTATAGAAATATCTGAGAGAGGAGCCAAAGATATACGGGTATCGTTTCTCGGTGATTAGCCGGTGCAGCGCTGATCAAGCTACTGGTGGGGTTGGTTTTTCATTGTTCAGGTCTTTCTCCTCATGGCCTTTCTGTATGATTGAAATCTTGCCTCCTTTGGGGAGAGATTTGAACCACTCCTGGCAAGAGCTGGGCACGTTCAACTCGAAGGTCAGCTCTTGCACTTTTTTCTTTGTTCTCAAGCATTCTTCTGTCTGTTGCTTCAAGGTCTTCTCTCCAGGATCTTGTCGTTTTTCTTTGCCAGTTGTTCGGCAAGATTTTTTGGCCGACCGATATGCACCCAATTTGTGTAATCGCCAGGATATACGCAGTCGCCGGCTTCACCATCGGGACAAGGGCATTGGCAGGCGCAGGAGGCGATCCAAGAATTAAAAGGGGCCTGTTCCTCGATCGGCAGCTCGGAGATCCGGATGAAAAATGTTTCCGGGCGTCCATCCTCGCGCCAGGTATAGTGGACCGCCGGCTGCTGGATCAACTGTAGATTATCATTGATCTGCCAGCATTGGCCGCTCACCACGTCCATGCAGGTGAGAAAGCCCCTGTCCATGAAGGCTCCGGTGTCAAGGCAGACGGCATGGCCAAGATCACGCACCAGCAGATTCGACCCGAGCGTGTGGCCGCAAACCAGTTTCTTTCCCGATACATGCTGCTTCCATCTTTCATCAAATCGCATCCAATGCAGCGCGAAAAGGGGCTGGTCAGCCAGAGCCAGATCCGGACAGAGTCCTCCATGCACAAAGATAAAATCATCGGTTTCGAGGGCATCGCAGCAGGTATCCCGGAGAAAAGTCTTGTAGTCTTCGGGGATCAACCCGGCCATGATATCCCGCAGATCTTTTTGATACTTTAACGGATTGCCTCTGCCATGGCGGAAGTTTAACTCAATGTCGCCGAGGCGGGTCTCTTGATCGCGATGCCGACAGAAGGAACAGAGGGTGGCCAAGGCGGAGTTGTCGACCCACAACGGCGTAGATTCACGGGGGCCAACCATCCACCACAGATCCAGGGTGTCGCTGTCGCATTGCTTCCCCGGCATCCCGTAATATTCTTTACATTCCTGAATCTCAAGGAGATTCATAAGCATGAGGGCATCATGATTCCCCCGTAGGGAAACAATATTAATTTCCGGGTCCTGGTGCAGGCCAAGTAAGGTGTCGATCACGCCTTTTGAGTCCGGGCCACGATCGCAGTAGTCGCCAAGGGTGACGATAAGATCGTCCCTGGTCGGCTTGACGGCTTCCAGCAGCTTTTCAAGATGGAGGGCGCAGCCGTGGAGATCGCCAATTGCCAATATACGAGCATATTTTTCGTCTTTGTGGATGATCATATTTTTTCACCACGCAATGCAGCGTCCCTGGCTATTTCCTCAGCAAGGCCATTGGGCCGGCCGCGCTGCACCCACTCTTTATAATCATGGACATAAGCGCAGTTGCCTTCTTCTTCTCCGTCAGGCAACGGGCAGCACTGGCCACGCAGCCAGGCCACGAAAGGTTCACGCTCTTCGGCCGGCAGCGCGGAGATCCGGAGGAATTGAAGGTTTCCGGAAAATGGATAAAATTTTTCGTTTTCAGTCTTTTTCATATTTCTATTTTAACAAATTTTATAGAAATATCTCGTTGAATGTTCGCAATTTTCAGGCATCATAGCCTAGACCGTTAGGATTAAGATGGTCTTAGGCTAGGCTATCGAAAAACCATAGGCTAGGCTACCAGGAACAAGGACAGATCAACCGCCCGGGGAGGGGTAGCGCAGGGGAAGAGGTGGCTTTGATTCCTGATCTACCCGAACAGGCCTTTCTTCGTCGGAGGTGACGGCTTCGGCAGGGCCTTGATGATCTTCTCCGACAATTCGTCGAGGCGCGTTTTTGAGAGCTGCAAGGCCGCCTCTAACTCCGCGTGGACGATCCTCTGGATCTCTGCTTGGGCCTTCTTGGCGGTCTGTAGTTCCGCCTGTAGCGCCTTGGTGATCTCCGGCAGGCGAGGGCCGGCCGAAATCCGGACCAGGCTGGTCAAATTCCCCAGCGTCGTCTTCAGCTCGGCGATCTCCTGTTGGAATTGTACGATCGCCGGCTGGCTCTCCTGGGCTTGCTGCAGGGCTGTCCGCAGGTCCTTGATATCCTGTCGGAGGTGCTGGACTTCCAGCAGGAGCGGTGTCGGGGCCTGCCACTGTGGGGGCGAGGGTAGTAAAAGGACTTGGGCCAGTTTCGATACTGCTTCCATATTCTACGCCCTCCCTCCGCAACTCAGGATCTCGGATGACTTCGCCATTGAGCCCCAGGTCACGGCGTGCATCGCCTTGCAGAAGCAGCTCAGCTCCAGTTCCGATCGGAACCAAATGCAGTCCGCGCAGGCCACATCCGGGCGCGGCTGGCGGTCCGCTGGTGCTGAGTCGATTATTTCGAGATTGGGGTTGTTTTCGGGCTCGTTCTGCTGCTGTTCGGTCATGTTCTTGCCTCCAAATTTCTTGAATTTCTCTATTGTCGCCAGCGACAGAAATGCCGCGCCGGGCGGCCTCCATGGCCGCTGCCATTTGGAATTCGCGTGGACCTGATAACTCGATCCGCGTCCACCCCTTTTCATTGGCCAAATCAAGCATTACTCGGATTTTAGCGGCGGTGGCTTTGCCAGCGCAGGTGATCTCATCCCCCTGATCGATGAACGCCGGAGCACCACTCTGCCAGCGGTAGAGTTGACCGCCTCCTGGGGCCGGTTCGTAGCGCATAAAAACAATCAGGTCGAACTCGCGGCCGCCGTTTTTTCGGCGGATCTTCGGCTCACCTGAATAATCCGGTGCTGGCTCTGGGTGTCTGCCGGTTAAGATCGGCATATCGCGAGTAGCGTCATACTGCAAACCGCGATCAAGGAGGCCTGCCGCGGTGTAGGCCTTACCGAGAGATGATCCTTTGTAAAAAATAGGCTGGCCTTCTTTGTTGGTGTCGCCCTCAAGCCCGAAAGAAAAGCCGGAAAATTTTCCGGTGGAGGCGATGTTTGGCCGTGCCACAACGCCGTGGACCTGCAAAAAAGAAACAAAGTCGGGGGCGGTGATCGGGGGGCCGGTGGCAAGAACCTGATCGATCATATCCTGAAGGACCATTTTCGGGGGGCGCTGGCCAGTGCGAAGAGCTTTTTCGATTTCGCTTTGCCTTGGTTGCTTTTTTAAGGCCGACTTATCATCCCCTTTGGTAATAGTTAACCCGTGCTTCTTTTCAAGCGTCTGTGTAGCCTTAATGGCCTCTTTTGCTTCCCATTGTCCTTTGAAAACTTTGCCATTTAATCCCACTCGACTCGCGATAATATGAATATGATCGTAGTCCGTGTCTTGATGACGAACAGCCACATACTGCATCGATGGGTCGAAGCCCATCATTTGCATGTAATCTGTCGCGATTTCTGACCATCTTTCTTCGGTTAGTTTTTCCCCTTTGGGGCAGGAAAGGGAGCAATGCCAAACTGGTTTTTTGATGTCCGGCTTCAGGCGTCGGGCAACACCGAATTCTGCAGCCAGCTCGCGAGGTGTTGCACCTGCCATGTTGCAGCCGACGACTGTTCCACGAGGCGGGCCACTTTTCTTCTTATTTTTGGGGAGAAAGCAATAATCAAGTATGGCCCTAAAGCTGTCTCCACGATAAACTTTAGCCTTCATGCGCCAGCCCCAACAATTTTTTGCGGAAGTCAGCCAATTCCGACTGAATATCCGAGATATCTACGAGGATGGGTAAGCCGTTTTCGTGGATCAAAATGTTGAGGCCATGTGCAATCTGATTAAGGTTGCTCTTAACTCGGGCGAGATCCTGGTATGCTTGTTGGTTGATCGCCGGGACTTGCACTGGCAAACGGCCCAACCCAGCACTTCTGAGGTATGAGGAAATATTTTCACTTGCCGCCGCTGATCTTTCCTGTAATTGCGCAGTTTCTTTGTCTGTTAAATACACAGAGACCCGAGTTTTCCGTTGCTCTTCCGCAGGTCGCGGAAGCGGTCCGTGGCGCCTGCAAGATTCTCGATTTCCGATATCGAGTTTTTTCATAGTTAACCCCTAACAATTTTAAGATCGACCGAAGGGAGAAGTGCCACCTCAGACCCCTGCCTGGGCAGGGGCAAGGGACGAACTCGGCGGAGCCGAGTTACACCTTGCTACCTGCCTTCATTGAATGACTTCCCCGCAGTTTTCTTGTGGAGACAATTTTTCGGGTAGCCAATATTTCAGGGAAACTTGCCATTTTTCTTTTTTGGGGTCGAATTCGCGCCGTTGAAAGCCCGGCAGCGATGATCGAAAATCAGATATCCATTTTTCTTGGGCCTCTACTGGCAGGGCCAGAAAAGAAATCCACGCCGCCTCTATTCTCTCCCTTTCTTTTTCCTGATCTCTTTTTTGTTTCTCAGCCTGTAAGGCAATCTCGTCGGCTCTGCGCCGTTTGTCCTCTGCATCTTTCTTCCAGTCATGTAGTTGCTGCAAGTGATAGGGGGTTAACCCATTTTTAATCAAATAAATTTCCAGCCCTACAGGATCCTTGGCCTTGCCATTCATTTGAGCTAACAAAACGTATTCTTTGATCTGTCCATTTCCACCATCCACCTGCTCCTCTGGGGGGGTAGGGGGGGTGGTATTATTTAATTTACCTATACTATCTTTAGTAGTGTCTGGTTGCTGTGGATTTGCTGGCTGGTTGGTGGCTGGTTGCTGACGTGGCGGATCGCCTAATCGCCCGAAATCATGAAACATTAGCTGGCCGGTAGCTGGCGGGTCGCTGTGGGCTAGCTGGCCGGTAACTGACTTGGGTATCAGTGGCATCAACCTGCCTGGTTGGCGCCCGGTCTGACCCTGGATTTGCAGGCCGAAATCGGCCAGCCAAGACCTGACCCGATCGCGACTCCAACGCCACTGTTTAGCGTAGCCTGCCAGTGTTGCCGAATGGTCGCGCCAATAATCCACCTGTAGGGCAAAAGAGGCTTCTAGTTCGGTGTATGGCCTATTTTTCGGGAGAAATTGTGTGGCTCGCGTGTCAATGGGTACCCAGTTCATAGGGCACCCCCTAGCAAAAAAAGAAACAATGAGCTATAGTATTGAGTGCCCATCTGAATCGCTCCTATGCGTATTGTCGGTGGCCAGGGGGTTGTGGGTGTTCGAGCACCGACAATCCCCGTCTTTTGTGTCTTTTTTAATCCTCATACGGCCTCCTGTCTTTTCTTCTTCATGGTTTCTTCTTTGTTTGGTCTGCCAGGACCGCGTTTGATCTCTTCCCCCTCCACCAGTGCTTCGATTTCTTTACGGCGCCAGCGCAAATTTCCATTCAGCTTCACGGGCTGCACAGGCGCGATTCCTTTGCACAGCCAACCCCGCCAAGTCTGAAGCGGCACACAGGTGATCTCAGCTACCTCTTTTATAGTCATCATCTTTTGCATATTTGTCTCCTATGATTGGTATTTGTTGGTTGAAATTCAGCTTGTACAATACAAATACAAAATTCAGGGGTTGTGGTCAATGAGAATAAATTAACCTAAATAGCCGTAGATGTGTTGTTTCTGTATTGTGCATATGATACAGAAATAACAAAATATTTTTGTATATTGTTGAAAATTGATTTAAAATCAGCATGTTGTTGAATTTAAAAATGTAAATATTGACAATATGATGCAGTATAATATTGATATAAAAAAATATTTGGTCATATCAGAAGTCACAAAAAATATTTGTGAGGTATAAGGTGGCAATTATGCGTGGACGCAATTTGGACAATTACAAATATCAATCAGGTGATATGAAATGAAATGCCATGGAAGTTCATGGACACTATATGGACAACTTGGAGGGTAAAAATGGGGGATTTGGACACAAAAAAAGGGTTAGCGATTTCTCGCTAACCCTTGGTATTATTGGTGCGCCCGGCACGATTCGAACGTGCGACCTGCGGATTCGTAGTCCGACACTCTATCCAGCTGAGCTACGGGCGCATAGATGAGATGATTTTTATACCGTACATTGTCCTCTTCGGCAACAAGTTTATAAAGTGCGGACGCTGAATTTTTTGGCGAATATTCAGGCGGGCTTAGGGGTGTAAGGGGCGAGAAAGGCGAGGCCGGTGCGGGCAAGCAATGCGCCGAATCGTTCCCCCTGTCTGTTTTCCGCCTTGAAATGGGTGAGGCAGGTTTCTACGATGGCAAGGGTGGTTTCAGCGGAAAAGATCCCGGAAAGTTCCCGGCCAAGCTGCGGGTGACGGCCCAGTTTGCCGCCCAGCAGGATGCGGTAGCCGGTGAGACCTTGGGCGATGGCGCCGGTTGGACATTCCTTGGCGCACTGGCCGCAGGCCAGGCAGCGATGCCAGTCGAACAGCGGCCCGGTTCCCGGTTCGGCAAGGGTGATGCCATTTTCCCGGCAGGCGGTGAGGCAGGCTCCGCACTCCGAACATGGGGAGTCGGTCAGTTTGGGGAGTGAGGTGCTGATCAGGCCGATATCAACAATCTGGGGGCGGGAGCAGGCATTGGGGCAGTCGGCCATGGTTATTCTGAACTCGTGGTGCAGCTTGAGCGGCCCGGACACCCGGCTTTGCATGAATTCTTTCAGGTTTTGCGCGCGGAGCAGGGTTTCAAGACGTTTCGCCAGATTGTCCCCGGTGTCGATGCGATTGGGGCAGCCACTTTGTCCGAAGCAGGCCTCCAGGGAAAAACCTTTCACCTCGTCCTCCTGATTGTGCAGGTAGCGTTGTCGGCAGGCGGTGACATGCGCCAATGTGACCATGGCGGCTCCAGCTTGTCGCGCCTCGGTTTCCACCCTTTTTTTGACGCGTGTGCGGACGAAAAAAGGCACTTTGTTCACCTCTTGTTCCGCATCCTTGTCCCACTGCATGGTTCACCTCATCGTATAATTGTCTGCCAAGAATAGCGCGGAAGGAGGCAAAACGCCTTGATCTAAGTCAACGGTGGCGGGTTGCAGGCGCTCAGGCTGGTGTTTGTTGTAAAAAATCGAGAAAGGTGGTGCAGATGGGTGATGGGTGTCGGTTTTTTCGGGTTATCAGGTAAAACGGGCGAGAGAGGCGGATATCGGTCAGGGGCACCGCGACCAGGGAGCCGCGCTCAATATCTTCGGCCACGGCCCGACGGGAGAGGATAGCGATGCCGACCTGTGCCTTGATGGACTGGCGAACCGCTTCGGTGCTGCCCATCTCGGCCACAATCTGCAAGCGGGCGAGATCCAGGTGTTTTTCGAGCAACTGGGTTACGACCCTGCGAGTGCCGGAGTCTCGTTCCCTGATGATCATCGGCTCGTTGAAAAGCTGGGCGGGTTCCACCGTTTTTTGTCCGGCAAAAGGGTGGGTCGGATAGACGGCCAAAACCAGTTCATCTTCAAGGATTTCCAGCCATTCCAAGGAGGGGTCGCTCCAGCGGGCTCCGACCACGCCGAATTCGGTGTCTCCGGCCAGGACTCCGTCCGCAACCGTGCGGGAGTTGCCGATGGAGAGGGTAAGCTGGATGGCCGGGT
>Ga0224510_10000426_pt1 | contig 32716 bp, 31 predicted proteins | sample SF_May12_sed_USG_FD_170161 | JGI IMG/M metagenome (GOLD analysis project Ga0224510, IMG submission 170161) | Sediment microbial communities from San Francisco Bay, California, United States - SF_May12_sed_USGS_4_1 | ecosystem: Environmental > Aquatic > Marine > Sediment | place: USA: California... | reverse complement strand
TCATCGATGGACTTTTGAATTCCTTTCTCCAGACGCCTGCCCGCACTCCACATTCTTTCAATGACGGGTTCCCGTTTATAGATCTGAATGACTTCCTTCGCAGCTGCTAGCGCAAAAGTCTCCGCCCCATGCGTGAACGACAATAAGAAGACTCGTTCTGCCTCGTGGTCCAGCCCTCCTCGCTTCATAAGCTCTCGTTTGCCAACAAGCGCTGAAACCGAAAAACCGTTCCCCAAAGCCTTGCCGAACGTCGATAAGTCCGGAACGATCCGATGATAGCGTTGCCCGCCACCAAGGTGCCACCGAAACCCGCAAATCATTTCGTCAAGGATGAAAACCGTGCCGTTGTCTCTACAGAGATCCTGAGCTGTATGCAGAAAGTCATTGACCGGTGCCATCTCTTTTTCAGGTTCCATGATGAGACATGCAATTTGGCCCGGATACTGCCGAAACAACGCCTGAATGCTTTCTATGGAATTATAATTAAACTTGAGCGTTAACCCTTGAACAACCTTGGGGATGCCCGCAGACATCGGCGTGGATCCAATAAACCAATCATCTACGGAAAAGAATGGATGGTCCGCACACACCGCGACGAGGTCTCGCCCCGTGTAGGCACGGGAAAGTCGTATTGCCGCGCTCGTCACGTCGGAACCATTTTTTCCGAATTTCACCATTTCAGCGCCCTCAATGATGCTGAGCATTTCCTCCGCACACTCAACTTCAATCGGCGAAGGCCTGGTGAAATGATTGCCCTCCAGCATATGTTTGTAAGCGACATTGAGTACCCGTTCATCCGCATAGCCCAGGGTCACGGAACGAAGCCCCATATTGTATTCAATGAACTCATTTCCATCGATGTCCCAGACGTGGCATCCACGCCCTTTAACAAGGAACCCAGGGGCTTGGTCCGGGTATTGGTCGTCACCTCTGCCATAGGTATGGCAACCGCCTGGGATAAGGGCATGCGCGCGCGGCTGCAATACCTTTGACTTCTTAAAATTCACCGTTTCACCTTCATGCGCTTCGTCCTCGCCAGAGTCATGAGTGGTATTTCACGGCTCTGATCAGATGCTGAGGAAGCCCGACATCGATATATGATCCCGATGGGAACATCACACCTTCAACCTTGAGTTTGGCCTGCACCGCTTTCTTCAATACGGCTCCAACAGGAATATCTCCCTGAGGATCGATCTTGCGATTCCCGATGAGTCCCGCACCAGACCCTCCCTTCACTCCAGACAGAAACTGGTGCAAAAATTCCGTAAACACCGGCGTCCATGCGGCACATAACCAGGCATACCTCAGTCGTGTCGTCTTTGGTTTGAGATGAATCGCGCGGACGCGGAGATCTTCATCAATGTCGATCATATCCATTGCCTTGGGGTCGTGCGCCGGGAACAGCGCTAATACGACATCAACCCCAGGTCGATCGAGTCGGGCCAGCAGTTTGGAAAATATATCGTGTGGACGGAAAATAATGTCTGGAAACCCAAACGCCACAACCTTATCCTTGATAAAGGGGTACGCCCGATCGATCGTATCCGGGGGGCCACTAGACCCTTCAATTACCACATAGGCAAGGTCCATCCCAAGCATTCTCCCATCTCCCCAGTATGCCGGAATATCCCATTTCCCTTGCCGAATGACGACATAACCCTTCCGAACCCCTGCCTTTCTGAGACATTCCAACAGATAGTGACTCACCACCTTAGGACGGGTCCCCTGGATCCCAGGGATAGGACCAAAGCCGACAGGAAGAACCTCCTTGCTGCAGGGAAGCGGAGCCAGCCGAAGAGATCTGCCAGCTGCTGGAAGTACCGCCACCACTTCTCTTTGCTGAGCGAGCCTACCCCTCATCTACCCATCTGCAATCACACGTCACAGACATCATGCGCCGTGTTCCGCTTTATGTTGATAGGTCAGCACACCGGCATCGACTGTTTCGTCATCATAGAGTGCAACCAGCTCATCGGAGATGTGCGCCAGGTCGGTGGCACGAAGATAATCCCTCATGGTCGTTCCAGTGCACTCTTCATCTACCCGAGGAGCGCCTTTCCTACCTGCCACATCATCTAGATTCACGACACGAAAGTCTATGCTGAACCGAGTTTTCCCCGACGTATTAGGCACACTCGAGTGCATCTGGGCTCCCGAAAACAAGATGATGCCGCCTGCGGGCACGATGAGACGGATCTGGGGATCGAGCGCAAGCGATTCGGTCGACTTCGGTAAAGGCCTGGGATCTTCCTTCAGGAACTTGGCGACATGTGTTCCGCGATTTTGTTGATTCCACGTGTAGTAATTATACCCCTTAGAGCTATTCTTTACCGGAGCGTTCCAATATTTTGGGTGGAAGGCCATGGCATTGTTCGACTGAATATCATAGATCGGAATCCACCAATTAATCTGGCAAGCAGGCGCGGAATACCACGTATCCCGATGTGGATGCCAGGCATATGCAATGCCTGCTGTGAGATAGTTGTCGCTGGTAGAACTTCGCATCTTCGGCACATCAAAATATGTCTTCTCTAGATTACAGCCCATCTCGTCAAAAATGTCACGCATGAGCGATTTTGATTCGGAATGATGGATGAAATTTGGCTTCAGCTTCCCGAGGAGATCGGCATACTGCTCAACAGGAAGATGTCGTTGAGCGGTCTCCGGATCATGAGGGGCAAAGGCCTCCTTGATCAATTTTCTGGCAAACTCGATAAACGCGAGCGTACTCTTCCTCGGAGAATAGACGAGCAGCTGCCCTTGAAATAACTCTTCGCGGCGTCGTTCGTCCGAGAATGGAGGGTCATAATACACAGTGTTCATGATCGCTTCTCCATTAAGTGTTATCCCGGCCTCTGACATTCTTTCAATAGCCCAACCTCTAGGAGCGCTTCGGCTGCGGATACAATCTTGCCGAACGAAAGGTCGGCGCGCTCGGCGATATCAAGCAGGGTATGGCGTCCATCGGATGCATTCAACACCCAGAAGAGAGCAAATTCAGTCCATTGTTTTTCTTGATGACCAGCAACAGCACGATACAGCCCTCGTCGACCTAACTGGGGTTCACATTTTGGATTTTGATTTAGATATGTTCGATTTCCTTCCAAGAGATCGAACACTCCTAGACATCTGGCATACGACCGTACAAGAGAGTCCGGCTTCACAAAGCCCAGATCATCTGCCGAGGAGTGATATTCCGGATATTGGCCATGAAGGGCCCTCATAAAACATCCGACGGGCAGATCAAACCCAGGAGAACAATACTGCCGTTCATCATACCCATAGGGAGAAAAGTCGATGATGGTATGGGCCTCTCCTGAATGCCTCAGCACATGTGCCATCGCCCGATCGATCTCCGCATTGCCCTGACGACTCTTCTTGTAGGTGATGTTCCCCGCATCACCTACCCCGGTCAAAACGAGCCCGTGCTTAATGCGAGACACCGTCTGTTCATTCTGAGCCAACCAGGTAATCGACCCAATTGTTCCTGGAATAAAGAGAAAACGGTATGAATACCTTCTTGGACGCATCGCCATCGTTTCCGCCAGCTTCACGGCCACCGTAATACCCGACAAATTATCGTTGCACATAGCCGGATGGCATACATGACATGAGATGAGAACCTCATCCAACGTTTCACCTGGCAAATAGACCTCGCCATAGGTGAGTGAACCGGCTTGAAGACTCGAGTCGATGACAACCTCATATTCGTCATCGGACAGTCGTTCAAGATCCGCGTGCCGAAGGCAAAAGCCCCAGTTCTCCTTGTAATAGGACGTTCGGTAAGGAATCCACTCAGGATGATCCGGCAGCGTGAATAAATGGGGCCTGAGGTCCGCCAATGGCATCTTCTTCCGGACGGGCGAACTGTAGCTCATCAGATGTAAATTGTGTGCTTTGAAATCGATGACTCGCTTCCCCTCCCGGTTCATGACATAGGCATCGGCTACGTTCCATTCCAACGGAACCGTCCAATCAAATACTTTTGTTCCGCTAGGAACTTCATGCATCTCAAGCGCAAGACGCTTCTGGATCGCCCGAAGAGTTTCCCTGACCCCTCCACCGGTAATACTTCGACATATTGGATAAAGCTCCATCATGAAGCTATGCAACTCTTTGCCTAACTCTTCACCTCTCGATGCTTCTTCGGGGCCAGAAAATGTCATAATGGCAGTGCGCCGTCCCTGAAAAATGCTGGCCATGTTCGATCTTTCTCCGACATGACCAGAATGGGTTCAGGCCACTTGATCTTGAACGCTGAGTCGTCCCACCGGAACCCCCGAGCACTGGCAGGCACATGGAACTCCGATATATGGTACGACACTTCGCTATTGTGTTCGAGCGTGAGAAACCCATGGGCACAACACTTCGGAATATAGACAGCTCGGCGATTATCTGCCGAGAGCGTTATTCCGACATGCTGACAATACGTCGGTGACGCAGGTCGTAAGTCGACGATGACATCATAGATGGCGCCAGCCGTGCAACGAACCAACTTCACTTCCTCATTGGGAGCGGATTGATAATGAAGCCCGCGCATAGTGCCTTTCTGGCGGTTCACCGAAACACTTGACTGCACCCACCTGGTCGAAATCCCGTGCGCCTCAAACTCCCGTTGGCACCAGGTTCTCGCGAACATTCCCCGCTCATCTCGTACCGGCTCAGGATCGATCAAGAAGACATCTTTGAGGGCGGTTTCTGTGAAAATCATGAATACACTTGTACCTCAGGAATCGGAACGACAAACTTTCCTCCCCACTCCCGAACGTAGCTCATCTGCTGCATGACTTCCTCTCGAATATTCCAGGGCAGAATCAGGAGATAGTCAGGGCGTGTGTCGCGCACTCGTTCCGGCCCATAAATTGGAATATGCACGCCAGGGAGGAAATGCCCTTGCTTATGTGGACTCCGATCTACCGTGTAATCAATGAGGTCCGTCCGAATTCCGCAATAGTTGAGCAACGTGTTCCCCTTTGCGGGAGCCCCATAACCTACAACGTGCTTGCCCTCCTGTTTCGCAGAGATGAGAAAGGACAGTACCTTCCGCTTCGTCGCCTCAACGCGCGGACCAAACGATAGATAATGATTCAGCCGGCCAAATCCGGCGGTTTCTTCTCGTGATTTCAGTTCCTTTGCTCGTGCCTGTACAGGCTTGGAAGTATCGTCATTGTGGCACGCATAGATTCGCAGAGAGCCACCATGAGTCGACAGTTCCTCAACATCGAATAGTTTCATTCCATGACGAGCAAACACCTGCTCGACCGCCAAGAACGAAAAATAGGAAAAATGTTCGTGATAGATAGTGTCAAACTGGTTCTGCTGCATCAGCTGCAACAGATGAGGGAATTCCATAGTAATCAGGCCCGTTGGTTTCAGCAGCACTTTAAGCCCCTTCACGAAATCATTCAGATCCGGGACATGGGCCAGCACATTGTTCCCAATGATCAAATCGGCAGCCCATCCGTCAGCAGCTACATCCCGGGCCGTGTTCTCTCCGAAGAAGGCCACTTTCGTCTGAATCCCCTTCTTCTTCGCCACTTCAGCGATATTGGAAGCAGGCTCGACTCCCAACGCAGAGATGCCGCGTGACACGAAGTTCTGCAAAAGATATCCGTCGTTACTGGCAATCTCCACAACCTTGGAACTACGATCCAATCCGAATCGACCCACGATCATATCAACATAGGCTTTTGCGTGCGCCAGCCAGGAATCTGAAAATGACGAAAAATACGCGTAGTCGGAAAAAATATCGTGCGGCGCTGCGAATTGCTTTAGCTGAACCAGCAAGCACTTCTCGCACACATAAACATGCAATGGATAAAAGGGCTCCATACGATTCAACTGGTCTGGCTTAATGTAGGAATTGGCCAATGGAGACATACCAAGATCGATGAGCGTACGCTCAAGCGTCGCACCACAAGACCGACACCCTGATTGCCCCATACTGATATTCCCTCCTAACTAGCAAAGGATGTTTCGCAACGCCCAATACCCAATGCGACACCCGACCACATCCTCAAGCATTGCTTCGCTCTTTCCACACTAGGTCGTCTGTCAATTGCCCACTCTCCCGCAGTCGCTTTAATGTGACGAGTCGTATCAACTCGCCCGTCCGGAACTCATGGTCGCGAAACTGCATGGCCATGAGCCCATCACGGAGATCCTTCACAGCACTCTGAAGGTCAACCATAGGGAGAAATCCTTGCGCCAGCTTCGAGAACTTGTCAAAGTTCACTCGATATGAGCGCTTATCTGGTTGCGCATCTTTATTGATCAGCACCTCGACGTTCGGCACAAGATTGGCCACAGCTGTCGCCAAATCCTTGACCTGATAATTCCATGCGTCGCTTCCCGCGTTGACGGTCAGAAAGGAACCGCCATCTCGAGAATCTCGCTGCACAGCCCAATCGATTGCTCTCGCCATATCTTTGACGTGAATCAAGGGGCGCCATGGTGTCCCATCACTCAGGATACTGATGCGTTTTGACGCAAGCGCGCCAGCCACAAAATCATTCAACACAAGATCCAATCGCAGCCGATCACTCATGCCACACGCTGTTGCAAACCGGAGGCAGGTGGCTGTGAAATTTTCAGACGCAAGCGATGCCAGGTCCTGCTCAGTCTGAACTTTCGATTTGGCATAGGCCGTAAGAGGATTCAGAGCATCCTCTTCCCGGCGAGGACCACCTTCGGCAAATCCGTACACACTGCAGCTCGATGCGAATACAAACTTCTTCACGCCTGCTCGCTTTGCTTTTCGCGCAAGATCGATACTCGCTCGATGGTTTATATCAAGGGTAACCTTTTCAAACGTGGCGCCCATAGGATCGTTTGAGATGGCACAGAGATGCACGATAGCGTTGACCCCTTGCAGGATCTGCTCAGGAACCTGTCGGATATCCCCAAAATGTTGCTGATCAGCCCGACTTTCAGGAAGTCGCGACGCACCTGTTAAACAATGCGCGAAGTACCCCATATCGTAACCGACGAGCGTTGCTTGCGGATGAGACTCTCGCAAACGACGCAATACCAATGGGCCGACATAACCCATGTTGCCTGTCACTAGAATCTTCATACCCTACCCCCAGATTTGACTGCGCCTGTTTCCCCAAAGACCCAATTTGAGCACGTAAGGAATTATCGGAATACTGTGGACACTCTCAAGACTAAATTGACTCTAATCTTTCTCTGCTTGATATGACTATAGTCGGAAGCCCCCTAGATTTACTCAGCCCTTTCGAACAGTGGTAGGATGATGGACGAAGGCATACGGGACCTGCCTGAAAAATTATGATTTTACCATACCTTCCAAGGAGCCTTTGACGATTGCCATAGCTCCTCCAAATAATTCTTCTCTTTCAGCGTATCCATACAGGACCAGAAACGATCATGCCGATAGCCCATCAATTGATTATCTTTCGTGAGCTGCTGGATGGGATCCCTCTCCCACACAGTCTCATCATCTTTAATGTAATCAATGGCTTTATGATCGAGGACATAGAAGCCGCCATTGATCCAGCCTTCCTCGCCATGAGGCTTCTCACTAAAGTCGACAATGTGATCATGGTCGAACACAAGCCGACCGAATCGTGCAGGAGGCAGGACGGACGTTACTGTGGCCAGCTTTCCGTGAGCCTTATGGAACTTAATGGTAGCTTGGATGTCGACATCTGAAACCCCATCTCCATACGTAAACAGAAACGTTTCATTCTCGCCTATCCATTGTTTGAGCTGTTTAAGCCGACCTCCCGTCTGAGTGTGCAGACCGGTATCGACGAGATGCACCTTCCAGTCTTCGTGCCGTTTTCCGTCATGAATCGTCGTCTTTCCACTCCCAAGATCGACTGAAATATCTTTATTGAATGCATAGAAGTTGAGAAAATATTCTTTGATCATCTCTCCCTTGTAACCAAGACCGATAACAAATTCCTTTATCCCATGAGCGGCATAAATCTTCATAATATGCCACAGGATCGGTTTTCCACCGATTTCCACCATAGGTTTTGGCCGCAGGGTGGTCTCTTCGGATAGTCGAGTTCCCCATCCTCCTGCTAGAATTACTGCCTTCATGCTCATTTCCTCCTTGATCAGGCTCCAACAGCTGGAAGGAATTCCCCATCGAAAGCCTATAAGAACGAACCGATAATCAAAACCTTATACAGTCTATGCTGAAGCATAGGGAATTAGCTGGTCAATCTCTAACTACAACCCTCGCCTGGAGCGCGAGTGTGCCCAGAAATACCATCCTCTCTTTGATGCCCCGAGATCTCTCGTGACCTTCCCCCAGTTCCGTGGACACCGGGTTACGCGACAGCCGTCCTCACTTCGTACTCAGCCGGAGCGCAATACCCGATGGTCGAGTGCCGTCGCTGCCGATTATAGAACACCTCGATGTATTCAAAGATATCCTGCTTGGCTTCGTCTCGGGTGCCGTAGTGCCGATGGTAGACCAGCTCACGCTTGAGCGTTCCAAAGAAACTCTCGACGCAGGCGTTATCCCAGCAGTTGCCTTTGCGGCTCATGCTGGGGATGAAGCCATACCCTGTGAGTAAGCCCTGGTAGCTCGTAGCCGCATACTGGGCGGATTCAAGTGGTCGTTGCAACGACCACTTGAATCCGCCCTGACTGCCACGATCCGAATGGTGCACAAGTCCAGCTGCGGGGGCTCGGTTCGCCACTGCCATCGTGAGGGCCTGCTCGGCCAGCTCGACCGTTAACCGCTGACCCATAGCCCAACCGACGACCCGGCGTGAATACAGATCCAGTAGCACCGCCACGTAGAGCCAGCCCTCCAGGGTCCAGACGTAGGTCAGGTCTCCCGCCCACACTCGATTGGGAGCTTCGACCCTAAACGCTCGCTCAAGGGTGTTCGCGGCCACAGGCAACCGATGATTCGACTGCGTGGTGGCGCGCCCCTTCTTCACGGTCTGGGCGCGCATGCCGTCCTGACGCATCAGCCGAGCGACGCGATGCTCGCCAATATGGTGGCCCTGCTTGACCAGGGTGTTCCCGATACGGGGACTGCCATAGGTGTCCCGCGACTCGTGATGGATCACGCGAATGGCCGAACGCAGCAGACGCGTCTGGATGGAGCGGGCACTCTCCGGCCGTGACCGCCACGCGTAGTAGCCCGCCGCCGAGACGGCCAGGGCCCGGCACATCAAGCGGATTGGATAGCGACGGTCGTGCTCCTGGATCACTCGGTATCTCATCGCGACTCCTTCGCGAAGAACGCCGCCGCACGTTTTAAAAAATCTCGCTCCTGCTTCAGTGTCACGTTTTCTCGCCTCAGCCGCACAAGCTCTTCTTGTTCCGTGCGCAACGACTCGCGTGTGTGGCCTTGAGATTCCGCCTGGCGCCGCTCAACCCGCCAGCGGTACAGCAGATGGTCGGCGACGCCGAGGTCTCGGGCGACTTGAGCGACAGGCCGTGTCGAGTCGCGCACCAACCGCACCGCTTCTGCCTTAAATTCGTCCGTGTAGCGCCGTCGGGTCTTCGTGGTCATTTCTTCCTCCAATTTCATCACATCCCTCCTTATACAGGTGTCTGTGAAATCGGGGGAAGGTCACTCGTATAAATACAGCCTCAAGTCCAACGAATGGACTATCTTTAAGTCTGAAGAATCAGGCCACTACTTAGCTCTTTCAGTCTCTCTAGTACGCACACTTCATGGCTTGCCATTCTTCTCTTTACTTTAATGGGGCATCACTCATCGCGACATCGACCTCCAGAGATATCGCACCGAACTCCCCTGGCATGCATCACCGCTCAATAGGGCTTCAAGTAGATTGATTAGGAAGATATAGATATCCTGAAAGGGAACAGCAGTTATAGTTCCTATCTTGCATCAAATAGTTCTCTGTTCTTACAAAGGTGGCAAGAAACACTCCACTCGTATGCTAAGGATAATCTGCTCGGCTTGCTTTTCGTAGTTCGGCTTCGTACTAAGTACATACCATCGCATCTCACAGCATCTCAATCTATCTATCTGAAAAAGAATCGTTCATCGCTCACGCCTCCCACCTGCGTGATCTAAAGCCTCAACAGGCTACCGCCCTCCCGGGATCAACCGGATCTTCAGCTTCCTAATAAACTATGCCCCGCAAGTGAATTTACTATGAGAAAGCTGTCTGCACAAGACAACGGCGATTCCTCGTGGAGAAACCCTCAATCAATGCCACATTCATTGATGCATACACCAGCAGCTCAAAACTTTCAGTTTTCTGATACAGCTCCTTCACCCTCACAGGACAACGTGAAGGATATGTCGCTGCCTACAACTCATTCTCGAACTTCTCATTATCCAAGCATTAGCCTTTTGGGCATCACCCATTGGGAGACTGGCGATTCTCGCAGCAAAATACGAGCTTGTGGACTGCCTAGACACTCAAGACACAATGGTGCAGATCTCGGCCAGAAACCCACGCATGATACTCAATCATCTTGATTGATATCCACTACCTTGCGCAGCCAGCCGATGCGCGCAGGATAACTAGAACATGAACTTAAGCCCTACGAAGTACGTGACGTGGCTGCTTGAATCCCCAATCGGAAGCTTTCTTGTCCAGCGTACTTCAGCAAGCGTTGGTGTGTCAGCAATTGTAATGGGTGTCGGCACATAGACTTTCAATACCTGCTTAATATCCGGGGCTTGGTCCATGAGAACCAACATACCCCCGCTACTAATATTCAGCGATAGCGCTTTCCCCCCCTTAACAAGATTAGCATTCCCTACCTCTAGCGCTGTCATCTCATAAAGAATTGGCCTCAGCAGTGCCGCCCGCTCACTATGGTTTTCATAGCTATCCCTTATCGGCCACTCCCATTCCATTGGCTTCACATCCATTCCTCTTCCCCTCTCATAAGAAATCGTTGTACGACTTTCCCCATTTAATCGGCGGTCTTAACCTGCATATGGGCTATCCCAGCATTCAGCAAGGCGGTGCTCAAACTAGCCCCCTACATCTGACCTCAAACCTATGTGGAATATATGTATCGCTTCCAGAATCAACAATACCGATGATGTAGGCTGCTTTCCCAAAGGTATATGTTGACTCCCTCGAAAGTGTTAGGTACTATTCCTGTATTCTAAGCTTGTTATCTGTCAAGTTAAGCTATTTGTCATTGAGGTTCGATACTGCACTACGTTTTGACCGTCTTTTGATGCCCTGATCTTATTATGCCAGAACCAGCTAAAGGTATTGATCAAACCGATGCTCTTGCTGATCAGCGGGCAGGGTCTGGGATAGTGGTGCTGTCGGCATCTATGCAACTCCTACATATGAATCGACAAGCCACGGAACTCGCCAAAAAAATCAACGCCGTCGAGCATGGAAGAACGACCACGATTTCAGCGCATGGAGTCCTCCCGACGGCCCTAACTGAGCTTTGTTCGGAAATCATTAAAGCTCTTCACATACGCACAGAAGCCAAGGATTGGGAACAATTCGAACTCAAGCGTGTGACAGGCGATCCTAATCAGCCCATCCTTCTGAGAGGCTTCGGTTTGCCAGATCGAGGAGGCATCCAAAACGCCAGGCTTGTGGTTACCATGGAAGAATTAGGGCGAAAACAAAACCTCAATACCGAACATGCTCGAGAACGTTTTCAGTTGACTAACCGCGAGCAGTCAGTTGTGGAACATCTGGCAAAGGGGTGGACCAATAAAGAAATCGCCAATGCCCTCCTGATCACTGAACAAACGGTCAAAGAACACATTAAGCACATCATGCGAAAGACCAACGCAACCACCCGTACTGGAATCCTCGTTCACATCTTCAACTCTTGACGCTCTTAATCCTAAGGCCTTCCCGATTTTTCGAGTTCCTCACGCTGTGTCAATAGCGCAACAGTGAGTTGAGATTGACACAATTCTACTCAGATGATTCAAGAAATATTTCTTATTTCAATCGCAGTTACAGAGTACATCTGCATGGCCTGCCATTTGCATATCCGAAACACCATTAAGACGGGGGGTGGATGACATGAATTGCAGTATGCTCACAAAAGGCCTGGCGCTGGGGTTATTAGGGATGGTAGTCCTTGCTTCCGGTTGTACAACCGGTCCTTCAGCCCAATTAACAGAACAACAAAATAGTGGCTTCATGTCACTGTGGAACACCTATGCTGATTGTAAATCAACCTCTAATTTAGCCCAGGCAACTTCAGATCTGACGCAACTGCGTTCAGCTAGCCAAATAGCAGAGGCACGTGAAGGGTTTGTCTTGCCGCTGCCGACTCACCTTGAGCGGCTAGTGGCCAATCCAACGAGTCGGGTCGCAGTCGATGTAGAGGCGATGGCTGCCGCTTGTGCTTTACACACCGGAGAGCTCGCCTTTAATCAAGGGGAGACTGATATCGCTCGTGACCTTCTGGTTTCGGTCATCACGCTTCATAAGGAAGAAGGTTCCTATTACGTCCTAAAGGCAAAGACGTTGCTAGCAAGACTTGGGCATGGGGTCAACGTTTCCTTCAACGCTCGCTAGTTCTATTTTTTCCCTCCCTGCAGTCCTCGATATAAATCTACATAGAGTTTCGCCGATCGATCCCAAGACAGATCGACCGTCATTCCCGCATGGATCAAGGATTGCCATGTCTGCTGCTCTTTGTACACATGAAGCGAGAGTACGAGCGCGGAGAGGAGAGAGTCCGTCGAAGCATCAATGAAGTGAAAACCAGTTGCACACCCAGATTTAACCGTTGAAGGGCGAAAGGGAATAACGGTATCCGCCAATCCTCCAGTACGGCGCACAATAGGCACCGTGCCATACCGAAGACTATACAGTTGACTTAATCCACATGGCTCATAGCGAGACGGCATGATTAACATGTCCGACCCAGCTTCAATGCGATGCGCCATTTCTTCGTGAAAGCCAAGACATAAGCCGATCCGATCAGGATATCTGGCTTTGGCGGCAATAAATTGCTGTTCCAGATGGTGATCCCCCGTACCAAGCACGACAGTTTGTATGTCTAAAGACATGAGCTCGGGGATCACATCTATCAAAAGATCAAAGCCCTTCTGAAAGGTCAGCCGACCGATCACAGCCAATAAGGGGACATCCCGATTCGGCAGTTCCAGCTCCTTCTGTAGGGCTCGCTTGCATACTCGTTTCCCCGACAAATCAGCAGCCGTATACTGTGCCGGCAAGTAGGAATCCCTCTCTGGATTCCAGGCATCGACATCGATACCATTTGTAATCCCTTTGACAACATCCGCACGACTTGCCAGCACACCTTCAAGCCCACATCCATATTCTGCAGTCATGATCTCCTGCGCATAGGTCGGACTCACCGTGGAAACAGCATCTGAAAAAATGATGCCGCCCTTCAGGCAATTGACCGACCCATAGAACTCGAGGCCACTCGGGGAAAACAGTGACGGAGGAAGCCCCAGCTTCGTAAACTGCTGGCCAGGGAAAATTCCTTGATATCCCATATTGTGCAGAGTCAAGAGCACTTTCAGCTGATCGAGCCCCTTATACTCGTGAGGAAGCGTCTTCAGGTACACTGCGCACAAAGCCGTCTGCCAATCGTGCAAGTGCAGCACATCAACCTTCTCCCCTCGAGTCTCCATTAACCCACGCACTATTTCGAGGGCGGCACGACAGAAGAGGATAAACCGCTCGAGGTTGTCCAGATAATCGTGATGGTCTTGTTGGTAAAGCCCCGGGCGATCAAAATAAGGATCGTACCGCACGAATAGTACTCGCAACCGATGCAATGCACCTGTCACCGGTACGTTCTCTTCTTCTACCGTGACATCGACCGGCTTCCCATCAACCGGAATAGAAAGTCGCATAGCCAACTGACGAGACTCACCGGTTACTCGACCTCGGTAATCGGGCATCACCAATATCACATGATGCCCCAACTTCGTCAGCTCGATCGCCAACGCGCCAACCACGTCGGCCAATCCACCCGTCTTGGCATACGGAACGGCCTCAGAGGCCGCCATCACGATGTTCAAACTACCTCCTGATGCTCAATCATGTGGGGTATTGGGCGGAAGACTTAGGGTCGAGAACCTTCGTCAAGCCTGGTCTTGAATCGATCCTCATAGGCCCATGTTTTTGCAAGGGCATGCAACTCCTCGGCCTTGAGCTCTTCCTTATAGACAAGGCGATCATCGAGAAATACCAGAAGCCAACCACGATCGGGGTATGCGAAATACACTCCTTCGCCCGCATGCACGCCAGCCTTCCACCCCCTCGGAGCCTCTCCTGTTGCCACGCGTGATCGAGGAATCACGCTGAAGTCCGACATCACGAAAAAATGGCTGAACTCACTGTGATAAAGCGGCGGTTTCCCCCAGACGTTTACCACTGCCCTGGTGGTGATTTGATCCAGCACAAGGCTATTAGCTTGCACTAGCTGTTCTTGCTGTTCCAGCGTTGGCATGCTCTTGCAGCCTACGATCAATCCGAGTAGTACCACTCCACATACGCACCGTATCACCTTTGTCAGGACACCAGAAATGTTGGTCACGTTCTATCCTACCCTCACATGAGCCGTCTGGATTTTGGCTCAACTGGCTTCACTGGCTGACAGACGTCACACTGACACAATTGTCGTAGCAATGAATAGGAATAGATACCGGTATCGTGGCCGTCGCTCCATTTGAATTGAAACGCGTAGCGCCCCACCGACTCGATGTCCTGGAGCATAATCAAGATCGGCACATCCTCTGACTTGAGACGCCGCTCGCCTGTCCACTCATCGACACAGGCCGCGCAGGGACAGTGCTGCCGCAGATAACGAACCGAATACCTCCCCTTGTGGCCATCGCTCCACTGGATTCCCAACACTCCCTTGTCGAGCCACTCCATATCTCGAGGCTCAAGCGCAGTGGCTGTCATGTGTTCACCTCTCATCGTGTCTTACTCATCCTGGCGATGCGAACGACAGGAAGTCAACCGGTGGCAGCCGTTTCCCGGCAACCACCGTGACGTACCCTTCAATCGCTTCCTCCACCTCATTCCGCACTTGCCCCGTTGCTCGCAATCGCGTGAGTACCGTAGGCGCCAGCCGAATGGCTTGCTGGAGAAACAACAGGCTGCCTCGTGAGAATGCGATACATCGAACTCGTTGACGCGCGGCGCAGGGCAGACACACGAGACCTCCGGCGATTGGAGAAAATTGAGGCTCTCCAACGAAGTGCGTCTTCCCACAGGCGGCGCAATGATCGGTCTGCGGGCGAAACCCCGTCAGTCCCAGCAGTCTGATCTGAAACAGGAGCGCCGTAAAGGTCGGGTCTTCACTTTCCTGGAGCGAAGCAAGGCCTTGCTCCAAGCTATCAAACAAACGTGGGTCCGGATCTCCATCCGGAGTGACCGCGGTGACAACATTGACCATTCGCGCCGCCGATGCCATCAAGCGAAGGTCTTCCCGCAACACTTGATAAGATCGCACCAAATCGACCTGCGTAATTCGAAACAGGGAGTCCCCTGTTTTCTCAAACAAATTCAGACGACACACGCTAAATGGTTCGATCGCGGCCCCAAAGCGGCTTTTCTGACGACGGGCACCACGGGCGACCCCTCTGATTTTACCAAGACTCTTGGAGTACACCGTGACGATTCGATCGGCGTCCCCCCACTTGCGGCTCCGTAAAATGATCGCAGTCGTCTTTACCAGAGGCACAGCTCTCTCCCCTCCCAACCTCGGTTGAGGCACGAGGATGCACCAGTCCGTGTCACCGGAGATAGTCCAAGAAAAGAGTGGCCAAGGTCAGATAGATTGTAATCCCGGTGATGTCGTTTGCTGTCGTGACAAAAGGACCGGCAGCAACGGCCGGATCGACCCCCACGCGTTTGAGCAGAATTGGCATAATCGTCGCCATACTGGTCGACACCAAAAATGCAGTGATCAGCGAAGCTCCGAGGACCATGCCCAAAAACCCTTGATGCAAAACCCAGGCAACCAGTGTCAGCGTCACACCGCAGGCCACTCCCATGACCAAGCCGATCTTCGCTTCACGAAAAAAGATAGGCCATACATGAGTGAGTTCCACAGAGCCGGTGGCCAACCCTCGAATAATCAGCGTCGAGGACTGCAACCCCACATTCCCACCCATCGCCGCAATCACAGGGATAAAACTCACGATCGACACCACCTCCTGGATCGTATAACGGAAATGCCAGAGGATCGCACCGGACAGGAGACTGCCGACTAGGTTGGTAAAGAGCCATGGCAACCGCAGTTTCGCCGAGCCGAAACTCGAAGGCTTCAAGCCCGTGTCTTCCTCAATTGCCCCGGCCATTTTCAACATGTCTTCGGTCGCTTCTTCTCGGATTACATCGACCACATCATCGACCGTGATGATGCCCACGAGTTTGCCATCCCGGTCCACTACCGGAATCGCCAGCAAGTTATAGCTGGCCACCTGGCGCGCGACTTCCTCTTGATCCAAGTCGATCGCCACACTCATCACTTCTCGGGCCATGATATTTTTCAGTGGCGTCGTCGGAGGGACCGTGATCAGCTGTCGGAGCGAGAGAACGCCAACCAGCCGATCATCCTTGTCCGTCACATAAATATAGAACACCATTTCCGCATCGGTGGCTTGTTGTAACCGACGGATCGCTTCCTGTGCCGTGGCATCCTCCGGCAAGGAAAAGAACTCTGTGGTCATGATCGCGCCTGCCGTATCCTTTGGATATTTAAGGATGTCGGCAACCTCGGTTGAATCCTCGGTCTTCATTAGGGCGAGAATCTCTTTGCTACGCTCTTCAGGAAAAAATCCGAGAATGTACGCCACATCGTCGGGGCCGAGGTCTTTCAAGAGCCACGCAATGTCAGAATGCAACAGATCTGCGAGTACTTGCTGGATGCTTTCGCCGTCGAGCTCACTGAGCGCTTGTCCACGCTTGCCTTCGCCGCGGACTAGTTCGAAGATCTCTCGTTTTTCCTTCGGAGAGGAGAGATGGGTCACGACTTTGGCGATGTCGGCGGGATGCATACGCCCCAACATCTTGGAGAGGTTCGTGATGGCTCCGCGTCGCAGCAACTTTTGTACGGACTGGATCACAATGTCCGATTTCGTCTGCCCACGTTCAGTCTGATCACGCAAAACTTCACGCAGCACATCGCGTTCGGACTGGTGCGGTCGCTGGTCCGGTGCGTGCGGCTCTATCGGTCGTTCCATCGGCTGCATCATTCCCTAGTAACCCAACTCCACCAAGGTCTGCTCGTCCTCACGCCAAGATTTTCTGACCTTCACCCACAGCTCCAGAAACACTTTCATGCCGAACAGCCGTTCCATGTCCAGCCTGGCCTGTGTGCCGATCAATTTCAAACGCTCTCCGTGTTTGCCTATCAGGATGCCCTTCTGCGATTCTCGCTCCACCAAAATCGACGCCCGAATCTTCGCCAACTTGCCCTCCTCGACGAATTCATCGATCTCGACTGCGACCGCATACGGCACCTCCTCCTCCGTCTCTTGCAGCACCTTCTCACGGATCATCTCAGCCGCCAGCGTTCTCATGGTCTGATCGGTCATCACATCGTCGCCGTAGGCTCCTTCTGCCGACGGAAGATAGGGAACCGTCACGGCCAGCAACCGATCAATATTGTCGTCGACCTGAGCAGAAACCGGCACCACCTCCGTCCATGCGAAGAGTTTGCCATACCGTTCGAGAGTTGGGAGCAGTTTCTGCTTGTTGACGATATCAATTTTCGTGATGACAAGGATGACCGGACGCAGCCGTTTGGCCAACGCCTCCTTCATATGCTTGATAGCGATCAGATCTCCGGGACCCGGAAGACTGGTGGCATCCATCAGCATGTACAAGAGATCCGCATCTTCCAAGGTCTCCACGGCAGTACGCAGCATTCGACGATTGAGCAAGTGCTCGGGTTTATGAAGCCCCGGCGTATCGAGAAAAGCAATTTGTGCTCCGTCCACATGCACGACACCCATAATGCGGGTCCTTGTGGTCTGGGGCTTACTCGACACAATCGAGATTTTTTCACCTAGCAGGCAATTGAGCAGCGTCGACTTGCCGACGTTGGACCGCCCGATGATCGCAACTGTTCCAAACTTCATGGTTTTGACAACGACTCCAATTTCTTGTCAGGGTCTGGCACCAACTGATAGACAGTCTCTCCCTTACGCACGTACCCCAACTGTTCTCGAGCCAACTGCTCAATTTTAGCGGGGTCATGCTGGAGACGAGTAATATCGTGCTGCAATGTGGCACTTTCTCGGCGTAAGGTTGAGAGTTCTTGTTCCAGATTCCATGCATGATCGCGCATGGAGAGATACCGAGTGAGGCCCATGTCTCCGGAAAACAACCCCACGAATAACCACACACAGCCACCCGCGCCGAGCACCTGCATAACGATAAGGACGCGCTGCCGCCATTCCAGCCATTGCCGTCCACGATTCTGTTTGATAATCATCTGTGCATCCGGCGGCGACAGAACCAGCTAGGCCCTGACCTGCACGGCCTCTCGACCACGATAGAGCGCCACGGCTCCCAGCTCTTCTTCGATTCTGAGCAATTGGTTATATTTCGCCACACGATCCGTGCGGGATAAGGATCCCGTCTTGATCAATCCGCTATTCGTCGCAACCGCCACGTCCGCAATCGTGGTATCTTCAGTCTCACCGGACCGGTGGGAAATGATCGCTGTATAGCCTGATCGCTTCGCAAGTTCGATCGCATCCAAGGTTTCCGTCAGGGTCCCGATCTGATTGAGCTTGATCAGAATCGAATTCCCGATTCCCTCCTTGATGCCCTTCGAAAAGATTTCGACGTTCGTGACAAAAATATCGTCCCCGACAAGCTGCACCCGTTTGCCCAGCTTCTCGGTGAGGATCTTCCACCCCTTCCAATCCAGCTCGCTTAACCCGTCTTCGATGGAAAGGATCGGATAACGATCCAGAAGCTTGCCGTAGTAGCTGATCATCTCATCCGACGAACGCTCCGGATTCTTTTCCGCTTCGAGAACATACCGTCCCTTGTCATAGAATTCGCTCGCCGCGCAGTCCAACGCCAAAGCAATATCTCGCCCGACCTTATAACCCGCCTCCTCGATCGCCTGAGAGATCAGACTCAGCGCTTCTTCGTTCGATTGCAGATCCGGGGCGAACCCACCCTCATCCCCCACGGCCGTGTTGAGTCCCTTCTTCTTCAAGAGAGCCTTCAACGAATGAAACACTTCTGTCGCCATGCGGAGGGCTTCGCTGAATCGGCTTGCGCCTATCGGCATGATCATGAACTCTTGGAGGTCCAAGCGATTATCGGCATGCGCTCCGCCGTTGATGATGTTCATGAGCGGTACGGGAAGCACACGGGCATTCGCCCCGCCGAGATAACGATAGAGCGGCTGGCCCGTTTCATTCGCCGACGCCTTCGCCACAGCCAATGAAACACCTAAAATCGCGTTGGCGCCCAGCTTACTTTTTGTTTTCGTCCCATCCAACGCAATCATGGCCCGATCGACGCCGGCCTGATCGAATGCTTCCTTACCGAGCAATTCCGGAGCAATGACCTTGCTGATATTCGCAACCGCCTTGGAGACGCCCTTTCCCATCCACCGTTTCTTGTCACCGTCGCGGAGCTCGATCGCTTCTTTTTCCCCGGTTGATGCACCAGATGGCACAGCCGCCCGCCCCTTCGCGCCGCTTTCGAGCGTCACTTCGGCTTCAATCGTTGGATTGCCACGTGAATCGATAATCTGTCTGCCCTTGATTTCTCTAATCGCACTCATAATCTCTCCGCTCCAGTTGGCAAGTTATCTCTCACCCCAGTTTCTTCCTTAATAACTCATTCACCTTCCCCGGATTCGCTTTTCCCCCGCTCGTCTTCATCACCTGTCCAACCAAAAACCCCAATACTTGTTGTTTCCCCTCTTTGAACTGCGCAACCTGCGCTGGATTCTTGCTCAATACCTCAGCAATGATCTGTTCTAGCGCCCCTTCGTCTGAGACCTGCGTTAACCCTTTTTCCTGCACAATCTGTTCAGGAGTCTTCCCACTGCCATAGAGTTCCGGAAAGATTTCACGAGCAGCTTTTAAGCTGAGAGTCCCTCTGTCCACCAGCTGCAACAGACTCACCAACCGTTCAGGCGTGATAGGCGACACAGCAATATCAGTTCCGGAGTTATTCAGCTCTCGCATCAACTCTCCCATTACCCAATTACTTACGATCTTAGGTTGAGGGAACTGCGCTGCGCAGGCTTCAAAATAATCCGCCATGCCCTTCGAAGCCGTCAGGATAGTGGCGTCATATTCCGGCAACCCATAGTCCGAAACGAATCGCTTCGTCCGCACAGCCGGTAGTTCGGGTAAGCAGCTACGGAATCCATCAATCCACGCTTGATCCAACTTCAACGGCACCAGATCAGGGTCTGGGAAGTACCGGTAGTCATGGGCTTCCTCTTTGGAACGCATGACCGCCGTTTCACCACGCTCGATATTCCAGAGCCTCGTTTCCTGGCGAATCTTGCCTCCCTCAGTCAACACTTTGGTCTGCCGTCTGATCTCATACTCGACCGCATCCTTCACATACTTGAAGGAGTTAATGTTCTTCAACTCGACTTTCGTCCCAAACTCCTGTTGCCCCGACGGACGCAGCGACAAGTTCGGCTCACACCGAAAGCTCCCCTCCTCCATGTTGCCATCACAGACGTCAAGGTACATTAAGATTTCCCGCAACCCTTTGAGATAGGCCACCACTTCCTCGGCAGAATGCATGTCTGGTTCCGTCACGATTTCCAACAGCGGTGTGCCGGCACGATTCAGATCGACCTGGCTCCCACTGGTACCAGTCTCATGGATGTTCTTCCCGGCATCCTCCTCCAAATGTGCACGACGAATGCGGATACGCTTTATCCCCCCGCCACTGTCGCGAACCTCAATCCACCCATGCTCGCAAATCGGGGACTCATATTGGGAAATCTGATACCCCTTGGGCAGATCCGGGTAGAAATAGTGCTTTCTCGCGAATTGATTATTCGCCGCAATCGTACAGTTCAGCGCCAAACCGGCACGAACCGCCATTTCGACTGCCATTCGGTTGATAACGGGCAAGCTGCCTGGCAGACCAAGACAGATCGGACAGGTCTGACTGTTGGCCGACAGACCAAATGTCGTGCCGCACCCGCAGAACATCTTGGAGTTGGTCCGCAGCTGTGCGTGGACCTCCACTCCGATGACTGTCTCAAAAATCATCCTCGATCAGGCCCCTCATCGGAGGTGCGACCGCGTTCGCGCCTCATGGCTTCACGTCCGGCATCGAATGCCTCTCGCAGCACCGACTGCTTCGTTTCGACAAACTCCTTGCCCTGATCAACGACTTCTTCAAACACCTCACCGGCGCGCCCAGCAAGATCTCGAAGATCGTGTTCCGCACGACGGGCATACCCCCGGAGTCGATCACGCGATTCGCTCCCTGCTTCTGGCGCCAACAACAATGCCGCAACCGCACCCATCGCTGCCCCGCTCAGAAAAGCCAAAAAGACTGCCGCTGATGTTCCTCGTTCATCCGCCATTGTGTGTCCCTCCCTCATGTTTCATGCGTTCCCGTACGACGTGAGTGGCTGCTTTGAAGCCCGCAACCATGCTCGCCACATTGTTCAACAACGTCCCGCTTGAACCACGAACGACATTATGGACTTGTTGCACAGACTCGCCGATTTCACCTACCGCGTGGAGCAAGACGGCCGCATGCTCAACTCCCTCGCGTGCCTGACTTGTTACGTCGTTCAAATTCTGGCTTATCGCACGCAATTCAACCACCAGGGCAGGCAGCTCAGTGTTCATCTTGGCCAGCAGCTGTTCGGACTCAGCGACTGTCTTTCGAACCTGCATCAAAACAGGGACGAGATATCCAACCAGCACGGCAAATACTACAGCTACGAGGAGTGCCGCGATCTCAACAATCGTCATAATTGCCTCTTGTCGTGGTTAGTCATCTCCATCCATCTGCCCTCTCTCCGCATCCTTCTCCGCTGTCCTCTGACTGCACCGGTCTACCGTATCGTCGGTTTCTTAAGATGCCATTGCGTCGATTGCTCATAAGCATGGGCCGCTCGAAGTATCGTCTCTTCCTCGAACGCTCGCCCGATCAATTGCAGCCCGATCGGAAGTCCCTCTTTACTGAAGCCGCAGGGCAGAGCAATCGCCGGCAATCCAGCCAGATTGACCGAGATCGTGAAAATATCGGAGAGGTACATCTGCAGCGGATCTTCGCTCTTTTCGCCAAGTTTGAAGGCTGGAGTCGGTGTCGCCGGGGTCACAATCAGATCGACTTCTTTAAACGCAGCGTCGAAATCCTGGCAGACCAACGTTCGTACGGCTTGAGCTTTCCCATAGTACGCATCGTAATACCCGGCGCTGAGCACATAGGTCCCCAGCATGATCCGACGCTTCACCTCCGGGCCAAACCCTTCCTGTCTCGTTTTCATGTAGAGGTCGAGAAGATCCTTGGTTTCCTTGGCACGAAAACCGAACTTTACCCCATCGAAACGAGCAAGATTCGAGCTGGCTTCTGCCGTGGCAATCACATAGTACACCGCCACAGCTGCGTCGGTCCTCGGCAGACGGATTTCCTTGATCTCAGCTCCAAGCTGCTTTAACTCCCCAATAGCCGCTCTGACCGACTGCTCGACATCCAGATCGAGTCCTTCAGCAAAAAACTCAACCGGCACACCGACCTTCACAGTTTTGAGATCCCGTTTTTGCAGCGCTTTCATGTAATCTGGAACAGGGCGGTCGACCGACGTGGAATCCATCGGATCATGACCTGCAATGGCCTGAAGAAGAAACGCCGAATCGGATACATCTCTCGTGATCGGCCCGATTTGATCCAGCGAGGAGGCAAACGCGACCAACCCATACCGCGAGACCCGTCCATACGTCGGCTTCAGTCCGACCACGCCACAGAAGGCTGCCGGCTGCCTGATGGATCCGCCGGTGTCTGAGCCAAGCGCCGCCACACATTCCTCTGCCGCCACTGCCGCGGCCGATCCTCCACTTGATCCTCCCGGCACACAGTGCAGATTCCAAGGATTCCGGCTGGGGCCGAACGCGGAATTCTCCGTTGATGATCCCATCGCAAATTCGTCTAAATTCGTCTTACCTAACAATATGTACTCTTGCGCACGCAACTTGGCGATCACCGTTGCATCGTGCGGCGGGACGAAATTCTGCAACATGCGAGAGCTACAGGTCGTAGAGATGCCCTCCGTACAGATATTATCCTTGATGGCCAGAGGCATTCCGGTGAGCGGCAGGGTCTTCCGCCATCCCTTGAGCTTTCGGTCCAAAACCTCAGCCTCCATGAAGGCTGATTCTTTCGCTTGAGTGACGAAGGCCTTTACTTTTGGCTCCACATGGCCAATGCGCAAGAAGTAGGCGCGCACGATCTCTGTAGCCGTCACTTCCCCTGCCTGGAATTGTTTCTGAAGCTCACAGAGGGTTAGTTTATGAAGGGACATGAACCTCTCGTTCCCGACTGGTGATCTGCGCACGAACCGACAGGACGCCTCATCGGTTAGCCTGTCCGTGGCTTATCAGCTCACCGCCACAATTCGATTTTTTTCATTTACCCGGACGATCTTGGGGGTGTGCTTCTTGATCTCTTCTTCGCTGTAATACTCATAGCAAAAGATGATGATCTGATCCCCAACCGCCGCCTTTCGCGCGGTAGGCCCATTCAAAATGATCTCCCCTTTTCCTCGCGTACCGTTGATCGCATAGGTCATGAATCGCTCGCCGTTATTCAAGTTCGAGCAGACAATCGCCTCATAGGGGAGGATCCCGGCCGCCTCCATCAAGTCTTGATCGATTGTCAGGCTGCCTTCATACTCGAGATGGGCCCCTGTCACTGTGGCACGGTGAATTTTCGAACGTAACATTTGTCGAAACATGTATCTTCCCGTTATTCGTCAATCGCTGCGTGCTTTCGTTGTGGTCAACGTGCGAGTCGGCTACCTGACAATTAACGCTCCTCTAGAATTTTAGGGACAACAAACCCATCCACTTCACGCTCTGGCGCATTTGCCAACGCCTTCTCTGAAGACAGTGATGGGCGCACAAGATCCTCACGAAACACATTCACATGTCCCATGACCGTGGCGGTCGGTTCGATTCCCGTCGTGTCGTACTGACTCAACGTATCGACATGCCCGAGAATCTGGGTCAACTGCTTGGCAAATGTCTCTTTTTCAGCAGCGCTCACCGCCAATCTCGCCAGCTGCGCCACCTTCTCGACATCCTGCTGCGTAATCTCCATCTCTTCTTCCTCCTCCCCTAATGAGGCGTGAAGATAGAGTCCCTTACTGCGCGCATTCAACGAGGGCCTCCTGAGGCCGCGCGTTGAGCGAGCACAGGAACCCGGCCTTCGCACCTCATTCTACCGTCACACTCTTGGCGAGATTCCTCGGCTGATCGACATCCGCCCCGCGCAATACTGCGATATGATACGCAAGGAGCTGAAGCGGGATAGTAAACAACATCGGCGAGATCAGCGGGTGGGTATCAGGAACGGTAAACACCGCATCCGCAATCTTGCCGAGCTCCCGCTCTCCTTCTGCCACGAAGGCAATCACCGGTGCGTGTCGCGCTTTTACTTCCATTAGATTGCTGACGGTTTTGTCATACAGTTTGTCTCGGGGCGCCAAAACCACGACCGGCATATCCTTATCGAGCAACGCAATCGGACCATGCTTCATCTCGCCCGCCGCATAGCCTTCGGCATGGATATAAGAAATCTCTTTCAGCTTCAGCGCGCCTTCCAGTGCGATCGGATAGTTGATCCCGCGTCCTAAGAATAAAAAATTTCGCTTCTTGTAATATCGCTTAGCAATCGCCACGATTTCAGCCTCTCGCTGCAGCACGCGCTTGACCAATACCGGCAACTGGACCAACCGATCTAACCAGGCTTTTCCGTCTGCCACCTTCATCACATTACGAACTCTGGCAAAATGCAAGGCTAGCAAATACAGCGCCGTGAGCTGCGCGGTAAACGCTTTGGTCGATGCGACGCCGATTTCCGGCCCGCAATGCGTGTACAGCACCCCATCTGACTCACGCGCCAAGGTGCTGCCGACAACGTTCACGATGGAGACCACACGCGCCCCTTTTCCCTTTGCTTCTCGCGCAGCAGCCAGCGTATCAGCCGTCTCTCCGGACTGAGAAATTGTGACAAATAGATCGTTCTTCCCGACGAGCGGATCGCGATACCGAAACTCGCTCCCGATATCCACCTGAACCGGTGTACGAACCATTTCTTCAAATAAATATTTCCCGACCAGGCCTGCATGCCAAGAGGTGCCACAGGCGACGATCCAAATCCGCTCAACCGCTGCAAACTCTTTCGGTGTGAGCCCGATGTCCGGTAGATCTGCTTCGCCAGTCTCATAGGAGTACCGTCCGCGCATCGTATCAAGGATTGTCTGAGGTTGTTCGTGAATTTCTTTCAGCATGAAGTGCGGATAGCCGCTCTTCTCCACCGCCGACGCATCCCAGGTAATCCTCGTTGATTTGCGCGAGACAGCATGGCCGTCGACGTCGGTGAGATGCAGGTCGTCTTGAGTGACGACCGCCACATCCCCTTCTTCGAGATAGGTCACTTCGCGCGTGTGCGCGAGCATCGCCATGACATCAGAAGCGATGTACGAGGCGTGCTTGGTCCGCCCAACCACCAACGGGCATCCGGACCGCGCGGCAATCAACGTCCCAGGTTCTCGCTCTGACATGACGGCTAGCGCGTAACTGCCACTCACATCTTTCGTCGCCAACCGGACGGCATCAGCCAGCAGCTTCCCTTTCTGAAGGTATTTATCGATCAAATGCGCGACGACCTCCGTATCGGTTTCCGATACAAATTTGTAGCCGTCTTTTTCCAATTGCTGTTTGAGTTGCTGGTAGTTTTCAATAATCCCGTTGTGGACCAACACGCAGCCTTTGGACCGATGCGGATGGGCATTCTGTTCTGAAGGCTTCCCATGGGTCGCCCAGCGAGTATGGCCGATTCCGACCGTCCCCTTGAGCTCTTTCGCCTTGAGCGAATTTTGAAGATTGACCAGCTTGCCCACACTCCGCCTGACGACAATTTTCTCCCCCTCCATGACGGCGACTCCAGAGGAGTCGTACCCACGGTACTCCAACTTCGCCAATCCCCCGATGAGAATCGGGACCGCATCTTGATTGCCAACATATCCGACGATTCCACACATAACAGTTACTCCAGGTCTCACTAGGATGACCGGTAAATAACGACACTCAGACCGTAATCAACGTTTCGATGACTTTGCGCGTCCCTTTTTTAAGTTGCTTGAAGCTCTTTTGCCCTTCTGTTTCTTCGGCCCGCTGGCAGCCTTTGTCGAGTCGTAGCTCGGTATCCCAGCGGTCAGCAACACCCGACGTTTCGCTGCCCACCCAACTCGATTGACTTGTAATACACGGGCGATCGCCAATGAATCAGCCGGGACGTTCTGCGTCACGGTCGTCCCCGCCGCCACCACCGATCCCGCTCCAATCGTCACCGGTGCAATCAGCTGCGTATCGCTTCCGAGAAACACATTCTTGCCGATCACCGTTCGATGCTTTCGCGCTCCGTCGTAGTTACAGGTGATGGTGCCGGCGCCGATATTCACCCCTTCTGCGATCGTGGCATCACCTAAATAACTGAGATGATTGGCCTTGGAGCCTTCGCCCAATTCGGTGTTCTTCATCTCGACAAAATTTCCGACTTTCGCTTTCCGCCTGACCACCACACCTGGACGAAGATGCACGAACGGACCGAGATGTGCGTCATCATGCACTTCCGACTCAGCAAGCACGCAGAAGTCTAAAATCTCGACGCGATTGCCGATCACACAATCGGTGATACGGACCCCGGAACGGATTGTTGTCCCTTCACCGATACTGGTTTTGCCTTCAAGACTCACGTGTGGATACAGCACGGTATCTCTTCCAATGGTGACTCCGGCATCAACCCACACGGAGCCAGGATCCCGCATCGTGACTCCGGCGTCAAGCCAGTGCTCGCGAATCTGCTGACGGACGGCCTGCTCCGCAGCCGCCAGCTGTTGCCTCGTATTGACTCCCAGCCCCTCGTCGGGATCTTGAAGGGTCACCGCCGCAACACGCCGCCCCTGGTCAACTGCCATCCGAACAATATCCGTCAGATAGTATTCATTCTGCGCGTTGCGAGGCTCCAGCTTATCCAGAGCCTCGAAGAGAAAATCTCCGGACACGACATACGTCCCTACGTTGATTTCCTTGGTAGCCCGTTCAACCGAGGTGGCATCACGATCTTCAACGATCTTCAGCACATCGGACGAAGTGATTTCACTCTGGTGAGATCCGCCGGACTCCCGGCGAATGACTCGACCATAGCCGCTGGGATCATCGAGCATCGCCGTCAGAATCGTCACAGTAGCGCTCTGGGATTGATGGGCTCGCAATAGTTCCCGCGCCGTCTCTTCCTTTAGCAACGGAGTGTCCCCGTTCAAGATAAGATAATGCGTCGGACGCGCCTCGTCGCCCAGACAAAACACGAGGCGGCTTTGCAGCACCGCATGGCCGGTCCCGAGTTGCTCGGCTTGCTCGACAATGCTCACAGACTTTGATCCCAGCCTGCCGGCAATGCCTGTTTCAATCACGTGCCGAACCTTGTCGGATTGATGCCCAACCACAACCGCAATACGATGGCCCGCGAGTTGAAGCGCCACATCAACAGCGTAGAGAACCATCGGCTGACCCGCGACATGATGCAACACCTTGACTTGGGTGGACTTCATCCGCTTGCCCAACCCGGCCGCCATCACAATCACGCCTAGGCCGGGAATACGCGAGACCGTTGTGTCTTGATCCACTGATGGTTTCATCGAAGACTCCGGAAATTAAGAAGACCGCAATTAGGTATCAAAACCCCGTGTTTATCCGATCGGCACACCGGCATCCGGCTGTTTGACATGACTCCACTTTGGCTCTCCCTTTAGGGCCGAAGCCATGGCACCAGATGGCGTATAGAGACCACCCGATACAATCAGCTTCATCGCTTCTTCAATACTGATATCAACCGATATCACTTCCCGTTCCGGCACTAAGAGAAAATAACCCGACGTCGGATTGGGCGAGGTAGGCACGTACACATGAATCAGCGCCTCCGGGCCCAATGCCGTGGTCTCGCCTTTCGTCATGCCAGTCACAAACGCAAAACAATAATGGCCGTTCTTGGGGAATTGAATCAAGACCACCCGACGATACGACCCTCGTTCCGAAAAAGACAGAATATCCATCATGGACTTCAGCGTGGAATAAATCCCCCGGACGAGGGGCAGCCGGTTGAGCCAATCTTCCCAATGACCCACGATCTGACGCCCGATGAAGTTCGCCGCAAACAACCCGACTAAAAAGATGAGCAGAACCAGCGTGATGATCCCTAGGCCGGGAATGTAGTGATCCGGCACCAATTCTGCGACGGCATCGCCCAAGATGCCGTCTACCGCAACAAATAGGGTCTTTAGGATGAGAATCGTGCCCCAAATAGGGGTGACAAGGAGGAGGCCTGTGAGAAAATAGCGTCTTAGCGCGACCTTGAGCATGAATCACCGACACCCTGCCATGATGGGGAGAGCATTGCGTGATTCATCTTACAGAGTTCCTGACAAACCCCGCAAGCATTTTATTGTAAATTTCAATGGGTTATGTGCTTAGACCGGGCGAATTCAAAAAAGGTACTGGTCTTGCTATTCGCCTCGACCTGACATAGGATCGCTCCCCGATTGCGGCTGCGAATGAAAATTGCCAATGAGTAGAACAACAAGAAAATCGACGGGCATCTTCATGACGCTGGAAGGCGGTGAAGGAAGCGGAAAAACGACACAAGCTCGAAGACTGTGCGAGCGGCTGACCGCGCAAGGCCTGAACGTGCTGCATACCCGAGAACCGGGAGGGACGCTTCTCGCCGAACGTCTGCGCAGTATCCTGCTCGACCATTCAGGGGAAACCATCGCCCCTGAAACAGAAGCCTACCTTATTTTCGCGGCCCGACGCCAGCATGTGGATCACGTCATCAAACCCGCACTCGCACGCGGAGTGACGGTCGTATGTGATCGATTCTCAGACTCGACGATGGCCTATCAGGGATATGGACGGGGGTTGGATCTACGAATATTGCGCACGATGAACGACTGGGCGACCGGGAAACTGGCTCCTCAACTCACGTTGCTCTTCGACGTCCCCGTCGCTGTCGGACTCAGTCGACGCCGTAGTCGCACTGCCACCCAAAATCGACTCGATCGAGAAGCCGAGCGGTTCCACCGGAAAGTCCGGGCGGGATTTCACGTATTGGCACGACAAGAACCTCGGCGCATCATGGTGATCGATTCCGCACAACCGCTGGAGTCGGTGACCCAGACCGTAGAAGAACTGGTTCTGAACTGGCTCAAGACCTATCGCAGACGGACATCGAGACGCCGATAGCCCATGCCTTTCGCCGATATCACAGGCCACGCGCAGCCCATCTCCCTCCTTCAGGCAACCGTCTGCAATGGACGCTTGGCCCATGCCTATCTGTTCTATGGCGAAGCCAGGATCGGAAAGTTGATGACCGCCGTGAGACTGGCTCAGGCCCTCAACTGCGAGCAACCCTCGCAGACAGAGGCTCAGGATAGCTGTGGCCGGTGCCGATCCTGCCTTCAGATAGCCGCTCGGACGCACCCGGATTACTTTGTCATCGAGCCTGATCCGAAAGCCGCCACGCCGCAAATCAAAATCGAGCAGGTGCGGGAGATCGAACAACAGTTCGTCTATCGCCCACTCATCGGGGAACGAAAAATTTGCCTGATTGACGACGCGGACCGACTGACGATCGGTGCAGCGAACGCGCTCCTCAAGACCTTGGAAGAGCCTCCAGGTGATAGTCTCTTTATCCTCGTCACCAACCGGCTCCAGGCGCTTCCGATCACCATTCGATCACGCTGCCAAGCGCTCCGTTTCACGACGCCCGCCCGCACCCAAGTTGAGGCGGCATTGATCCTCAAGCGAGAGCTTCCTCCTGCCGACGCCCGTTTCCTGGCGGTCTTCGCCGATGGCCGTATCGGAGAAGCGCTCACGGCGAATGTGGCAGACGTTCGCACGCGACAACAAGAATGCCTGACGTTGGTGAAGCCCGAAAGCTTGATGTCAAGCGCGACCATACTCTCGGCAGCGGAAAGCTTGGCAAAGACAGACCGTGGCGAAGAAACCCTCACATGGCTCACACGATGGATTCGCGATCTGGTCATCGTCATCGTGGATGGAGATCATGATCAACTCCTTCACCTCGATCACATCACAGACCTGCGACGATACGCCCAGCGAGCAGACATCGATGCTCTCCTGACCCTCTTGAATGATATCGAGCGTACCGAACAGCAAGCCACGCGGCACCTCAACGTGCAGATGGCACTGGAAACGACGTTCCTTCGCCTGCGTGAAGCACTTGGCCTTGTCCCCGCCGGAGCCGCAACCTAGCCAAAAGCGACGCCAACCTGATATCTTGCCCCCGACATGGTGGAAACGAACCCCTTTTACATCACTACCCCGATTTACTACGTCAATGATGTCCCACATATCGGCCATGCCTACACCACCATAGCGGCCGACGTGCTGGCGCGCTACTGGCGGCTGCGCGGACGCGAGGTGTTTTTTCTCACCGGTCTCGATGAACATGGCCAGAAAGTGCAACAGGCTGCGGCCAAAGCCGGCATCGACCCCCAGGCCCACTGCGATAAGCTTGCGCCTCAGTTTCAAACATTGTGGCAACGCCTCAACATCTCGAACGATGCGTTCATTCGAACGACGGATCTCGAGCACAAATCCATTGTCCAACGATATCTTCAGGAGCTCTACGACAAGAATCTCATTTATAAGGACTCGTACACCGGTTGGTACTGCACGTTCGATGAACGGTTCTGGACTGAGAAAGACGTGGAGTCCGGACTCTGTCCGGACTGCAAACGCCCCGTTGAACAGCTCAGCGAGCACAACTACTTCTTCAAGATGGGGCAATATCAGGACCGCTTGATTGCGCACATCAAGGCGCATCCGGATTTTATTCGCCCGGAGTCGCGACGCAACGAAGTCCTCGGGTTCTTACAAACCCAAAAACTAGGCGACCTCTCGATCTCGAGACCAAAGTCACGGCTCTCCTGGGGAATCGAACTGCCGTTCGACAATGACTACGTCACCTATGTCTGGTTCGATGCGCTGGTGAATTACATGTCCGCGTTGGAATATCTCCCGAGAGAGAAGCCGACGGGAAACCAATTTTGGCCTGCGAATGTCCATCTTGTCGGGAAGGACATCCTGACGACCCACGCCGTGTATTGGTCCACGATGCTCATGGCGTTGAACCTGCCGTTGCCGGAGACCATCTTTGCCCATGGCTGGTGGACGGTCGATGGCCAAAAAATGTCGAAGAGCCTCGGCAACGTCGTCGATCCTAACAAGATGGTCGACGAATTCGGTGCGGATGCGTTTCGGTATTTCTTATTGAGAGAGGTGCCGTTCGGGCAGGATGGAGATTTTTCAGAGCGCGCAGTGGCACGACGAGTCAATAGCGACCTTGCCAATGGTATAGGCAACCTCCTGAGTCGCACACTGACCATGATTGAGCGTAGCTACGGAGGCACACTTCCGAATGTTTCTAAGGAATACCTTAACGGTGAGGCAGCCGAGGGAAAATACCCTCTTCTCGTTCATGCAAAGAACTCGCTCCTTACTCTAGGAGATCAGCTTGATTATTCCTTCAGAGATTTTGAGTTCAATAATTTACTACTTCACATCACCAGCCGAGTTTCTGACGTCGATACATTCATTGATCAGCACAAACCCTGGAACCTTGCCAAAGACCAGAGCAAACGGGAGGAACTCAGTGCCGTTCTGTACACAGCCGCCGAATGCTTGCGCATCTTAAGTCTCTACCTGTACCCCGTGATGCCGAACGCAGCGAAAAGTATTGTCGAGCAGTTGGGGCTCACTGTCGATTTCGAATCTCCGCTCTTGAAGGAAAAAGTCAAATGGGGTGAAGTGCAAGGTGGAGCAAAAATCAAAAAAGCAGGTGCACTTTTCCCCCGTGTTGAAGTTGCCACGTCTGATTCCATCGGTCTCGGCATAAAAGAAAAGGCTACAGTAAAGAAAACAGATTTATCAGGAGAAGGAGCCAAACTTGTGACCGAATCATCTATCCCTTCACAACCAACCGCTGCTGCGCCAACATCTACAGCAACTCCCCCGACAACGCCCCCTGCAGCAGCTCCAGCCGCCACGCCGCAGATCACCATCGACGAATTCATGAAGATCCAGCTCAAGGCGGCGAAGGTGCTCTCTGCCGAACGGGTGCCGAAATCGGAGAAGCTGATCAAGCTGCAAGTCTCCCTCGGCACAGAACAGCGCCAGATCGTGGCCGGAATCGGCAAGAAATACGAGCCTGATGCACTGATCGGCAAGACCATCGTGATTGTGGCCAATCTCAAACCGGCTAAGCTGATGGGCATTGAATCCCAGGGCATGGTACTCGCGGCAGGGGATGCCGACGTGCGCGGATTGCTTACCGTTCTGGAAGAGGTCGATCCCGGCACCAAGGTGAAATGACGCGATCCTCCTTCGCCCTGGTGGGACTGATCTTCTCGCTCACCCTACTTTCTTACCTCTCGACTCCGGTCGGAAGCCAAACACCTCCCAATATTCGGCTCAACGGCCCACAACCCACGG